>Ga0187783_10001660_pt1 | contig 16438 bp, 15 predicted proteins | sample 1015_SJ02_MP02_2_FD_132471 | JGI IMG/M metagenome (GOLD analysis project Ga0187783, IMG submission 132471) | Tropical peat soil microbial communities from peatlands in Department of Meta, Colombia - 1015_SJ02_MP02_20_MG | ecosystem: Environmental > Terrestrial > Soil > Wetlands > Peat | place... | reverse complement strand
TGGGTTGTCAGGATAAACGTGTAACGCGGCTAATCGGCCTTGGGCTTCCTGTCGACAACGACAAAGTTGACATGAGCTTTCTGCGGAATTGCGCCAAACCGAAATTGATCGTGCAGGGCGCAGAGGATCAGTTTGGTTCCCGCGAGAATGTCGAATCCCTTTTCTCGACTTTGCCGGAACCGGAGCGTCTCGTCCTTGTCGAAAACGCGGACCATTTCTTCACGGGCAAGTTGGACGAGGTCGGCGCTGCAATCAGCGCCTGGATCGACGAATCGAATCCCTAGCTGCGGCGTTCGAAGAGCTTCAGAAATTGATCGCGTGGAGCCGGCTCCACTCCAACGATCGCCAGATTCGCGCGCACGTGCTCGACGCGGCTCATGCCCGCAAGCGCCGTCGTCGCGCCAGGGCACGATCTTGCGAATTGCAGCGCCCGTTCAGCATCGTTACGCAAACCGAGCGCCTCGGCGATGTAGTTCGGCAGATTGCTTGTGAGTTGGCCCTGCAGGAGCGCTGCACTTGTCACCAGCGTGATCCCCAGTACTCGCGCGGTCTGCACCATCGCCATTGTCTTCCCGTCCACAACCTGGTTTGCTCGCAGCAGCGCCTCAGGCATCGCTAGGTTCAACGGTAGCTGTACGAATCTGAATCGGTGCCCGCTTCCTGCGATCTCCTGTGCGATTTGCTCCATCGCCGCGAGCGAAAGATAGCCGGCAGCGCCGCTGTCTTCGCGAAACGCATTCCATGTCGCAAGGCCATACGCCCCGATTTTTCCCGTGGCGGCCGCCGACTCCAAAAACGTGAATGCAGCCCGAATGCGTTTCCGAAACTCCTCCTGCGAGACTTCGCCTAATTGCGTTTCCGGGTTGTGCAGATAAAACACGTCAATGCACTCAACACCCAGATTCCTGCGGCTGCGGTCGAGCTGATCCGCCAGATAGCTCGGAGCCATGCAGTGGCAGCCCGCAGCAATATCCTCCGGCCGAAAAATTCCGCGCTCCAAAAATTCGCGGGAAAAATATTCGTTCGCATCGTCTGGCATTTCGCCGTCAGGCGTCAGAAAACCCGCTTTCGTGCAAAGCACGATTTCATCGCGGTTGTACCCCTTCGACGTCAATGCTCGCAGTGCCGCGCCAATGGATCGTTCGCTACGTTGAAGACGATAGTTGATCGCCGAATCGATTACGTTGAATCCACCCTCGACAGCCGCCACGACTGCATCGCGATACCCTCGATCGGTCGTCTCGTCTGGCTCGCCAAGGTAAGTTCCGGTGCCGACCGACGAGAGAACCAGTCCGCCTTGCACGTCTCGGAAATGCCCCGCAGCCGCGTGTCCCTGAAATCGCGCAGCGTAGCGCAACGTGCCCTGGGCAGTCGCTCGACCCGGAATCAATGGCTTTCGTGCCGCACCACCAGCTTCATGTGACGGGTAAGAGGACAAGTCTCCTCACTCTAAATCGGATCAATAGCTGGGTCAGAAGTTCGCGAAGTATAACAGAAGCGCAAGCAAGCGATTTGGACTGCGTCAGTCCACCGCAGGTGTGGACACTTCTTCTACAGCTGGCTCACCGCCCGCCAGCCCCTGTGCCACCATCAGCTCACGCGCTTCAACCCGGATTTTTGGCAGCGTGCGAGAAAACGCGATCGCACCCGCGATCGCCGCGATGCCGCCGAACCTAAGGGTCCACGGCGCTCCCACGTGCTCGGCCATCGCTCCATAGAAAAGCGATCCAAGCGGCGCCATCCCCATGAACAGCATTGAGTAGACGGCCATCACGCGCCCGCGCAGCCGGTCCGGAACCATTACCTGTACCAGCGTGTTCGACGAAGCCATCTGCGTCATCATCGAAAAACCCATCGGGACGAGCACGCAGAGCGATAGCCAATACCATCTCGAGAGCGAGAAAAGAATCAGCCCTGCTCCGAATCCAGTGCCCGCAATGGCGACATATTTCCCCAGCCCGCGAACGCCTCGCCGCGATGCCAGCATCAGGGCGCCCGTGGTCGCCCCAAGCCCTGTTGCACCCATCAACACCCCGTAGGTCCGGGCAGTGCCATGCAGGATTTTCACCGCAAACACCGGCATCAGCACTGAATAGGGCATCGCTACCAGACTGGTAAGCGCAACCATCATGAGCACAGCTCGAATCGGCGCTGTGTTGCGCACAAACCGAAATCCCTCGGAGATGTGCTCGAGCGGCGATTTATGCGTTCTCTTTTCGCTCGGCTTCACGCGCATCATTAGCAGGCCGATGATCACCGCGATGTAGCTCACTGAATTTCCGAAAAAACACCAGCCTTCGCCGATCTTATAAACGATGAGACCTGCTATCACCGGCCCGATCACGCGCGCGCCCTGAAACATCGACGAGTTCAGTGCGATCGCGTTCATTAGATCCTCCCGGCCCACCATTTCCACCAGGAAGGACTGCCGTGTGGGAATATCGAACGCGTTTACGACCCCCATGCCTGCCGCCAGTGCGATCACTTCGCCTACCGTCACGCGATGCGTCAGCGTCAAAAAAGCCAGGATGCCCGCTAGGATCATCGAAAGCGTCTGAGTCGCGATCACGATCTTGCGCCGATCGAATCGGTCGGCCAGCGCCCCGCCCGCGGTGGCCAAGATCGACACGGGAATCTGTCCCGCAAATGCCACCGTGCCGAGCAGTAATGACGAGCCCGTCAATCGATAGACCAGCAGCGCTTCCGCCGCGCTGTCCATCCAGGTCCCGACCAGAGAGATGATCTGCCCGCTGAAAAATAGCCGGAAATTGCGGTGCTTCAACGAACGCACCGTGTCGTGCACTCTGGACCGTTTTGCGTTTGCGATCGCGCTGTCCGCGGGCATCACTTGATTGTACGATGTTCGCGCGCGTGATGTATGGCGCGATTGCGTCTCGTTTGATCAGCAAGTTGTCGTGGAGGGATGCGCGTCGCCCTTTGCTGCCTCCGGCGGCGCCAGCAATCTGCCGCAGGCTCGCAGAATTCGCCGGTAGGGCCAGTCGCCATTTCTGAACAAGATCTCCCCGTCGCGCGGCTTCGAATAGAACCAGCGCGCTAGAAGCGTCAGGTTTTCCGGCAAGTCCAGCGCAGCAGCCCGCAAGCCGTACCGCTGCGCGCCCGAAAGCTCCTGCGTACTGCCCACATCGGCCAATGGCTGTTGTTCGCTGCTCTCGCGAGGTTCCGGATTCTTGCCGGCACCGTCTTTGGATTCGAGTTCCTTTCTCAGAATTGATTCCACGGACCGCGGTTGGCTCGAAAGCTCCAGAAATCGCAAGAAGATTGGCTCTGCGATCAGCCCGCCGCGTACCGGAAACACGAGAATCGTTTTTTCTTCCGAGCCGCGCTGCAGAATCACTGCATCCAACTTCTCGATCCTTCGTGCGAGTTCTGGCAGGACCCGCATCGCCGCCGAGACCTTTTCCAGCCTCTTGTGCAGGGCCGCCGCTCGCTCGAAATCGAGCGCCTCGCTCGCCGCCTCGCGTTCTTGTTCGATCTCTTGGGTCAGCGCTGCGCCGGCCGTATGGAGCGTCGCCACCACGCGCCCCACTTCCACGTCGTATTCTTGCTTCGTGCATCCCGCGAAACACGGCGCTAGGCACATCTTCATCTCGGAATAAATGCAACCGGGAAAATCAGGATCGCGCCGAATCTTGATCTGGCACCGCCGAATCTTGAATAAATCGAGAAATCCTTCCGCGAATGCCTCTGCCGTTCGCCGCGAGGCGAACGGCCCGATGTAAAACCCGTCATCGCCTCGAATTCGCCGCGTCACGTAGCAGCGCGGATATTCGCTCCGTAGGTTCACTTTCAGTACCGCCGGGGGCCGCAAGCGCAGCAAATCCCGATACCGGCTTGGCAACCGCTGTCGCGCTTGTTGGTACAGCGTCATTGTTTGCTCGAATTTCGACCCCGTCATGCGGTACCGGACTCTCGCAGCCACCGCACGCAAGTTGAGCCGTTTCGACGCTACCGCTGGCCCCCCCAGCAACCGCTCGGCGGCTCGCCGAATGTCCGCCGTGCGCGCGAGGTAGGGCTCCGCCGCTGCGTCTGCCATCTCCAGAAGCAGCACGCCCGGCCGCTCTGGCAGCGCCGCGAAAAAATCAGCCTCGCGTGAAGCGTCAAACTCCTGCCCGCAATCCAGCTCCAGCATGTGTCCAGCATACATCCACCGCCATGTGCGGCTCAGAATTCACACCGAAATAGCTCCCTAACCCCTACCGCTTGCGCCAGTTACAGAAATGCTACCAGTTGTCTCTTGGGAAACCTGTCACACAGTTCCATTGCGTTACATTGACGCCCGTTCTTGATTTTGCTATGTTTTCGTTTACGCCCTGCGGAGTGTCCCGTGAAAACCCGGTCGATGCGCCATGCAGCGCCCTCACAAAAAAATCATAAGCCGTTGAATAGAAAAGGCTTAGGTTCGGATTCGAAAATGAAAGCCATGCCGCCTGATCCCGAAGCGCCGGCCAAGCAACAGCAGCTCAAGCAGTACGAGGACGCCCTGAAGCATTTCCAGGAGCAGAACTTCCAGCGCGCCCGCCAGGCTCTGGAGCAGGTAGTTACGGGCCCGAGCAAAGAACTCGGCGATCGCGCCCGCGTCCATCTTCGGATTTGCGAGCAGCGCCTCTCCCGTCAGCCCGCCCCCGTTCTCAAGTCAGCCGAGGATCACTACACACAGGGCGTCGCCCTGATGAATCTGGGTCGATGGGATGAAGCTCGCGAGCACCTCGATCGCGCCCGCAAAGCGGCACCCAAAGCGGACCATATCGTCTACGCGATGGCTGCTCTCGATTGCCTCACCGGCGAAGCGGACTCTGCCATGCAGAACCTGAAAATCGCCATTCAGTTGCGCCCGGAAAATCGCTACCATGCGCGCAACGATGAGGATTTCGCGTTCCTGCAGGAAGATCCCCGCTTTACCGAGTTGCTTTATCCCGAGCGCGAAGGTTCCGCGAACTAACCTGTTGTTCCTTCTATGAGCGACAAGCGGTCCGAATCTGGCGCCCGTTCTGTGCGCGTAGTGGCCCTCGGCGGTGGCACCGGCCTCTCGACGATCCTGCGCGGACTCAAAGAATACGTTTCCGAAACGGGCATTCGTTCATCTGCACATCCCATCTCCGACCTCACCGCGGTTGTCACCGTAACCGATGATGGCGGTAGCTCTGGCCGCCTCCGCCGCGAATATCGCGTCTTGCCCCCGGGAGATATTCGCAACTGTATGGTTGCGCTTTCCCAAGACGAGGCTCTTCTCGGCAAGCTTTTCCAATATCGCTTTCCTGCGGGGCAGGGATTGGCAGGGCACAGCTTCGGAAACCTGTTTCTGACCGCCCTCACGAACATCACTGGCGACTTCGCAGGCGCCGTGGAAGTCTCGGCTCAAGTTCTTGCCATTCGCGGGCGCATCTATCCGTCAACCGCTGACAATGTAACTCTCGAAGCCGAGCTCGAAGGCGGCCGCCTCATTGCCGGTGAAACCACTATCTCGCGCTCGCGCAGGCGCATTCAACGCATCCATCTTGTGCCCCGTCGCGTTAACCCTCTTCCCGAGGTGCTGGAGGCCATTCGCACCGCCGACCTGATCCTCGTCGGCCCCGGTTCGCTCTACACCAGCATCATCCCTAATCTGCTTGTCGAACAGATGACCGAGGTTATCTTCAACTCGGGTGCGCAGCGCGTGTATATTTCAAATCTCATGACTCAGCCCGGCGAGAGCGAACACTATTCTGTCGCGGACCACGTGAAAGCAATTTACGACCATACCCGCCAAGGCCTGTTCGATTTTGCGGTGATCAATCGCAAGCCGGTTTCGCCCCCCTTATTGCGACGATACAAGAGGGAAGGAGCAGAGCCCGTCGATCCATCATTCAGGGAACTGCAAAAGATGGGGCTTCGCTATGTCACAGGTGATTTCTTGCAAGAGGATGGTGTCGTGCGCCACGATCAGCGCGCGCTGGCTAGCCTTCTGCTCGACCGTTTCGTCAACCACTTTCGCCGCTGACCCGCCATTTTTACGTCATTCTGAACGGCGCGACGCGCCGTGAAGAAATCTCTCTTCCTCGCTCACAGCAGCTCGCAAAAAAAGCCGCGTCAATCCGCCGCAGGACCCGGATTCGGCGCAACGTATCCCTCGCGAGCCACGACCTGCACTTTCTTCTTCTTATTCTTGCGATTCACCAGCTCTAGCGGATTCCCCTGGTCGTCGACGACATTCACCGTGATCTTGTGGTACTTCCCGTCCTGCGGCGTCGTCGGCGTAAAACCGAACGTGTATTGGCTTCGCAAAAACTCCGAAACCGAATTGAAAATGTCCGGCATCTCCGCGGCGAAACGCGGGAAGAAAGCGTATCCGCCTGTCATGTGCGCAAACGTATTCAACTGATTCTTCGCCTGCAAGTAACCAATGTCGTTGCCGCGCCCATACAAGTCGATCTCTTCGCCCATGCCGACGCAGAAAATCGTCACCTCTGTTTCCTTCAGCCGATTCAACATCTGATCGAGCGTGTGTCTGCTCAATGTGTCGAAGCCGGTCGCGAGTATCAGAATCGATTTCTTCCCTTTCACATCGCGCATCTGATTGAGCGTCTCGTACAGCGCGTCGAAAAGATCGGCCTCATGAAAGGTTGGAAAACCGAGAGTGCGGATAGCCTGATCCACCTCGCGCTTGTCCTGTGTGAAATCCACCTGCAATGTTGTTCGCAGATCGAAGGTCTTCAACGCTACCCAGTCCTGCGGCTTCAGATGGCTCAGGAAACCATCTGCCCAGGCCTGCGCCTTGTAGCCGAAATAGCCTTGGTAATATCCCCAGTACGCGTCGCTGTACTCCATCAAAATCACCAGCGTAAGCTGTGCATCGGTCGGCGAAAAATTCGTGATCTGCTGCGGCTGGCCGTCGTCAAACACACGGAAATTCTCGCGCTTCAACCCGGTGACGACATCGCCCTCAGAATCCGTCACCACCGCGTCCACGTCCACCAGGCTCGATTGAACTGAAATCGCCGATTGCGGCTCGGAGGGTGGCGCCTGCTTTGGCGGTGGCTGCTGATTGCCTTGATTCTGCGGAGGTGGAGGCGGCGCCTGCTCCTGCGCGGGCGGTTGCTGCGGCCCTTCCTGTCCTTGCCGCGCCGGCGTCGGCAAAATACTAACGGGAATTCCGAGTGTCACCACGAGAGCCGCCATCAGCACTGCCCGCCACATAGGTTTTCCACGCATGTTTCTGCCTCCCGGACTTGGATGCGAACTCATCGTGGCCGGATGGATGCCCGTGTCGGCGCGCCTACGCAATTGCTAGTCTGAAAACGGTCGATGTCGGCTGTCCAGGGGCCTCACAAATCGCCATGATAATATCAATCGTGTTTCATCTGCGAAGCGGTTTCCCTTTCCGATAGGAGCATCCGATGTCGCAAAGAGCCATTCGAGGCCTGTTCGCAGTGCTCATCGGAGCGCTCGCTGCTTCGGTCGCGCCCGCCCAGACGCCAACTCAAGCGCCGCAACCTTCTCCTCCTCCCGTGAATCTGACGCAGATTCAAAATGAAGCGGTCTCCTGGCTGGAAAATCTGATCCGCATCAATACGACCAACCCTCCCGGCAACGAATTGGCCGCGGCAAAATATCTTGCTAGCGTCCTCACTCAAGACGGAATTCCATCCGAAACGTTCCCGACCGCGCCGGGTCGCGGCTTCCTCGTCGCGCGGCTTCAGGCCAGCGCTCTGCCCGATCCATCGCGCGCGTTGCTCTTGATGGGTCATCTCGACGTGGTGGGCGTCGACAGGTCGAAATGGACCGTCGATCCCTCCCGCGGAATCATCCAGGACAACTACATCTACGGTCGCGGTGCGATCGATGACAAAGGCATGGTGGTCGCTGACATGACCGTCCTGATTGCCCTCAAGCGCGCCGGCGCAAGGTTGGATCGCGATGTCATCTTCCTCGCCGAGGATGATGAAGAGGCTGGCGGCGACCAGGGCATGAAAATCGTCGTCGACAAATATTGGGACAAAATCGCCGCAGGCTACGCCATCAACGAAGGCGGGCGCGTGGTCGTCAAGGACGGCAAAGTCCAATACGTCGGCGTGCAGGTCAGCGAAAAAGTGTCGGCCAATATCGACGTGATCGCCACCGGCACTTCCGGTCACGCTTCGATGCCGCGCAAAGACAACCCTGTCGTGCATCTCGCCGATGCCATATCCAAGATCGGAGCATACGAGTCGCCTGTCGATTTCAATTCGGTCACGCGGGCTTATTTCGAGGGCCTCGCCCCGCTCGAAGATGAAGAGACTCGCAAATGGATGAGTTCGCTTGACTCCTCCGAGCGCGCCGCGCACGCCGCCCATTGGATCTCGGAGGCAAATCCATCCTGGAATGCAATGCTGCGCGACACGGTTACGCCCACGATCCTCCAGGCTGGTGTGCGTCAGAACGTGATTCCCGCCGAGGCGCGTGCCGTACTCAATGTCCGTATGCTGCCCGGGAACGTGCCGGAGGCCATGGTCATCAAGCTGCAGCAGCTAGTGAATGATCCTGAAATTCACTTCACCGTCGAGCCTGGCGAAGGAGTTTCCACGCCTTCTTCATCCACCAGCTCCGATCTCTACAATGCGATCGGCAAGGTCGCAAAACAGGAATTCTCCGGCGCTGCCGTCCTGCCCTACATGTCCACCGGCGCCACGGACTCGGACCAGCTGCGCCTCCGCAGCGTGCAGGCCTACGGATTGCTTCCTTTCCCGCTGACCGAGGACGATCTGCTGCGCATGCACGGCAATGACGAACGCGTGCCGCTCAATTCCTTCCAAAAGGGCATCGAGTTTCTTTACAACGTCGTCAACGACTTCGCCGGCGAGAAGTAGCCGGGATGAATCATCGCAGAGCGAAAATCGTCTGTACCCTCGGCCCGTCTACCTCCTCGGCCCAGATGATCGAGCGCCTGGTCCGCGCGGGCATGGACGTTGCGCGCCTGAATTTCTCGCATGGTTCTCACGCGGAACACTCTGAGCGCGCGAATCTCGTACGTCGCGCCTCCGACAAATTCGCAAAGCCCGTTGCGATCCTCGCGGACTTGCAGGGTCCGAAGATTCGAACGGGCGCACTCGAGCGCGGCCAGCCCGTTCGTCTCCGCACGGGTGGCCAATTCACACTGACCACGCGAAAAATCGCCGGCACCGCCGACGCCGTCAGCACCACATTTCGTGAATTGCCGGCATCGGTCCGCAAGGGCGATCGCATCCTTTTGAGCGATGGCGAAATTGCTCTGCGCGTGCTCTCCACGCGCGCGCGCGACGTCGTCTGCCGCATTGAAAACGGCGGGATGCTGGCCCAACATCAAGGCATCAACTTGCCCGGCGTGAAGCTGAGAATTCCTTCGCTCACTCCGAAGGATCACGAAGATCTCGTATTCGCGTTGTCGTTTGCCGATTACATCGCCCTCAGCTTCGTCCGCACCGCAGCCGACGTGCAAGCCGCCCGCGCCGCCATCGGACGCGCCGGCCACAACACCCCGGTCATCGCAAAAATCGAAAAGCCTGAGGCCGTCGATAATCTCGATGAAATTCTGGACGTCGCCGATGGCGTGATGGTCGCGCGGGGCGATCTTGGCGTCGAGATGGATCCCGAAAAAGTGCCGGTCGTGCAAAAGCGCATCATCGCCAGGGCGCGCGACGCTGTCGTCCCGGTCATCACTGCCACCCAGATGCTCGACTCCATGGAACATAGCCCGCGCCCTACGCGCGCCGAAGCCTCCGATGTGGCTAATGCTGTCTTTGATGGCAGCGATGCACTGATGCTTTCGGGTGAAACGGCAGCCGGAAAATACCCGCTCGAAGCCGCAGGCATGATGGATCGCATTATCCGCGAAGCGGAAGCGAGCGCTGGTGAATCCCTTCGTCCCGCCAGGCTTGCTGAGGTTCCGATTGGCGAAGCTGTCGCAGCCGCAATCTGCCGGGCCGCTGAAGAACTCCGCATGAAAATCATCGCGGTCTTCACCGAGAGCGGCCTCTCGGCGCGCCTCGTATCGAAATATCGGCCGCGTGTCCCGATTGTCGCCTTCTCGGCCAACCCGAACACGCGCCGGCGCATGAGTCTTTTCTGGAGTGTGCTGCCGAAAAGCATCGGACGAGTGCATTCGGTCGACCGTCTTGCGGAAGCTGCGGAAGAAAGCCTGCGCAGGGAACGACTCGCCACGCGCGGCGACATCATTGGCATTGTTGCTGGCACGCCGCTGGGCACGCGCGGCTCAACCAATTTCATGCGACTGCTGCGCATTGGAGGCTGACCGCTCCCGCGTCGCTGTCACCCGTCATTCTGCCTGTCCTGAGGCTCCAAGCCGAAGGAAGCGCAGCGTCCGGACGTCACGTCATTCTGAACGGCGCGACGCGCCGTGAAGAATCCCTCTTCTGTATGTCAGCCAAGAAAAAGGGCAGGACTAATTGACCCAGTTGTCGGGCCGCGTGGGAGGCTTGTCGCGATGGTCGCGGACATACACTTCGAATTTCTTACGCAAGCGCCGCCGCTTCCAATCCGAAAAATAATTGCGCGAGCCGTATAGAAACGACCCGCGCCGCAGGTAAAGATACCCGGCGAGCATTCCGCCGAGGTGGCACACGTGGCTCACCGTGTCGCCCGTCGAGCCGATCGTGCCGAAAAACTCGATCGCGCCCATCACGATCACGAACACGCGCATCGATACCGTAACCGGCAGCGGAAACATCCACACTCGCCGCTGCGGCAGCAGAATCGCGTTCGCCAGCAGAATCCCGTAAATCGCGCCCGAGCACCCGATCGTCGGCACCAGTGCGCTGCCGAGCCCGTGCGGATCGAGGATCATCTTCACGGCAACTGTGATCAGCCCCGCGCCCACTCCGCATATGAAAAAAAACGTGTAGAAGCGCTTCGCGCCCCACGTGTGCTCCAGGTCTGCGCCAAACATTGCGAGGAACAGCAGATTCAGCAGAATGTGCAGGATTCCGTCGTGGAGAAAAAGATAGGTGAACGGCTGCCAAATGAATCCCTTGACTACGCTGGCCGGGACAAGCCCGAAATAAAGAATCCAGAAGTTCCAGCCTTGCCATCCGAAGAAGAGTCGTGAAAGCTCCTCGACAAGGAACATCGCGACACAGGCAACGCATAGAGTCCTGATGGCACGCGGAAAATACTCGCCGATGTCGAACCGATACCCGTATCCGCGCGAAAAGGTCCCCATGGAAGCTTCAGTCTAAGGGCTTGCCCGGCCCGAGTCAAAGCCCGGTGGCCATCGCGCCACTCGCGAACTAAGATTTGACCGCGAATCATTGCTTTTCTCGCGGCGGGTGGATGCGGATGATTTCGTGATTCACTTCAACCACGTGGCCGGGGTATTCGCGGGCGACTTTGCTGCGCAGCTCTTCGATCGTCGGGTACTGTCCGTGCCCGTTGAACCAGTTCGCGTCATCGATCAGGATCGCGTGATCTTTCACGGGATGGTGAAATAGCGCATCCAGCTCGCGGCTCACCGGCGTCGAAATGTCGAAATCGTGCCCGTCGAGCCAGAAAAGGCACGGCTCGCGAATCGCCGCGAGCAGTTTCGGCAACACTTCGGCGCTGTCACCTTCCAGAATGTGAATGTTCGGGCGGCTCGCAAATTTTCGCTGCGCGCTCTTCGCTTTCCACGGATCGAGCTCGATCGAGTAGATCTCGCGGAAGCGATCTTTTTGCGCGTAGATCATCTGCGCGTAGTTTGTGCCCGTCTCGACGAGAACCGGCAATTTGAATTCGCGGGCGTAATGCTGAATCGCGCGCTGCTTGATCAGGTGCGGCATTTTCGGATGAGGCGAGCCGCGCACGCGCCACCAGAAGTATTCGCCATAGGCGGCGACGTTTTTGTACCAATGGAAAAGAGGGCTCGCGCGAAAAGCCCTGCCGAGCTTCGATGGCATGCGCTAGAGCTTGTCGATCTTGGCGGCGAGAATGAAATCGCTTTCGGTGAGTCCGTTGATCGAGTGAGTCCACGTGGTCACTTCGGCTTTTCCCCACGTGAAAAAAATATCCGGATGGTGTCCCTGCTGCTCGGCCAGGTCGCCAACCTTGTTCACGAACGCGAGTGCCTGCTTGAAATCGGGAAACTTGAATGCACGCGTAATATGATGGCCGTTTACCACGCTCCATTGCGGCACTTCTTTCGATAGGTCGGCTAGCTCTTTGCCGGCCAGCGGCGGCACTCCTCCGCGGCACGGAACGCAGGTTTTGCTCGCGAGATCGGGCATGATCGCACCTCCTGAGGAGCCTCCGCGATAACTCAATCCATTGTAGCGAAATGCGGAGGATGCCGGTAGCAGACCCCCTCGCGCGCAACAAGATGCCTGCGATTCCTGATTCTGCTATTCTTTGCGGCTGATTTTTGCGATGTGACGCCGCTGGCTCGGACTGCCTGCCGGCGGTCCAATTGCTTGAAATTGAGGATGCGGAATGACAGATGAAATTCAGGAATTGCACGAGCACGCCGAGGAAGCGGCGCGCCAGCGCAGCCTGGCGCCGGTGACGGTGACGATGGCGATTCTCGCCGTGCTCGTCGCCGGGGTGACGCTGCTGGGGCACCGCGCGCATACGGAAGAAATTTTGCTGCAGACGAGAGCGACCGACCAGTGGGCCTACTACCAGGCGAAAGAAATCCGGCGGCGCAGCTACGAGCTTTTCCTCGACGAAGTTTCGGTTTTTTCGCTGCAGCCCACCGAAAAAGTCGATCAGCTCAAGCAGAAGTACAACCAAGAAGTCGCCCGCTACAACCAGGAGCAAAAGGACATCGAGGCCGAGGCGCGCAAGGCCGAGGATGAAGTGCGGCAGCAGGAGCGGCGCGCGGACCGGTTCGACCTGGGCGAGGTGCTGCTGGAGGCGGCGTTGGTCATTTGCTCGATCACGCTGCTGACGCGCAAGCGATTTTTTTGGGTGCTCGGCCTGGCGCTCGGCGTCTGCGGCATCGCCATCGGCACTGCAGGATTTTTCGTCCACTGAGCGATTTTGTTTGGTTGGTGGGAAATTCAAAATGTTCGTTCTGTTGCGATTAGAAGCGACCTCCGTTATTTGTTTTCAATCACTTGCAGCACTTCTAATAACTGGATGTTGCGATTAAAAAAATCACAGATTGAAACGTCCTGCGGTTGCGAATGCGCGCGCAGAGAGATGCTTCGATCGCTGTGCTCTCTCAGCATGACGGTACTGATACCCCCGCAGGCGAGCGCCGTTCCCCTCGAGGAACGGGCTGCGCCGCCGCGCCTTCCAATTGCGACCCGAATTGCCATTGCCGCTTCACACGTCCAACGTAGCAGAGCGCAGGACGTTCTCAATTCGCAATACTACGGACATCTCTGTGGCAAAAGCTCGCAGGCAAAAGACTGCTCTTGGAATGTGCGACCTGAGGAGTTTGCCAGGCGGCGCTGGCGCGCCGAAGGAACTTTCCGGCAATAGGAAGTCGCTTCGCGACGATGCTTTTGTCGGAGCTAAAGCTCCGACCCCCTGAAAAGCGTTAAACGAACTTCTGAGTCGAAGCACGAGCACGGGCGAGCAGCACGATAGCTAGAGCTCGAAGCTGCGCATGGCGAATGGCGAAAAAGAAAAACAGCCCACCTAAAGGTGGCCGCTACGAAACACCTACCGCTTGGTGGCGGCGGTGGTGCGCGATTCGATGTAATCGCGGACGTAGGCGGCGAACGCTCGATCGAGCTTTTGCATCACGGGTGCGGGGCCGCACGCGATCTTGCGTCCGGCAATTTCGCTGACAGCGATCACGTTGCGGTTGGTGGAGGAGATGAAAACTTCATCGGCGGCGTACAAATCCTGCGGCTTGAGCGTGCGCTCTTCGACCGGGACACCGGCGCTTGAGCCGATTTCGAGCAGGATGGCGCGCGTGACGCCTTCGAGACATCCTGAGGAAAGCGGGGGCGTGGCAACGCGGCCTTCGCGCACGCAAAAAATGTTCGCGGCGGTGCATTCGGCGACTTCGCCACGCTCGTTGAGCAGGATGACTTCGTCCCAGCCGTCTTCGCGCGCCTCGTTAAGATTCCAGACATTGTTGAGCCATGAAGTGACCTTCACGCCGGCGAGCGGCGACGCAGCGTGACGCCCATGCTCGCGCAAGTCCAGACGCACCGGATCACGGTGAGGCGGCAAGTCGGAAGAGCAGATCAACAGATCGGCGGCGGGGAAATTCTCGTCGCTGCGCCAGAAGCCGCCCTGATTCGAGACGGCGTAGATGCGCGCGCAGCCCTCGCGCACCTGATTGGCATGGAGAACCTGCGCGAGGTGGTTGGCGACTGTGGCGGCGTCGAACGGGAACGGGCAGCGGATTTTTTCCGCGTCGCGGGAGAGGCGGCGCCAGTGGCGTTCGAAGGCGAACGGAATTCCTTCGACAATGCGGATGGTCGAAAAGACGCCCCAGCCGCTCAGCAGGCCCGATTGGCCGGGCGAGAGGCGCACTTGTTCGATCGGCAGCAGCCGGTCATTGTGAAAAACGTGGCGATGAATCAATCATGCCTCCGCGGCATGCCGTCATTGTATCGCAGAACCTGGCGTGAAATTTTTCACGTGATTCTGAAGTGAAACGGAGTTCCATTTGGCTCAACCCGACGCGAACGGCGGCTCGGCTTCGGCACGAGTTTCTTGCGACTCAAGCTCGCCTTTCCCGCGGCTCATAATTCGGCGCGAAAGGTCTTTCCGAGCTCCCCCGGAGCCAGCCGGTAGTAATGGCGGAAGTTGTAGATAAGAGGCGACCACTTGGCTGGATCGACGTAATTGTCCTTCAGCACCAGATGGGCTCGCGACGTGAACGCGAACCACCTCAACCTCTGCCGCGACAGCTCCGCCTATGTTCTGCACCTTCTGGCCGTGCAGGGGATGCACAGCCAGCACTCGCGCCTCCATCTGCACAGGACACTCCTTGACCCGAGCAGGGTTCACCAATTCGCTTTGAATTGGAGTCAACTCCGCAGCCCGAAACTTTTCTCGCTCGTGGCGAAAGCGCGCACTCTTGCCTTCAGGAACCGGATCCTTGGCAGTGAGGGGCGCCAGTTTCTCTACTTGCGGCCACATCTCCGGAGCGGGCAGATTGACGACGCATTCTGGCTGCCGCTTGACGTTGTCGGCCGTTTTCGTGTCCTCGGCCAAACCGAGCAGGAGCGTCCAGCCGAGCGCCCAAAAGGAGGAGATGGGCGCAAGGTTGGTTTCGCCATCCTCATTTAGCGAGCTGATGAGTGCCACCGGCGTGCCGAAGTAAAGGATTTTTGGTTCGATCGTTTGAAATTTTGCGTTGTTCATCGATCCCTCCTTCCGTGAACCGTATCCGCGGAGCAATGAGCGCCCTTCGTCAGACCCTTCGAAGGAAGGATCGGTTCTCCACCATGATGCAGCCCGACGCGTTCGCCTCAGCGATGTTGGCTGCCACGGCTGCGTCGTTCGCCAGCGCTTGGCGGTATTGTTCGTAGGCGGCCAGGCTGGGGAAATCAATCAGCGCCAGAGCAAAATCGGTGGGTCCAGCGAAATTGGTGGGCAGATAGTAGCCCCCGGGTTCGCCTCCGCAACGCGCGATGGCTTGTTCTGTGCGGCGGGCATATTCTTCGAAATCGCCCAGTTTTTTTGGGTCGATCGTGTAGCGGATACATAGCGTAATCATGTGTCCCTCCTGGCAGTCTGCGATTGATTCTTGCCGCATGCTCTGTCCACGGTTTCAGACTACCGATCCAGGAGACGGAGATGTTTCATGAACGGATGAAACGTCGTCGCAGCGGCGGCGTTACACTGAAACCATGAACACCACTTACCCAATCGCAACCGTTGGAGAATTGATTGGCCACTCAGGACGCGCGGCGATGCTTGTGGCGTTGCTCGATGGCCGCGCACGAACGGCGGGCGAGCTCGCGTTTACAGCGAACATTTCGGCGCAATCTGCCAGCGGACATCTTTCGAAGCTGATCGACGGAGGCTTGCTAGAGGTTCGGACTGCGGGGCGTCACCGTTACTACAGCCTTTCCAGCGGGGACGTGGCGCACGCGCTCGAGGCGCTTGGCGCGATCGCCACGAAGCCGCAGCCTGCCGCAAATCGTCCGCGGACTGACCAGGACCTGTGCGTTGCGCGCACTTGTTATGACCATCTCGCGGGGCGGGTAGCAGTGGACCTGACGAGCCGGCTCGAAGCATGCGACGCAATTTGCCGCAACGGCGAACTCGATTATGAGGTCGGCGTTCGCGGAGGAGACTTGTTCGCGAAGCTGGGAATCGACGTCGAGAAGTTGCGCAGGTCGCGGCGCAATTTTGCGCGCCAGTGCATCGATTGGACCGAGCGGCGTCCGCACGTCGCCGGGGCTCTCGGCGCGGCCATTTGTGGGCGCCTGATTGCGCTCGGCTGGCTGGCGCGGCGGCGCGATAGCCGCGCGTTGCGCGTCACACACGACGGGGCGCGCGAACTCAGACGCTACTTCGGCGT
>Ga0187783_10001659_pt1 | contig 16440 bp, 13 predicted proteins | sample 1015_SJ02_MP02_2_FD_132471 | JGI IMG/M metagenome (GOLD analysis project Ga0187783, IMG submission 132471) | Tropical peat soil microbial communities from peatlands in Department of Meta, Colombia - 1015_SJ02_MP02_20_MG | ecosystem: Environmental > Terrestrial > Soil > Wetlands > Peat | place... | reverse complement strand
TCGCGGCCGGGGGGATTCGCATTCCAGCGTGTCTACACCGACGATCGCACACTCGATGAGACGATGACGGTCGAGGATCGCGACGTGGTGCTGGTGCCGCGCGGCTACCACCCCGTGAGCGCCGCTCACGGGTTCGACCTCTACTACCTGAATGTCATGGCTGGACCGGTCAGGCGCTGGCAGTTCACCAACGCGCCGGGGTACGAATTCCTGCGGTGAGGGTCAGGCGATGATCGGCATGGCGGTGCTCGGCTGCGGTCGCATTGGGCGGCTGCATGCGCGCAACGTTGCCCGCCACCCGCGCGCGCGACTGCTGGCGGTGTTCGACGTTCTCAGCGAGGCGGCGCAGGCGACGGCGCACGAGCTCGGCGTCAAGAGTGCCCGCGACCTCGACGAGATCTGGTCCGATCGCGACATCCGCGCCGTCCTCGTGGCGACGACCACGCCGACCCACGTGCCGCTGATCAGCGCGGCGGTAAAGGCCGGCAAGGCAGTGCTGTGCGAGAAGCCGGTCGATCTCGACCTCGAGCGGGCGCGGGCCTGCTGGAACGAGATCGCCGCAGCGCGGCCGGTGGTGATGATCGGCTTCAACCGCAGGTTCGACCCTTCTTATCGCGCACTGCACGAGCGCTTGCAGCGCGGCGAGGTCGGCAAGCTGGAGCTGGCCATAATCACCAGTCGCGACCCGGAGCCACCGCCGCCATCCTATATAAAAGGGTCGGGCGGGCTGATGCGCGACATGACCATTCACGATTTCGACATGGCCCGCTACCTTGCGGGAGATATCGCGGAATTGCACGCCTTCGGCGCGAATCTCGTCGACCCGCAGATCGGCAGCCTCGGGGACATCGACACCTGCGCAATCTCGCTGCGGGCCCGAGCGGGAGCGCTGCTGCAGATCAACAACAGCCGCCGCAGCGTGTTCGGGTACGACCAGCGCATCGAGGTCTTCGGCTCAGGCGGAATGCTCCAGGCTGGGAATCGGCGCGCAACCTCGGTGGAGGCCTGGAGCGGCGAAAGTACCGGCGCGCGCGATGTGCTGCTGCACTCCTTCCTCGAGCGTTATGCGCAGGCGTACGCCGCCGAGCTCGATGCCTTCGTGGCGGCCCTGGAAGAGGGGCAGCCGATGAGTCCGGGCTTCGGCGACGGTGTCGAGGCACTGCGGCTCGCGGTTGCGGCGGAGGAGAGTGTGCGCACCGGCCGCGCTGTCAGCCTCGGCAGCTAGCGGGCCGCGCGCCGGCGGTACTGATCGGCGATCACCGCGGCCACGATGATCACGCCCTTGACGATCTCCTGGTAGTAGGCATCGATCCTGAGGAAGGTGAATCCCGAGGTCACCACGCCGAGGATCAAGGTGCCGATCACCGTGCCGGTGATGCGTCCGACGCCGCCACTGAGCGAGGCACCGCCGATTACCGCCGCGGCGATGGCATCGAGCTCGTACATCATGCCCATGCCCGCCTGCCCCGACACGGCGCGCGCCGAGGTCACGATCCCGGCGAGTCCCGAGAGCGTGCCTGCCAGGGTGTAGACCAGTACCAGGTGCCGGCCGACACGAATACCGGAGACGCGTGCCGCCTGCGGGTTGGCGCCGATGGCATAGGTGAACTTGCCGTAGCGCGTATAGCGCAACGCGACGTGAAAGACGAGCGCGACCGCGAGAAAGATCGCGACCGGGACCACGCCGCTGCCGATGGCAGCGTAGGCATCGGTGAGCAGACTCACCGGCTGGCCGTGTGTGTACCAGCGCGCCAGTCCGCGCGCGGTCACCATGACACCCAGCGTGGCGATGAATGGCGGGATAGATGTCGAGGCGACGAGCGTGCCGTTCACGAGTCCGGCCAGCGCGCCGACCGCAAGGCCCGCCGCCACCGGCACGATGACTGGCAGGTCGGTGAGCGAGGGATAGACGGCGCGAACGGCGTCGGTGGACTGGGCGAGGCTCGCCGCAACCATCGCCGTCAAAGCTACCACCGAGCCTGAGGACAGATCGATGCCGCCGGTGATGATGACTTGCGTCACGCCGACGGCGATGATGCCGATCACCGAGACCTGCAGGATCATGACGACCAGCCGCTGCTCGTTGAAAAGAAAGCTCTGCCTGACGAGGATCCATCCGAGCAGCTCGAACAGCAGGGCGATCCCGAGGAGTACCAGCAGGATGCTGGCCTCGGGTGGCAGGCGCCGCGCGTGTCCCCTCGGGCGGCTGCCGAGGCTGTGCATGAGTGCGGGTGGCATGGGTTGTGCGGCGGCCTGACGCTCAGCGTGCCGCGAGATTCATGATAGTGACCTGATCGGCGTGCTCGCTTGCCAGCATGCCGGTGACGCGTCCCTCGTGCATCACCATGATGCGGTGGCTCATGCCGAGGATCTCGGGCAGCTCCGAGGAAATCAACAGCACCGCCAAGCCTGCGGCGACCAGCCGCGAGATCAGCTGGTGGATCTCCGCCTTGGCGCCCACGTCCACGCCGCGCGTCGGCTCATCGAGGATCAGGATTTTCGGGTTCAGCAGCAGCCACCGGCCGAGCAGCACTTTCTGCTGGTTGCCGCCGGACAGATTCCCGATGCACTCGTGCAGGTGCGGGGTCTTCACCCGCAGGCGCTGCAGCATCTCACCGCAGGCCTGTCGCAACGGCTCGCCGCGGATGAACCCGAGCCGCACAAAATCGCGGCTGAGCACCGCTACCGCCAGGTTGTCGAGCACGTCGAGAGCGAGGAAGCAGCCCGTTTCCTTGCGGTCCTCGGTAACGAAGCCGACGCCGCGGGCGACTGTCGCGCGCGGCGAGTCGACGCGCAGCTCGCGGCCTTCGAGCACGATTCGCCCGCTGCTCGCCGGGGTCATGCCGAAGATCGCCTCGGCCAGCTTGCTGCGGCCGGAACCGACCAGCCCCGCGACGCCGAGGATCTCGCCGCAGCGCAGCTCGAAGCTCACATCGTGGAAGTGGCCCGGCAAGGTCAGGTTGTGTACCGCGAGCGCCACCGGACCCAAGCGGGCAGGCTCGTGGGGAAAGATCCGTTCGAGCGTGCGGCCGACCATCAAGCGGATGATTTCATCGCGTGTCAGGTCGGTGGGGTGACCGGTGCCAACATTCCGGCCATCGCGTAGCACCGAGATTTCGTCGGCGATCTCGGCCAGCTCCTCGATGCGGTGAGTGATATAGAGGATACCGCGACCCTCGCGCTTCAAGCCGCGAACGATCGCAAACAGCTGCTGCGCGTCGCGCTCGGTGAGTGCCGAGGTCGGCTCGTCCATGATGAGCAGCTGCGAGTCGTAGGACAGCGCCCGGGCGATCTCGATCAGCTGCCGCGCCGCAATCGACAGGCGCCTGACCTCGGCGTCGGGGTCGAGGTCGATCTGCAGGCGCTCGAGCAGGCCGCGGGTACGGTGGCGCAGCTCGCCATGGTTGATCAGCCCGAAACGCTGCGGTTCGCGGCCGATCCAGATGTTCTCTGCAACACTCATGAACGGCAGCAGGTTGAGCTCCTGGTGAATCATCGCGATGCCGTGCCGCAAGGCCTGCCGGGGCGAGTCGAAATGCACGATGCGGCCCTGCAGGCGCAGCTCGCCGGCGTCCGGGGTGTAGATGCCCGCGATGATGTTCATCAGCGTCGACTTGCCAGCGCCGTTCTCGCCCATGAGGGCGTGCACGGAGCCGTGGCGCAGCCGCAGCGACACTTCATCGAGCGCCATGACTCCAGGAAATGCTTTGCTGACGCCCCGGACCTCGAGCAAATAGTCGGCTGATCGCTCGCTCGCCGCCAAGCTCACGGCCGGCTCAGGGTCTGCTCAGGTAGCTGGGGAGATTGGCGGGAGTCACGAGCTCGAACGGCACCCAGACGAAACTCGGCACGTTCTCGCCCCGGACGAGCTTCAACGCCGCATCCACGGCACCGCTACCCTGGGCCGGTGCGTTCTGGAACACGGTGACCTTGAGCCCGCCGCTCTTCATCGCCGCCAGTCCGTCGGGCGTGGCATCGATGCCGGCAACGATCGTCGTGCTGAGCAGCCGCGACTGCCTGAGCGCCTGTATCGCGCCGATGGCCATCTCGTCGTCGTTGGCGACCACGGCCTGCGGGCGCAGGCCCGCGCTCAACCAGTTGGTCATCAGATCGGCTGCCGTGGTGCGCTTCCAGTCGGCGCTCTGCTTGTCGAGCACGTGGATGCCGCGGCAAGGCGCCGTGGCAATGACGTCGTAGACGTCCTGGGTTCGCTGCCGGGTCGACTGGTTGGTGAGCTCGCCCATCAGAATGACGATATCGCCCTTGCCGGCGAGCAGCCGGCAGACCTCGCTCATCTGCAGCGTGCCCGACTGACGCTCATCCGAGCCGACGAAGGACACGTGTGCCGGCAGCTGACGGTCCGCGGGCATGCGGTTGACGTAGACGAGCGGGATGCCGGCCCGCACCACCATCCTGGTGATCCGCGGGGTAGTGTCGGTGTCGACCGGATTGACGATGACGGCGTCGACGTGCTGGGCGAGGAAGTTCTCGACCTGGTTCAGCTGCCGCCCGATGTCGCTCTGAGCATCCTCGAACTGGATCGAGGCATGCAGCTGTGCGGCGCGCGCCTGCATGCTCACTCGCACCGCGGTGAGGAAGTTGTCATCGAAGAGCGCCATCGAGACACCAAGCGTCACCGCGTGCGCGGCGCCCGCCAGCGGCAGCGCCACAGCGAAAGCGAGCCGCAGCAATGTGCGCTTCATCTGCATCGTTTCCCTGCCGGCAGTCTAAGCGTCGCGCAGGCGGGAATCGATAGCGGCCGCGGATGACGCCTGGTTGATCCTTTGTTAGTGTGTCGCAGCGGCTGCCGTCAGCAGCGCGAGCACTTGCGCATGAAATTCCTGCCGCTCATCTGGTCCGGCATCTGGCGCAAGCCCGGCCGCACCATTCTCATCTTTCTTCAGGTAAGCGTCGCCTTCGTGCTTTTCGGCATGCTGCAGGGACTGAAGACCGGCGTGCAGCATGCAGTCGATGCCGCGCGTGCGGATCTGCTGCTGGTGCACGGCCGGCAGGACTTCCTGTTCTCGCCCCTGCCGCTCGGCCTCCTCGAGCAGATCGACTCGGTGCCGGGCGTGAAGGTGGCGATCCCGGTCGAGCTCAACGGTGGCTACTACCAGAAGGAGGAGAACGGTGTCGGCATCGTCGCGGTCCGGCCCGACAAGGCCTGGACTGACGCGTTCACCTTCAATATCGCGCCGCAGTATCTCGCCGCCTTCGCCAGCAGCCGCACCGCAGCCCTGGCGACCGAGTTCGTCGCGCAGAAGTATGGCTGGAAGATCGGCGACCATATCCCGCTCGTCACCCAGTTACCCCAGAAGAACGGCTCGACGACCTGGGCCTTCGACATCGTCGGCACCTTCACGGACACTGACGTGGCGGTCAGCCGCTACAAGATCCTGGTCAACTACACCTATTACGACCAGGCGCGCGCGACCGGCACGGGCAACGTGAATCATTTCAACGTGGCAGTCACTGATGCCAGCCTGGCGGTGCCGGTGGCCGATGCGATCGATAAGCGCTTTGCCAACTCCTCGCATGAGACCAAGACCGAGTCGCTGCGCGAGCTGGCGCAGGCCCAGGTACAGCAGATCGGCGATCTCGATTTCCTCATCCGGGCGGTGGTGAGCGCAGTGCTGGCGGCGCTGCTGTTTGCGACCGCGACCATGATGATGCAATCCGTCAGGGAGCGGACACCCGAGCTCGCGGTGCTCAAGACCATCGGCTTTACCGATCGGGCCGTCTTTTTCCTGATCCTCATCGAGGCGGTCGTCGTCTGCGTGGCAGCGGCCGCCGGCGGACTGGCGCTCGCCACACTGGTGTTCCCGTTCGCCGGCCGGTTCGTGTTCGGGCTGGCGATGCCCAGAGTCACCGTCCTCTTCGGGCTCACGCTCGCCGCGGTGGTGGCGCTGGTGAGCGCGGCGCTGCCGGCAGCGCGCGCGGCGCGGCTGCAGGTCGTGAGCGCACTGGCGGAGCGCTGAAGGCCGATGAACTTCATCCGGCAATTTCTGGCACTGCTGCGCATGAACCTCGAAGGCGAGGGCGCGCGGTTCGGCTCGGTGCTGACGATCGTCGTCGGCGTCACCTGCACAGTCGCGGTACTCGTGTCGATGCTCGCCATGGGGACGGGCGCCCACCGCCAGGCGCTGGGCAATGTTCACGACGATGAGGTCGTCGTGCAAAGCCGCGGCTCGCAAATCCTGCGCAGCAACATTACGCGGGACGAGATGATCACGCTGCGCGACCTGCCGCGAATCGCACGTGACAAGGATGGTGAGCCGCACGTCGAGGGGATCGTGGTGGTCCCCTTCGAGGGGCGCAGACGCGGCAGCAACAGGCGCGTGTTCTTTCCGCTGTTGGGCAGCAGCGATCCGAAGTTCGAACTGCGCCCGCCCGCACACCTCACCGCGGGGCGCCTCTTCCGCCCTGGCCTCCACGAGATCATCACCAGCACCGGCTGCACGCGACAGTTCGACGGATTCGAGCTGGGAGACAAGCGCGAGGTACGCGGCGTCGGGTGGACGGTGGTCGGGCACTACGAGCCCGGCCAGAACCTGCAGTGCATGGTGCTCACCGACGCCGAGACTCTGATGAGTTTGTTCGGGCGCAACGGCTTCAACCGCGTCAACGTGCGGCTCGAGGCGCCCTCCGATTTCGATACTTTCAACCGTGCCCTCGAGGCCAATCCGGCTCTCAAGCTCGAAGCCAAGCGCTCACGCGAACAGGCCGAAGACGACATGAAGCAGCTCAACGGGCTGCTCAACTTCGTGAGCTACTTCATCGGCTCGATCATGGGCATCGGTGCGACCTTCGGCGCGGTGAACTCGCTCTATTCGATCGTGGACGCGCGCCGCCGCGAGCTGGCGACGCTGCGCGCGATCGGCTTTGGGTCGGGGGCCATCGTGGCCGCGACTCTGGTCGAGTCGACGCTGCTCGCACTGCCCGGTGCGCTGCTCGGGGCGGCACTCGCCTGGCTCCTGTTCCACGATATGGCGGTGAGCCCGTTCGGCTACCCCTTCCGACTCGACGTTACCCCGAGGCTCGCCGAGATCGGCGTGGCCTGGGCGCTCGTCATGGGTCTGCTCGGCGGACTTTTGCCGGCGCTACGCGCGGCGCGCGTGCCGGTGACGATGGCGCTGCGCGCGACCTGAGCACACTCAACTCCCGGGCGACCCACGCAGTCGCTCGACACCCAGCTGGCGCGCCTGGAGCTTGAGGCCCGCAAGCGCTGCCGGCAGGCCGGCGCCGCTGATCATGGCTGCGGCGAATGCACCCAGCGCGCTCGCGGTCTGGATGCCGAAGCCACCGAGGCCGGCGTGCCAGTAAAAGCCCGACGACTCGGGGTCGAACCCCGATACGGGATCGCGGTCGGGAGTGAACGTGCGCAGCCCCGTCCACGACCGCCCGACGCGCTGGATCGGAAAGTCGAGCACTTGCTCGATGCGATCGACTGCGACTGCGACGTCGAGCTCATCAGGCTGGGCATCGCAGGGGACCGATGCGACTTCCTCCGCGAGCGATCCCAGGAGTCGACCGGCATCCGGCTTGAAATAGAAACTCTCGGCGGCATCGGCTACCAGCGGCCAGTGGGCTATGTCGACCCCGGGCGGGGCGTCAAAGATGAACGCCGTGCGCCGGTAGGGAGTGAGGCCGAGCGGTGGCAGCCCGGCGCGCACGGCAAGCTCGTCCGCCCAGGCGCCTGCGGCGTTGACCACCACCTGCGCGTTGAGTTCGAGGGTGGAGCCACGGATGCGCCAGCCGCCGCTCTGGCGCTCGAGCGTCAGCGCGTCCCGCAGCACTGCCAGCCGTGCGCCGCGCTCGCGAGCCCCTCTGAGAAATCCCTGAAGCAGGAGATCGACGTCGATGCCCCTGACGCTGGGGTCATGGATCGCCCAGTCGAACGCTTCCACACGCAACGCCGGCAGCAGGGCTTTCGCCTGCGCCGGGGAGAGGAGGGCCAGGGACAGGCCAAGAGCGGCAGCGCTCTCTTCGAACGTCGGGACGAGCGCGCGCTGCGCCTCGTTGCCGATGGTGAGCAGGCCGCGCGGGGAAAGCAGCGGGGCGGCGGCGAAGCCGGGCGGAGGTGCCCGCAGAAAGTCGCCGCTGGCGCGTGTCAGGAGACGCACCAGGCTGCTGCCGTAGATCGGCATGTAAATCGCGGCGGAGCGGCCGGTCGTGTGGTAGCCGACCTGCGGCTCGCGCTCGATGAGCATGACGTTCGCGTCGCGAGCGAGATGGTAGGCGACCGAGGCGCCGGCCATGCCGGCGCCGATGATGCAGACTTCAACGGTTTCCATGGCCGGAGCAGCGTCTTAGCTGATTCTGTGATTCAATGTTCACTGACTATTGGGTGCTTTCATGGATCGGCGCGAGTTTCTCGAAGCAATCGCCGGCGTCTCGGCCCTCGTGCCGGGGCTGTCGCTGTTGCCGGCGCTGTGCCAGGAGTCCTTCGCCCGCGAGCTGCATGAGCGGGCGCAGGCGGCCGGCGGCTTGCGCACGCTCAGCCCGGCCCAGAATGCCACCGTCAGCTCGATCGCGGAACTCCTCCTGCCCGAGACCGACACGGTCGGGGCGCGCGCGGTGGGCGTGAACCGCTTCATCGATCTGCTGCTGACCGAGGCGATGCTCGAGACCCAGCGCGACCGCTTCCTCGAGGGACTGGCGGCGATCGATGCGCGCAGCCAGAGCCTCTACGGTATGCCCTTCACCTCCGCAGCGGGGCCGCAGCAGCAATCGCTGCTGCGCTCGCTCGATGAGCAGCTGCCGCAGCGCCACCAGACGCCGGCCGAGACCGCCGCACTGGAGCGGGAGCCGGTTACCGCCGAGGGCGGGTTCGCGATGCTCAAGCGGCTGGTGGTACTCGCGTACTTCACCTCCGAGCCGGTGGCCCGCAAGCTCATCCGCGCGCCCATCATCCCCGGAAGGTATGACGGTTGTGTCCCCGTCTGAGCCCACCTCCGGAAATTTCGACGCCATCGTTGTCGGCTCGGGAATCTCGGGCGGCTGGGCTGCCAAGGAGCTGACGGAAGCGGGCCTCAAGACCTTGCTGCTCGAGGCCGGGCCACCGATCGTGCCGGCACGCGACTACGTTGAGCACGTTCAGGCGTACTCGCTGGCTTACCGCGGCTACGGTAACCGCCGCAGGCTCGCGGCCGAGCAGCCGGTGCAGTCGCAGACGGGCGCCTGTGATGAGTGGGGCTCGAAGTTCTTCGTCAACGACCTCGAAAACCCCTATTACTACGATCCCGACAAGCCGTTCTCGTGGATCCGCGGACGTCATGTGGGTGGCCGCTCGATCATGTGGGGGCGCCAGGTCTATCGCTGGAGTGACCTCGACTTCGAGGCTAATGCCCGCGAGGGGATTGGGATCGATTGGCCGATTCGTTATGCCGACATTGCTCCCTGGTACAGCCACGTCGAGCGATTCATCGGCGTGAGCGGTCAGGCGGAGGGGCTGGCACAGCTGCCCGACGGAGAGTTCCTGCCGCCGATGGAGCTCAATTGCGCCGAGCGGCATGTGCAGGCGTCGATGGCGGCCCGCTGGCGGCGGGAGCGGGTCCTGACCATCGGGCGCTGCGCAATTCTGACGCGCCCGCACCAGGGGCGCGCGGCCTGTCATTACTGCGGACCGTGCGAGCGCGGCTGCATCACGCACTCTTATTTCAGCAGCATCGGCTCGACGCTGCCGGCGGCAGCGGCGACCGCGCGCCTGACGCTGCGGCCCAACAGCGTCGTCGCGCAGGTGATCTACGACGCTCATGCCGACCGCGCCGTGGGTGTGCGCGCCATCGATGCCACGACGCTGCGGACACTCGAGTTTCGCGCCCGGGTGATTTTCCTGTGCGCCTCGGCGCTCGAGAGCGCGCGGATTCTCCTCAACTCGACCAGCGACCGCTTCCCCTCGGGACTGGCAAACTCGAGCGGCGAGCTCGGTCGCAACGTGATGGATCACTGCTTCGGCGCCGGCGCCAGCGGCACGATCCCCGGCCTGACGGAGCGCAAGACCTTCGGCAACCGCCCGAACGGCATCTACGTACCGCGCTTTCGCAACGTCAGTGAACGGCATCCGAACTTCGTCCGCGGTTACGGCTTCCAGGGGGGCGCCCACCGCGACAACTGGCGCCGCGGTGCGCTTGCACCGGGCTTCGGGGCCGAGTTCAAGGAGGCGCTGCTGCGCGAGCTCGGACCGTGGCGCTTCTGGATCGGCGGCTGGGGAGAGTGCCTGCCGCGATCGGACAATCGGGTGACGCTGCATCCGACACTCAAGGACAAGTGGGGTATCCCGGCGCTGCACGTGCAATGCACCTTCGGGCCGAACGAACGCGCGATGATGCAGGACATGCAGATCGCGGCGGCCGAGGTGCTGGAGGCGGCGGGCGCCACCGACATCGAGACCTTCAACGACGACCTGCCGCCAGGGTTGTGCATTCACGAGATGGGAACGGCACGCATGGGCCACGATCCGAAGACCTCGGTGCTCAATCGCTGGAACCAGTGCCATGACGTGCCCAACCTGTTCGTCACCGACGGCGCCTGCATGACGTCCTCGGCCAACCAGAACCCCTCGATCACTTATATGGCTCTGACTGCGCGCGCTTGCGACTACGCGGTCAGGCAGTTGCGACGCGGAGATCTTTAGTGCGCAGAGCGGTTTCGCGCCGCAGCTTCCTGCGCCGCTCTGCGACCGCTGTCGCCGCGCTGGGTACGGCAGCGGCCGCCGACGCCGGCAGGGCGGCCGAGCCAGGCGCCGTGACCGCCCCCACTGCGGGGCGACTCAAGCAGTCGGTGTGTCGCTGGACGTTGCCGGGAGCGCTGCCCGATGTCTGCCAGCGCATTCGCGCACTGGGACTCGAGGCCATCGACCTGCTCTATCCGGACGAATGGCCGGTGGCCAGTGCCGCGGGCATCACCTGTTCCATGGGCTACGCGAGCCGCCGGACGCATTTCATCCGCGACGGCTTCAACGATCCGCAGCTGCAGCCCCTGCTGATCGAGGAGCTCACCAGCGCCATTCCGCTCGCCGCGCAGGCGGGAGTGCCGAATCTCATCGCAATGTTCGGCAACCGGGCGGGACGCAGCGACGCCGAAGGCATCGCCAACTGTGTGACCGGGTTGTCACGGATCGCGCCGGTCGCCGAGGCACACGGTGTCACCGTATGCGTCGAGCTTCTCAACAGCAAGGTGGACCATCCTGACTACCAGGGGGATCACGCCGCCTTCGGCGCCGCAGTGATGGAGATGGTCGGCTCAACGCGAGTGAAGCTGCTCTACGACATCTACCACATGCAGATCATGGAGGGCGACGTCATCCGCACCATCCGCGATCACCGGCAGTGGATTGGTCACTTCCACACGGGAGGTGTCCCGGGCCGACACCAGATCGACGACTCACAGGAGCTCAACTATCACGCGGTGGCGCAGGCGATCGCCGATCTCGAATTTACCGGCTTCCTCGCCCACGAATTCAGCGCCACCGGCGAGCCCTACGCAGCGCTCGCGCAAGCTGTGCAGATCTGCCGGGTTTGAAGCCACCGCAGCGCGCGCCAGCATGTCAGGTTTGCGGCCGGGCGGCGCTGCGGCGCACCGGATGTTCGAGGTGTGGCAGCTCGGGGCTCGCTCGGCTACATTGACCTCATTCCGATGCGGGCGGCAGTTACAAGAAGAAGCGTGCCGGCGGGTCTGTGGGTTGCCCTGGGGATCACGGCGGTTGCGCTGTTGGCGCTCATCGGACTGCAGGCATACGAAGCCATCACCCGGCCGGCTCAGCTGGCGAGCGATGCCGCCTGGGTCGGTCATACCTTCGAAGTCATCGAGAGCGCGCAACGGCTGCGCTCCACTGCGCGTGATGCGGAGCGCGCGCAGCGCGGCTACCTGCTGACGAGCGCGCCGGAGTATCTCGCGACCTACCAGGCGCAGGCCGCTCGCTGCCCGCAGTTGCTCGATGAGCTGCGGCAGCTGACGCGCGACAATCCCGAGCAGCAACGCCGGATTCCGAACATCGCGGTGGCGCTCGATGATTGGCTCGGCGAGCGACGGCGCACGGTCGAGGTGCTCCAGCAGCAGGGGACCGCGGCGATGCAGGCGCTGATTCGCTCGCGCGCCGGGCTCGATACCCTGCGCACGGTCGATGCGCTGATCGAGGCGGCGATCGCCAATGAGCGCGACCTGCTCGCCAGGCGCCAACAACAGGCGCTGGCGCACCAGCAGCAGGTCGGCGAGGTCGCGCTCGCCACCGGCGGCCTCGGGCTGGGGCTCCTGGGCCTGGGGCTGTGGCTGACGCTGCTGGCGTTCCACAACGCGCGCGACATCGAGCGACGACGCCTCGAGAGCGAGCAGCAGCTCGGCGAGCAGCTGCTGCAGACGCAGGCGGCTCTCGCGCAGACGCAGAAAATGGAGGCGCTCGGGCAGCTCACCGGCGGCGTGGCGCATGATTTCAACAATGTGCTGCATGTCATCAGGAACGCCGTCAGTCTCTTGCAGCTGCGCCTGCGCGCCGCGGATGCGGACACGACCCAGTACCTGGAGATGATCCAGCGAAATACCGACCGCGCCGCGAGCACCACGGCGAGACTGCTGGCCTTCTCGCGCCAGCAGGTCCTCGACCCGAAACCGACCGACCTCAACAAGGTTGTCTCGGGAATGGCGGAGCTGTTGCACCATCTTCTCGGCGAAAGCGTTGCCATGGAGACCGTGCTCGGCAGCGGCCTGTGGCACGTGACCGTCGATCAGAACCAGCTCGAGACCGCCGTCATGAATCTGGCGCTCAATGGGCGCGATGCGATGTCGGCCAGCGGCAAGCTGACGATCGAGACGTCCAACGCCTTTCTCGATGAGGCCTATGCGGAACGGCACCCCGAGGTGACCCCCGGGCAGTACGCGATGATCGCGGTGAGCGATACCGGTGTCGGCATGACCCGGGACATCATCGCCCGCGCCTTCGATCCTTTCTTCACCACCAAGGAGACGGGCCGCGGCACGGGGCTCGGGCTGTCGCAAGTGTTCGGTTTCGTCAAGCAATCCGGGGGTCACGTCAAGATCTACAGCGAGCTCGGTCAGGGCAGCACGGTGAAGATGTACTTTCCGCGGCTGCCGGGGGTCGCGCGTGAGCAGCCGGGCGAGAGCCTGGCACCGGAGAAAGCCGGTACCGGCGAGTCGATTCTCCTGGTTGAGGACAATGATGACGTGCGCACCTTCACCGCGGACCTGCTGCGGCAGCTCGGCTATCGCGTGATCACGGCGGTTGACGGCGAGGCGGGGCTCATGGCGTTCGAGCAGCTCGGTGAAGTCGATCTGCTGTTCACCGACGTCGGGCTGCCGGCAGGGATGAGCGGTCGCGACCTGGCCGAGGAAGTGCAGCGGCGCTGGCCGCGCACCAAGGTGCTCTACACGACCGGCTATGCCCGCAATTCGATCATCCACCACGGCCGGCTCGATCCCGGCGTCGAGCTCATCCTCAAGCCGTTCACACAGGCGAGCCTGGCCGCCAAGATCCGTAAGGTCCTGGCGAAAGACTCGTAACTCGGCTTACACGAGGGGTTTGAGCTCGCCCAGCATCGTCGGGATCAGCTCGCTCACCGTCGGGTGGATGCGCACGCCGTGCTGGACGACGGTGTAGGGGAGGTGGCCGTACATCGCGTCCACCAGCGTCTGCACGGCCTCATCGCCGCCGGTACCGAGAATCGCAGCGCCGAGAATCTCCCGGGTGTCCGCATCGACCAGCACTTTCATGAAGCCGCGGGCTTCGCCTTTTTCGCGTGCACGGGCAACGCGGCTCATGGGCATGCGTCCGATGAGGATCCGACGCCCGCTGCGACGCGCCTCGGCCTCGCTGATGCCGACCCGGCCGAGCGGCGGATCGGTAAACAGCGCATAGATAGGGATGCGGTCGCTTACCTTGCGGTCGGCGCCGTTCAGCAGGTTGTCGGCGACGATCTCGTAGTCGTTATAGGCGGTGTGCGTAAATGCGCCTCGACCGTTGCAATCGCCGAGGGCGTAGACATTTGGGGCAGTGGTCTGCAGTCGCTCGTTGACCTTGATATAGCCACGTTCATCCACCTCGACTCCGGCCGCGGTGAGCCCGAGATCGTCGGTGTTGGGCACGCGGCCCACCGCCAGCAGCAGGTGGCTGGCGGCAACAGTCGGCGCGCCGTCCTTGCAGTCGAGGCGCACCTTGACCCCGGCGGGATCCGGCTCGAGCGCGATACACTTCGCGTCGACGCGGATGGCGATGTTCTCGCTCGCCAGGATTTCCTGAACACCCGCCGAGATGTCTTCATCCTCCCGGTCGATGAGCCTCGGGCCCATCTCGACGACCGTCACCCGGCTGCCGAAGCGCCGGTACATCTGCCCGAACTCGAGCCCGACGTAGGAGCCTCCCACGATCAGCAGGTGCTCGGGCAGGAAGTCGATGTCCATCATGCTCTCGTTGGTCAGGTACGGCACCGTGTCGATGCCGGGGAGCCGCGGCACGCGTGGTCGCCCGCCCACGTCGAGGAAGATCCGCTCGCCGCTAAGGGTATCGCTGCCGACTCTCACCGTATGCGAATCGAGCAGGCGCGCGCTGCCTTTGTAGACCGTGTTGTTGGCCAGCGAGCGCAACCACTGCTCCTCGCCCTGGCTGCTGCGCTCGACGAGCGCGTCCTTGCGCGCCTTGACGCGCGGCATGTCCATTTTCATCGGCTCGCTGACGATCACCCCGTACTCTGCGGCTCTCTGCACCGAGCGGGCGACGTAGGCGCTGGCAATGAGTGTCTTGGTCGGGGTACAGCCGTTGTTGACACAGGTGCCGCCGAACTTGCCGCGCTCGATGATGGCCACGCGCATGCCGGCGTTGGCGAGCCTCCCGGCAAGCGACGGGCCCGCCTGGCCGGTACCGATGATGATGGCGTCGTAGGTGTTCATTGAGCAGCGCCGCGGCGGGTTGCTGCGGCAAGTCCCGCAGTGCGTGCCAGGCGGTCGAGAACATCGATCATGCGATCCAGGGCGGCCGACCACTCGCGCTCGTCGCGTGCATAGCAGAGGCGGAAGTGATGGCGGCCGCCGGCGCCGAACTGGTAGCCGGGGCTGACGAGTACACCGGCTTCGCGCAGCAGGGCGGTGGCGACGACGGTGTCGGACTGCCCGAGGGCGCCGACATCCGGCCAGAGATAGGCGGTGGCCGGCGGCAGCTCGACACGTAACCACGGCAGCGCACGCAGCGCGCTTACCGTGAATCTCCGCAGCTGATCGAATTCGCGCAGCCGCGCGGCGAGCCACTGATGGTCGTCCGTCAGCCAGCGTGACAGCACGTGCTGGGAATAGGCCGGGGCGCGCAGCGAGGCGATCGATTGCACGTCCTCGAGAGCGGCGATCACGGGCGCGGGTCCGGCGACCACGCCGATGCGGTAGCCGCTCAAAGACTCCGTCTTGCTGGGACCGAACAGCGTCACGGTTCGCTCGCGCATCCCGGGCAGGGCGGCGAGATGCGTCAATGTGTGGCCGTCATACAGCAGTCTGGCGTACAACTCATCGACAACCACCCACAGCTCGTGCCGCACGGCGAGCTCGGCGATGCGGGCGATGACTGCCGCCGGGTAAAGCGCGCCGGTGGGGTTATTGGGGTGGGAAAAAACCAATAGCCTGGGGCGCTCTTGCTGCAGCGTGCGCTCGAGGACTGCGAGATCCGGGGCGCTCTCCGCCCCGGTGGTGAGAGGTACGCTGCGAATCTCGGCGCCGAGGAATCGCAGGATGCGCTCACTGAAGAGATAGTCCGGATCGACTAACAGAACTTTGTCACCCGGGTTCACCATCGCCGACAAAGCGCCAAACAGGCCCGCCTGGGTGCCGGGCGTCACGATCACCTCGGAGCGCGGATCAAACTGCTCGCCGGTAAGGGTGAGCAGCGCTCGCGCCACGGTTTCCAGGACTGCCGGGTGACCGCGGTAGGGGGAGTAGGCGAGGGTGCCGTCGTGCGCCGCCTGGTCGAAGGACTGCAAAGCCCATTCCGGCGGCGGAAAGCGCCTCGTATCGAAGTGCGTCGTGTCGATGAAGCCCGCCGGGGCCTGATCGAGCAGCTCCCGGTCGGCCTGGCGGGCTCCGCGCTCGAGCCGCTCGGGCAAGCCCTGTTCGAGGACTCGCTTTGCGGGGGTGAATGGAACTGAGCGGGTTGGCGGCACGGCGCTCGATACCGTAGCCGCCCACCGACTGCCAAGGCAAGCGCTGCTCGCGCTGCCGGCCGTCAGCTAATACGCGACGGGCGGCATGCCGCGCTGGGATGATTGCGGAGTGACGCGGGCACCCTCGGAACTGTCCGAAGGTGCCCGTGCTCAAAGACCTGCTGCGCCCGTAAGCTGCGCGGCTTCAGCTCTCGACTTTGACTCTGACGCCACTGCCGGCGAGGTTGAATCGCAGTCCCTTTTCGGTCGCCAGCAATTTGATGAGCACACCGTGCTCGTTCTTCAGGAC
>Ga0187783_10001658_pt1 | contig 16440 bp, 14 predicted proteins | sample 1015_SJ02_MP02_2_FD_132471 | JGI IMG/M metagenome (GOLD analysis project Ga0187783, IMG submission 132471) | Tropical peat soil microbial communities from peatlands in Department of Meta, Colombia - 1015_SJ02_MP02_20_MG | ecosystem: Environmental > Terrestrial > Soil > Wetlands > Peat | place... | reverse complement strand
TTCTTGAGCCAGCCCTTCTTCGTCGCGGAAGCGTTCACGGGCAGACCCGGCAAGTATGTGCCCCTCAAAGAGACGATCGCGGGCTTCAAGGAGCTCGTCGACGGCAAGCTCGACGATCTTCCGGAGCAGGCCTTCTACATGTGCGGGAACATCGAAGAAGCCAAGGCGAATGCCGAGGCGATGGCGGCCAAGGCGTAGCAGATGCCCCCTCGCTTCCGGCTCTCATTGATAACCCCAAGCGCCGTCCGCTTCGAAGGCGAAGTCGAGATCGTCATCGCTCCCGGTGCGGCGGGCGACCTCGGCGTCTTGGCCAACCATGCGCCCCTGCTGACCACGTTGCGCGCCGGCGTTGTCACAGCGGGGAGCTCGGATCCGGCGGCCAGCGATCGGGTGCGCTTCGCGGTCGATCGGGGGTTTTTGCAGGCCATGGCGGATCGAGCGATCATCTTGACCGACACCGCCCTGCAGCCGTCGGAGGTGAACGCCGAAGACGCAAAGGCGGACCTTCGGCGGGCCGAGGAGGCGTTCGCGCAGAAGCACGGGCTCGACGATGCGGAGGAGCGTGCCGCCGTCGCGTGGGCGCGAGCGAAACTCGAGCTCATCGCGCGTCCGGTTTAGGCCCCGACACCGTTTTGCGCGTCGCGGCCGGCCAGATGCCCGCCGTATTCTAAAGAGAGATCGATGGATTCGTTAGAGGGCCTGCGGACCAGGCTCATCGTGGAGGGCGGGCGCCGCCTCGAAGGCAGCATCGCTCCACCGGGTGCGAAGAACGCCGCGCTGCCGATCATGGCAGCCTCGATCCTGTGCGGTGGAGAGATCGTGCTGCACCGGGTGCCCCGCATCACCGATGTCGACGTCATGGTCTCGATCCTCGAGAGCCTCGGAGCACGAGTTCGCGAGCAACCGCACAGCACGCTCGTCATCGACGCCTCGTCGATCAACTCGCACATCGCGCCCTATGCGCTCGTGAGCCGCTTGAACGCATCCTTCGATGTCACGGGCGCGCTCTTGGGGCGCTTCGGACAAGCAGAAGTGCCGAGGCCGGGCGGCTGCGTCCTCGGACCACGCGCCATCGACATGCACCTCGCCGGCTTTGAACGCCTCGGCGCGAACATCGATCTCGAGCACGGGTCAGTGGTCGTCACGGCGGCGAAGCTCCGCGGGGCGAGCGTGAAGCTCGATAAGCCGAGCGTCGGCGCGACGAAGAACATCTTGCTCGCGGCCGTGCGCGCCAAGGGCACGACGACGATCGAGAACGCGGCGCTCGAACCAGAAGTGGTCGACGTCGCCGACTTCCTCACCGCGATGGGCGCCAATGTTTCGGGGCAGGGGACCCCAACGATCCGCGTCGAGGGCGTGAGCCGGCTGCATGGTTGCGAATACACGATCATCCCCGACCGCCTGGTCGCTGGGACGTATCTAATCGGAGCGGCGATCACGGCGGGCGACGTCACCGTCACGGGTCTCGACCCGGATATGCTGCAGAGTTTGCAAGCCGCGCTCGCCAAAACCGGCGCAGAGCCGTCGGCGACCGGCGTGTCGGTGCGCGTGCGTGGGCACGAGCACTGGCGGGCCATCGATCTGACGACCGCACCCTATCCCGGCTTTCCCACCGACCTGCAGCCGCTCATGGTCGCATATCTCACCTTGGCACAAGGAACGTCGACGGTGGAAGAGACAATCTTCGACGCTCGCTACGTCTACGTGGGCGAACTGCAACGCATGGGGGCGGAGATCACGGTTTCGGGTCGAAGCGCCGCCGTGCGCGGCGTGCCACGGCTCAAAGACGCCGTGGTCGAGGCGCCCGACATCCGCGCGGGTGGTGCGCTCGTGCTCGCAGCGCTCGCGGCCGAAGGGACGACGGAGATCGGCGGGCTCGAGTATATCGACCGCGGCTACGAGTTCTTCGAAGAGCGGCTGGCGTCGCTCGGCGCCTCGGTGGTGCGCGCGAGCGGCGTCGCGCCGGTCACGCCCAAACTCGACTTCGACGACACGATGAAGCTGCCGAAGATCGTGACGCCGTTTCGCATCCAATCGACATAGGAGCGTTTGGTGGACATCGGAATCGATCTCGGGACGGCCAACGTCCTCGTGTACGTGAAAGGCAAAGGCATCGTCCTGCGCGAGCCGTCCGTCGTCGCGCGCGACACGCGCACGGGGAGGACGCTCGCGGTAGGCGAGGAGGCACGACGGATGCTCGGCAAGACGCCGAGCAACATTCAAGCGATCCGTCCTCTGCGCGACGGCGTCATCGCCGACTTCGAAGTCACCGAGGCGATGCTCAACTACTTCATCAAGAAGGTCACGCGCAGCGACGGTTTCCTCGCGTTCTTGCGTCCGAAACCGGCGGTGACGATCTGCGTGCCTGCCGAGATCACATCCGTCGAAGAGCGTGCGGTGCGCGACGCAGCCAAGCTCGCAGGTGCGCGCAGCGTCGACATCATCGAGGAACCGATGGCGGCGGCGATCGGCGCGGGCCTGCCGATCGACGGACCGAGCGGGAACATGGTGGTGGACATCGGCGGTGGCACGACCGACGTCGCGGTCATCTCCCTCGGCGGGATCGTGGTAAGCCAGTCGATCCGCGTCGCCGGGAACAAATGCGACGAGGCGATCGCGCGCCATATCCGGCGCGTGTACAACCTCATGATCGGCGAGCGCACCGCCGAAGACATCAAGATCAACATCGGTTCGGCATACCGCCTGGAGCCGGAACTCACGATGGACATCCGCGGGCGCGACCTCATCAACGGCTTGCCGAAGACGGTCAACATCACGTCCGAAGAGGTCCGCGAAGCGCTCGCCGAGCCGTTGGGCTCGATCATCGACGCGGTCAAGAGCGTCCTAGAGAAGACGCCGCCCGAGCTGGCTGCGGACATCATCGACCGGGGCATCATCCTCACGGGCGGCGGGGCCCTGCTGCGCGGCTTGGATTCGCTGCTGAGCGAGGTCACCGGCATCCCGGTGATCGTCGCCGAAGATCCGATGTCGTGCGTCGCCATCGGCACGGGCCAGCGCGTGCGCTTCTGACGTTTTGTCCGCCTTCGCGTATCGCTACCCCGTCGACAAGCTCCTCACCGGAGCGTCCTTCGGCAACCTCGAGGCCTTCCTCAAGCTAACGCCGCAGAGCGACGTCGCAGGCCTGTGGAGCGCGCGCGACAACCAGTTCTATTGCGGCCGTTGGGTGACCCAGATCTTCGTCAACGGCGAGCGCGCGACGCCGCTCGAGACGACCCACGCGCAGGCCTATCAAGCGACGTCGTACGGGTGCGGCGCGCTGCAGATACGCAAGCTCGTCTTCGTGCCGATGTGCGACCCGCTCGGCGTGCTGCGTGTGGTGGTCGAGTTCCGCAATGCCGGCGATGACGTGGCCGAGGCTGCCGTGATGTGCGACGTGCACTACCCAGCGTTCGTCTGGGCCGGGACCTATAAGGTCCCCGACCACGCGCAGCGCAACAAACGCGTGCGCAATCGCGAGCAAGACGGGCTGATCATCAGCGCGACCATCGACCGGCCGCAGGAGGTGCGCGTGTTCGGCGGTGACGCCGACGTGGTCTCGACGTACGTCTCAGACCGCGGGTTCTCGCGCACGCACGCGACCCGCGTACCGGCGCACGGCACGGCGAGCGTCTCCTTCACGATGGCCATCAGCGACCGCGGCGAGGCAGCGGCGATTCGGACGTTCGAGGAGGCACCGCGCGCCGATGCCGCGCTTGCCGAGACGGACGACTTCTACGAGCGGCTGCTGCGCACGGGATATCTGCGCACGCCCGACCCACTGGTCAATCGAGCCATCGACTGGGCGAAGGTCAACACCGTGCGCGTGCAACATCGCTACCCCGCAGGTCACGGCTTCACGAACGACCCCTCCCAGGATATCGTCGTGGTCCGCGACGCGGCCTGGTACGCCCTCGGTTCGGACTACATCACCCCCGAGTTCTCGCGCCGTCTGTTCGAGCTCATCGCGCAACACGGCATCGAAGAGGGCGGCAAGGTGACCGAGTATATCGTCGCCTGCGCGGACCCGCCCTTCAAGAGCGATTACGATCTCAACATCAACGACGACACGCCCCTCATCGTCTGCGCCGCGTTCCACCACTACTCGGTCACGCACGACCGCGCGGCGCTCGAGCGTATCTGGCCGATGGTGCGTGGCGCGTGCGATTGGATCATCTCCCAGTCCAAGGACGGGCTCGTGGTCGCGCACTCGCAGGAGGCGAACGTCTGGGGCATCTCCGGTTGGCGCAACATCATCCCACAGAGCCAGATCTCGGGGGCTGTCACGGAGATCAATGCCGAGTGCGCGCGGGCCTTGCTTTTGGCTGCGACGCTGGCGCGCATCTTGGGGGATGCGCAGACCGCCGACCGCTATCGAGCCGCGGCCGACAGACTGAAAGACGCTATAAATCGCCGACTCATCAGCGCGGACACCGGGCTGTACCTGCTCAACATCGATCCGGAGGGCGAACCGCACCACGATATCACTGGCGACCAGATCTTCCCCGTGCTCTTCGCGATCGCGAGCGAGGAGCGCAAGCGGGCGATCCTCGAGCTGCTCTACACGGCCGAGTTTTGGACGCCTTTCGGCGTGCGTACGGTAGGACGGAACCAACAGGAGTACGACCCCGATCACGGAGTGCAACTCCTCGGCGGCATCTGGCCAAACCTCACGGCATGGGTGGCCTACTGCAGCAAGTCGTATTCGCCGCGCCGCATGGTCTCCGCGATGCGCAATATCTGGAAGATCAGCGAAGTGGAAAACCCCAAGGCCTACCATAATGTCATGCCGGGCATGTTCCCCGAGCGGCTGTCTGGAGAGACGTTCAAGAGCCGCGGGATGGCGATGAGTCCCTGGATGCCGCCCACGTATCTGTGGCTCGCGTACGAAGGACCGATGGGCCTCGAGCCGTCGCCCGACGGCCTGCGCGTGAACCCGCACCTTCCAAGCGACTGGAAATGGATCGGCGTGCGCGAGCTGCCCACCATGGGGACGACGCTGACGTGCTTCTACTACCGGCGCACGCTCTATTCGTCGATCCCGGTCGCGTCGCGCGGCCATTGCGTGGTGCTCAACGAAGACGTGAGTCGCAGCATCACCTCGAACATCACGTTTGCGGTCGCGCTCGCCGACGAGCGCGAGACCTTGGTGTTCCTCGCCACGGATCGCGAAGGGACCTTCGAATACACGCTGCACCCGCCGATCGTGCCCGCAACGGAGACGAACACAGTCACGCTCGCGGCGGGCGAAGCGCGGCTCCTCCGCTTGCGCAAACGACGAACGACGTAAGGGCGATTGAAAATCGCGCGGCGGGTGTAGGAGCGATTGAGAATCGCCCCGCAAAAACAAAAGGCCGACCCTAAAGGTCGGTCGCTGCGTCTTGCTTGGTTGAGTTAGGCGACGTTGCGCGTGCGCGAGAGAAATGCGAGCGCGGGGCGCGTGCGGCGTCGCACGAATGCGCGCACGCCTGCGATCCGGCGGCGCGTTCTCCCGACGATGCGACGACGCTGCGCATCGGCGCGATGACGCAGACCTTGCCCAATAGCGATGGGTGCCATCGCTGAAGAAAGCGCGGTAAAGGCCACCATGAGACCGACGAGAAATACTTGCTGCCGTATGCGCGACACTGTGAGCCACGTTTCCGAGACGAGATTGCCGGTCCTTCAGGTACAAACGTAGAAATGCGGATTCTCCGTCCAACGCAGCGGTCCACCGAGGAAATTGTGGCGGATGTCGCAGCTTGCTTGCGCGCCGGCGGAACGGTCATCTTTCCGACCGAGACCGTCTATGGCATCGGTTGCGATCCTGACAACGATGCGGCGGTCGCTGCGATTTTCGCGGCCAAAGCGCGGAGTTTGGAAAAACCACTTGCGCTGCACGTGACCGGCATCGACCAAGCGAACCCTTACGTCGTGCATATCAGCGATCTCGCGCGTGAGGCGATGGCTGCGTTTTGGCCAGGCCCGCTCGCGATCATCGTCGAGCGCAATCCTTCTCGATTCCAACGCGCAGCATGTTCTCTCGGGAGCATTTCGCTGCGCTGCCCTCAAGACGACCTCTGTCAAGCGATTCTCCGCGGCGCGGGTCCTCTTGCGGCGACGTCCGCGAACCGATCTGGTGCCCCGGCGTTCGTCGGCGACGAGACGCACATCCCGCTACTGCCCCAGGCGGACCTCGTCGTCTTGGCAGGCCCAACGACGTTGGGCAAGGAGAGCACGGTCGTCGACTTCACGAGAACGGATCCGGTCGTACTGCGCGAGGGCGCGATAGCAGCGGCCACGATCCAAAGGGAGCTGGGAACTTTACGCGACGCTGGATGAGTTTCCATACCGCATGAACCACGACCAGCGCTGGGCAGGATGCGCCGCTGCGATCTTGGCGATCCTGGCGCTGCTGCAGGCGCAGGCGCCGGCGCGCGCGGACGCTCGGATCGGAAAGTTCAACGTCTCGTTCGCCGAGGGCGTGTTCCATCGCAACGGCGACTTCATCATCCCAGGCGAAGTGCGTGGCGTTTCGAGCGATGGCGACTTCCGCGCGGACCGTGCGTTTGGGAACTACCAGCACAACGACGTGACGCTGGTCGGCCACGTCGTTCTCCACCAGCGCGCAGTCCCCGGCCACGGCCCACCACAGCCGCCCATGACGTTGACGAGCCAACAGCTGCACGTCCTGGGCCAGCCGAGCATCTATACGGCGACGGGATCTGTGGTCGTCGTGCAGGGCGACCGTCAATTGCATAGCGACTACCTGCAGCTGAACGACACGACGCACGATGGCGTGCTCCGCGGTCACGTCGTCGCCCAAGAGAACGACCGCGTGGTCAACACGAGCGAGGTCCATTACAACACGCTGACCGGCGCGTTGCTCGTACCATCGACGCTGACCGGTTTCTCGAGCGATTCGGATTTTCGCGCCGATCGCGCTGTTGGGAACAACCGGGCCGGGACTTTCACCATGGTCGGAAACGTCGTCGTCCACCGCTTCAACTATGGCAAGGCCAACAATTCGAGCGAACCGTTGACCTTGTGGTGCGACAAGCTGGACATCGCGAATCGGCCGCAAGTCGTCTACACCGCGACCGGCCACGTGAAGGTGACGCAAGGAGATCGCACGCTCACAGGGCCTGTGCTGAAGCTCAACGATACCACCCATGTCGCCGACATGACCGGTGGCGTGCACGGCGAAGAAAAACCCGATCGCACTTTCGACGCCGCTGAGCTTCTCTACAACACGCAGACTGAAGATTTCAAAGCGCTTGGCGGCGTCAAGGCCACCTTCCCATTCCAGCGCGGGGCGTTTGGCGCCACACCGACGCCGGCTCCCGCACGCCACCCCGCGAGCGTTCCTAGCGCATCTCCCTCTGCGTCGCCTGTCGTCAGTCCGACGCCTGCGGGCAGTCCGAGCCCGCATCCAAGCGCGACAGCGGCCCCCAGCGTGTGACACCCGTCACGCGCGCAGCTTTGGGGTTGTATCTCCCTTCCGTGCGCACCGATGACTGGTAACAGCGGACCTTGTGGGTCCGCTCGCATGCGAAGGGACCCGCCTTGCTCGACTTCATCGATCGAAAATTCACCGACGTCCTGATCGAAAAGGGCAGCCTCACCCAGGAGCAACTCGACAAAGCGCTGCAGACCGCGGAGCAGCGCAGCGAGCCGCTCGAGAAGATCCTCGTCGACATGCGCGTCGCCCCCAAGGACGAGGTCATGTGGGCGCGTGCCGAAGAGCTCGGCAAGATCTACGTCGATCTCTCCAACCGCAAGATCGACCCGGACACGGCGACCATCATCCCCGAGGCCGCCGCCCGGCGCCATCACCTGCTGTGCATCGGCAAGGTCGACAACAAGATCACCCTTGCCATGGCCGATCCGACCGACATCCTCGCGCTCGACGATGTACGCATCCGCACGGGCCTCATCCCCGAGCCTGTGCTCTCGTTCTACGACGATATCGAACGAGCCATCGACGCCGCGTACAACAGCGGCGACAACAAATGGCAAGAGATCGTCAGCGAGACCGGCGATTCAGTCGATGTCGTCAAGGAACAAGAACAGCTTCCCGATGAGGTGACGGTCGACGCGCCGATCGTGCGCCTGGCAGACCTCATCATCACCCAAGCGATCGCGCAAAAGGCATCAGACATCCACATCGAGCCGTTCGAGCGGCAGCTGATGGTCCGCTACCGCATCGACGGCGTCTTGCGCGAGGTGATGAGCCCGCCGAAGACGCTGCAGCAAGCGCTCGTCTCGCGCTTCAAGATCATGGCCAACCTGAACATCGCCGAAAAGCGCGTGCCGCAAGACGGCCGCATCCAGGTGAACATCAAGCGCGACCGATACGACCTGCGCGTCGCCGACCTTCCGACCTTGTGGGGCGAATCGATCGTCATGCGTATCCTCGACCGCAAGAGCGTCATGGTCGAGCTCGACCAGCTGGGCTTTGACGGCGCGATCCTCGAGCGCTGGCGCAAGCTCATCACCATGCCGAACGGCGTCATCCTCGTGACCGGGCCGACCGGCTCCGGTAAATCGACGACGTTGTACGCAACCCTGAACACGATCAACCGTCCAGACACGAAGATCGTGACGATCGAAGATCCGGTCGAATACAACATCCAAGGCATCAATCAGGTGCAGGTCCACCCGAAAGTCGGCCTCACCTTCGCAGCCGGCTTGCGCGCTTTCTTGCGTCAGGATCCGGACGTGATGATGGTCGGTGAGATCCGCGACCACGAGACCGCGCTGATCGCGGTGCAGTCGGCATTGACGGGCCACCTCGTGCTCTCGACGCTGCACACGAACGACTCGCCGTCGGCGATCACCCGGCTCATCGACATGGGTGTCGAACCCTTCCTGTTGGCATCCTCCGTGCAAGGCGTGATGGCGCAGCGCCTGGTGCGCACCGTCTGCAAGACCTGCAAGCGCGGCGTCAAAGCGGTGAAAGCGATGCATCCGAAGTTCGAAGAGTACGGCATCCCGATCACCTCGTTGCAGCTCACGCGCGGCGAGGGCTGCGACGAATGCGCAGGCTCAGGCTACAAAGGGCGCGCCGGCATCCACGAGCTCGTCGTAATGACGGACGACATGCGACGCTTGATCTTGGAACGGACCTCGACGGCCGAGCTCAAGGCGCTTGCGCTGCAGCAGGGGATGCGTACCTTGTATCACGACGGCTTGCTCAAGGTCGCGCAAGGCGTGACGACGCTCGAAGAAGTCCTCCGCGTCGCCGTCGACTAGCAAAGTCTCCTGATCCGCGGACTAGGTCCGCTTTTCCCGACCCTGGTCGCTCGGCGTGTAGAACGTGCTGTCGCGGAGCTCGTCCGGCAGGTGCTGCTGATCGATCTTCGCATCCGCGAAGTCGTGCGCGTACTGATATCCTTTGCCGTAGCCCAGCTGGCGCATCAGCCCTGTGACCGCGTTGCGCAGATGGAGCGGAACCGGCAGCGAGCCATGCTCCTCGACCGCGCCAGCTGCCGCGGAGTATGCTCGCAGCCCTGAATTGCTCTTCGGCGCGAGAGCGAGATAGAGCGTCGCTTCGACGAGCGGGTAGATCGCTTCAGGCATGCCGATCGCGTGCGCGGCCGCGTGTGCGCTCACGGCCACCGACAGCGCCGTTGGATCTGCAAGCCCGACGTCTTCCGACGCCAAGATGACAAGACGGCGCGCGACAAACATGGGATCTTCGCCTGCCTCGAGCATCCGTGCAAGCCAGTAGACCGCAGCGTGTGGATCGCTGCCGCGTACCGACTTGATGAAGGCTGAGATCACATCGTAGTGCTCGTCGCCGGCACGATCGTAGCGCAAGGCACGCTGCTGCATGGCCTGCTCGACGTCGTTCGCGGTGACCGGCGCATCTGCACCCCTGGCCGCCGCGATCTGCGCTGCAAGCTCGAGGGCGTTGAGCGCGCTGCGCGCGTCGCCGCCGGCAAGCGCCAGAAGCCGCGCGCGTGCGCTTTCGGCGAATCGAACGCGCCCGCCCAAACCTCGCTCGCTGTCGGCCGCGGCGCGGTCGACGATGGCGCCGAGCGCAGCCTCGTCCAACTGATGGAGCACGAAGACCCTCGAACGCGAGAGCAGCGCCTTGTTGACCTCGAACGACGGATTCTCGGTCGTCGCGCCGATCAAAACGACGTCGCCGCGCTCGACGCTCGGCAACACCGCATCTTGCTGCGCCTTGTTGAAGCGGTGGATCTCGTCGATGAAGAGGATCGTGCGGCGGCCGCCCTTCGCGCTCTGCTGGGCTTGCGCCACCGCGCGACGCAAATCGGCAACGCCTGCGCTCACGGCGGAGAGCTGGACGAACCTCGCACCCGTCTCCATCGCGATGAGCCGCGCAAGCGTCGTCTTCCCGGTTCCCGGGGGTCCCCACAGCACGATCGAGGGGACCGCTTTCTTCGCGATGGCCACCCGCAACGCGGTGCGCGGACCCACCACGTGCGTCTGACCCACGAACTCGTCAAGCGAGCGAGGGCGCATGCGCGCCGCGAGCGGAGCGCCCGTCGGCAGCGTTTCATCTACATCCGCCACGTCGGCGCCGGACGCGTCGGGGAAAAGTGATGGGTCCGAGGTCATGGTGGGTGTGAGACTTCGCGGTGCAGGCTCGGCCGACCCCGCGGGCCAAAACGTGTACCGATGGAGCGTGTCTACCTGGACAACGCGGCGACCACCGCGACAAGGCCGGAAGTCCTCGCGGCGATGCTCCCGTATTTCGGCGAGGAGTTCGCAAATCCGTCGAGTCCTCACCACCGCGGACAGCGGGTGCGCCGCGCGCTTGCGCAGGCGCGCCGGAAGATCGCCGAGAGCTTGCACGCCGAGCCAGACGAGATCGTGTTCACGTCGGGCGGATCGGAGTCAGACAACCTCGCGATCTTCGGATCTTTAACCGGCAGCTTCGCCCGCGCCCACTTCGTCACCACGAGCATCGAGCATCACGCCGTGCTGCATGCCGCGGATGCGTTGCGGGCCCGCGGTCACCGCGTAACGATTCTCGCGGTGGACCGCGAAGGCGTCGTCGATCCGAACGAGTTGCGTGCGGCGCTCGATGGAACACCAGCCGTGGTCAGCGTCATGCACGGCAACAACGAGGTCGGCACGCTACAGGACATCGCGCGCCTGGCAGCTGTCGCGCACGAACGCGGGGCGATCTTTCACACCGACGCCGTCCAGACGGTCGGCCACATCCCAGTCGATGTGAGCGCGCTCGCGGTCGACCTGCTGTCGCTCTCCGCGCACAAGTTCGAAGGACCCAAAGGCATCGGCGCGCTCGTCGTGCGTCGTGGTCTTCCGCTTGCCCCGCTGATCTTCGGCGGCGGTCAAGAGTCCGGGCGCCGCTCGGGGACGGAGAACGTACCCGGTGCGATCGCACTCTCCATCGCCCTCGAGCTTGCCGTCAAGGAACTCCCCGACACAGGACCGCGCGTCGGCCGCCTGCGCGACGCGCTCATCGATGGCGTTCTCGCGCACGTTCAAGGCGCAGCATGCAACGGACCGCGCGAGGCCCGGCTCCCCAACAACGTCAACCTCCGCTTCGACGGGATTGAAGGCGACACGCTCGTCGTCGGGCTCGATCTGGCCGGTATCGAAGTCTCGACCGGCAGCGCGTGCAGCACGGGTTCGCTCGAACCCTCGCACGTCCAATCCGCGCTCGGTTTGGAGGCGGCGAAAGCGCGCGGGGCCATCCGGCTATCGCTCGGGCGGACCACGACCGAAGCGCAGATCGACCGTGTGATGGAGGTCCTCCCGCCGCTCGTCGAGCGGCTGCGTGCATTGTCGAGCGACCTGACGGTGGCGGGGGAGGCACAACCGAGCGCCCTGAGGAAGCCTCGCGTCCACCCATGAGCAGCTTGGACTTTATGTGGCTCGCGATCGGCGCAGCCGCGCTCATCGTCGCTATCGGCCTCGCGTTCGTCTTCGCCCGGCTTGGCCGCGTGCTTGCGACCACGGATGATAACCTGCGCAAGACCGAGCAGCTGCTCGACTCGCTGCAAGCGCCCACGACCCGCACGCTCGACCACGTGAGCGGCGTCGCTGGCAACATCGACAGTATGGTCGGCCGCATCGACAAGTTGACCCAGACCCTCGAGCAGGCCGCGACGGGTGTCGCAAAAGCCGCAGACAAAGCCCAGTCCGCCGTCTCGCCGGCCGTCGCCAACGTCGTCGGCGTCGTCGCCGGCATCTCGAAAGGCGCGCAATCCTTCTTCCGCTCGCGTCAAAACGGCGCATCGCGGGAATAACCCTTTAGGCGCGATCGACGTCCTCGCCCCGCCGGACGTGCGCGCACCCCACCCGTAAGGAGCATCGTCATGGAGCAAGACAACCGCAACAACAATTCCGGTCTCGGATTCGTCTCGGGTCTCATCATCGGCGGATTGATCGGCGCCGTCGTCGCGCTCGTGCTTGCGCCGCAGAGCGGCGAAGAGACGCGCGATCTCATCCGCGGAAAAGCGCACGAATTCCGTGGCAAGGCTATGGACCTCGCCTCGGATCTGCGCGACCGTGCGTCAGACCTCGCCGATGACCTGCGCACGCAGGCCGACGATCTCGGCCGTCGCGGACGCGAGACCTTCGACAACGTCCGCTCGCAGCTCAACGATGCGATCGAGACCGGCAAGAAGGCCGCGCGGGCCAAGCGTCAAGAGTTCGAGACCGAGTAGCGGAGCGTCGACAAACCGATGGATATCAAGGTCAACGTCAGAGACCATGATGGTCAGCGGCCCTGCAGTATCGTCGACCTCAACGGTGAGATCGATGTGTACACGTCCCCGAAGGTCAAAGAAGCGATCATGGGGCTCATCGATGCGGGGCATTACGCGCTCGTCATCAACCTCGAGAACGTGCGGTACATCGATTCGACAGGCCTCGGCGTGTTGATCGGCGGTCTCAAGCGCGTCCGCGAGCACTCCGGCGCGGTCAATCTCGTGTGCACGAATCCGCAGATCAAGAAGATCTTCGACATCACGGGTCTTGTGAAGATCTTCGGCATCTTCGACACCGAAGCGGCGGCATGCGAGAGCCTCTGACGTTGGATCCGAAGACCGAAGACGGCGGGCTCGTCGAACTGAAGATCCCGAGCCGCGCGGAGTGGGTCGGGGTGGCGCGTCTGGCTGTGGCGGGCATCGCGAGCCGGCTGCAGTTCTCTATCGAAGACATCGAAGACCTCAAGCTCGCCGTCGCCGAGGCGTGCACGAACTGCATCCAACACGCGGCTGAATCGGACAGCATCTCCATCTCATGCCGGATCAAAAGCGACAAGCTCGTCCTGACCGTCGAGGACAGCGGGAAAGTGGCAAGCCACAGCTCGCTTGCACCGCGCCAGCTCGGCGAACCAAAGGTCGGGGGTCTGGGAGTGTTCTTGATCCGCTCGCTGATGGATGACGTCGAGTACGAGCTGGATCCGGCATCGGGCACCCGTCTCACCATGACGAAGTTCTTGCGCACGTAGGATAGGATGCGCGGTTCTGGCATCGGTGTACCGGGCGGACTCGAGGAGCGGTTCGACCGCCAAGCGATGCGCGAGCAGTTCCGCGCGTTTGCGCGGACGCACGACCCCAAACTCCGCGACGAGCTGGTCGTCGCGCATCTCAACCTCGCTCGCTACCTCGCGATCCGCTTCGCCAATCGCGGCGAGCAGCTGGACGACCTCATCTCGGTGGGAACGGTGGGGTTGATCAAAGCGATCGACCGGTTCGACGTGGATCGCGGCGTCGAGTTCACGACCTACGCGACGCCAACCATCATCGGTGAGATCAAGCGGCATTTCCGCGACAAGGGTTGGGCCATCCGCGTGCCGCGCCGCTTGCAAGAGCTCAACCTCGCTGTGAACCGAGCGCTCGAGACCACGACACAAGAGCTCGGTCGAGCTCCCACGGTCAAAGACCTCGCCGGCCGCTTGGGGGCGAGCGAAGAAGAGATCATCGAAGCGCAAGAGCTCGGTCATCTGTACAATGTGCTCTCGCTCGACGCAGAGCTTGCAGCGTCGGGCGAACCAGGCGCTGCGACGCTGCACGATCACCTCGGCGGACCCGACCCCGAGCTCGACCGGCTTGAAGAGACTGCGAACCTAGGCGAAGCCATCGGCGCGCTCGACCGGCGCGAGCGGATCGTGGTCTATCTGCGCTTCTTTGAGAGCATGCCGCAGGCTGAAGTGGCGCGCCGCCTCGGGGTTTCGCAGATGCACGTCTCACGGCTCCAACAGCGGGCGCTCGACAAGATGCGCGCGCGCTTAAAAGAAGATTAGCCCGCAGACGCCAACATCTCACCGATAGGTGATGACATCTCAGGAGATCCGCAGGTCCTTCGTCGACTTCTTTGTCGCCAAGGGGCATAAACAGCTGCCCGGCGCGAGCCTCGTGCCGCACGCGCTTTCGACGACCCTCTTCACGATCGCGGGCATGGAGCAGTTCGTTCCGGCCTTCCTCGGCGAGGAACCGGCACCCGCCCCGCGCGTCGTCACGGTGCAGCGATGCTTGCGCGTGGCCGGCGGGAAGAACGACATCGAGAACGTGGGCCGGTCGGGCAGGCACGGCACTTTCCTCGAGATGCTTGGGAATTTTTCGTTCGGCGACTACTACAAGCGTGATGCCATCGTCTGGGCTTGGGAGTATCTGACGAAGGAGCTGCGCCTCGACCCAAAGCGCCTCTACGCGACCGTGTATGTCGACGACGACGAGGCGGCCGCTCTCTGGCGCGATGCGGTGGGTCTGCCGGCCGAACGCATCACGCGGTTCCGCGAAGATAATTTCTGGGATATGGGTCCTACAGGGCCATGCGGCCCGTGTTCTGAGATCTTCTACGACCTCGGCGATTCTGTCGGCTGCGGACGAGCCGATTGCGGCGTGGGCTGTCCGCACTGCGATCGTTACGTCGAATTCTGGAATCTCGTGTTCCAGCAATTCGACCGTACATCGGACGGCACGTTGGCCCCGTTGCCCAAACCCGCGATCGATACGGGCATGGGGTTCGAACGGCTCTGCATGATCCTCGCAGGTAAGACGTCGATCTTCGACACCGACCTGTTCGTGAGCATCATCGAGGCGTTGCCGAAGCCGGTCGCAGCGAGTTCGCTTTCGCTCGAAGACGCCGCCGTGCACCGGCGCATCATCGCCGATCACGCGCGAGCGGTCGTGTTCTTGGCCACGGACGGGGTGAACCCATCGAACACCGATCGTGGCTATGTCATGCGCTTTCTGATGCGACGCGCGCTGCGCAGCGGGAAGCGGCTCGGGCTCGGCGACGGCTTCCTGAGCGGCCTGGTCGCGCCGGTCATCGCCTCGTTGCGCGACGGCTATCCGCAACTCGTCGAAGCGCAGGCACGCGTCCAACGGATCATCGCAGAGGAAGAGAAGCTCTTCGACCGCACGCTCGAGCGCGGTGAAGGACGCCTCGCGGCTATAATCAGCGCCCTCAAGGCGAACCACGAGGTCAGCCTACCCGGCGAGCAGGTCTTCGAACTCCATGACACCTATGGCTTTCCGCTCGAATTGACCACCGAGATCGCGAACGAGAACGGTCTTGTGGCAGATACCGCAGGCTATCACCAAGCCATGGACCGGCAGCGCGAGCGCGCGCGCAAGGACGCGCAGGCGAAACGCGCGACCATCAAAGTGACAGGCGGCGAGGCGATCGATCTTCCTGGAACGGACTTCGTCGGGTACGAAAGCCTGAACGCCAAGGGCCTTGTCACCGCCCTTTATGACGAGTCGGGCAAGACCGTGGCTGCGCTCGCAGCCGGCCAAAACGGCGTCGTGGTTTTGGACCGCACCCCGTTCTACGCGGAACGCGGCGGGCAGGCGGGCGATCGGGGCGTTCTCGCGACGCCGTCAGCGACCTTCGACGTGACGGACGCGCAGCATCAGGACAAGACCGCAAAACGTGTGTTCCATAAAGGCAGGGTCGTTTCGGGTGAGCTCCATGCGGGCGAGACGGTCGAGGCACAGGTGGATCCCGCTTGGCGTCGTGAGGTGCGCCGCCACCACAGCGTCACCCACCTGCTCCAGCGCGCGCTGAAGGAGGTCGTCGGCGACGCCGTGGCTCAGCGAGGAAGCGCAGTGTTCCCAAGCCACACGCGGTTCGACTTCGATTCACCGCAGGGCGCGCTGCGGCGCGATCAGGAACGCGCCGTCCAAGCGCGGGTGAACGAGCTGATCCGCGCCGACTATCATCGAGACGTCCAGACCATGCCCTTTGACGAGGCAGTCGCGCGCGGCGCTATCTATATGAAGGGAGAGCACTACGGCGACGTGGTGCGCGTCGTCTCCTTCGGTCCGAGCGTAGAGCTGTGCGGCGGAACGCACGTCGCGTCCACGGGTGAGATCGGACTCTTCGTCTTGACTGGTGAATCCGCCATCGCTGCGGGGGTGCGACGGGTTGAAGGCGTGGTTTCTGAAGCAGCCGATGCTTGGATCGCGCGCTTGCGCGACGCCGTCGAACAGACCTCCGCAGCCATGT
>Ga0187783_10001657_pt1 | contig 16456 bp, 14 predicted proteins | sample 1015_SJ02_MP02_2_FD_132471 | JGI IMG/M metagenome (GOLD analysis project Ga0187783, IMG submission 132471) | Tropical peat soil microbial communities from peatlands in Department of Meta, Colombia - 1015_SJ02_MP02_20_MG | ecosystem: Environmental > Terrestrial > Soil > Wetlands > Peat | place... | reverse complement strand
GTTCAGCTCTATGCCATCCGGAAGAAGCGCTGACGATGTCCACGTGAGCGATGACGAACCACACGGGAGCCTTCATAATCATCGCCAGTCCAACGATCGTGAAAACGATTCCCCACCGAACCACTCGCATATAGTTGCGAATCGGCCATAAACACAATCCGAGTATTCCTGCAATGTAAGCAAGCACTGGTGTGCTGGAAGCGGCTGCGAAAACCATTGCGGTTGCACCGAAGAATCCAGCCAGCGCGGTCATCCTGGCCTTCCCGCTCCTAAAAAGCCAAAAAAACATGGGAACAAGCGTACAAGCGAAGGTACCAGCCAAAACCGGGTGCCCAAAGGCTCCTTGAGCGCGAATCTGACCATCGCGAAACTGCGGAACGACGCTAAAGCTGCCCGCGTAGCCGAAAATGTTCACATTGCGAAAGCGCTCTATCAGCGTGAAAAATCCCATGATCACCGCGACAAACGCGAGTAATTTGGCGACTCGCGTAATGTCCGCTTCGTCGCGGATCAAGTGGCGGAGAAGAAAATAACCGCCCAGCGCATCAACTAGGAACGCGACCTGGTATAGCACAGCACCAACTTCGTGATAGAGCAGCATAAAAGCCGCGGCCCTGCAAATTGCCCACGAACAAAAAAGTGCGTCGAACAAGGTGAAACCACCCGCAAACAAATCTTCCCCGGAGGTGAGTTTTGCTATCAGCAAGCGTAGGCAACCTGCAATCACGACGACCCGGAGAACGAAGAAATGCATACCGGCGAGGTAGAGCTGCTGCCCGAATGGCGTAAATATAGCGACCAGCAAAAGCGGCACGATCGCCAACCTTCGGTTCAGTACCAACAACAAAACAATAGCAATCAACATGGCCACGAGGACCAGGGGATGGATCACCGTGCCAACGCTTCCGCCGCCGAACCTAAAGCTATTGTCCAATGGACGACGCCTTTGACCGTTTACCTTTGCTCATGCTTTCTGACACTTGCCGCACTCGGTGTTCCACAGGGCATCCCCATGCATGGGATGATCTGAAGTTGGATCGCAAGTAGAGCACGCGGCGCGGTAAGGGGCCGTGTCTCGATCCAATTTCAGCATGGAAATGACATGGGCGCCCGGGCTCGCTTGCATAACAACCGCATAGACAATTACGCCACTTTCAACCATCCCGCCGTGCTGGTGTTGTGCGTCACGACCCGACAGCCAAACGCATAGGCTTCTGGTCAGTCGACGATCGGCCTAGTCGTCAGTTAGCAGTCTCTCAGATCGCAGGTTTTCATCTTCGGATACCACGGTGAATGCCGGAAGGCCTTGGCCGACAAATACTCGAACCTCCAATACGCCTTACCGGCCATCCGATGGAAGAATCTGCTGGATAAGCTAAGCTCGCGCGCCGTCATCTGGTGTCTCGCGTTTCGAAACGCACGCAAGGCTAAACCGCGCGCCCTCGCAAAATCGTGAGATGCCGGCATGTTTGCTACTGCAGTCTCGAGTACGTGGCACCACGCTTCCCAAAATACCGCACTGTGTTTAAGCACATGTGACAAACTGTCTTCGCTCTGTTTCCATACGACGAGGGGCTCGCTCACGAATACCCAGGGACCACAAACGGCAAGTCGCAAGGCCAGATCGTAGTCCTCGAGCACCTTCAATTTGTCGTCAAACCCGCCGACGATATCGAACGCATTTCGCCGGATTGCGACAGCTTGATTGAACATCAGAAACCGTGTAGCGAGCACTTCAGCCACATTGAGCCATGCTCCCTCTGCGTGGAAAGGAAGAAGGCCCGCGGATTGAAACGATGTACCCGTCCTCCCGTCATGGAAATTGAGTGCCATGTTCGAGACGCAGCAGCACACGGATGTTCCCGCAGCTTGTAGAGCAGCGACTTGTTTTTCAATCTTCTTAGGGAGCCATATATCGTCTGAATCCAAGAATGCAACGATTGAACCGCTCGAGGCTCGAACGCCCGCGTTGCGGGCCGCAGAGGCACCGGCATTACACTGATGAATTAGGCGGATTTTAGTGCCGTAATCGCGTAATCGATCACTCGTATCATCCGTCGAGCCATCGTCAACGACGATAATCTCAATTGGGGAATACGTTTGGTTTAAGACGCTGTCAATCGCCGAGCGGACCGTGCGAGACCGGTTGTAAGTGGGGATGATTGCGCTAATTAGAGGTTTGTCTGCCATGAACTCTGCTTGTTCGCAAGACTCGCGGAACTCATTGCACCGATTCTGCTTGATTGGCAACAAAAACTAGGGTGACTCCGAGCCGCGCGCGCACCACCCGTACAAACGTCAACTTGGGAATTGAGTTGGCATCGCCGCCGCCGTGAGTCTGACACAAGAACAACGTCGCTCTGTTTGGGCTGTAAGGCTTCAAATCAGAATTGGCTTGGGAACTGGCGCACGACAGGAATCTAGCAAGAAGCAATCGTTCAGAAACGATTCAAGCGAGCGCCCCGAGAGGCATCAAGGATCACTCAACCGTCGCAGTTAGACCCGTCGGTGCCGATGGCGGCGGTGGCGGCGGTGGCGGCGACACCCCGACGCCGCCATAAGCGTATGCACCAAGATCCCAGCATGACGAGCTACCTTGCGATGAACATGTCCCGCTGGGCCGTGCCGCGCTTGCGAAGTCAAAATCTAGGGCCGGGACTCCAAGATTTGTCAGGTTCTGCCCCTGTTCGATGATCGTCGTCGCGCTCGATGTCGGTTCGTAATAGGTTGCAGTTGGAGTCGAGACTGGCAACGTGACGACCGCCGGGTTTGAGAAACCCGGAATCCCATACGTTGAATGTGAATCGCAGGATATACCGAAATCAGCGGCGCAGTCGGACCGCCATCCTGCAAGAGTCGTTGCGTTATTGTCCCAGTTCGTGACGTTGAAGTAGGTGTTGTAGTCCCACTCGGTCACAGTGGAAGGATTGGCGGAGTGAATCGCAAAGAAATAGCAGTTCCCAGCGATGTTGTTCTCGATCGTCACGCTTGCATCCGAGAACAGGTCCCAACAGGTAAATCCGTTCAGAGTGTTGTTCACGATCAGCGGACTAGAAGCGTTGCGAACGGACACGTCACCGTTTCCATTGTGGGCGACTGTATCATCGCTTTCAATGATGTTGTTAAAGATTTGCGGGCTGATGAAGTCTCCGGTTTCAGTGCCGCCGCCTCCCTCTAAGAATGGGCCGAGAGTATTGATTCCGTTGCCCCATACACCATAGAAAAAGTTGCCCGCGATTTGCGGATTGTTAATCGTGCTCGTATTTGGTCCCGAAGGCTGAGTGAAAAAGTGCATTCCGTCATGGTGATTGTTGTTTGCTTGGTCGGTCCAGTTCGCTCCGTCGTGAATCAGATTTCCGTTGGCGATGATGCCGGAAATGGACCCGGTCGTGCGTCCATTTGCGACCTGAATGCCGATGTTGATGAAGAATATTTGATTGTCGGACATATTTATGTTTGAGCATGAGCCATTCACGTCACTACCATAAGTTATGCCGGACCAAGCACCTTGAATGGAATTGCCCGTAATCGTTACATTGTTCGAATCTGCTACGAAAAACCCCGAAGTATTCCCTCCGCCTTCATCGGGGCAATTCGCTTCGACGCCAGATGGACAATAGTGGACGTACATTGGGCCACACTCGATATTGATGAAGGCAATGTTATTACCACCTGGTTGACCGCTCACTCCGCAACTACCTCCGCTGGACTGATACTGGCATGGTCCGCCGGGGCAGGTTGCTCCCGTGCCTCCGGCCAATGTTGCAAGAATCTGTCCGCTGTTTTGTCCGTTGACGGTGATGAAGCTGTAGCCGTTCAGGTTAATTACCGCTCCATTCCACCACGGTGCTTCGATGATACTCCCCGCGTCCAGCAACATCACAATAGAGTTCCCCGACGTACCTCCTCCTTGAAATGTAAATGCGGAGGTAGTCCCGGCTGCAAAGTTGTATGTCCCACAGACCAGCACTGTCGTTCCTGGCCCGATCTGGCCGGCTCCGGTGCCCCACACGACAGGGGAAGAATTCTGGTTGAACTGCGCAGGCGTGAGATTCGGGGCTGATGGCGTTCCAGCAGGGCAGTTGCCCGTCGCCGTGCCTGATGGTGTGACATAAACAGTTGTTCCTGAGGAAGCCACAACGCTGGAAAACCCATATGAGTTGGTGCTGTCAGTGTTCCATGTCCCGATGCCGGGATTGCCCGATGTGTACGTAGTATCGGTTCCTTGGATTTTTTGGGTCCCATTTATGTAGACAGTTATCACACCGCTGGAGTTGACCGCTGCTGTGAGCACGTCGCCATTGTTGCACCGGTCCGTAGTGTCCGAATTATTTATATACGTATAGCTGCTTGGGTCCCATCTTACGATCTGGAGGTAAGAGAATCCTGAAGAGACGCTGCAATTGATTTCATAGCCACACCAACCGTTCGTCCCGCAGGCGGACATCAAGACATGTAATTCCACCTCGTGGGTGTCGCTGCCATTGGGGGTAGTCCCGATGTGAACGGTTCCTTGAATTTGCTGGATACGCGACCAAGTGCCGGTCAAGATAGCTATCGCGTCAGTTTGTCCCGATGTCCAATTGCCGAAAGCGAATCCCGGAGTAGATTGCATGTATGGATTCTGCGTGGCAGCCGTGTTCCATTTACCACTCTCGGATATCGGATTCTCAGTGAGCGGAAATGAAGTGGAATAGTTTTGGGCGAACGCTCCGGTCGCACAAAGTAACGCCAATGGGCACAGGACAGACCAGCGCATTATCAACTCCCCCTAAAAGCCATGGCCGTCGCCCTGAGATTTCCGGAAGGGCTTTGCGGCCAACTATGGGGCGCGGTCCTCGCCACAGTTTGGGTTCGAACCTGTCCCCACGCGCTCTGCCAAGGATGCTGCTGCGCGCGACTGTTGGGAGTATCCGATACGTTGTGGAGCCTGCACAACTGGTCGTAGGTACAGCGTGTGGACAGATGGCAATCCTGCACCCTGAAGGAACCTTGTTATCAGTGAGTTGCGAATTCGTCATTGGCATCGAAACTCAGCTCGCAAACCTCGCCCTTCGTTCCCACCTGGCCAGCGCAATTTCGGGTCTGCCGTGCACGACCGCTGCGGAAGTGTCTTCGGAAAACAAGCGAGTTTCTCAATCTCCGCAACAGTCAGACCCACGACCGGGACAAAGCGAGCGCTCGGATAGGATGAGGTTACGGCCAAGAGTGTCTGGTTCATGAAGTCGCTGGCGCCTGGCCACCGCGAGGCCGATGCAGTCGCTTGGCCATGCTCGATAGGTTTTGCGGACCGCGGAGCCAGTCATAGCCAGCTTCCAGTTTTGCCTGGAACAGGCTAAGGTCGTCATAGGAATTGACTGGAAGGCGGGGCAGAAACAATCGATCATCCTCATTGCTCGCTGTGCCAATCGCGGTGCATACGCCGTCTTCGTATCCTTCCGTCTCGAGCAGATTCCGTAGGGATCGCACAAAAGCCGCGTCGCTTTGTGGAAATGCGAAAGGGTAGGCAAACGAAGTAACCGCGCTGCCGAGCTCATCCTCGATCGTTTTCTTCGAGTCGTGCAGCTCTTTCTGGACCGACTGTTCGCTCAAGTTTGTCAATTGCGGGTGTGTCACAGTGTGCGAACCAAAACGAATTCCTTCCGCGGCCAGTTCGCGCACCTCTGACCAGGTCATGTATTCCTTGCCTTGTGACGTCGTTCTCGGTTCGGATATGAAGCCGGTTGGAAGAAACACTGTCGCGGTAAAGCCAAATTTCTTGAGAGTTGGATATGCATTTCTATAGAAATCGCGATAGCCGTCATCGAAAGTAATGACTGCGCGTTTTTCATTCGTGGTCCCGGATCCCATTGAGCAGATGGCTGCGCCTAAGTCGAGCACCTTATAGCCCTTGGCATGGAGATAGTTCATGTGCCCGGCAAAGATCAGAGGCGAAGTGCTCGTTTCATAGTAGGGATGTACAGCCGAGGTTCCTTCCCGAACGCCGTGATACATGAGAATCGGAACGCGCGAGCGCAGGGACTCCCTCCGCACCCTCGCGAGCGGGTGAAAAATCCAGAGGCTTGCGAATCGGTCAAGACGCATTTCGCGTCGAGTATGCGCGGCGTCGGTCACTTCGGTAGGCAGGTTCGGTCGCTCTTGTTACGAGAAAATCCGGGACGGCACGATGAATTGCGTCTCGTGCCCCTAACCCGGATGGGGCCTAGTCGGCCGAAGCCGGCAAGATGTGGGACTGATCCTCGCGGAGGGATCGTGCAGATGAGAATTTCGAAATCTCCTCTACAACACGCTGTTGCTGGTTGAGCGTGAGTTGGGGAAAGATCGGCAACGAGATGATCTCGGAGGCTACAGCTTCACTAACGGGAAAATCACCCGGACCGAAACCCAAGTGCGCGTATGCTTTTTGCAGGTGCACAGGAATCGGATAATGAATTCCCGTATCGATTCTGGCGTCAGCGAGATGTGCCCGAAGCTGTTCTCGATTCGCTACCCTAATCACGTAAAGGTGGTAAACGGACCGTGCCGAGGAAGATTCCTCTGGCACCTGGATGTCGACGCCGAGATCGGAAAACATTTCATGATAATTCTTGGCGATATTTCGTCGCTTTTCGTTCCACGTTGGCAGATGCGAAAGTTTCACACGCAGGATACCCGCCTGAATAGAGTCCAGCCGCCCGTTATAGCCTTCGATTTCGTGGTAGTACTTCTTGCCCTGACCGTGATCTCGCAACATCTGCACTTTCTTCGCGAGTGCTGCGTCGTTCGTGGTCACCGCTCCGGCTTCGCCGCAGGCACCCAGGTTCTTTCCAGGATAGAAACTGAAAGCAGCCGCGTGCCCCATCGAACCGGCCTTTCTCCATCGGTTGTCCCTGTTCGAAAAGTACTCAGCGCCATGAGCTTGGCAAGCATCTTCAATTACCAAGAGGCGGTATCGATCGGCCAATTCGAGAATCGGGTCCATGTCCGCTGTCTGTCCGTAAAGATGCACCGGAACAACCGCCGTGACAGGTGCATTCCATTTCTTGTGGAATAGCTTTCCGGTCTCTGAATCCCGATAGCAATCCTGCTCGAGATATTGACGGAGCTTTGCGGGACTCATGCAGTAATTGCTCTCGTCGATGTCCACAAAGTCTGGGCGTGCGCCTGCCTGGCTGATAGCTTCCGTTGTCGCGATAAACGTGTGCGGCACGGACACGACGACATCCCCCGGTTGGACGCCGGCAGCCATCAGGGCAAAGCGAACGGCGTCGGTGCCGCTGGAAACTCCGATACAATGCGCAGCTTCGCAGAATCGCGCAAATTGACGCTCGAATTCTTCGACCATCGGCCCCCCGATGAAGGTAGCCGTCCTCAAAGCTTTCTGAAAGACCGCGACGAGTTCGTCCTCCACTTCCTGATGAAGGCAGGCCAAATCTAAAAAGGGAATATTTTGACTATTTGACATTTTGTGGTCCTTGACTTTGGGATGACGTCGATTGCGAGCTGGTGTGGACTTTCGCCGGAAACAACCTGCTACGTGCAAATCGGAGCAGATGAAGACGTCATGCGCGACCCGAGGTAGTCGCGAAGCGCGTCCTGCCACGGCCGAAAGACGTTCAAACCGATGCTCTTCAGAGCGCGGTTCTCAAGTACTGAGTAACTCGGTCGCGGCACCTTAGCCGGAAATTCGCCCGGAGCCGCGACTTTCAGGCGCACCGGAGTGTCCGTCAAGGCAAAGATTTCCTGAGCGAATTCAAACCAAGAGCAACCGCCTTCCGCTGTGGCGTGGTAGAGACCATAGGATTCCGAACGGCTTAGCTGGACAATCTGTCGGGCAAGTTCGGCTGTCGATGTCGGCGTGACGAATTCTCCATCTACGACGCGCACCTCGCCGCGCTCCTTTGCTAGTTTGAGCATGAGTTCAATGAAATTCAGACCGCCTTTGGCCCGGCAGGGGTTATGCCCGTATAGGCCAGACGAACGAATCACAAAATGCTTCTCCGTGGTCGAGCGGACGAAATATTCGCCTGCTACTTTGGTGATTCCGTAGACGTTGAGAGGTCGGGGAGCGTCCTGTTCAACGTAAGGGCTTCCTTTGCTCCCGTCGAAAACGTAATCAGTGCTCACATGCATCAGAACAGCACCCCGTCTGCGGGCTTCGACGGCTAGGTTCTTCGCCCCGATAGCGTTGACGGCAAATGCCCTCTCGGGCTCACGCTCGCAATTCTCCACATGATGCATCGCGGCCGTATTCACGATCACCTGCGGTTGAATTTGTTCGAACACAGACGAGACAGAGCTCGGATCCGTGATCTCAATATCCGCGTGCGTCAAGGCGCGTACGGCTTCGCCGGTATTCGAGAATGCCGCGACTAAATCGCTGCCGAGTTGTCCGTTCGCGCCAATCACTGCGATCGACATTGTCAGACCGCCCTCGCCATCGCGTGCATGTCAATTCCACTTTCGATCGATTTGAACGTGCCAATATTGGAGTAGAGTGGGTTGTCCCAGTCCCGAAACTTCTCCATGTTATCGATCAAATCGACGACGATAGACCTCAGGTCGTGAGACGGGTGGAAACTCAGGACGTTTTTGGCTTTCTCGATGCTGACCTTGTAGTTTCGAAAATCCTGAATGTGCTTAATGACGAGGTGGATCGGCGTTCCCAATCGTTCTTCGATCGCCGCTTTCACTAGGTCGCCGACCTCCCCGACCGTGTAGTTACCCGAGGCGATGTTGAACACGCCCGATATTTTCTGATTTGCCTCGATGGCACGGATGTAGGCCGTCGCGGAATCCTGAATGCTCAGGATCGGCCTCCAGATCGAAGGGTTATTGATCGTGACCGTGCGGTCCTTCATGGCGTGCTTGAACATCGTGTTGATGATGAGATCAAAGCGCATTCGTGGGCTATAACCTGAGATTGTTCCCTTGCGCAGCGCAATGACGGAGAAATTCTCATCGATGAGCTGCAACGCGGCCTGCTCACCCTGCAGCTTGGAAATACCATAGGGGTAGCTGGAGCTCACCGGCCGCGTCTCATCGTAGAGCTCATTTTCCGTATATCCGTAGACGGAACAAGAGCTCGCGTATACGTAGCGTTTCACGCCGGCTTTCTTGGCCGTGTAGGCGAGGTACGATGGGGCGGCCGCATTGAAAACGAAGTTCTTGCTCGGGGAATACTCGGCCATGGGGTCGTTCGATAAGCCCGCGAGGAACACAACCTGATCGTAGGGCTCCAGGTCCTCTTCGGAGAGTTGGAAAATGTCTTTATTCAGGATTCCCACTTGACGTGGCAAGTGGTTGCCAAACCAAAACAAATCCACGACGTCCACCTTGTAGCCTCGGTCGAGGAGTTTGGGTATCAAATTCGATCCCACGTATCCTGCGCCACCTGCAATGAGGAGTTTCACTGTCCCTCCTTAAAATCGAATATTTTTCGGTCAGTACGAAAAATTGGCCGATTCTGGTCGCGACAACCATTGGGCCAAGGTTTGTGCGCGCTGGTCTTTTTCCGAAAGTAACGCATTCTCGGTCTTGATCGGCCAAGCGATTCCGATTTGGGGGTCGTTCCACAGGATTCCCGATTCCCCCTTGTTGTTATAGATTCCTGTGCACTTGTACTGAATTTCAGCTACATCGGAGAGCACGCAGAAGCCGCGTGCAAAGCCTGGCGGAGCCCACACCTGGCGGCGATTTTCCGCAGATACCTCAACACCGAACCATTTTCCGAGCGTGGGTGATCCCTTGCGAATATCCACGGCAACTAAGAAAGCGCTTCCGATCGAAACGCGCATCAGCTTGCCCATGGGCGGTTCCCACTGAAAGTGCAAACCACGCACCACGCCCTTCTCCGACCTTGAGTGGTTGTCCTGGACAAATTGGAAAGGCAAACTGTGCGCCTTGAACTTATCTTCGCGAAACGTCTCCATGAAGAACCCGCGTTCATCCTGGAAAATATCAGGAACCACTACAACCACATCTGGTATGGGCGTCGGTTCGATCTTAATTTCCATCGGTAGCAAACACCCTTAAGGGCGCTGGGTGAAAATGCGGGCTCCCAACTAGCCCCTGGCGACGCCGATCTCCTGTGGTACGTGGCGCAGGAATTTGGCCGGGTTACCCGCCACGATCGTGTTGGCGGGAACATTGCGAGTTACAACGCTGCCGGCGCCGACGATGGCGTTCTCGCCAATCACGACGTTCGCGAGAATGGTCGCCCCCGAGCCGATCGAAGCACCGCGCTTCACTACTGTCGTTTCAACCCGCCAATCCTTTTCGGTCTGAAGCTCGCCGCCCGTCGTCGCGCGGGGGTAAGAGTCATTGATGAACGTTACCCCATGACCCACGAAGACGTTATCTTCGATAGTCACGCCTTCACACACGAAGGTGTGGCTAGATATCTTGCAGCGCCGCCCAACGCTCGCATTTTTCTGAATTTCCACAAAGGCGCCGATCTTCGTCTCGTCGCCGATTTCGCAGCCGTAGAGGTTGATGAATCTAGAGAGCTTCACATCACGGCCAAGCCTTACACTTGGCGCAATCGAGCAGAACTCATTCTGGCTCACAGGCGAATTAGCTCCCCTCTCTTTTGAATGGAGGCCTCGGCTGCCTCCAGCATTCGCACGACGCGCAACCCCGCGTGACCATCGTTGAACGGTATCTTGTCGTTGGCGATGCAGTCAGCGAAATAACCTAGCTCAACATGCAGCGCCTCCAGTTGTTCCACTTGGGGCGCCCACATGTCGCCTGTGCGATAGCTCACCAGAAGGTCGCGAATTCCGTCCCCCGAAGTAATGTCCACGCCTTTGTCATAAATCCGGATTTTTTCATCGGCGACCAGGTCGTTCCAAACAAGCATCTTCTTTTGGCCGCCGATCAGCGTCGTACGAATCTTGACTGGCGACAACCAGTTCACATTGATGTGTGCGATCACGTTCCGGGGAAAATAAATCGTCATGAAGGCTACGTCTTCCACGCCGTTCAGATGTTTCTCGCCTGTGGCAACAATCGCCTCAGGTTCTCCCTTTATCACGTGATCCATGATCGCGAGATCATGAGGCGCCAGATCCCAGATCACGCTAACGTCATGCTGGAACAACCCTAGGTTCACGCGCAGCGAATCGTAGTAATACAGATCACCTAGGGCGCCGCTCTCGGTCAGCTCGCGGATTTTGCGCACCGCGCCTGTGAACAAAAACGTATGGTCCACCATGATCTTCAAATTCTTGCGCGCCGCCAGTTCGATCAGTTCTTCGGCTTCCGTCGAATTGGAGGTGAACGGCTTCTCGATGAAGACGTGCTTGCCGTTGTCCAAAGCCATCTTGGCAAGACTATAGTGCGTCCACACGGGCGTAATCACCGCAACGGCATCGATCTCAGGGGACCGCAGCAGTTCGAGCGAATCCGACGTCGTCCGAATACTTGGATGAGTTCTCCGCACGCGAGCTAACGCCGCCGCGCTCTTATCGCATACCATCTCGACTCGTGTGGACTCGAGGCCATGCAAGTTTCGGACGATGTTAGGTCCCCAATATCCGTAACCGATTACACCAACTCGAATCATGGTTCCTCTATGCTCTGTAGACCGTCTTGCACCGACGTTCGCTCGATGCTTCAGATTTGGGTAAGTTCGGAGAAGCAGCTGTGTTCCTGATTGTTTTTCTCATCGGGGCAGATCGGACGTACGTCAAATGGACGCCATGAAATCAAACTCAATAGCTCGAGCCTGATTTCCGCAGTTTAGAAAGCGCCATCACCCAATAACACGGCGCGCGGCGTGGCAAAAAGTATCCGGAGATCCAGCCAGATCGACCAAGTCTGTGAATAGCGCAGATCTAAACGGACCATATCGTCAAAACATGTGCGACTGCGGCCCGTTACCTGCCAGAGTCCTGTAACGCCAGGTTTTACTTCCAGCACTCTGCGTCGATGCCAAAAATCGTAGACCTCAAACTCATAAGGCACGGGAGGACGCGGTCCGACCAGAGACATCTCGCCGCGCAAGACGTTCCAAAACTGGGGAAACTCATCGAGGCTCGTTTTGCGAAGGAATCTGCCGATCCGAGTCACGCGCGGGTCGTTCTTGATCTTGTATACAGCGGGTTCGTTTTCACCAGCCGTCGGATTCCCAGGCTTGCCAGCGATAAATTTCTGCACGTACTCGCGGTGTATATGATGGTCATTGTCCACATACATCGTCCGGAATTTCAGGCATTCGAAGCGTTTTCCAAACCGTCCGAGTCGATCCTGTCGGAAAATCACGGGGCCCTTCGATGTCAGCTTGATTGCCAACGCGATCACGCCGAATACTGGCGAGAGGAATGACAAAAGTAAGGCACTGCCTAGAATGTCGATACCCCGCTTGATAGCCATTGGGAGGTGTTTCTTCGCGGCCCTCCTCGAGAATTCCGGATAGAGCTTGGAATCAGCCACTCGATCAGAACGTTGTCTATCTTGCCAGTCTTCGGGAAATAGGTGGAAAGTGATGTGAAGCTTTGAAGCGAGCTTGGGGTCCAGGTTTTCCTGCAAAGTCTTGACAATCTTGGAATGCAGGATTTGCGTCACCGGACTCTCACCGTCGAAACTGATTTCCGTAAAAATCACCGCCAGGACGGACTCCGAATCGTACCACCCGATTAGATCGGTTTCTCGCGTCGCGTCGCAAACAAGAGAAGTGAGCTTCTCCACAAAAGCGGGCCGATGTCCGTTTGGGCGAGCCGCGCCCGAATCAAGCAGCATCAGGACAAATGGCTTCCGGGATCTTTCCGCTCTGCGACGTTCCAGGGTAAGCATTGCATGAAAAGTCTTCTCTTGCAGAATACGGTCCTGCCCAGTCCGCGCGCGGCCAGCACGAAGCATGACCACCTGACTACTGCCCACCCGCGGTCCCCTCTCCTCTCGACCAGCGATCTTCCCTTCGCTATTTCCCATGTCGGTCACCGGACCTTTGGTCTACTTTCAAGCCAGCTCCGTAGCGATCTGCACAGTGCTCTAGGCGATCGCTCCTCCCAGCAAGCGGCACGAACCAATCGCACCAGAGGCTGTATCTAGAGCTACGCCAACAGGCGTCACGCGAGAACGGTCGATCTCCAGCGCAACGGATCGACGAAGTAGCGAAACCGACACGACGATGCGATGGTTGCCCTTGAAGTGAACTAGAATGCCCTCAAGTCCCTGCAAAGCATCACTGTCGATGCGAACTCTCTGGCCTAATTCAAGGTAAGGGCAGGGTTCAGCAGGGAGTCCCGATGTGACGACCATCTGAATGGCAGCGATCTCTTTGTCATCGACGGGGAGCGGTACTCTTCCGCGTCCTACCACTGCAATCACGCCAGGAGTAATGAGGATCGGCAGACGATTCTGCGCGTCGAAATTGCAAAAAACATAGCCCGGAAACAACGGGGCGCCTGCTTCTTGAAACTTCCGGTTTCGCCCCTTCTTTGCGGCATGAGTCGGCAGAAAGGTTTGGTAGCCCTTTCCAGAAAGCAACCCTGCCGTCGAGACCTCCCAGCGAGTCCTCACCTGAAGCGCGTACCATTTCTGGGTTTCAGTTCCGATGGTCATCAAGAGTTGCCTCTCTCCTCGAGGCTTGATTGCTGTGCTTTCCTTGCCTCCACGTAGGCTACCGCCATTGGCCCGACTGTATCGAACGCCCTACATATCGCAAGCCGCCTGCCACAGTGATCGTTGGAATCGGGCCCGGAGCCTGCTGGCCATGCCGTACTAATCGCCGGGAAATAGGCGGCTTAGCCGGACTGCACGCTTAGCTATTGCATCGCGCAGAATTACTTCGCCGCTTTATGAGTGAAAAGTCTTGCCATGATTTGCCAAGCCATTTCCTCGGTGAGCGCCAGCTGAGCGTTCCTCGGACCGGTCGTCTACAAGCGTTGGTAGACCTAAGATATCTCCTCTTTTTACATTCTGTTACGAGACTGTTAAAAACTCCTGGCCGGTTGACAGGACCGAACCGAGCGGTCGAAACCTGTCGCTTGTCTGTGTCAATTTACGTCGCAACGCAGGGGGTCTCTCTGCGTGAGCTATCCAGTTTTCCCGAAACGCGTCCGGCCGCTAATTCGATTTGAGTTGGTTTTTCGCGACTGATCTCTACGCTCGGTCTGAAAAAAGGAAGTACACGATTTACGGAGATGTACGAGAATGTTTTGCTGGTAGGACCAGCATGGCCATGCGGGATGGAGCTCTTGCTGGATCGATGAATGGCTAGGTCTGTAGAACCTTGGAATCGTTCTTACCGTAGCCCTGCCCGTAGGATTGGTAATAGTAATAGGAGCCGTGCAAGTGACTCTCCTCGAGGCCGTTGAGGACCACCCCTACGACATTCCTACCGTGCATCTCCTGACAGGCACGCTGAGCCGTCGAGCAAGGCGTCGATCCTGCTCGCACGACCATCAGCACACCGTCGCAGAGATCCGCCAGAATCGTGGCGTCCGCCACTGGCAGGCACGGCGGTGAGTCCAATATCACCCAATCGAAAACAGGTGTGACCCGCTCAAGCAGTGTTTTTAGTCGCCCGTTGGACAGCAGCTCGCTCGGGTTCGTGACTTCGTTTCCGCCAGCAATAAAGCAGAGGTTTCCTTCCTGACCACACTGGATCACGGCCATCTCATCGGCTTCGCCGCGCAAGTAGTCAGTCAGACCGGGCGCGGGAGGCGCACCGAGGACAGAGTGTGCACGGGCACAACGCAAGTCAGCATCGACGAGCAGTGCCCGACGATCTGGTTGCCGGACGATTGCTTGCGCGAGATTCGCTGCCACAAAAGTCTTCCCCTCTGCCGGCACGGAGCTTGTGACTACCAACGTGCGTAACGACTGGCTGCTACGAAGCTGATACAACCGCGAGCGCAACGTTCGGAATTGCTCCGCCCCGTGGGGACTTGGGCTTGAACTGGAGAAGACGTTTAGGTTCGGATCCATATGCCATTCAGTCTGCGCACAGTGGGCTCGGAGATCATCGAATCTCAAGTACTCAGCGGCACCATTCACAGGTACGCCCTCAACCCGACGCGAAGACCCGCCAACCGGCACGCTCGCGGCGGTCTCGTCCATGCGCGCGATTTCCGGTGGCGGAGCAACTATGTCCGTGCTGCGGCCCGACGCTCGCTCCTGTTCGGCTTTCTTCAGGGCTTCGTGAATTCGGCTCATGACTTCCCTTCGCGCGACGGCCCGGTATTCAGATGACGCAAGCGCCCCAACAACTCATCCAAATTTTCGAGCAAGGCTTGTGTGCTCGCGGATTTCAGCGCGGCAGGCGCCAGGCTCGATGAAGCAATTGGAGCGATCTCATCAAGCTGGAATTCCTTTGCTACTTCCTCCACTAGATGAGCCGGGACCGGGCGCAGGCTGTCTACGTAAGCGTTGATCATGGAGTGCTCGCAGAGCAGATTCACAACCCGCGGTATGCCGCGGGAATACACGTGCAGAATTTGAATAGCTTCTTTCGAGAAGATTGGCTCGCCGTTAGCACCGGCAATGCGCAGGCGTTCTGCCACGTAGCCAAACGTCTCCTCCAGAGATAGCGGCGTGGTGCGGCAGCGCAGCGTGATTCGCTGCCGGAGTTGGCGCAATTGCGGGAGCTTCAGTTTTTCTTCCAATTCCGGCTGCCCGGTCAATACGATCTGTAGAAGCTTCTCTGTGGCTGTTTCAAGATTCGTGAGGAGCCGAATCTCTTCCAGCACTTCCGGAGAGAGATTCTGAGCTTCGTCGACTATCAGCGCTGCCGTCTCCCCAGCGCGATACCGTTCCAGCAACCACGTGTTAAGTCGGAGCAGTACCTGGCTCTTCTCTCGCGATTCGCACGGAATCTCGAAATCTGCCATCATGTAATCAAAGAGGTGGTTCACCTCCAGCTGGGAGTTGAAAATATAGGCGGTCGCCACGTGCTGCCCGCGCAGCCAGTCCAGCAACCGGTTGAGGAGCGTTGTCTTGCCTGTGCCGACTTCGCCCGTCAGCAAAATAAAGCCCCGTCGGTTCTGAATTCCGTAGGTCAGCCCAGCCAGTGCCTCGTGAATATGCCTCGTCATATACAGGTATCGCGGGTCTGGATTGACATTAAAGGGGCTCTCTCGGAGCCCAAAGAATCTTTGATACATTTCTTCCTCAGGTCCCCGGACTCAATTTCAGATCGGAATCTGTGATCGTTCTAACAGCGCTACTATTTGCATTCTTGCTTGTAACGGGCTCGATAGCCGGGACCATGGCGAGGACCGGCAGCCGTAGAGAAAATTCGACGTCCCGCTCCGTTTTCAGAGAGGTGTCTTGGACCTCCAGCAGAAACGCAATTCCGAGCCCGAGCGCCAGCCCCCCGCACAGTCCGCCAGCTGCGAAAAGTGGGCGATTGGGGAACGAAGGCTGTGAGGGTAAGTTAGCGGGATCGAGCACCCGAAACTGCTCTCCCTGTTGCTGTTGGTTTAAGCTCTGGGACATAGCGGAGGCTTCCCGTTTCCGTAGGAGGTCGTTG
>Ga0187783_10001656_pt1 | contig 16462 bp, 16 predicted proteins | sample 1015_SJ02_MP02_2_FD_132471 | JGI IMG/M metagenome (GOLD analysis project Ga0187783, IMG submission 132471) | Tropical peat soil microbial communities from peatlands in Department of Meta, Colombia - 1015_SJ02_MP02_20_MG | ecosystem: Environmental > Terrestrial > Soil > Wetlands > Peat | place... | reverse complement strand
TTCGCCGTGATCTTTCGCATCTTCCTGACACCCCGATTTTTGGTCTCGTCGGGCGCCGATGGGGCGCCCCGAGCCGCGGGACAGATGCATAAACGGACATATATCCCTTTAGGCATTCATTATCCATGCACGACGTTTTCCAGCTCCTCGCCGAGCCGTCGCGACGACAGCTCCTCGATGCCCTTCGTCACGGCGAACGCTCCGTGAACGAGCTGGTCGACCGGACCCACATGTCGCAGCCGTCGGTGTCGAAACAGCTGCGGTTGCTCCTCGATTCCGGCCTAGTGAGCCTGCGCAAGGAAGGACGGCAGCACCTGTATGCCATCGAGGGACGGCGGCTGCAGGCGGCCTCCGAGTGGCTTTCGTACTACCAGCGATTCTGGGAAGGGGGTCTCACTCGGATGGACGAGCTGCTGCGGGAACAGACCCGTCCCGGAAGTCGGAGCCGGCGATGATCCGGGAAGAAGGCGCGACCGTCGCTGTTCACATCGAGCGGATCATGCACGCTCCGCCCGACCGGGTCTTCCGCGCCTTTCTGGAGCCGGACCTGATCCGGCAGTGGATCGCGCCCGATGACCTCACGGTCGGTCGGATCACGGTGGACGCGCGGGTCGGCGGCCGTCTTGAGGTCTGGCACTCGCGGAACGGAGTCAGCACCGGAAAGTTCGAGGGGCATTTCCTGAAGATCGACCCCCCACGGGAGCTCGTGTACCGTTGGGCGTTCGTCGGGACGGAGCCGGAGAAGGGGGAGTACTGGGATACGCTGGTCACGGTCCGACTCCGACCCGAGGGGGAAGGACTGACCCATATCTCGTTCGTCCACGAGAAACTGGAGGTACTGCGAGAAGGGGCCCCGCACATCTTCGTCCAGCTCGTCCCGGGCTGGAACAACTGTATCGAGAAGCTCGAACGGGCCGCGCGCGGGAACGCCGGCTGACGTCGGGCGACTCGGACCTACGGAGTTTCAAGGCGGATTCGCGAGCCCTTCCGCGGGAGCGGCGCCGCCCGCCTCGCGCCGACCTATCGTCCCAAAGTCTCCGAGGAGGGGAACTTCCTTAGTCCTTGGGGAGCTGAGGTTCCGGAGGACGATGGCGCTGACGAAACGCGATTGGGAGAGGATCTCCGGGCTCGCGCTGATCATCGGACCCATCGAGTTCACGGTCGCGACCCTCATCGAAGGAGCGCTCATCCCGGGATATGGGCTGATCACCCATTGGGTGAGCGACCTCGGCGCCCCGCCCAACAATGCCCCGCACTTCGCCCCGGGAACCGATCTGTGGTGGGTCTTCTCCGCTTCCTTGATTCTGATGAGCGTCCTCGTGATGATCGGACTCATCGGACTCAAGCCACGACTGTGGCCTACGAGGTCGGGGAAGACGGTCGTCGTGCTTGTTGCGATCGTCGCGATCGGGGGGATCGGGGTGGCCGTCTTCAACGAGGTCGACGCCCTGACCGAGCACTCGATCAGCGCCCTGATCGCGTTCGGGGTCGGCTGGCTCGCGCTCGTCGTCTTCGGCGTCGGGGTTCGGAACGACCCGAACTGGTCGAAGACGTGGTCGTGGCTGAGCATCGTGGGCGGGGTCGCGAGTTTCGTGGCTCTCGTCCTCTATGTCGTACCGACCTTCGTGGGCCGGGCCAACGTACCGAACTGGGTAGCGGCGGTCTATCCGGGCGGCTCCGAACGGGCGATCCTCGTGCCCCTCATCCTCTGGCTGATCGCGCTCGGTGTCCGCCTGGTGCGAGGGTTTCCCGAAGCCAATGCGAGTGCCGGCCCCTCGACGGCGTGAATCCGTTGGATCCGTCGCAAGGTAGCGGACAGGATCCCGCTGCGGAACCGGCTCTCGCCGAGCGTTAGGAGCGCTCGAAGGCGGCCAGTTCGTTCGTGAACTCGACAGCCTTCTCCTCCGCGAGGAAATGGCCGCCGTCGGGGTACTGGACGATGCGCCCGTTGGGGTACTGTCGCGTCCACCGACCGAGTTCCTTCCTCCCGAACCCGGGGTCCTTCATGCCCCAGAGGAAGAGGAATTTCTTGTCCCGCAGTACGCCGCGGTGGGCCCAAAGGTCGGCCAACCAGGGAGAGGAGGCGATGATCTGCTTGGGCAGAACCCACGAGCCCTTCCGCTCCTCCGGGACATCGAACGGCCGCAAATACTGCTCGTGGACCTGCGTCGACAATCGTCGGGGGTCGCCGAACGCGCCGCGTAGCCCGGAGTTCGCGAAGCTGTTGCGGGAACGAATCTGATACCGGCCGATGGGTCCGCCCACGAAGCCGCTGAACAATCGGAACTTGAGCTGCGACGAGACCGACCACATCCAGGTGTTCGAAACGACCACCGCCCGTACCCGCTCGGGGTGGCGGAGCGCATACGCGATCCCGATTGGTCCGCCCCAATCCCCTACCACGAGGGTGAGGTCGTGCAGGTCCATGGGCTCGAGCAGGGCCTCCAGGTTGGCCGCGTGCTGGGAGGGGAGATACGTCCATTCCCGCGGTTTGTCCGAGAGCCCGAAGCCGATGTGATCCGGGGCGATGCACCGATGCTCTGCCGAGAGCGCCTTGATCTGGTTGCGGTACAGGAACGACCAGACCGGATTCCCGTGAACGAACACGATCGGGCGGCCCTCCCCCTCGTCCACATAGTGCAGGCGTCCGGCGGGAACTCCGAGATAGTGGGGGGAGAATGGGTACTCCTGGGCGTCGAGCCAGGACGGTTGAACGTTATTCATCTCGTTTCGATTCACGAGGGCCCTAGATAACGTGGACCCCGGGAGGGGGACGGGCTCGGGGGCTCCGGTGGGAGTGGTACGCGAACGATTCCCGCCGAAGTTATCGGACAAGGGCAGTGAGCTAATCTTTCGGTTCCGGTGCGCCCTCCCGGTCATGACGCTCGTCATCCGAGACTACCGGCCGACGGACCGCGCCGCGGTGATCGGTTGCCTGGACGCCATGCACGAAGCGATGGTGCCTCTCGACCCGTGGAGACGTGTGGTCCGGCAACCGAGTCACGGGAAGCTGTTCGTACGCGAGGTTCTGCAACGCGTGCGACAGGATCGCGGGTTCATCCTGGTGGCCCAGGTGGATGGCGAGACGGCAGGCATCGCGGTCGCGTGGCAGGTCAGGTTCTCACCGGCTCGACGGACGACGGAGCTTCCAACCCGCGTCGGGTACCTCAGCGACCTTTCGGTGCTCGCGAAGTGGCGTGGGAAGGGGATCGGAACCCGGCTGCTTCACGAAACGGAACAGCGGTTCCGTCGGGATGGTTGCGACCAAATGAGTCTTGGTGTTTTCTTTCCAAATCAGAAGGCGCAGCAACTTTACTTCCGGAACGGATTCACTCGTCGTGGCATGATACTGGGCAAGCGACTCGGTCCTCCTAGGAAGAACTGGCCGCGACACACCGGCCCCCGGCGAAAGCGATCTTCCTAGGGGTCTGAAGCTGCCCCTGGTCGACGGTCTGCTCCGACCGCCTCTGCCTCGGAGCGGAAGGATCGGCGTTCCTCCCTACGCCGACTCGGGAGCCAGGGGAGCTGGGCCAGTTATGTAGCCAAGACCTCCTCTTCTACGGGTCCGAGCGATGAAGCGCCTTTCGGTCCACTACGCATTCCGCCAGAAGTTCAGCGTGGACGCCGACAGGGCCTTCCGATGGTGCGTGGACTTTGAGCCCGCCGACGCTCGACTCGATGGATCCGACGACCGTCGGAGAGTCCAACGGCTGACCGAGGACGCGGTGCTGCTGACCGATCTCTCTCCACGCGCCGGTTCCCGACCGGTGGTCCAGGTCAAGCTCGTCAGGATCGATGCCAGCCAGCGGAGGTGGACCAGTACCCACCTCCACGGGCCGAGCCGCTTCTCGCAGGCTTGGTATCAGGTTGTGACGGACGCACGGGGCGGCTCCCATCTGGAGTTCGAGGCGCTCCACCTGGAGCCCGTCCCCCATGGCCGACGTGCCCCCTCCGCGCGCGCACTCGCCCGTCGGTTTGCTCGAGAGGGCGCTCAAGCGTGGCGGCTCCTCGCGAATGCGATGGTGCGCGACCTCAGGAAGTGACCCTGGTCATTCTACCCGGGCGAAGCAGGACCCGATTCCGCCAAACGCGTGACCGACCCCGCGACGCTCAGCCCAATCTTAGCGGCCGAGGCCGGAACCATATCTAATAGTTCGAGTCCGATGCGCGTCGGAAAGCCACGATGAAAGCGGAAGTCAGCGTCATGTTCAACGTTCGAGACGTCGATCGGTCGGTCCGGTTTTACGAGGCGCTTGGATTCGACGTACGGTGGGCATGGAAGGGAGACGACGGAAAGCTCGACTACGCGGGCGTGGGCATCGGTGGTGCGGTGATCGCATTAGGTCGCATCTGGCAAGGCGAAGCATCGAGGGGCGGGTACACGGACTATCAGAAATGGGTCGCGGGCCCTCTCGGCGGGGGCGTGATCGTTAACGTAGAGCTCCGGAACGTGGACAAGATTTACGACCGAGCTCGCAAAGCGAAAGCTACGATCGAGTCACGAATACGCGACTGGCCGTACGGCCGGGCGTTCACGTTCAACGATCCCGACGGCTACGTAGTCAAGTTCCTCAGACCGAAGGGGGAATTCGCCTAAACCGATCGCGGTAGCGGTGCCCGTTTTTCTCGGCCGCGCCGCCGGCCGTCGGTGTGACTGGCTGCCGGGGCCAGAGCTCGACCTTTAAGTTCGAAGCCGGGACCAACCTCTATCAAATCATCTGCCATCAATCTGCACCCACCGCTCCTTGCAGGGATGGTAGCTACCTGAGAGACCCGGCGCCACTCCCCATCGGTAAGAAACCCCCTTGTCGGAGAAGATGGAGTCTCGATCTCCGAAGGTCCCTCGCGGGTGATACAGATACGATTGGGCCGAGTCGAACCCTGAGGACCTGATTGGCGACAAGCAGCCGCCGAGTCAGAAGCGTCCACTGATTTTTATGCGGGGAGTGGTTACACCGAGGCCGGGCGTCGGCGTGAAGACGACGAAGTTCTCCGTCGAGATTCCCATCGCCTGCCCCGCCAGCGCGGTCCGGAGATGGTGGACGGATCTCCCGGAGCAGTACCAGGCGTCGGACCCTGCGGAGGAGCCCTTCCGGATTGTTATCACGAAAAAACTCCCGAACGGCAACGAACTTGCAACCTACTGGCACGGCACGGACGGGAAGGATTTCCGTATCGACGAGACGATGACCCTGAAGACCGACGGATCCTGGGAGCTTGACCTCCAGCTCCCGGCCGGTTTCCGTATCCACGATGCCCTTCGGGCCGTCCCCGCAGCCGGAGGTTCCCTGCTCCGCATCACCGCGGAAGTAACGCCGCTGAATCGCGAGGCGGAATCCGGAGTCCCTGCTCTGACCGCATGGATGGAAGGGGTCTGGCGTCGCGCGGCGAAGATTTGCGAGCGGGACGCCCGGTAGCTAGGGACCGTACATCATCGGAAGGCGGGTCCGCCGGTCGAGCAGAGTTCTCAACGCCCCTTTCAAGTACCGATTTTCCGCAGGGTCGTCTTCCCGCCCAGGGCGGCGGAAGGAATTCACCCGATTGACGCCGCTCAGGGGGTACTCCTGCTCGCGACCCGACATCCAAGGAATCGTTCGAATCCGGGAGCCCCCACAGAGCGACGGCGGATTTCGGACACAACTTCCCGGGGAGAAGTACGCGAGCCTAGCCATCGAACCCTGTTCCAGCCGTTCGCCGGCCGGACAGATTGCGCGCCCGTGGGACTCCGAGGACCGTGTCAGCAAGGCCGAGACAAAGTTGTAGGAAGATTCAATTCGCGCAGCAGTTCGACGAACCTCGGCTCCGATCGAAGCGAATCGAACTCCTGGCCCTGATAGAACGCCCAAAGTGCCCTGTCCCCCTGGTGAACGTCTCGCTCGTGCAAATCCAGTGCACGGTCTTTCTCGCCGAGGAGGGCGTACGAACCGGCAAGGGTCGCGAGCGGCAAGTATTCGGATGAAGGTCGCGCCTCGCACTCCTGGAGCAGGGCCCGAAGGCTCTCCGGTTGCCCCGTGCGGGCGAGCAGCCGACTGTACATGAGCCGGAAGAGAAATCTTGGGCTCATCTCAAGGGGCGCGAGCGCTCGCACGGATTCTTCGTCTCGTCCGGCACGAAAGTACAGGAGGGAGAGGCGGGAGGCGACTACTAGGTTGTCCGGATAATCGGGTACGAGCTTCTCGTATTCGCGAATGGCCGCCTCGAGATTGCCGCTTTGCCCATACTGATCCGCGTGCATCAGTCTGGGCTCCAGCCACAACGGATCCACTTCGATGGCCAGTTCCGCCTGCCGCTCGCATTCGGAAAACCGCTGAAGCGCACTGAGAAGATAGCCGTACCAAAAGTGGGCCTCAGAGTTGCTTGGGTTAAGGGCAATCGCTTCTCGGAACTCCCGCTCGGCCAGGGTCCAGTCTTGGTCCGCTTCCATGGCAAGGTGGCCGCGAGCTTCATGAGAATCGGACGCCCCCGGAGCGAGCTCGATGGCACGACCCACCAGTTCCCGAGCACGAGGAAAGGCCTCACTTCCGGGCAGCCGCTCGCCACTTACGCTGACGAGGAAGTCCGCGAGATGGGAGTACGCGTTGGCGAACTTCGGGTCCTCTCGCAATGCCTCCTCGAAGTGTCGGATCACCTCCTTCGCCTCTTTGGGAGTGCCTCCAAATTCGAGATACCGGTGCCGCCCTTCGGCTCCGCGAAGGTAGGCTTCATAGGCCTTGAGGCTCGAAGTGGGTCGACTCTGAACCTCTTTTCGCTCCGAGTCGACGAGTTCCACCGCTAGGGCGCGTGCCGTCTGCATCGCGACATCGGCCTGGATTTCGAAGATGTCGTCGAGCTGGCGGTCGAATGTCTGACTCCACCGATGCTCGTCCGTCAGGACATCGATCAGCTGCATGGTTATTCGAAGACGATTCCCGGACCTCCGGACACTTCCCTCGAGAAGGGAAGAGACTCCGAGTGCCTCGCCGATCTGAGACACCTGCTTTGGCGCTCCCTTAAACTGACTTGCCGACGTCCGTGAGATAACTCGCAGCCCCCGGATCCGCGACAGGACGGAGATCAGCTCTTCGGTCAGACCGTCGGCAAAGTACTCATCCTTGGGGTCGGGGCTGATATTGGTGAGGGGAAGAACTGCCAATCTGGGAAGCGTCGACGAGGGGGGCGATTCGCGGGTAAGCCAGGGCAGCTGGACGCGATACACGTCCACCGATTCGTCAATCCCCTTGAGCTTTCGAGAGCCGACTCTCTCGAACCGGAAAGGTAGCTTCGTTCGAACCTGATCGATTGTCTGGGCCGAAAGCGCGATCCCACCGACATCCGCCAATGGCTCGAGACGGGCCGCAATGTTCACGGCGTCCCCGAGAATATCCTCTCCCTTCGCTTCCACGTCACCCACGTGGACTCCGATCCGAATCGGCAAGCGAGGAGTCCTCCCGGCTAGTGCGTGTTCGTGGGCTTCCCTTTGGATCGCGACCGCCCACTCTACCGCGTCCAGAGCGTTCGAGAACTCCAGCAATAGTCCGTCGCCCATCGACTTGACTTGGCGACCGCGATGCGCGGCGAGGTGCGGCGCGATCAGGGCCTCTTGGATTCCGAGCAGAGCGAGTGCTGCCTTCTCATCAGCATGTGCCTGCGACGTGAATCCTTCGATATCCGTAAACACGATCGCCGCGAGTCGGCGAGAGGACGGCACAGGCCGAGATTGACTTTGCGTAGATTAAGGCCACGAGCGAAGTCGACGCGGTACTTCCTGCTGCCGCGTTTCCGTTACCGTCGCGACCGGGATGGGCCAGACCGGAATCTGGGTTCGTCAGCGGTTGTTACCATCTGAGCGCATGTAGGACGTGTGAAACGCAGCCGCTTACTACCCGAAGCGAGTCCCCGATACTCTCGGTGTCCGTGCGGCCAATCTACGTCGAGAAAAACTGCCGGGGCCAGGACCCGTCCTGTTAGTTCGAATCCGGGACCGCCCCTGGAGCAGGCGCGCGGGACCCCATTGTCGGTACCCGTGGGAGCCCTTCCGTGTTGCTGGAATCGAGACTCGCAGAGATCGAGTATCTGATCTCCGGACTGCCTGAGGCGGATCCGCGGAGGGCGGATGCCGCAGGAAGGGTTCGACGGCAGCACGATTCGGGCGCGGCGCAATCGCAGTGCTGTCTCCCGAGGCGATTTCGGTCGTCGAGCCTTTAATCTATGAGTGACGGTTTTCGAACAGTGGCCTCGGTTCGGCGCCTGTCAGCCGTCATGTTCACAGACATGGTCGGCTACTCGGCTCTCACTCAGCGAGACGAGCCTCTCGCTCTCCGCGTCCTGACGACCCACCGCGAGCTGCTCCGCCCAATCTTCCGGAAGCACGAAGGTCGCGAGGTAAAGACCATAGGAGACGCATTCCTGGTAGAATTCCCGAGCGCGCTCCGCGCCGTGGAATGCGCGGTGGCTACTCAGCAAGCGCTCATTGAGCACAACGAACGGTCCCAGGCGGAGCGGATCGAGCTCCGTATCGGGGTTCACCTCGGCGATGTCATCGACCAGAGCGGAGACCTGCTGGGAGACGCCGTTAACATTGCCTCCCGTATCGAGCCCCTTGCCGAGACTTCGGGCATCTGCATCAGCGGCCCGGTCTTCGACCAAGTGAGGAACAAGATCCCATATCCGTGCACTCAGCTCGATCATGTGTTCCTGAAGAACATCGACACTCCGATCGCCGTCTACAGCGTTGACCTACCGTGGGTGGTGCCTTCGGCCGCACGGGTCACCCCCTGGACCGACCGAGAGTCCGAACTCAGGATTCTGGAACGTATTGTCGAGGGCGTCGCGGCAGGCGGCGGTCAGATTGTGGCCTTCTCGGGAGAGCCCGGGATTGGGAAGACTCGGCTCGCGGATGAGGGAATTCGCAGGGCCGAAGGAAAAGGATTTCGGATTTTCCGCGGACGGGGCCATCAAGACGAGCAACCGGCACCGTACTCGCTTTGGGTTCAGGTTGTTCGAGCATTTCTCCGAGACGCCCCCCCGCCGCTCCTCTATAAAGTGTGCACAGGATGCGGCCCCGAGCTCACGAAACTTGTGCCGGAGCTGGCCGATCGCCTCGGTCAGACCCCGACTCTGTCGCCGGAAGACCCCGCAATCGCTCGTTCTCGTTTTTTCGAGGGGGTAACCCGGTTCTTTCTCAATCTTAGCCGCGAAGCCCCACTAGTGATTCTCCTGGACGACCTCCAGTGGGCTGACCCCGGCTCGCTGCGTCTGTTGAACTACCTCGCGGAGCCGATCCGGACCCAACCGATCCTCCTCCTTCTCACCTACCGGGACTCTCACGAAGACGTGGCGCCTCTCCTGCAAACGGTTTTCCAGGACCTCATCAAGGTACACGCCCTCACTCACGTTCCCGTTCATCGCATGGAAGGCGCCCCCGCACGCCACCTGGTCGGTGCCATCCTCGGGACCAGGGACCCATCGTCCGAGCTGGTCGGATTGGTAGGTCAGAAGACCGGAGGCAACCCACTTTTCGTGGAGGAACTGCTTCGCTCCATGACGGAGGAGCACCAGCTTGTCCGTCATGGAGACCGCTGGGAGACCTCCGGGGTCGCGAACGTAGGCATTCCGTCCACCATGCGGGATGTGATCCTCAAGAGAGTGGCACGCGCTGGGGAGCAGTCCCTCAGCCTTCTCTCCGTAGCAGCGGTATTGGGGCAGGAGTTCCGCTTCGGGTTACTTCAGGAGGTGAGCGGTACCGAACCCGAACCGCTTCTATCGCAGGTCGAGCTACTCCTTCGATCACGACTCCTGCGGGAGCGGGAGACCTCGCCCGGCCAGTCAATCTACATGTTTGTCGACGACCAAACGCGAGAGGTCCTGTACCACGAGCTCTCGCTCGTCCGCCGCCAACGGTATCACTTGAAGGCGGCACAGGTCCTCGAAGCGGGGGGCGCCGACCGGGTCGACGAGATTGCCGGTGAGCTCGCACTTCACTTCCAGCGAGGGAACGACCTCGCCAAGGCCCTGAAATGGACGGGCGTGGCCGCGCGTCACTCCGCGAAACTCTACGCGCGCGAGCAGGCGATTTCCTACTTCCGGAGCGCTCTGGAGATCCTGAAGGTCGCTCCGGACGAGCGGGTTCGGGCCGAGGTGCTCGAGCAGATGGGGGACGAACTCGAGGTCCTCGGTCAGTACGAAGAATCGGGACGGAGTCGAACCGAGGCGGCAGTTGTCTACGAGCGCCTCGGCGACCTTCGCCGCGCGGGGGCCGTGCTGCACCAGGCGGCAACCCACGCTCGATGGACTGTACTCGGAGAATTCGTCGTCGACGAGGATCGTCTATCCCGAGCCCGTGCGCTTCTCGAGTCCGTCCCCCCGGGTCCCGAGCTCGCCCGGCTGTACCTCGACGACAGCGCCTACTTTCGGGCCGCCGGGCGCTTTGACGAGGCCCGGCCTCTTCTGGCGCGCGCGCTCGAGGTTGCCGAGGCGCTGGGCGAACCTACCCTGGAGGCGGAGGCCCGGTTGTGTCTCGCGTACTTTCTACCAATTGGTTCTCGGGCAGAGGTGAAGCAAACTATCGATCGCGCGATAGAGTTGGGACGAGAGCACGCTCCCTTCATCGCCGTTCTGGCCTACTACCGCCGCGCGCATTTTGCCGCGTCGGGGTATGCCGACTTTGCCGAGGCGGAGAACTGGATCCAGACAGGGGCCGCGTACGCCCACTCGGTGAACGCCTTGGACATGGAAGCGGCCTTCTTCGGGAGCCTGGGGGCATTCGTCAAGGTCTGGTCGTCGGACGTCGACGGACACAACCAGCGAGCCCTGGAACATCAGAGATTCCTGCGAGAACACGATCAGCAGTCTGTGCACAACATGTTCCACGTAATGTTTGGACCCATGTTTCGAGGAGATTTCGACGAGGCAGAGCGAATCATGGACGAGGCGAAGGCGATTCTCGATTCGGAAAAGGCATGGTACATGGTGGGCTGGTACAACTTCTACCGCGGTTGGCTAGAGTACGCGCGAGGTAACAACGGCGTCGCCGAGGACTACTATCTTCGGGCCCTGGAGTCCGATCGATCGAGGGGCTCGACCGCGTTCGACGCCTTCCGTCCCGTCTGGTTTCTCGTTGGGGCGATCGAAGCAGCCCTCGGTCAGCATGCTCTCGATCGCGCCGACCGGTACCTCGACGATCTCGAGAAGGTGGTCGCTTTGGTTGGCGTGAATCCCGCGCGGGCCTATCTCGCCAAGGCTCGGGGGGAACGGGCCCTCGAGTGCGGCGAAGTTCGCGAGGCGGCCCAGCTGCTCCGCGAGAGCGCCGACATCTGGCGGGAAATTGGCTGGGGGCGCGAGGTCGCACAGACCTGCGTCTACTTGGCCTCGGCAGAGTCTCGAGCGGGCCGGCTGGACCTTGCGAGGGGGGCGCTCGACGAGGCGATCGGATTGTTCCGGGCCATGGGCGCCAAAATCGATCTCGACCGGGCTCTCTCGCTCCGGAATGGCTTCGACTCAGTCCGATAATCGGAGCTACCCACTCCTCGGCTTGGACTCACGGATCACTTTCGAACCTCGCGCGTTCGTGGCAGCCCTCGTCGAGCCGATTCTGGTGCCGGGGCCAGGATTCGAACCTGGGAACTCCTGCGAGAGCAGATCTTGAGTCTGCCGCCTTTGGCCGCTCGGCCACCCCGGCGCTGCGAGACCGACGAGCGGGTCGCGTTTATTCTTCTTCCGACCCGTCGTCCGGGAGGTCATCGCGGTCGTCCTCGCGAGAATCGGAGACGAACGCGACCTCGCGTCGTGTGGCCGCCGGAAGCATCGGCTCCACGGGCGCCGCCGATCGGAGCGCGACCGGGTGGATGAGCATGCGGCGCTCGCCGCCGCACCGAAGACACGTCCGCACTCGACGGCCGGCCCGCAGCCGAGTCCGTACCGTCCGGCCCTCGACCCAGAATACGGAGCACCTCCGGCAGTAGAGCTCGCGGTACTCGGGGAGCAGACGAACATTGTATCGAGTGCCCACTCGACGGGCGATCGTTACGTATCGGTCCGCGAGCTCTCCGTGACCCGAGCTTGCCTCCCGCTCGGCAAGCGCGAAGAGCGCCGAGATTCGCTCCCGGGCGACGCGCACCATCCCCGAGGTCCGTCGACCTCGACGGCCGCCTCGCCTTACGGAGTCTGCGGTTGCTGGCATACCGGACAGTAAACTGCGGCCCTCGAGATGAGCGTTCGGCATCGGACGCAGTACTTTCCCGAGGGCGGGGCGGGAATGGGCGGCACTCCACCCATGCCGGGTCCGACGAGGTACGCCGCGGGCACGTTGGGTCCCGGTGCCGGCGCGGTTACCGAGGCGAGGGGCCCAGCGAACCCGCCCGTCGTGCCCGGAGGTGGGGTCGTCGGTCGAATAGCCACGGTTGCGGAACCATCGGTCTGGGGCAAGGTGTAGCCGCACTTCGCGCAGAAGAGCGCGCCATCGGGGGCCAGCGTGCCGCAGTGCAGGCAGACCGGCATGTGAGGGACAAGATATATGGCGTATATCACCGTCCTAGTTCACCGTTGAAACATCGGTCGGTCGCACTCGTGACACGGGACCCGGCTCTCTACGGAGAGCTCGCAGGGTTTCTGCGCGAACGCCGGCTGCCCACCGTGAGCCTTCTGCCGGGTCAGCGAATCCCGGAGAGCGTCGCGGTTGTCCTGACCTCGTCCGAAGAGGCCGGCGAGATCTCCCATCCTCGCGTGATCGTCGTCGCCGAGGACGGAGACCGCCGAGCGTTGGGCGCCGCGGTCGAGCACGCCCTCGAGGCCGGCGGGCCGGACGGCGACCTCATCGTCGGCATTGATCCGGGACCACGTCCGGGGTACGCCGTCCTCGCGGGGGCGACGTGCATCGCAGAAGGAATCCTCGAATCGCCCGAGGCCGCCGGCACATTCTCGAGCCAGTTGCGTCACCGATTCGCCTCCCGGCGCGTCCTCTTCCGCGTCGGGATGGGAGACCCGCCCGCGCGCAACCGGATCGTGAACACGCTCCTCGCTCACCATCGAGCGGTCGAGCTCGTGGACGAACAGGGGACGACCCCGCGCGGGCACCGGCGCCCGCGCGACGCCGCCGCGGCGCGGTCGATCGCACGGGGCGTCGGCCGTTCCGTGCGCGACCACCTTCCGACCACTCCCACCCCCGGTGAGATCGCCAACGTCCAGCGATTGAGCCGCGAAGGGAGCGGTGGGCTCGTGACGATCTCCCGCTCCTCCGCGCACCGGGTCCTGCGCGGGGAGATCTCGATGGCCGACGCGCTCGCAGAGAAACTCGCGACCGATCGGGACCGGTTTCCCGATCCCGCGCCGCCGACATCGCGGAACCCCCGCCGCGAATCCCTTTAATCGGTCCCGCGGTCCAGCCCCCTCGTGCCGCTGCCCCCGGACCTCGCAACGCGCGCGCGCCGCGCGGCGCTCGAGAACGCCCTCGCCCACGGCGGGGCACCCAAGGCCGACGCGATCGTCGCTCGGCTGCTCGCGACGGACGCGAGCTTACGCGGCGAGGCCGAAGGGGTACGGGAGGTCGTCGAACGCGTCGTAGCCGAGGTCGGGGAGCTTCCGCGTCCCGAGTTGGAGTCGGCCCTCGCCGCATTGGGAGGGCCCGAGCCGGAGCGCGCGAAACCGCCGAAGAGCGAAACCGGCGAGTTTCCCGACCTACCCGGGGCGCTGCCCGGTAAGGTGGTCCTCCGCATGGCGCCGTTCCCGAGCGGAGTACTGCACATCGGGCACGGGCGCATGCTCTACGTGCACCAGCACTATCGCGAGCAGTACGGCGGGAAGCTCCTGCTCGTGTTCGACGATACGGTCGGCTCGGAGGAGAAGCGCGTCGAGCCGGAGTTCTTCGACCTCATCCTGGGCGACCTCGACCTCGCCGGCGTGAAGCCGGACCAGGTCATCTACAAGTCCGACCGAATCCCGCAGTTCTATCCCTGGGCGTCCCGCCTCATTGAGAAGGGAGCGGCGTACGTCTGTCGCTGCCCGGCGGAGCTCTTGCGCAGCAATCGCGCGGCCGGGATCGAATGTCCCGAGCGGGCACAGTCCCCCGAGGAGGCCGCGAGCGAGTGGGAGCGCATGCTCGCGGGCGCGTACGCTCCCGGAGCCGTGGTCCTGCGGCTAAAGACGAGCCTGAAGGACCCGGACCCGGCGTTCCGCGACCGGGTCCTCTTTCGAATCAGCGATCTCGACCATCCGCGCGTCGGTCACAAGTACCGCGTCTGGCCGCTGCTCGAGTTCTCCTGGGCGGTCGATGATATCGAGCTCGGCATCACGCACGTGCTCCGCGGCAAGGACCTCGTCATGGAGGACAAGATGCAGCGGTACATTTGGGACCTCCTCGGGATCCAGGGTCCGCCGTTCCTCCACTGGGGTCTGTTGAGGGTCCGGGAGGCCAAGGTCGCCAAGAGCAAGTCGTACAAGGAGGTCAAGGACGGCACCTACGACGGCTGGGCCGACCCGCGGACCTGGTCGTTGCGGTCGCTCGACCGGCGGGGCATCTCGATGGACGCGTTCCGAGCGTTCACGCTCTCTTTCGGAATGTCGTTAGCGGACATCGAGGTACCCGCCGAGACGCTCTACGCCGAGAACCGAAAGCGGATTGACGCGACCACCGCGCGCCGCTCGTACGTCCCCGACCCAGTCCGGGTGGAGGTGGACCGATACCCGGAGGGGCTCGCGTCGGTCGAACTCGCGAACCATCCCGACCTACCCGCGATGGGCCGACGCGCGGTTCCGGCCGGGCCTTCCTTCTTCCTCCCGTATCGGGACCTCGCCTCCCGACCGGGGGCGGAGGTCCGATTGAAGGACCTCGTTAACGTCCGTCTTCCGGAGGAGATTCCCCCGGCGGGGACGCCCATGCGCGTGACGTTCACGAGCCGGGAGAATCGGCGGCTGCCTCGACTGCAGTGGGTTGGAACCGAAGGCGCGGTCCCCGTCGACGTGCTCCACGTCGATGGTTCGCACTCGGTTGGAGTCGGGGAGCAATCCCTGTCGGAGGCGCGGGCTCGGGATATCTTCCAGTTCGAGCGGGTCGGCTTCGTGCGGGTGGACGCGAACTGGACTGCGGGGGCTCGACCCCTCCGGGTCGTCTACGGCCACCCGTAAGTCTCCGCGCGAAGGTTTAGAAGGCCCGCCGGGCCATCTCGACGCGAGCAGCGATGAAGTTCCTGCACACGTCGATCACGGTGCGCCACATGGACGAGAGTCTTACGTTCTACACCGAAGTACTGGGGCTGGAATTCGAGCGACGCCGTACGATCCCCGAGAACCACGCGGAGATCGCGTTCGTCAAGGACCCGGTGTCGGGCGCGCGGATCGAGCTCACCCACTGGGACGGCAAGGAGTCGTTCGAGACGGGCGAGCAGCTGGACCATCTCGCCTTCGAGGTCGCCGACCTGGACCGGTTCCTCCTGAAGGTCCGTTCCAAGGATGTTCGGGTCGCTAAGGAGCCGTACCGCCTCTCCGGCGGCTCGTCCCGCATTGCGTTCATCCTCGATCCGAACGACGTCTGGATCGAGCTCATCGAGCACGCGCCCACCGCGGGGTAGAACCGCGCCCGTGGCCGATTCGCGCGACGGAAAGGACCCGGAGGACCCGCATCGCGCGCTCCTCGCGGTCTTCACCGCGACGTTCTTCGTCCGCTTCGCCTTCGGGATCACCCTCGCGGTCTTCGCGGACTACATCCTGGGCCGACTCACCGGGCTCAGCGGGAACGACTACGGGACCGTCGGCCTCGTCGCGGCGATGGCGCCGATCGGGGAGTTCTCGACCGTGCTGCTCTCGGGAGTCGTGACGGACCGGGTCGGCCGGTTCCCCGTCCTCTTCGGAGGGATCTCCGGCGCCGCGGTGCTCTTCGGACTTGTCGCCCTCACCCGCTCTCCGATCGCCCTCGGCGGATTGAACTTCTTCTTCGGGGTATCGAGCGGCGCAATCCTGGCTTCGAGCCTGGCGGTGATCGCGGACCGGTCGGGCACCGGCGAGCGCGGCTTCGAGATGGGACGGTTCGACGCGATGAACCTCGCGGGCTGGCTGGGAGGATTCGCCTTCGGCATCGCGATCATCGGCCTCATCCAGGGCCACCGGCTCACGGTTGGCTTCCTCCCGTACGTGTTCCTCCTCGGTGCCGGACTCCTGCTGGGGGGTCTCTCGCTGTCCTGGTACCTCGCCCGCACCGTCCCCCGGATCGCCCGAGTGCGCAGCTTACCGATTCCCGAAATCGTGCGGAACGCGTTCCGGCGCAACGTGCTCCTCGTGACGGTGCCTTGGCTCGTGATCTACATGCTCCTCGGCTACGTGCTCGTGTTCATCGGAACCGCGTCGGCCGGCGCGGGCGTTTCGGACCTCGTGATTGCCGGTGGGATCGGCGCCGGCGGCATTTTCCTCGTTCTCTCCCAACCGAGGTTCGGACGCCTCGCGGACCGGTACGGACGGCATCGGATGATGAACATCGGGGTCGTGGGGTTCGTCGGCG
>Ga0187783_10001655_pt1 | contig 16466 bp, 14 predicted proteins | sample 1015_SJ02_MP02_2_FD_132471 | JGI IMG/M metagenome (GOLD analysis project Ga0187783, IMG submission 132471) | Tropical peat soil microbial communities from peatlands in Department of Meta, Colombia - 1015_SJ02_MP02_20_MG | ecosystem: Environmental > Terrestrial > Soil > Wetlands > Peat | place... | reverse complement strand
ACGGCGAGAGGCGTGGTCATTATTCTGTTCATCATGTCGGGATGGTCAATCGGCGTCATGATTGATCGTTGGATGGCATTCAGTGCGGCGAGAAAACAGTCGCGGGCATTCGCGCCCGCAGTAGCCGGGGCCTTGCGCGACGGCAAGATTGACGAAGCCATCAAGGTAGCGGAGCGCAACAAGAAGAGCCACCTGGCCAAGGTTGTCACCGCCGGCCTGATGGAGTTCCGAGCTCACCAGGAAAGTGGGGAGATTCCGGGCGAGACCATCGAAGCCTCGAAACGCGCTCTCGAGCGCACCGAAGCGATCGTGCACGCGGAGTTGAAGCGTGGTCTCGGCGGCCTGGCGACCATCGGTTCCACCGCCCCATTCGTAGGCCTATTCGGCACCGTGATGGGCATTCTGAATGCTTTCCGCGGGATCTCCGAGCAGAAGGCTACCGGTCTCGGAGCGGTTGCGGGTGGTATCGCAGAAGCCCTGGTGACGACCGCCATTGGATTGTTCGTCGCCATCCCCGCCGTGATGATGTTCAACTACCTGACCGGCCGCGTGGAAGCCTTTGACGTGGAGATGGACAACTCGTCGAGCGAACTGATCGATTACTTCCTGAAGCGGCGAGGGATGCGCCGGTCCTAAGCTCCGATCCGGATTGGCTTTGAAGTTGGAGTTGCTCGGCGGCGTCGGATTCCGGCTCCGCCCGATGCGAACAGCAGGAGAGAGTAGCGTATGGCACTCGCCAAACGAAACGAAGGGGCGAAAGTCAACTCCGACATCAACGTCACGCCCATGGTAGACGTGATGTTGGTGTTGCTGATCATTTTCATGGTCATTACGCCCATGTTGCAGAAGGGCGTGAGCGTTGACCTGGCCAAAGTGAATAACCCGGAGTCGATGCCGGATGCCGATAAGGAAGATGCGCTGGTCGTAGCCGTGATGCGAGATGGCAAGATTTTCTTCGGCAACGACCAAACCGCGCCCGATCAGTTGACCCAGAAGGTGAAGGATCGCCTCGCCAGCCGGGTAGACAAGCGGGTCTTCATCCGCGCCGATGCTCGAGCCAAGTTCGGGTCCGTGGTGTCAGTCGTCGACAACGTTCGTTCTGCCGGCGTCGACGAGCTGGGCTTGCTAACCGATCAGCGCAAGGCAACCACGCCGACAACACCGCCCGCGCCAGGGGCCAGCCCGGGGCAATAGAGGAGACCATATGGGAATGGCAATGGGCCCGAGTGGGGGCCAGAACGCCAACATCAACGTGACGCCACTCATCGATGTGCTTTTGGTCTTGTTGATCATCTTCATGGTGATCACGCCGCTGACGCCGAAGGGGTTGGATGCGCTAGTTCCCCAACCACCACCTCCCAACCAGAAGCAACAGCCCGACACCAGCCGAACGATTGTGGTGCAGTTAATTGATCGCGGCCCTGGCCAGGCTCCGGCTCTCAAGATCAATCAGGAAGACACTACTTGGGACGGATTGCAATCGCGGCTGACCGACATCTTCAAGACCCGCGCCGAAAAGGTGATGTTTGTGAAAGGCGATGACAATGTGCCATTTGCCGATGTAGCCAATGTCATTGACATTGCCCATGCTTCCGGCGTAGACAAGGTGGGTCTGATCACCGCCAAGATCGAAGCCGGCGGATAAGCCCGACGCGGACGAGGCAGCCTTCATCGGGTTTTGGATGTATCTCTCTACCAGGGCTTAGACCGGAAGCCGATCGCCTCCGTGAATGCGTGCGGGGTGCGTTCGGAGAAGGTCCAGGGCACTTTTTCGCGAGGAAACGAATGAGAGACACGAAACGTGTGCTGGCGCTTGTGGCAACAGGGCTCATTCTGCTGTCGGCTACGGGGTGCAACAAGCTGAGGGCGCGCGATCAACTGAATAAGGGCGTGGCCTCCTACAAGAACGCCAAATATGAGCAGGCCATCGATCACTTTCAACAGGCGGTTGCCTTCGATCCCAGCCTGATCAATGCCCGGCTTTATCTGGCGACAGCCTATGCTCAGCAATACATTCCCGGAGTCGATGCCGAAGATAATACCCGCATGGCAACCGAGGCCATCGATCAGTATCAGCAGGTTTTGCAGCGCGATCCGAAGAATATCAACAGCGTGAAAGGGATCGCCTACCTTTACCTCCAAATGAAGAAGTTTGACGATGCCAAGAAGTACTATCGCATGGCCATTACCGTGGACCCGAATGATCCTGAACCCTATTATTCAATTGGCGTGATCGATTGGACGCAGTCCTACCAGCCGCGCATGGAGGCACGTGCAAAGCTGGGGCTGAAGCCCGACGAGCCGTTGAATGTGAAGAATAAGGAACAGAAGCAGGTTTGCGACCAGCTCAGACAACAATACTCCGACGTCATCAACGACGGTATCAGTGTCCTGAGCAAGGCCCTTGAGTTGCGCCCGGATTACGACGATGCCATGGCCTACATGAATCTTGAATACCGCGAGAAGGCAGACCTCGAATGCGACGATCCCGCCGCCCGCGCTGCCGACCTGAAAACGGCGGATGAGTGGGTAGACAAGACCATGGCCACCAAAAAAGCCAAGGCCGAAAAGCAGCCCGGCAATCAGGGCATCACGATGGATCAAGGGAACAAGCAGTAGTTAATCCTCCTAGCCGAAGGCTTTGCTGCCGAGTTTCCGTCACGGAGTGTTCCCGAGTCCCAGCGGGTGAGCTCGTTTCCTCGAGGCGATCCGGTAGAATTTACCTGGTTAGGGTCGCGACCCCGCTCTGCCGCCATCCCGACATCTTTAATCGATAGCGATGTTCAAAAAGATTCTGATCGCCAATCGGGGAGAGATCGCGGTGCGCATCATTCGTGCCTGCCGCGAGCTTGGAATCGCATCGGTTGCGGTGTACTCCGATGTCGATCGGACGGCCATGCATGTGCTCAAAGCCGATGAGGCCTATCCTATCGGCCCGGCATTGGCCGCGGAATCATACCTGAACGTGCCAAAGATCCTTCATGCCGCGAAATTGAGCGGCGCGGAGGCGATTCACCCCGGATACGGCTTTCTCTCGGAAAATGCGAAGTTTGCCCAGGCGTGTGCAGACGCCCGATTAAAATTCATCGGCCCCAGCCCGGCCGCCATGGAAATCCTGGGATCGAAAACGCGTGCCCGGCAGCATCTGGAGAAGGAGGGCGTACCGGTCGTGCCGGGGAGTTCGCGAGGCTTGAAATCGAGAAAGGAAGCCGAGAAGGTGGCGGCGAAGATCGGATACCCGGTAATGCTCAAGGCTGCCGCCGGCGGGGGCGGCAAAGGAATGCGCCTGGTCCACGAGCCACGGGAGCTCGAATCAGCGCTCGAAGCCGCCCAGAGCGAAGCCTTGCGAGCCTTTGGGGACGGCGAGGTGTACCTCGAAAAGGCAATCCTGAACCCGCGTCACATCGAAATGCAGGTGCTCGCCGACGAACATGGCAACACCGTCTATCTTGGCGAACGGGAGTGTTCAATGCAGCGCCGTCATCAGAAGGTGCTCGAGGAGGCGCCTTCTCCCCTGGTCGATCACGACCTGCGGCGCCAGATGGGCGAAGTTGCGGTGCGCGTGGCCCAGAGTGGGCGATATTCGAACGCCGGCACAATCGAGTTTCTCGTCGACCAGGATCGAAAATTCTATTTTCTCGAGATGAATGCGCGCTTGCAGGTTGAGCACCCGGTCACCGAGCTTGTGACCGGGCTTGATCTGGTTCATCTGCAGATCCGCATTGCCGCCCAGGAGAAGCTGCCTTTTCGCCAGGATGACGTTCAAATCCGCGGGCACGCGATCGAGTGCCGCATTTACGCCGAAGATCCCGAAAACAACTATTTTCCGAGTCCAGGCAAGATCACGCTCCTGGTGGCGCCTTCCGGCCCCGGAGTCCGCCACGACAGCGGCATCTACGAGGACTGGACCGTGCCTTCCGATTATGATCCCCTGCTTGCCAAGCTGATCGGCTATGGCACGAACCGGGGGCAGGCCGTGGCGCGACTCGAGCGTGCGCTGGACGAGTATTTTGTGGGTGGGATCAAGACCAACCTTTCCTTGTTCCGAAGGATCCTGGCCGATGCTGATTTTCGAGCCGGGAAGGTCGATACGGGTTATCTCGAGCGGCTGCTTGGTTCCCCTCCGGCGGGCCCCGAGCCGCAACCGGCAAGAGTTGCAGCGATTGCCGCCGGACTGTTCGCCATGCTCGATTCCCCGGCGGCGGTATCGGGCAACGGGAACTCAGCCGCGGCTGGCGATTCCCCATCGGGTTGGAAGCGAGCCGCCAGATTCGAAGCGGTGAACCGAACCGATTTTGGGCCCATTGCCCGTCGTGGGAACCCAAGATCGACGAATTCCGAGTGACGGTCGATCCGACAATGCTCGGATCGTGACCCGATAGCTGTCGCGCGGCCATGCTTTACGAGGTCACCATCGACGACCAGACCTACCGCCTGGAGCTCAGGCGCTCCGAGGGAGGCTGGCAGTGTCGCCTGGACGGCCAGGATGTTCACGTGGATGGAGTTCTTGCACGCCGCGACGTACTGTCCCTTCTGGTCGGCGGCAAAGCCTATGAGGTCAGGCGCGAACGCACCCCGGCCGGCCTCTATCTCTCGCTCGGCCGCGGTCGCTACTGGTCGGAGATACGCGACCCACGCTCGCTCCGCGGCCGCAAGCGAAGGGGCGGCGAGGCCCCAGGGCTAAAAAAACTAGTTGCACCCATGCCGGGGAAAGTCGTGCGCGTGCTGCTCGGCGAGAATGCTGAGGTCGAACTCGGCCAAGGCGTCCTGGTGGTTGAGGCCATGAAAATGCAGAACGAGGTTCGATCTCCGAAGAAAGGGGTCGTGCAAAAGATCCTGGCGGATGTAGGAACCGCGGTGAACGCCGGGGATGTACTCGCGATTATCGAATAGAGCCTGGCGCCAGGAACCACAAGGGCTATTGTGCCACTCCCTCCTGGGCTAAAACCCGTTGCGCGTAATTATTCTCCACCCTGGCTTGGTCGCGCAGGACTTCATAATAGGCCAATTTCAGAAGTTGTTCGCGATGGTCTCGCAGCTGGGCGCGTATCGTCTCCTGCACCCGAGGATCCTTCAGGTCGCGTTGTCCAGCCGGCTCCTTGGCAATCAGCTTAATAATGCGGAATGCGACCACTTGGCCGCTATTGGGATTGACGATGGCGACAACCGGGCTGTACTGGGTGGGTTTGAGCCTCATCACCATCTCTCGCGTGGCGGGATCGGTGTTCTTCAAGGACGACTCAGGAGCAAACCCCAAGTCACCTCCGTTCCCCGAGGTTTCCGGGTCTTCTGAATAGCCCATGGCCAGGTTGCCGAAATCGTCGCCGCTGTCCAGGCGATTTTCGAGCATCTGTGCCTTCCGGCGCGCTTCCGGCTCATTCTGGGCCTTGTCGTTCTTCAGGTTATGAACCTGCGGATTGGGCACGGTGGTCACGAAAATTTGTGCCAGATGATACTGCGGCTCCACCAAGTTGAACTCGGCTCGGTGCGCGTTGTAATAGTTCGTAATGTCTTGATCGGAAATAGTGATCTTGGAAGTGACTTCTTTGTTCAGGACTTTCTCGACGGTCAAGGATTGGCGCAGATCGTGCCGGAAGTCATCTAAGGTCAGCTTGCGCTCTTTCAGGCGAGCGTCAAACTGCTCCTTGGTAAAGGGCGACTTGATCTCGTTGAGCTTGCGATCGACTTCCTCATCGGTGGCGAGCAGTCCCTGCTTCTCAGCCTGGCGCATCACGAGTTCGTTATCGATGAGGGTGCTCAGAATCTGCAGCCGCAGCACGGTTGCTTGTTCCCCCACGGGTTGGCGCTCGGAGCCGGCGGCTTGGTTCTGGTAATACTTCTCGAGGTCAGCGTAATAGATGTTTCTCCCATCGACCGAGGCTGCCACGGCATTGCCGCCGGAATGTTTGACATCGCAACCCAGCGTCGCCCCGAGCGACAGGCTCATCGCCAGGAAGACACAAAATAAGGTTTTCAATCGGTTTCCTCCGCTTTCAGATGCGCCCATCCTTATGGGGCTCATCAGCGCGCCGATGGCGACTCGCTGGCAGCCGGGGACGTGGGATGGGCGGGAACCGGAACCCCAGCTTGTTCTAAGGCCTGGTCGATGGCTGCCCGGACGTCCGCCACGGGGACGGCTCCATCCAATTCCTGCCCATTGATGAACAGGGTGGGCGTTCCATTCACTCCCAAGCTCTCGCCTTCCTTGACCGAGGCGTGGATGGCATCTTCGTTTTGTGCTTTGATGCAAGCCGCGAGCTTGGCCTGGTCCAGCCCCTGCTTCTGTCCCTCCTCGTTGGTCAGACGATCGAGCACGGCAAACTGTGCGTCATGGCCCTTTTCCCGACTGATATCCTGCTGGTTGCCGTGGACGTGATCCGCGAACTCCCAGTATGCGTCGTTGTTTTGCGCGGCCAGGCAGTTGGCATTGACCGCGGCATGAGCTGCCCAGGGATGAAATTCGGTCAGGGGAAAATCCTTGTAGATGAATTGCACGCGGTCGCCGTATTCCTTCAGCAATTCCGGAAACAGCATCTGATGCATGCGGGAGCAGAACGGACACTGGAAGTCATCGAAGCTGACGATCGTGACCTTGGCGTCGCGGTTGCCGCGCACCGGGCGGCCGGCGACATTGATTTTCTTCATGATCTCAGCATAAGGGTCCTTGGTGAGATCGAACTTGGTCAACCGCAGCAGCGTCTTTCCATCTTTGGACAGCAGGAACTCATAATCCTGCTTCTTCTCCTCGCTATCCATGTGGATCGTCAGGGCGCTATAGCCGGGAAAGTCGCTCGGGCGCAAGGGCCCAACCGTGATCTTTACGTTCGCGGGGATGGAGTAAAAGACGCGTACCTGGCGCTCGATTCGCTGAACCTCGTCGGGAGGAGCGGATTGAGCCGAGCAGCCTAGGCAGATGAGCACAAGAACCAAGATCACACGGCGCAACAAGACCACAATCCCCCGCCCATTGAGAATAAGCAACGATTATCTCACACGGCGAGAGAGCCAACCCGCTCGTCGAGGAACGAGGATCGTGCGATGATTTACTACCTGGGCAACAGCTTGTCGGCGGAAAGCAGGGCATTCATCGAGCCGGAGCGGAAGCCTTCAAGATCCAAGGTGACGAACTTGAATCCAAGCCCCTTGAAAACGCGAGTCATGGCCGCCGCCATTTCCGGGCTGAGCGCACGCGGCATTTCTTGAGGATCCACTTCGATGCGCACGATCTCGCCGTGATGTCGAACCCGGAATTGACGAAAGCCCAAATTGCGAAGACCTTCTTCCCCTTGCTCCACCACGCTTAAGCTCTCGCGGGTGACCGTGCGGCCGTATTCGATGCGGGAGGAAAGGCAGGCCGAGGCCGGCTTGTCCCAGACGCGCAATCCGGCATGGCGGGCGAGTTCTCGCACCTCTTGCTTGCTGAGGCCGGCCTGAACGAGGGGAACAGCCACCTTGTGCTCCTGCGCTGCCTTTTGCCCCGGCCGGAAATCGCCCTGATCGTCCAGGTTGGCGCCGTAGGCGATGCTGTCGAACCCGTGGCTCTCCCGATATTTTTCCATTACCGTGAACAGCTCATCTTTGCAGAAATAACAGCGGGAGCCATCATTGCGGGCATATTCGGGACGGTCCAGTTCTTCGGTTCGGATGATGGCCAGGGGGATCCCCTGTTCGTCCGCGAAAGCCTTGGCATCGGCCAACTGAGTGCGGGCCAAACTGGGAGAATCGGCCAGGACGGCCAGCATATTTGAGCTAATCGCACGATGGGCAGCCCAGGCGAGAAAAGCCGAGTCCACGCCCCCTGAATAGGCAATGAGGGTGCGACCCAAGGCACGAATGTGTCCCTCAAGTGCCGCCCGCTTGGCTGCCAGATCGGCGGAACAAGGCATACGGTATGGTAATACTTTGCCCCGATTCTGGGCAGGGGCGGAGGGGAATGGTTAATACAATCTCTCCGACCGCCGTAGATTCCCCAGAGACCCTAGATTGGCCAGAGAGAAGCTGAAGCGGAACTCGTTCTCATTCGGTACCGTACCCAGTTCGAACCGGCGGTATTCGAGGTTAATCCCGCAGCAGTTCCAGTTGTAAGTGGCCTGCACTGCGGTGTACTGCACGAAGTTCAGTTCCGCGTCAACCCCGATATTCAGAGCTGCGCTGAACCCCGGCTTATTGGTATGACCGTAACCCAACAGGAGGCGAAATTGGTTGAAAGTCTGCGGCGCGGGAGTCGGCATTTGGAAACCGGACTCGGGGGGCACGCGCAGGAACGCGTCGCCCCCACCGAAGGTGAAGGGCCCAAGCCGGTAGTTCACCAGGGCGGTGCTCGAATTGATTTGCCCTTGTTTGAAATCGTAGTCTACATCCCATTCCACATCGGTCCTCGAGCTGGTTTGAACCCGCAGCCGCGAGATCAGAGGGGAAAGATGGCGGGGCTCGAACAGGAACGATGTGCCGGTCAAATCGATCGTACTGGTGAAAACATTGCTCCGTCCTGGCACCAGCGCGCCGCCAAAATTGGGATCGATGTAATACTTCTGCGCCAGCTCCCAAGTGACCACCTCCTTCGCCTGGGAGCTCGTGTCACAGGGCAGTTCGGCCGGCTGAGACTGCCGAACCCAGGGGATGGGGTGATAAGGAGCCGGACCCCCGACAAAAAGCGCCGGCATCCCGGGCTGGGCGCAGTTCTCGGGTCCGGCTCGGGTACGTTTGGCGAAAAGTCGGGTCACCGCGCTATATTCCACTCCATTGCTGTTGGTCAGGATGTCACGATGATCGAAACGTAAGATGCTCGGGAAATTATCGATCCCGGTCACATACTGGTAGACCACGCGGGGCTCAATCGTGTGTTTCCACTTGCGTCCCAGGAACTCGCGATCGAAGATCCGGGCCAGGACCGGAGGACGCACCTCGACCGAGCCTTCGAGCGCCTTGCGATTGATGGTCTCGGAGACCGCGCTAGAAACTCCGGTCGAAGACGTACGCAACTGTTGGGTATACGCAGTATCGCGCAGGGAGAGTTCCGGACGAATCGACCAGCCTCCGGCGCGAAGCGGCAGGGACAAAACCGGGTTGATATCAAAGCGCCCAACCAGGGGAGCCGTGCTGAACCCCGGTTCGCTGCGAGAGAGCCCATCGATCGCGAGATCGTACGACCAGTACAGAGGTGAGCTGCCGATCCGCTGGTCTACTCCCGTCAACTCCGCACTGGGAGCGTGCAGAATCGTGATCACATCACCCGGGGTGGTGCTCTCAAAGTCCTGGTATCGCTCCATCGCGGCATTGTAGAAAGTTCCGCTTCCGGTCGAGGAGAGAAAGGCATCGGATTTCACTTCGGAGTTGACCGCTTCGGTGAAAACGTCGCTGAAGGCGAGACGAAAGGTGAAAGAGCTCAAGTAATCGACGTCGGCCACGCCGCGGTATTTCTGCCCGAATTTGTCTTCTGCCGTGAACCGCGCCTCCTCGCCCCCCTGGTTCTGTGGCGGATAACCGTAGCCACGATCGAGAACCTGGAAATAGTTGAAGTCCACAAATGCCGTTTCTTTTGGCCAGGCGCGAAACTCCCCCATCGGGGCCCAGCCGCGCTTGGAAAAGTAATCCGCCCCGATGTGGGCATCCATGCTGCGATTGATGGCCCAGAATAGGGATTCCCCGAGAATGGTTCCCTTAACCGAAGACTGGCCGATGTTCGGGATCAGAAAGCCTGATTGGCGAGGCAGACGTTCGGCCGGCAAGGTGGCGAAGGGGAGATAGAAGACCGGAATGCCTTCGAGCCCGAAGGTTGAGTGATAGATCTTCGCCGTGCCACCGACCTCGACATCGACCTTCGCTGCCAGAAACTCCCATTTGGGTCGCGGCAGATCACAGGTTGTGACCAGGCCGTCGTACACCTTGTAATGATTGGGGCCGGTTTGTTCCACCACCTTTCCGCGGAAGAAGAATGGATTCGAGGAGGTCAGTAGCAGCCGGCTTCCGTGCACCCGTGCTCCCAGGCTGCCCGTGGCATGTTCAAAGCGTCCAATCTCGGTATTTAAATTGTAGGTGCCGCGGCTTGCCTCGAGGTGTTCATCATGGGGGCCCCCGTCGAGTACCGCGTGGCCTTCGACGGTGGTGTCTCCAGTATCCGAGTTGTAGGTCATTTCATCGCCCCGCAAGATGTAGGTTCCGTAATGAATTTCGGCCTTTCCATGCAATTTATAGACGGGACCTACTTTTTCCTGTGTGATGGCGATGATGGTGGCCTGCTCCTCGTTGAGCGTGGACGAAGTCTTCCGTGCGGCGGGCGTTTGTGCTTGCGGGCCGAATGAAAGCAACTGGCTGGTAACTAAGCGGGGAGCGAGTAAGTGATGACAGAGAAAGGCGGTCGTGATAAGAAATCGGATGCGGGAAGTCATCGAAACCGTGCGACCTCCCCGAAACGAAACTGCTGGCTCGGGTAAGGTGACGTTAGCATGCTGCGGGTCCGGGTCGCAAAACGGGAAGCATTCCGACATTCCCGGCCAGCTTCATCGAATTTAGCTCTAATTTCACTCGATTTTGTCGAGAGGAAACTGCTCGGTTAAGTCCTCCTTCGAGGAGTGGCCAAGCGTAGGAAGCTCGAAATGTCCGATCCGAAGATTCTGTCGCGTGCTCCTTCCATCCCGTTTTTTATCCATCCGGCTGTCGGCATAAGCGTCAGCCTGGGCAGGATTTGTGAGCTCGGAGCGTTTTCCTCATGAAGCCTAGATTTGAACCCGAGCGTGATTCGGCGATCAGCCCGGAGAGCGCAGCAAGATTTGTCGATCCTGAAGCATACGATGCGAGCGAGGAGCGATTTGCCGCCAGCCACGACGAGAATCCACGATTTCGTCGAGGGCGCTTCGTTGTGGATGGAGAGAGCGCCGGTCCGGATGAGCCCAACCGGGCTGAGAACCTTCCGGAACCCCGGGCGACCAGCCCGAGTCCAACCGAGCGCGAATATGCTCTTCGTTCCGCCACGAGCCAAGGCGCTGATGATCGAGCTGAGATCTCCGATCAAGCGGATTGTCAGTCTTCTTGGCGACTCGAGGTGCAGGCAAAAATCACCCATTACCGCAGGCGCAAGCGTCCTCGTCCGCCACGCTTTCCTTCCCTCAAACTCCAGTGCGGACCCTCAGATGCTCGTCCTAGTTCCCCGTCGGAGAGTCGAACCTTGCCAGCCAGCCCTCCGGCCAGTCCGCGCGCGAGCGAGGTGATGAGCCCGCCCAGCCGGACCACTGGGAGAGGAAAACTGCTAGAGTTCTTCCGCCCTTCGATTGCACCCCCGGAAGCGGTTGAGGAACTGGCCGAGCCGGTCATCGAAACTCCGCGAATCCTAGAGGTTCCTGATGTTTTGCCGCCTCCACCCGCACTGGGTGGCATCCTCATTGAGCCTAGCGAAGACCAAACTCCAAGATCCGGAGTGGAATTGCCCTTGCGCGCGGCCCCCATGCTCAGGCGCGTTGCGGCGTTGGTCGTGGATGGTTTGTTCGTGATCGCAGCGGTCGGGCTTTTCAGCTACATCTCGTGGAAGATGGGTCTGGAAGGGCTCCCGACAATGAAAATTCTGCCACTGTCGGCCGTTTTGACCGCGCTGCTATGGGCAGGCTATCAATACCTTCTGCTGGTTTACGTGGGCTCCACTCCCGGGTTGAGGCTAGCGAAACTCGGCTTGCGCCGATTCGACAACACCCCGGTGCCGCGAAGACTTCGCCGCTGGCGGGTCCTGGCTTCCATTCTTTCCGGGTTGTCTCTCACCCTGGGCTACGCCTGGTGCTTCCTGGATGAAGACCAACTCTGCTGGCATGACCGCATCACCCAGACCTATATGGCGCCGCTCAATCGAGAATAGCCTCCCACCGCGGGCGACTCTCACCTACACCAGCCCTGGCAAAACGGTTTTCTGGCACGGATCTATCCGGCAATTGATTTCGCCATGGGCACCAGTTGCTCAACTTCGTTCACGACCCGATTAACGCCGCAGAAAATAGACTCTATTGGTCCACTCCCGCCGACCAGTCTCTTTGGCCAGCTTCGTCAGTGCCCAAACCAGTCCACCAATATCGGCTGGGGATATCGTCTTTGCATGACAAAGATCACACCCCCGTGGTCTCGCTCTTCTTCCGCCCAGGCTTTTAGCAATCCTGGCTTGCTTCAGGCCACCGGAGATGTCGGGCTGTCGCCGATCGATCTCCCTTGTAGCTACGGACGAGCAGCATCAATTCCCATACCGCCAGCGTGCTTCCCTGAATGTAGGCTTGCCGGCCAACGGGTGAATCGCGAAAGTCAATAAATGCAAATTCCGAGCGCCTTAAGCCTTCTTCGACGAGGCGTGCACTTCGAGGTCTTCCGATTTTCAAGCTTCGTTCGGACCGGATTCGGGTCGTGCGGAACCTGGTAACATCTTTTGGTGGACTCCAAGGCTCTAGTTCGGGTGCGTTTCGCGCCGTCTCCTACTGGACATCTGCACGTCGGCAACGCACGTACGGCTCTCTTCAACTGGCTTTTCGCCCGGCAAAAGGGTGGAACCATGATTCTGCGCATCGAGGATACCGACGTCGAGCGCAGTGAGGCCCGCTTCGAGGATCAGCTGATTGGAGACCTGCAATGGCTGGGGCTCGACTGGGACGAGGGTCCGGACCGAGGTGGGCCCTACGCTCCCTACCGTCAGTCCGAGCGTCTTGAAATCTATCGCGAGCATGCCGAGAGACTGCGGGCTGAGGGCAAGGCATATCTCTGCTTTTGCAGCGAAGAAGAGCTGGCAAAGGAGCGCGAACGCCGGCAGGGGGAAGGTGGCCAGCCGGGGTATTCCGGCACATGCCGCAACATCGATCCGGAGGAGGCGAAGCGCCGCCGAGCCGCCGGGGAGGCTTGCGCCATCCGGTTGAAAATTCCCGAGCGACCCATTCGCTTCCACGACATCGTGCACGGCGACGTTGAGTTTTCGAGCGAGGTGGTCGGTGATCCCATCATTCTGCGTTCGAATGGCATGCCGGTGTACAACTACGTGGTCGTCATCGATGACGCCCTGATGAAAATCACTCACGTCATCCGAGGCGACGACCATCTTTCGAATACCCCGAAGCAGGTGGCATTGTACGAAGCCCTGGGCTGGAAGGTCCCGGAGTTTGCCCACCTCTCGACGATTCTGGGGGGCGATCGCGAGCGACTTTCCAAACGTCACGGAGCCACCTCGATGCAAAACTTCCGCGACATGGGTGTGCTGCCCGAAGCGCTGGCGAACTACTTGGCTTTACTCGGATGGGCTCCGAGCGGAGGGACGCGGGAGATTTTCACCCTCAAGGAATTGATCAAGGAGTTTAGACTCGACCGAGTCACGCCTTCCTCGGCAGTCTTCGACATGGAGAAGCTGTACTGGCTGAACCGGCAATACATCAAGCAGGCGGCAGCAGAAAGAATCGACCGCCTGGCATTGCCTTATTACGCGACCCTGTTGCGGAACGATTCTGCCCAGCAGCACAACCGGCAGGGGAAGTCAGCCGGCGCCGGGTGGGTTCCGCCTGAGCCCATCGCGGATTGGCTGGCAACGGTAACCCAGCTTTTTGTTCCCTATGTGAATCGGCTGGACGAACTCCCGCAGCGCGCCCTCCAGGTCTTCGACTACGATGCCAAACGTGCTCTCGAATCACCCGAAAATAGAGAAGTACTGGCCTGGACGTCCACCAAGGCTGTACTGACCGGTTTCACCGTGAAGGTCCTCGAAGATGAGTCGGCCTGCTGCGGCCAACTGACCGGCGAAGAATTCAAGGCCATCGTCAATCAGGTCAAGGCCGAAACCGGAACTAAGGGCAAGGAGTTATTTCATCCGATTCGCATCGTCATCACCGGATCGCATTCCGGGCCGGACTTTGATCGCCTGATCCCGATCGTCGAAGCTGGCAGTCGTCTGAACTTGCCAAGCCACGTACTGAGCGTGCACGAGCGGGTCGAGCAATTCGCCAAGGCCTACTGCCACCAGTAAGACGGGGTTGCGGTGGACTACCGTCCGAGAATAGATACCAGCGCGGTCGGTAGGTCCGGGTGTCGAAAACGGTAGCCGCTGGTCCGAAGCTTGGCGGGCTCTACCCGCTGGCTGGCGAGAAGTAACTCGTCCGCCATTTGTCCGAGCGCCATTCGCGCCGCAAAGGCGGGCATGGGGAAAACGGCAGGGCGCGACAGAACCGAAGCCAAACTCTTGGTGAATTCTCGATTGGTGACCGGATTTGGCGAAACCACATTGACCGGACCTTCGAGGCTAGTAGTTTTCATGATGTGTTCGAGGGCCCCGATCACGTCGTCCAGAGCCACCCAACTCCACCACTGATGTCCGCTTCCCAGGTTGCCGCCGATACCCAGCCGGAAGGGCGCGAGCATCTTTGCCAGTGCTCCGCCGGATCGGCTCAACACAATTCCGAAGCGAGCCTGGACGGTTCGAATTCCCGCCTTGGCTGCGGCCTGGGTGGCGGATTCCCACTCGCGGCACACCTCGGCGAGAAAGCCTTGACCGCCCGAGCTTGGTTCGACAAGAACCTCGTCTCCTCGGTCGCCGTAGTACCCGATGGCGGAGGCTGAAACCAGGAGTGCCGGGCGCTGGTCCGATTGGGCCAAAGCCTCGGAGAGATTTCTCGTTCCCACCACCCGGCTGTCGCGAACGGCCTGTTTCTTTGCCTCGGTCCAGCGCTCGGCGATCGTCTCGCCTGCGAGGTGAATGACGGCATCGAACCCCGAGACCGACTGGGGCGAGACCGGCTTTGAAGGATCCCAGGAGATCTGGCTTGGTCCGGAGGCGGTGCTACGAATCAGCCGCGTGAGCTGCCACCCCCTGGCGGTCAAGTGACGGACCATGGCAGCTCCGATCAGGCCTGAGGATCCGCTGATGAGAACTTTCGCCTGGGTGGCATGCACAGTTTGTCAAATTTATCAGTTCGTGGAGGTTCGGAACAGAGAACTGGCTTTGAACCCAAGCCAGGGCGAACCAAGCCTTATCCAGCTTGCGAGTCCATCCCCAGAAGGGCTATAGAGCTCCTGACCCGAAGTCCCCGGGTCGAAGCCAATTCGTCGACGTGCAAATGGTCTCGCCAGGACCTAGGTAATTCCCAGTGGGCCTGGGACTGAGCCCGCGAGGGCTATAATCAACTGAGAATACTGCACCTTCGACTTCTCGCCGTCTCTGACGGACGATCCTGCAGCATGGCGACTTTGCGCGAACAGATCGCGACCACTGCCCTCACGGTGACCAAATTCCGCGAGTTGTTGCGGACCATGCGGGAAAACCGGCCCAGTGACGATCTCGAACTGGTACGCAAGGCCTACGAGTACTCGCAAAAGATTCATAGTGGTCAGACCCGTGCCTCAGGAGAACCCTACCTTGTCCATCCCCTTAGCGTGGCCCGGGTTTTGGCCGAGATGAAGATGGATCCGGTCGCGGTCGCGGCCGGTTTACTGCACGATTCGGTCGAAGACACCTCGGTCACGATCGTTGATATACGCCAGGAGTTCGGAGAGCAGGTGGCGCACATTGTCGAGGGTGTAACCAAGATCGACCAGATTGATTTCGCCACCCGGGAAGAGCGGCAAGCCGAGAACCTGCGCAAGATGATGCTGGCCATGATCGACGATATTCGGGTGGTGCTGATCAAGCTGGCGGACCGGCTGCACAACATGCGCACGCTCGAACATCTGGCTGCGGAACGCCAACATAAGATCGCCAAGGAAACGCTCGAGATCTACGCTCCGATTGCGCACCGGCTGGGAATGGGCAAGATTCGCGGCGAGCTCGAAGATCTGGGATTTCGCTACTTTGATCCCATCACCTATCAGCAGATCCATGATGCGGTTGAAGCTCGCCGCAAGACCGGCGAACAGTTTCTCGTCCGGATCGAGACGCTCTTGCGGGATAAGCTCAAAGAGGCCGGGATCACCGCCCGGGTGGAAAGCCGCATCAAGCGTCTGTACAGCATTCACCGCAAACTGGTTCGACAGAAAATCAACGTGGATCAGGTATACGATCTCTATGCCATGCGGGTGATCACCCAGTCGGTGCAGGATTGTTATGCCGTCCTCGGTATTGTGCACAACATCTGGCGTCCGGTACCCGGCCGAATCAAGGATTTTATCGCCATGCCGCGGCCGAACTTTTATCAGTCGCTGCACACCTCGGTGATCACCGAAGACGGTACGCCCTTTGAACTCCAGATCCGCACCGAAGAAATGCATCGCATGGCGGAAGAGGGCATTGCCGCCCACTGGAAGTACAAGGATGGCCCGGTTTCGGCTCGCGACGAGCAGCGGCTGGCCTGGCTGCGGCAGGTAGTCGAGTGGCAGCGAGACGTCTCCGATCCCGCGGAGTTCCTGTCGACTCTCAAGATCGACTTGTATCCGGAGGAGGTCTACACCTTTACTCCGAAAGGCAAGGTGGTAGTGTTGCCGCGGGATTCCACGCCGATCGATTTTGCCTACTCAGTACACACCGAGGT
>Ga0187783_10001654_pt1 | contig 16467 bp, 12 predicted proteins | sample 1015_SJ02_MP02_2_FD_132471 | JGI IMG/M metagenome (GOLD analysis project Ga0187783, IMG submission 132471) | Tropical peat soil microbial communities from peatlands in Department of Meta, Colombia - 1015_SJ02_MP02_20_MG | ecosystem: Environmental > Terrestrial > Soil > Wetlands > Peat | place... | reverse complement strand
GGGCGGCACCGCAACTTCTCAGCGCGGCTCGTGTTTGATCGTGTGGCCGGTGGCGACCCGCACGCGCCCCGGCCGACATAGGTGTCTCCCGCTGCACCCCCCGGAGGCTCGGCCAAAACCCGAGCCTCCCTCTCTCTCTGGTTTGGGGTTCCTAGGGGCGGCGCGGATAGAGGGCAGGAGCCCAAGCGGAGGGCATTCGCTCAGGCGAACACCCTCCGAACTTGCAGGCGCCCCGGATAGGGCGGCTACCTCTTGGCCTGCTCCAAATATTCAGCAACCTGGTCCCAGTTGATTACATTCCACCATGCCTCGATGTATTCGGGGCGGCGATTTTGATATTTCAGGTAATAGGCGTGTTCCCAAACGTCCAGGCCGAAGAATGCCTTCCCGCCGTCCATGATCGGGTTGTCCTGATTTGCGGAGGACTCGATGGCGAGCTTGCCGTTGCGGAACAGGAGCCAGGCCCAGCCTGAACCGAAGCGGGTCGTGGCGGCCTGATTGAATTTCGTTTTGAAGTCGGCAAAACTGCCGAACGCGCTCTTGATCGCGTCCCCGACTTCGCCCTTTGGTTCGCCTCCCCCGCCTTTTTTCATGATCTTCCAGAACATCGAATGATTCATGTGCCCGCCGCCGTTGTTGCGGACGGCCGTGCGAATCGTCTCAGGAACCTTGTTGATCTCTGCGAGTAGTTGATCGACGGGCAGCTTTGCCAGCTCGGGATGACCCTCGAGAGCTTTGTTGAGGTTCGTGACGTACGCCCCATGGTGCTTGTCGTGGTGGATTTCCATTGTTTTCGCGTCGATGTAGGGCTCGAGCGCGTCGAACGGGTACGGAAGAGGCGGCAGCGTGTAAGTCATCTGCGGAGCAGCTCCTTGTCCAGAAGTTTGAGTCATTTCTACCTCCCTTCATATTTATCCCGGCCGGCAAATCTCAAATCGGGAGCCATTATACGCCTGGGCGGAGACCGGGGGACCAGCGCCCCCCAGGCTTCCCCGGTGATCGGATGCGCGAGAGCAGCCTCGGATGCGACCTACTCGCCTCCCGCCTGGGCGAAGGGCCACAGCCCGAATGCTTTGAGTATGATGTCTTCATGCTTTTCGATGAGCATGTGCGCGGTTCGTTCCGCCGGCCATGGGCTCGAGAGTCGATCGGGGCGGTCGGCGATCCAAAACGCGGCCAGCGCCATCACGGTCGCGTCGCGATCGAGAATGTCGGGGTCGACTTTATCGAACGTATCGACCGGAGAATGGTGGGTATATTTGTAGTCTGGCGAGTTTTGTTTGAGGTTGATGCCCGGCAAACCCGCGAGGATGAACGGCCCGGTATCGGTGCCGAATTCCGTGTCGTCGTCAACGCTCATTTTCCCGAAGGCCCCGAGTGAATCGGCGAATTTCTGCACGGCCGGCACCAGATCGTCGCGTCCGCCGAGGTCAAAGCCTGTGACCGGTCCCTGGCCATTGTCCAGGATGACAGCGGCGACGTGATTGGCCATCTCCTCCTTGTGCATCTTGACGTAGTTTAGCGAGCCATCGAGCCCCTGCTCTTCGCCCGTGAACAGTACAAAACGAATCGTTCGGCGCGGTTTCTGTCCCGATTTGACGATGGCCTCGGCGGCGCCCAGCGTGGTCGTTGTCCCGCATCCATTGTCGGTTGAGCCCGAACCCAAATCCCAGGAATCGAGGTGCCCGCCCACGACGACGATTTGCTCCGGATTGGTCGAGCCGCGGATTTCGCCGACGACGTTGGCGCTCTCGACTGGCCCGCTGGTCAGCCGGTTCTGAACGTCGATGTGGAGGCGCACGGTTTTGCCTCGGGCGAGGAAACGCTCGAGCTGATCCTGGTCTTCGGCGGCCATGCTCACAACCGGGATTTCATACATGGTATCGAAGCCGAGCACGCCCGTGTGTGTGAGATGCATTCCCGTAGCTTTGTCCCCGCCCTGTCCGCCAATGACGGCCACAGCGCCCGCCTGGTGCGCGGCCTTGAGGAAGTCGCCAAACTTGGCGAAGGCGGCCAGGCGGTCGGCGGGCGGCTCGCCCCGGTGCACGACGAGCAGGATCTTGCCGCCCCAGCTGGCGGCATTGTTGTGTATCTCATCCTGAATCTGGAACGCGTTGACGGGCCGAATCTCCGCCGCAACGCCTCCGGCTGGAGTTGAGCCGACCCAGCCGAGTGAGTCGATCATCAGTTTGCGGTGAATGGGCGAGAGAAGCTCGGCGTCGGCGGAAACTCGCGTCCAGCCGCGAAAGAGCTGCCAGGACTCGGTGTGCACATCCTCGAGGCCAATCGCCTTCATCTTCTCGACGCCCCAGGCGATGGCTCGTCCGGCTTCCGGCGAGCCGGTCACCCGCGCGCCAATGTCGTCGCTCAATTCCTCGAGATACTCGTAGGCGTCGTTCTCCATCGTGCCGGCCCCGGCGACGGCAGCAAGCGCGCGAAGCGTTCCGTCGTCGGCCGTTGATGAGGGCTCGCGGCCATGGCTGGCGGAAATGGCCGGCGAGAGAACGAGCGTGACCAGGAGAAGACAAACAATCCTTTGCTTCATTTCACTAGCTCCCTTTGTGCTGGAGAAACGGAAGCGAAAGAATAAGCGCCAGGCACGCAAAATCCAAATGTTCGTTCGAGCCCCGAGTCGATCTGACGTCTTCTGCCTGATCCGTCACGTCCCGCGCTCCTTGCGGATCGAGCGAGTATAATAGATGGGGGGAAGTCGAGTCGCGCGCTCGATCGCCCAAGTCCCGAGTGTGAAGGCGGACGGGCCGGGATTCGTCGACCGCCGGGGGTGGGTTGCCCGTCTCCGCAACCACCGTAGGCAGCAGACCCTCTCAGCTCGCGGGCGGCCAGCTAGCGCCCGAGACGGCCCTCCAGAAAACCGGTGGGCTGCTCGATACGTCGAATAGCGTAGATGGAGGTAGGTGCGGCAGACCTCCGCTCATAAGGAGATAGCCATGAATGATAGCGATTTGCGTATCCGCCGCTGGGTAGCGACAGTCATAGTGCTGGCGGCGATTGCCGGCGGAGTCCTGCTCACGGTTGGAGTCCGAGATTGGTCGGGCGGGTCTGTATATGGCGCGCCCAATCTGGATGGGTTGAGAGTCGCGCGCGACAACGGGCCCATTCCCCTGGGCAGCTTTGCAAATGGATTTGCCTCGGTGCTGCGCCCCGCGCTTCCCGCCGTGGTCAATGTGCACAGTTCGACCGTGGTCAAGCAAAAGGGATTTGAGATGCCGTTTTTCAACGACCCGTTCTTTCAGCAGTTCTTCGGGAAGCAATTCGGCCAGATGCAACCCCAGCCAGAACGTGAAGTGAGCCTGGGATCGGGCGTGATCGTTACGGCCGACGGGACGATCTTGACGAACAACCACGTGATCACCGGGGCCTCGGACATAAAAGTGACGCTGTCGGATAAACGTACATTCACGGCCAAACTCGTTGGCACGGATCCTGATTCCGATGTGGCGGTGCTCAGGATTAACGCGAATGGTCTGCCGACGCTGGCCTTTGGCGATTCCTCAAAACTCCAGGTGGGCGACGTCGTGTTTGCCATCGGAGACCCCTTCGGAATCGGCGAAACCGCCACCATGGGAATCGTCAGCGCGACGAGCCGAGGTCCTGCCCCCGGTTTTCGGATCGAGAATTATCAGAATTTTATTCAGACCGACGCGGCCATCAATCCCGGCAACTCAGGCGGCGCACTGATTGATTTGCGCGGCAACCTGATTGGCATCAACACCGCTATTCTGACGGGCGGCAACAGTGAGGGCAACGTAGGCATCGGCTTTGCGATCCCGATCGACATGGCGCGCAACGTCATGAGCCAGATCGTCGAGCACGGCAAGGTGATTCGTGGTTATCTCGGGCTGGCTCCTCAGGACGTTTCCGAGGCCATAGCCAAGCAATTCGGTCTGAGCCAGCCTACCGGGGCGCTGGTCGCCGAGGTTGAACCCAATACTCCCGCGTCGCGTGCCGGCATCAAGCGCGGGGATATCATTTTGAAGGTGAACGGAGAAACCATCGGCGGGATGAACGACCTGCGGCTCAAGATTTCGCAGATGGCCCCGGGAAGCACGGCCGACCTGACCGTGTGGCGGGACAATCGCACGCAGGACATCAAGGTGACGCTGACCGAACTGCCCAAACAGGAAAGCGCCCAGACGAATCAAGGCGAGACGAGCGGCTCGGGAACGATGCAGGGTGTCGAGGTCGAGACGCTTACCCCCGACATGACCCAGGACATGGGCGTCCCGAGCGGCACGAAGGGAGTGGTAATCACCTCGGTCGACCCGGCCAGCCGAGCCGCCGAAGCGGGTTTGGACCGCGGGATAGTCATTGTCGAGGTCAATCACCGACCGGTCACCAGCGCCCAAGAGTACAGGCAGGCCGTCGCGAGCGCGGGCGATCACCCCGTGCTGCTTTTGATCATGTTGCCAAACGAAGGGGGATTAACCAATTACGTGGTCGTCGAGCCTCACTGATTTTGGGGAAGGGTATTGAAGGGCGCGGAAGCAGCCATCCGCGCCCTTCACCGTTCCGCGAGCTCGTGCTGGTTTGCAAGCCAAACGGAGATCGGAGAAATCCCGGGAAACCCTCCAGTTGGGTCGCGCATCACCTGTACTTCAGGGCGTGCCCGCGGGGAGGACCTGTCCTTGTCCGAGGGGTGTGCCGCTTCCGGGAGCTCCAATCGTCGTGCTATCGTTTTCAGCACGATCGAGCGTAGAATAGTACTCGCGTCCTATTCACCCAGCCTCTCAACGCTAGTACTAAAGTAGGAGGCCTCCGTCTGTCTCAGGAGGAGAAATCTGAGAGGGGTTGAGTGAGCTCACAAATGGCTGGGACAAGAAACAGACCGGTCTTTCAGGATGCCATTCTGCCGGAGCGGCGCACGCGCTGGGACCTCTTTGGAGCGAGTTTCGGTGCCGAGTGCCTCGTTCTGGCTGTGCTGATCATCTTGCCCATGTTGATGCCGGAGAAACTGGAAGCGGTGCGCCGGTACTGGGTAACTCCGATCGAAGCTCCGCCGATAACGGCATGGAAGCCGCAGCCGGCGCCGCCCCCCCCGAAACCGGTCGTGAAACACCTGGTGGCCAAGGAAATTCCCAAACCGAAGCCGGTCGAAGAAATCCCCCGGCCTCAGCCGAAGATTTATAACCCTGTCATCACGAGCCCGGTTGCCAAGACGGCAACGGCACACAAGAAGGTCTCTGCGCCCGATATGACCGAAGTGGCCAAGGCCTTTTCGGATCCGGCGCCGCCCTCGATGGGAAGTTCTGCCATTCCCACGCTCAAGAAGCCCCGTGCCGCCGTACAGACGGGCGGTTTCGGGGATCCCCAGGGATTGCCGTCGACTCAGAAGGTTACCCGGGCCGTTAACGCCGCCTCTTTGGGAAGCTACGATTTGCCGCCCGGGCCCGGTTACGGAAACGGAACGGGCGGTGCGAAGGGTGCGCGCGGGGTGATCGCCAGCGCCGGATTCGGCAACGGAGTGGCCACAGGATCTAGCGGCGGAAGCCATGGCGCCGCTCAACAGGCCGGTTTCACCGATGAACAAGCCGTTGCGCCTGCGCCAAAGGTGAAACAGGCTTCCGCGGATGCAAACACCAAGCCTGTCGAGATTCTCTATAAGCCCCGCCCGGTATACACGAGCGAGGCGGTCGCCAAGAAAATCGAAGGCGAAGTGCTATTGCAAGTCGTGTTTTCGGCAAGTGGCGACGTAAGAGTCGAGCGCGTAATTCAGGGGTTGGGTTACGGGTTGAATGAATCTGCGGAAGCCGCTGCACGCCAGATACGGTTCCGACCCGCCATGCAGGACGGGCAGCCGGTGGATTCGAACGCGATTGTTCACATCGTGTTCGAATTGGCGTATTAGAGCGCCGAGAAATGAGAGGCAATTGGCAATGCGCAAGTTGAAAACGTTGTGTTTTTCGATGCTGCTGCTCGGCGCTTTCGTCCGCTCCGCTGCGGCCCATCAGCAGGTGGAACCTGCGGATCAAACCCAGCCTCAGGCTGCCTCAACAGCGGCTGCGGCGCCAGTCACCACTGTAAACCAGGCCATCGATCGCATTATCGCGCGCGAGCACGACGAGGTTGCGACGATTCGGCACTACACTCCCCTCATCGAGACCTACATCCAGGAAATGAAACCGGATACGGACATGGGGGTGGTCCCGGTTCGCGATCACTACTTCCTGGGTGAGGCCGACTTGGCCAGGGGCGTGGTCGATAACTCCATGCTGGGCCGCGCGCCCAAGAGCCGCCTGGACCAATACAATCCCTTGTTTCATCTGACCGAGATGTTCAAATCCGGGTTCGTGCCCGCGGGCTTTTTGCAGATGGTTTACCTCGACACGAACGGCTTTGACCGGCAGCACTATGAGTTCGATTACGTGCGCACAGAATTCCTGGGCGACATCAAATGCTACGTGTTCGATGTGAGCCCGCTTCCGAAGGCCGGGCGCGGTCGCTTCAAGGGCCGCGTGTGGGCGGAGAATCAGCAATTCGCGATTGTTCGCTTCAACGGCGTCTATACGCCGGTTTCGGGAATCAACGGTTACAACCTTCACTTCGACAGCTGGCGTTTGAACCTGCAGCCAGGGTTGTGGCTGCCCTCCTACATCTTCAGCCAGGAATCGGATATGAAGGACCTCTTTGGCGGGCATGTGCACTTCCGTGCGCAAACGCGCCTGTGGGGCTATGACCTCAAGAATGCCTCGCACGAAACAGAATTCAGCGAACTTACCATCGAATCTCCCACGGCCGTCCAGGACCAGGCCGCCGCACAGCAGCAGGACGTGGGCCCGGTGGCAGCCGAGCGAGCCTGGCAGCACGAAGCGGAGCTGAATGTGCTCGACCGCTTGCAGCGTGTTGGATTGCTTGCGCCCCCTGGAGACATCGATAAGCTTCTTGAGACCGTAGAGAACAATCTCGAGGTCGGCAACAACCTGGACATCGAGCCCCAGGTTCATTGCCGGGTTCTGCTTACCGGGACGCTCGAATCGTTCGCCATCGGCCACACGATCGTCCTGAGCCGCGGTCTGATCGATGTGCTGCCCGACGAGGGGAGCCTGGCCACCGTTCTGGCCCAGGAATTGGCTGACCTGATGGTCATCAAGCCGTCGAACGACCAGTACGGTTTCGATGACATGACCAACGTTTCCGCCCTGGAAGTCTTGAGTCGTTTCTCGTTCCGGGACAACCCGCAGCAGGTCGAGAGAGCGAATGATAAAGCGGTTGAGCTGCTCAAGAATTCGATGTACAAGGACAAACTGGCCGGTGCAGGGTTGTTCCTGAAGCAGCTGGAGGCCGAGTCGAAATCTCTGACTGCTTTGATCAATCCACGTCTCGGCAATTCTGTCTTCCTCGCCCAGCAATTGATCGGGGGTTCTCCGCAGTTGCAGCCCGACAAGATCGACCAGATCGCCGCGCTTCCCATCGGCGCCCGCCTCAAGCTCGATCCTTGGAGCGATCGAGTCGAACTGCTGAAGGCCAAGCCGGTGCCGCTCTATTCCGCGCGGGAGAAGATGCCCTTCGAGGTCACCCCTTTCATGCCTTACTTGACGCGGTACGAGAAGCCGGGAAGCGGTGTTTCGGCGGGTTCGGTGCAGCCCGACGTGGCCAGGCAACAGCAAGCGCCGTCCCGGCAGCCGCAACCACAACCCTAAAGCATTTTCCGTTGGCGAGGGAAACCGGGGGAGCTTATTCCCCCGGTCGAACCTCCATGGTCTGATCGACGACCCAGCTCGTACAGTCGGGCGCGGTGGTCCGAGGGCAGTGTGCGACCACGCGGAAGCTGTCCGGGGAGGTTTCGACCTCGTAGCTGTAGCCGTTGCGGCCCGATCGCTTTAGCGAGACTCCGCCGCTCGAGGCAAGCTCTTCGAGCCCTACGTAGCTGCCATGTTCGGCTTGATAGATCCGCTCGGCTTGGGCAATCCCCAGTAGGTCGTTCTTGACGCCCACGACGTCGACTGTCGAAATGGGATTGGCTGCCGTCGTGCCGCTTTTCAATTGCGCGAAGTAGAGCTTGTAGACCAGCAGTACGATGGCCAGCGCCAGGACCAGGCTGAGAAAACCTCTCATGGGGACCTCTGATCGCGAGGCTTTGCACCTCAGATCAGATCGAGCTTAGCCGCACAGGCGACCCTCGGCAAAACCGGCCGCGATGGTCGACTGCGCATTAGTAAACATCGCCTACCGCGAGGCGTTGGCTGCGTCCCCCTACTTCACGGCCAGGATTACCTTGCCGATGTTCTTGCGGTCATGGATATAGCGATGGGCGGCGGCGGCTTCCGTGAGCGGGAAGATCTTCCCGATGGTCGGCTTGATCTTCCCGGCGGCGTAGAGAGAGAAAATCTCCTCCATCTCTCGCCGGACAGCCGCGCCGCGCGATTCCAGGCTTCCGAGACTCACCCCAATGACGGCGATATTGTCGCGCATAAGCTTTAAGGGGTGGAATCGCGGCGTTTCAAGGAGCGCCATGCCCGCCCGCAGCAGGCTCTTTTTCCCTTCCGGGGTGGTGGCCGCCGAGAAGCCGTAGACAACCAGACGTCCCATCGGCCCCAGGCACTCCGCGCTGCGCGACAAGGATTTCCCTCCAATCGGGTCCATCACCATTTCGATCCCGTCCGGCGCGAATTTGCGGACCACGTCCACAAAATTGCTCTTCTCATAATCAATGGCATGGTCGACGCCGATTCTCCGCAGGTAGTCCTGCTTGGCCGGGCCGGCGGTGCCGAAAACCACGACTCCTCGCACACGTGCAAGCTGCACCGCCGCAATGCCAACTCCTCCCGCCGCACCGTGGATGAGGATCCGGTCCCCCCGTTGGAGGTTGCCCATGGTGAACATCGCGTGGTAGGCGGTGAGGTAGTTCACACGAATGGCGGCACCGTCCTCAAAGGTCATTCCGGGCGGGAGGCGCCAGGCGTTACGTGCGGGGACGGCGACCCATTCCGCATACGCGTTGAAATGCGTGATGGCGGCCACGGCGTCGCCGCGCTTCAGCGAGTCGGTTTCCCCCGTTCGCGTTCCTCCCTCGGCGACCTTCTCGACAACGCCGGCGATTTCGAGTCCGGGAACGAAGGGCGGCTTAGGCGTGCCGGGATAGAGGCCCATGCGCTGCAACAGATCCGCGAAATTGATGCCGATGGCCTTGACGCGGATGACCACTTGGCCCGGCTTGGGCTGCGGATCGTGGATTTCCTGCGCCTCAAAAACTTCCGGCGGTCCATACCGCCGTATGACCATGGCGCGCATCTAACTCTCCTGTCCCGCTGTCGTGGGCTGGATCAGCGTCCGGTTGCGAATTCTTCCTTCTGCCAGCGGTCCGTTTTCCTTTGGGAATCGAAGCTTCCTATCTTAAACTACAAAACTCGGCTCAATGAAAATACACAAACTGATAAACCAATCGTTCCTGATCAGTGCCCTCCTCCTGGCGACTGCCTCCTGTTCGCTCGCGGCTGACCAAGCGTCCGGGCAATCGGTCAGCCCGGACATCCTCACGGCTATGCAGCAGGAGCTCGACCGCTCCAAGGCCGCCTTGGCCGAGGCCGATCCGCCCGCCTACTTTATCAGCTACACGATTTCCGACCGCCAGTATTCGCTCGTATCAGGCTCAAACGGGGCGCTCCTCTCGAGTATCGACGATCGCGCGCGCTGGCTTGAGGTGCAAACGCGAGTCGGCACTCCGCAGCTCGACGACACGCACAAAATGGGCGATCGTCCGCCGAATTGGACGAGCCCGGGCTCGGTCACCGTACTCGACGATGATATTCCCGTTTTGCGCCGCGAAATCTGGCGCGAAACCGACCGCCAGTACCGCGCCGCGGCCGAGGCGCTGATTCGCGTCACCACGAGTCAGCAAGTGCAGGTGCAAACGAGCGAAAGCGCTGCGCCGGATTTCTCGCATGAAGCGCCGCACACCTACCTCGGGCCTCGCGTCGACATCCACGTTGACCGCAAGCCGTGGGAAGAACGCGTGCGCCGCTATACGGCCGAGTTCAGCAAGTCTCCCGCTGTACTCAATTCGATCGCTACGTTCTCAGCCTTGGGCATGAATCAATACCTGGTCAATACGGACGGATCAAAACTGGCCTTCGGCCAGGTGCACTATCGGCTCGAGCTGTATGTGCAGAGCAAGGCCTCCGACGGGATGAACATCGAGCGCTACGCGAATTTCGACTGGCTCGATCCCAAGAACCAGCCGAGCGAGAGCGAGGTCTTTCGCACCATCGCTCAGCTCGTCGGCGAGACCGAGGCTCTGGACAAAGCGCCGCTCGCCGATCCCTACGCCGGCCCCGCGCTACTCACCGGCCGCGCCGCGGCCGTCTTCTTCCACGAGGTTTTTGGGCACCGCGCCGAGGGCTTCCGGCAGAAGGACATCACCGAGGGCCAAACCTTCAGCAGCAAAATGGGCGAACAGATATTGCCGGACTTCATCTCCATCAAGGACGATCCGACCGAAGCAACACTCGGTGGCCAGATGCTCTTGGGCGGCTATCCCTACGACGACGAGGGCGTACCCGCCGAAGACACCACTCTCGTCGACCACGGCGTGCTCAAGACGTTTCTGATGTCGCGCTCGCCCCTGGTTGGTGTTGCGCATTCGAATGGGCACGGCCGGCGTCAACTTGGTTTCGTGCCGGTGGCGCGCCAGGGAAATCTGATCGTTTCGAGCACCAGAACTCTCAGCGACGTCGAACTCCGCCAAAAGCTCATCGAACTCGTCAAACAGCAACAAAAGCCGTTTGGCCTCTTGATCGACGATATTGCCGGAGGCTTCACGTTTACCGGGCGTGGTCAGCCGCAGGCTTTCCAGGTGACGCCGCTGGTGGTTTACAAAGTGTTCCCCGACGGGCGCCCTGACGAGCTGGTGCGCGGCGTCGACATCGTCGGTACGCCGCTGGTCTCGCTGACCAACATCGTCGCGACCGGCGACAAACAGGAAGTGTTCAACGGCTACTGCGGCGCTGAATCGGGCTCCGTGCCCGTGTCCGCCGTGGCCCCGGCCATTTTGATCTCGGAGATGGAATTCGCGAAGAAGGAAACCTCGACGGACAAGCCGCCGCTTCTCCCCCCTCCGGCCCACGATCCCGCGCCACGGGGGCAACAGCCATGAGGAGAATCGCTGCGTTTGTTGCTCTGACCGCCATGGCTTTCCCGCTCGAGGCTGCTACTCCGCGTCGGGCTCGGGCACTGGCTCCCCCGGCGCACTCTCTGCAGGCCCCCGTCCCGGCCGGTGAAACCGATAAGACACTGCATGCCATGCACGATGAACTCGCGCGCTCCATGACGCGCCTGGAGATTCCCGGCATGGCCAAGCCGTTCTATATCGAATATCGCCTGCTCGATCTGGACATTAAGAATGTCACCGCGTCATTCGGATCGCTGGTCGGCGGTGGAATCTCGCGCACGCGGTCCATGACCGTGAATGTCCGGGTCGGCGACTACCACTTGGACAGTTCGAATTTCGTCAGCGAAGATGGTTTTCAGGGTTTCCTCGGCCAGAGCGGCGAAGTGGGCATCGACCGCGATTACAATTCGCTGCGGCAGGATCTTTGGCTGGCCACCGATCAGGCCTACAAGGCCGCCATAACCCAGATGTCCTTGAAGCAAGCCTTCCTGCGCAGCCTCACCAAGCCGCCGGAAATTGACGACTTCTCGCACGCGCAGCCCGTCGTCGGGATCGAACCGCGCATGGAGCCGGACTGGACTTCGCGTGATTGGGAGAAGGAAGCGCGCCAGGCGTCCCAAGCGCTCCGCAAGTTCTCGGAAATTTACGGTACGCGGGTGAACTACTACCTGATCTACACGACCGAATACCTGATGACGAGCGAAGGGACCACGATTCGCACCTCGCACAGTCTGGCTGCCGTCGAAGCAGCCATGGATACGCAAGCCGAAGACGGCATGCCGCTGCACGATTTCTACGCCGTTTACGTTCCGCGGCCGGCCGATCTGCCCCCCGCCGAGGTCATCGCCGACGGGCTGGCCAAGGCCGGAACGCAGCTCATGGAGCTGCGCGCCAGCCCGCTGGTTCCCGACTACACCGGTCCAGTGCTTCTCGATCCGCACGCGGCCGGCTCGGTGCTCGCGCAGTTGCTGGCGCCCTCTCTTTCCGGCGCCCGCCAGCCCCTTTCCATGGTTCCCGCCTTCGATCAAATGCTGGACCGGATCGGCGGCCGGAGCGAATGGACCGGCCGCGTGGGCACGCGCGTTTTTCCCGCCACGGTTTCGCTCGTCGACGATCCCACGGCAACCGAATTCCAGGGCCAGCCGCTTCTTGGCGCCTACCAAATTGATGATGAAGGGGTGAAAGCGCAACGCGTTTCGCTGGTCGAGAACGGCATACTCAAAGATCTTCTGATGTCGCGGCGCCCGGGTCCCGATTTTACCGATTCCAATGGCCACGGACGCTCGGCCCTTTTGTCCGATCCCCGAGCGCTCGCGAGCAATCTATTCCTTGAAACCAGCGCGCCGCTTGCCCCCGACGACATGCGCAAAAAATTCATCGACGCCTGCAAGGAGGACGGCCACCAGTGGTGCCTAGAAATCAAGCGCATGGACAACGCCGCGCTTTCGTCGCTGAACTCGCAGGATTTTTCCGACTATATCGGCGAAATCGCAGGAGGCATCTCGAGTGGCGAGCGCCTGCCCTTGATGATCTACCGCGTGTACGTGGCCGACGGCCGTGAGGAATTGGTCCGCGGTGGAACGATCGAAGGGCTTACACTGCGCACCTTGCGCAACATGCTGGCGGTCGGCAACGATCCCGGCCTCTTCACCTACATGCAAAATTCGCAGAACGATTTCGCAGGAACCGCGCTCGGGGCCTTTGGAGAGGCGCAGGGCGGCATCCCCAGCGCGATCGTCACGCCGTCCTTGTTGCTCGACGAAGTCGAGATCCGCGGCTTCCACGGCGAGCCGCGCCGCGTTCCTATTGTTCCCATCCCCGCTATGAACTAGCGACCGCGGGCCTCCGCTTTTCCCTGCTGGCCCGCGTTCCCGTCACGGATGCAGCGTGAAGAAGGCGATTTCAGGCCGGCAATCAAACCGGATAGGCAGATTCGACATGCCGAGACCGCGGTTGACGTACATCCTGGTTCCGTCCTTCTCGTACCAGCCCTCCACGTAATGCCCGCAGCCCTTCGGCAGCCACAAGGGCGGCAGGAAGGGGATGCGCACTTGTCCGCCATGAGTGTGCCCGGCAATCGAGAGATTGACGCTGCCGGCGATCTGATCCAGATAGGCGGGGGAATGAAACAGCGCAATCCGATAGGCGCCCGGCGGTATGCCCGCGAGCGCCTTGCCGGGGCGCGCCGTTCCGGAGACGTAATCATCGAAGCCAATCAGCGAAAAATCCGGGCGCGGCGAAGCGTTTGCGTTCACCAGGATGTGAGCGCCGCAGCGTGCGTAAAACGCCCGTTCGTGGTACACGGGCCGGTCGTTCTCCCAGTTCCCGCGCACCACCCACACCCCGAGCGGCGCGTGAAGTCGTCGATAGAAGGCCTCACACATGCGGTAATCCGCGGCCAGGTTTCCCAGGCAGTCCCCGGTGACGACGATCAGATCCGGCCTTTCCTGCGCAAGGATCTCGAACACCCGCCGTTCATTGCGTCCCATGCCGTGTGTGTGCACGTCGCTGAGCTGCGCGATCTTGAGGGGGGCGGCTAGGGGTGCTTGGAGGTCGTAGCGCGTCGTCTCGATGCGGAACGGTTCGAGCAGTAGGCTGTCGGCCGCGGCAGCCATCGTGGCCAAGAACACACAGGCGACCAGAGCCAGAAGCCACTGCCGGCGTGCCCGACTGTGCGGCGGCTCCGCTCCGGTATTTGGCGCGTTTTCGATGGCTGAGGCCATTTCTCGTTCTTTTTATTTCTCTCGGGGTCCAACCACTATACCTGTTTGCGCGCGGGGCACAAAAATCGGAGAGTCGCGTGAGTACTAAGCGTTCCTGAGGGTGTCAACTACTGGCCATACCCGATTTCAACGGCGAGAGACGGGCGCCATACTTGGACCGTTGCTTATGCCGAGCGTGCGGGTTCTTATCGCGGATGACCATGCTGTGGTGCGTCTTGGTCTGCGCTCCTTGCTCTCGCAAAAACAGGGATGGCAGGTATGCGGCGAGGCCTCGGACGGAGAAACCGCCGTCGCGCGCGTGTGCGAGCTAGCCCCCGATGTGGTGATTTTAGATCTCACCATGCCCGGCCTGAACGGGTTTAACGCCGCGCGGGAGATCCGGCGCATGGCCCCATCCACCAAAATCATCCTCTTCAGCATCCACGATATTGCTTCGATCGCCGCTCAGGCGGGCGCGGACGCCTTTGTTTCAAAAACGTCGACGCCCAATGAACTGGTCGGGGCCATTGAGCGGTTGACCTCCTCCATTGTCCGGCCGGCCGCCGCCGGCGCAACGCCGGGCAGCCAGGCCGATTGAGCCGGGTCCTGCGAGCGAAGGCCGCCCATCGGCAACTATTAATTTATTAGTTGACAACCAGGCAGCCTCCGCGGTATACATCCCGGAACTATTAATTGCTTAGCTGCTCGAGGGAGTGTGACGTTGGCAAGGAAAAAGTCGCCGAACCTGACAGAGGGCGAGCTGCGGCTGATGGACGTGCTGTGGAAGAAGCAGCAGGCCACGGTGGGCGACGTGCTGGGCTCGCTGCCCGCCAATCCACCGCTCGCCTACAGCACGGTGTTGACCACGCTGCGCATTCTCGAGAAGAAGGGCTACCTGCGGCACAGCAAAAAGGGACGGGCCTTTGTCTATGAACCTCTGATTGCACAGGAAGAGGCTAGCCGCAAGGCGCTTCTTCACCTTGTAAACCGGTTTTTTGGCGGTTCGCGCGAACGGCTTGTGCTGAATCTGCTCGAGGGGGAGACGATCAGTCGGGACGAAATGAGGCGGATCAAGAGGATGATTCGAGAGAGCAAGCAGGGAGAGCGGAGATGACGCATATCGATTTCGCCATGGCACCTCTTCTAAACGGAATCTGGCAGGGGGCGGTTTTAGCCGGGCTCATGGCGCTCCTGCTGGCCCTAGTTCCACGGTGGAACGCAGCGACGCGTTTCACGATGCTGTGGGTCGCCTTGCTTGCCGTGCTAACCCTTCCCGCCGGACGACTGGCCTCGACCGTGTCCTGGCCGGCGAAGCAGGCCGGCTGGCTTGCTCCTCCCGCCCCGACGGCGTCTCGGCCGGCAACTTCCTTTGCCGTCGAAACGGGCCGCTCCAGGCGGCCTCCCGGGCAAGCTCCTCAATCAAGGCCCGCATCACTTCCCTTGCCTGAGTCGGGCTCTGAGCGGCTCAACCTGGGACAGAGTGCTGCGCCGAACGCGCGGGCCGCGACGGGAGCTCTCGAGCACCCCTGGATTCAAATCCGCTCTCGAAGGCTTCTGAGAGCCCTGGAAGTTACCTGGGCGCTACTCTCACTGCTGATGCTCGTACGGCTCGCAATTGGATACGGCGAGCTGCGGCGATTGAAGTTGGGCTCGATACCCGCTCCGGACGCCTGGCAGGTGCGGTTCAAGGACCTCTGTGCAAGGAACCGCGTTCATCGGACAGCGCAATTGCTCATCTCCGATGAGATTCGGGCGCCCATGTCGCTCGGATTCCGCAATCCGGCGATCCTCCTACCGCGAGCACTCCTTGACATCCTCTCCGCTTCTGAGCTCGTGCATGTCCTTATGCACGAACTGGCTCATCTCGGGCGGCGAGACGACTGGACGAATCTTGCGCAGAAATTCATCGAGATACTGCTGCCGATTCAGCCGGCGGTGCACTGGATCGGCCGCCGGATGTCGCTTGAACGTGAGATAGCCTGCGATGACTGGGTGATCGCCGCCTCGGGAACACCGAAACCATACGCCGCCTCGCTCGCCAGAGTGGCTGAGCTTTCTTCGTGCGGGCACGCGGGCATACTGGCGGCGGGTGCGGCCGCAAATCGATCCCAGCTTTTCCTGCGCGTGCGCCACATGCTGAACACAAAACCGGCCGCGAGGCCGACACTGGCCCTTGGCCCATTAGGAGCGACGACGGCGGCGGTTATCGCGCTGATTTATCTGGGAGCCTGGGCTCCGAAGGTCATGGCATTCATGCCGAATGCAGCCGCCGAGAGCAGCTCGGAGTGGCCAACCGTGCCGCCCAGAGCGCCAGAACCGCTTCACTCGGCCGAGGCGCCAAGCGCTCGGCTCATCCCCGCATCACCCCGAACCCTGGTCGACGAGGCCCCAGCCGTTGCCCTCGCCCCCTCCGGGCCGCAGGTGCCCGAGGCACCCGCCTCACCGCTCGCGCCAAGCGCGCCTCAGGCGCGCCTCTCGCCAATCTCCCCCGCCGCGCCCGAAGAGAACGGGCAGATCCACATGGAAACGGTCACCCGGAACGGGTGGACCTCCCTCTCGGTGAGCGTTGACGGCCCAATTGAATTCACGGACGACGATGGGGACATTAAATCACTTCCTCCGAACGGGCATTTCCGCTTG
>Ga0187783_10001653_pt1 | contig 16471 bp, 12 predicted proteins | sample 1015_SJ02_MP02_2_FD_132471 | JGI IMG/M metagenome (GOLD analysis project Ga0187783, IMG submission 132471) | Tropical peat soil microbial communities from peatlands in Department of Meta, Colombia - 1015_SJ02_MP02_20_MG | ecosystem: Environmental > Terrestrial > Soil > Wetlands > Peat | place... | reverse complement strand
TGACGGGTCAATAGGGGCAGTGATTGGGCATGGCAAATATTCATGATCCACATAAGCGCCACCCCCAAGGTCAGCCAAGACATCAATAATCTTCGAATCATCGATTTCTCCTCTGCGCTTAATGACTGCGGAAATTGAAGCCCCAATTGGCTCACCGTTTCGAAATATTTATCCTTCCCCGCGCGGTCCGCTTGCGGTACAGCGATGCCTGGTTGGCTGATTTTCGCCCTGCATGGTGACCGAGGTCTTTCGAAGGCGGAGCATGTTTGACTACGCCCCTATGCGTACGACCAGCTCTACAAGATGGGAGTTGTCCGGTAATCGAATAGAGCTGACTATACTCTCGAAGAGTGACTTGTCAAGGGACGCTCTGTTGAAATTTCGTTAAGATCAAGTTGCCTGTGCAAAACCCTCCCCGCTCAGCCGATTAGCTTTCGGACCCACTAAATTGAGGCCAGTCCCATTGATGCAAGCCTAAACTCAGGCTACTGCATCTTCGCGTACTCGGCTTTGGCTTGCTTGAGGATGGGGATGTCGAGTCCCGTTCACTCGGCCAGAGTCAGTAACGATAGCTTAAACTCGGGGCGGAAAATAAAACCATCCGCTCTCGTCGCTCAAAATGTGTACCCCGTCAGACGGGATGGACTGAACCCCGAAGGGTGATGCTACATGAGCCGATAGGTCTCCCCGAATCTCATCAGCCAGCCAATCGACTGATCTGGTTTCCCAATGATCTGGCGATTGTAGCGGAAACTGGAGCGCCTACCTGCTTAGATGGAGTTTCATCGAAGAGTATCGCGGTTCACCAAGAAGAGCGTTTTCACTGATCTTACAACCAGATGCAACCCGATGCTGCTCAGACCCAATTGTCCCTATTCGGATTATGAGTCCACTGCTCTGACCGCTGAGCTAACGGCCCCCTTCATCGCTAATGAATAGATCGTAAGGCATTTAGTCGATGACCGCCAACTCTCCATGAGAAACGCTTTCGCGGCTGGTGTCAGTTCTGGTTCCGCTTAATTCGGGCTGTGCTGCTGATCCTACGCTAGGTTGTGGGACTGAGCATTCGAGCGCAGCGAGCTGATGTGTTGGGGCTAGGTGAGTGTAACGCATCGTTATCTGAATCGTCTTGTGTCCCATCAGGTCAGCGACCGTGTTGAGGCGTGTCCCGCCATGAACAGCCGACTCCGAAACGTCGGACGCGGGCAATACCAGGTAAAGACTCGGATGCCCGCTTCCTTCACGGCCGAATCGAACCAATGCTTATAACAAGGCTCACCTTGGAGGTTAACAAAAACCGAACCTGAACCACCCAATGAAAGCCGCTCTAATACCCTGAAGGCAGCGACCCATCTGATCGATGGAGGTTCGCGTAGAGAAGAAAGAGCTGCGGGATGCTCGAAGTAAGCATGAGGAAGCCAATCAAGAAATTGCGAGAATCCGGCCTGAAAGTCACAAATCTGGCGAATAGAGGCATAAACTGGCGAGGCGAACCAGTTCAGTATCTCGTCGGAATTGTCAGGCTCGCACGGAAATGAATCTGCTCGACCGAGTCCACGAAGGCTACGTTTCTGGCAGGCGTATTCGACGTCTTGCCGAGCTTTTGTCCGAACTGATCCCACCGGGTTGCAGTCTTCTCGATGTTGGTTGCGGTGACGGGAAACTGGCCCGATCGCTCCAAGAGCAGCGCCCCGATCTTCGCATTGAGGGGGTCGAGGTTCTGCTTAGGAAGCAGACATGGATACCGGTAACGGCCTTCGACGGCACGACCCTGCCTTATGGCGAGGCACATTTTGACGGGGTCATGTTAATGGATGTTCTGCACCACACCTCTGACCCTCTGTTGCTGCTGCGGGAAGCTGTGCGAGTGTCGCGCCGCTGGCTTGTCCTAAAAGACCACCTACTGCAAGGCCCATGCGCAGGGCTGCGGCTGCGCTTCATGGACTATGTAGGGAACGCGCGCCACGCCGTGGCTCTCCCCTACCACTATCTATTCACAAAGGAATGGAACGAGCTGTGGCGGATCCTCGATTTGCGAATTGCCGCCGAGGTGAACGAACTCGGCTTGTATCCCTGGCCATTCGATTATGTCTTTGGCGGGAATCTGCACTTCCTGGTGCTGCTCGAGCGCAGCGGCCTTCTACCGCCGCCATGAACAAAAAAGGGGCTTCGCTCGCCGCCGGCATTCATGAGGAGCCGGTCACCACCGGGTACTTCCGATCAGTCAATGTCAGCGACGTGCGCAGAAGTTCCAAACGCGGCGGTGACTCATCCGTATATACGATCCATGCCTCCCTGCCTTGAGGTCCTCGAGAAGTTCCTGATTCTCGCGTGTGTGAGATCTTTTACTATACCAGCGGGCGAGGGGACGATGAGTCCTCGGCAACCGAGGATGCTGAGCTAAGAACCGGGTGCTGCTAGACTCGGCTGCTGGGCTCTCCATGAGCGCAAACGAGGGTGGAGCTGCGAGCCATGCCAAAGACGCGCTGGCAGACGGCGTTGACGATTACGGTGACGTTGCGCGTGTTGTCCTCATCGGCCGCCGCGGCGGCTTCGTTCTTCTTGCGCCCCGATCCGGCCCTCATTCGAAGCAATGCCCTCACCGAAAACCTCTCCATGCCGGGCAGCTGGTATTACGCATGGCTCGGAGTCTGGGAGCGGTTCGACACGCTCTGGTATCTACACATCTCCAATCACGGTTACGACCTGCCGATGGCGGTTATTTTCTACCCGCTTTACCCGGGGGCGGTTCGACTCGGAAGCACCGTGGTCCCGCCGATTGCGGCGGCACTGGCTGTGTCGACCGTGGCGGCTTTTTTTTTCTTTTGGGGCCTGCTCAGACTTGCGCAACCTGATTTATCGGAGCCGGGCATCCAGCGAATGACCCTGCTTGTGTCGGTATGGCCAACGAGTTTCGTACTGTTTGCAGGTTATGCGGAATCTCTGACGCTGGCCCTGATCCTGTGGGCGGTTGTCTGCGCGCGTGAAAACCGGTGGTGGCAGGCTACCGTCTGCGCCATCCTTGCCGGGGCGGCAAGACCGTCTGGTGTGCTCGTTACGATTCCGCTCTGGCTCCTGGCGTTGAAAAGCAAACGGATGAGATCGGCTGTAACGTTGCTTGCTCCCGCGGGATGGCTTAGCTACTGGTTGTGGCTGCACTGGTCGGGGCGTCCGTCGGTGTTTGAAGCCTACCGCTTATATCAGGGCATGACATTGGTGCCGCCGTGGAGGGGGCTGGTGGAAGCAATTCGCCTGATCGTAACTCGCATGGACATAGTTCTCGCATTCAAACTGAGTCTTCTTTTCATGTTCGCCGTCATCAGCCTGCGCCCGAAGGTCCGCATCGAGGACAGATTCTTCTCCCTCATCGTGTTCCTCCAGATGCTGATGTACACGGGCAGGCCGCTGCTGGGCGGTCTACGATATCTTTTGACTGTCTATCCGGCGTTTGTGGTGATGGGAGATTGGGCCGTAAGCATCAAGTGGACCCGTTTCGCCTTTATAACTGCCGCTCTGTTCGCTCTCAATCTCGTCTGGCTGTGGGCGTTTCTGAACTGGTCGCTGGTACTCTAGAAGTTCGTCGATTCCCGCGACACTGTCAAATCCGCCACCTAGGTTCACGCTGCATGAACTTCAGCCGAATTGGGAACATCAGGAAACTACCTGATGAAGGTCAAGTTGTTTCACTGTGCCGCGTTGATCCGATGATCCCGATTGTCGCGTATGAAACACAACGCGTCACCATAGCGAGAAAATAAAAAGTGGCCGTTAGTTGGCTGGTGCCGAGCATGTTCGACAGCTTACGAGCAATCAGCGTCATCGTCGCAGCCGCATTCCTGATCGTCTTCCGAATTTGCTTGGCAAATTCCAAGCAAAGCGGCTGCGATCCCGCACGTGCTTCAGTCAACGACCCATTTAGCATTTTGCGCCTTTTGCTAGCCAGTTTTCTTGTGCTGTTTACCGAACTTGCCATCATTCGCTGGATCGCTGTTGAAGTTCGGGTTTTCGCATATTTCAAGAACCTTACGTTACTGCTCTGCTTTCTTGGTTTTGGTTTGGGGTGCGCCATGGCAAGCAATGCGCTGCGCTGGCGAACTGGGATTACGGCCTTTCTCGGATTGGTTTTAGTTGTTCGCCTACCGTTCGCAAATCGAGCTTTGGAACACATTTCGCAAGACCTTGGTTCCGGTCGGGATGTGGAAATCTGGGGTGGCGGACAAGCTTCTGGGTTGACTTACTTTGTTATGTCGGCGGCATTGGCTACGCTGCTCTTCATCCTGCTCGTGTGGATATTTGTTCCGCTGGGCCAGGTTGTTAGTCGACAAATGAATCGAGCACCAAAGGTGTTGTCCGCGTATGCCTGGAACCTTTTGGGAAGCCTGCTAGGGATCTTGGTGTTTCTTGGCGTGAGCCGTTTCATGCTGCCACCTTCGGTTTGGCTTAGTGGTGTGATGATCGGGTTCGCTGGGATGCAGACCACCGCTCGAGAGCGAAAGCTGATTGCCAGTCTTTGCGTACCCGTTGCCTTGCTTTTGCTTGACCCCTCTACCAAAGAGCGATTCAGTATTTGGACTCCATACCAGCAAATTAGTTATTTTAGAGTTTTCGCTCCCGACGGGGAGCCCATTGGAGGATATCTCCAGGTTAACCACACGGGATATCAATCGACGGTAAACTTGTCTCGCGGTTTTCTCGAACACCATCCCAAAGTGCTTAGCGGCCCCCCCGAGGAGAATCCTTACAACCTTCCCTTTCGCTTCACTGGTCCCTCCCCGACAGTGCTTGTAGTGGGAGCGGGAACGGGCAACGACGTCGCAGCAGCCTTACGCCACGCTAGCACCCTAATCGACGCTGTCGAGATCGATCCGGCGATTTTGGCCATTGGCAAGAAGGAGCATCCTGAACATCCATACGATTCGCCGCACGTCGCAGTATATCTGACCGACGCGAGAGCATTCCTGAAGCGGAGTTCACGGAGGTATGACTTAATCTTGTTCGGCTTGCTAGACTCGCATACTCAATTCTCAGATTATTCGAATATGAGAATCGACAACTATGTTTACACGGAAGAATCCATCCGAGAGGCCAAGCGTCTTTTGAAGCCTGACGGGATTCTCTTTATTAAATTCCAAGTCGACCACCCCTGGATGTCCAAAAGGCTGAGTGAAATGCTGCAGCAGGTTTTCGGTTTGGCTCCGTTAATTTTTCACGCCAACGCCATGTTTTCCGTGGAAGCGACGTGTTTTGTGATTTCCCCATCCGAGCGGATCCCCGAGGTTCTGTCCCACGATGCTCGCTTGGCCGCTTTCGTGGATCGAAACCGAGTGCAACCCAATAGTGAGGAGGTGCCGGTTACAAACGATGATTGGCCTTACTTGTATCAGCAACGAAGGTCAATACCACAGACGTATATCTGGATTAGTGTTCTCGTTTTATTCATGTCCTTAGGTCTGTACGCACAACTGCCAGGCGTGTCCTGGCAGATTCCTTCGTTATTTTTTTTCACTATGGGTGCCGGATTTCTCCTTCTCGAAACACAGCTTGTAAGCAGATTGGCGTTGTATTTTGGCACCACTTGGCAAGTCAACGGGATTGCAATCTCCTGCGTGTTAATCACGCTATTGGCTGCCAACCTCACAGCCGAGCACATGCCAGAAAGAATTCGAAGACGCTGGCTCATCGTACCATTGATGCTCGGGTTGCTGGCAGCGTACGCCTTCCCATTTTCGCGGCTTAATTGCGCTGCGGACGTTGTTGGAATCATGGTCGCGGCAGTTTTTGCGATACCAGTGTTTTTCGCCGGTCTGCTTTTTTCCCTAGAGTTTCGGAATGCGGAATCACCAGGTGGCGCATTGGGAGCAAACATGCTGGGTGCGGTACTCGGAGGATTGTTGGAGACTGTGTCCTTGGTGGTCGGAATGAAGGCACTTCTGCTTCTGGCAATGGTTCTGTACGGTTTAGCGGGCATTGGATTGTTACGCAAGCAGCACGTAGTGGCTTCCTCATTTCTTTGCGGGTAGCCGGAATTGGACCTATCGGCAACAAGCAGGGTGATGAAAACTCTGCCTGATGCCACCCTTGGCGCTGCTAAATTAGCCTCGCCGCGGCCAGTGAACCCAATTAAGAAAAGAGCAATGCTGCTAGAAGCAAGCTTCTTGGGACCAAACCCAACACGCAAATCACCCCCGGCAGTCACCTCGTGTCCGTCGTAATTCACCTACGATGGTTGTTAGGAGTTCACCACCTGACTCAGAACCGGCGACGTGTTCTTGGCGGATTCGCTATCTGCCAAGTACAGTGCCGCGATCGAGTGCGTCCCGACTGGTAAGGACTTGGTCAGAGCTGCCACACCTCGACGTCCTCACCATCATTTTTAGCGTGTCGATTGCTGGGAGCAACGCGCTAGAATGCGTTTGCTCTCAAGAACGGAGGAACTTCAAGGTGTCGAATCTCGACGGGCCGCTCCCTGCCCCAAGTTTTGAAAAACTCCTCAGAAATCTTAATCGCAAAATCGCCGGTATCAAAACGAGCTACACGAGACCCAATGAGCTCGAGTCAGCAGTCAGGGAAAGCAAAGAGGTGCTCGAGAAAATCGCCGAGCTGCTCGAAAAGATTCATGAGCGGCTGGCGAAAATCGAACCCATCTAGCGCCCATCTTTGTGATCGAATGTGCGAGAAACTGGGCAAGGCTCAATTTCGATCAGCTCGTTGAAAGTCTAACAACCGCAAGACTTTGACGTGAAAGCTGGATCTGGAACCGTCCACCTTCGGACCCCGCCCGGCTGCTCTCGTGGTTTTCGACATGCAATTCGTTGCCCTGCCAGCGCAATGTCGAGGCCTCCAACCCTCCTAGTTACCGTCCGCCACTGGCGCCCCCGCGATTACCGAAGTTTGCCCCGCAGCCATGTAAACCATTGTATCTAGGAGAATTAGTTGCTATTCCTTAGATTTCGGCGCGGGGCTCCTAGTGCCTCTCGTCGAACTTCACACTGTATGAGCAGCGAATTAGCAGGTCGGCCACAGTCTTGGATGTTCCTGCCGACTGGGGCCAAAGCTTTCATCAGCATCATCGCGGCTTTGGGGACGGCGGCGCTGGCCTATGGACTTATCGAGGCCTCGAGCCGAAATACGGCCGAGTTCATCTGTTATCTCGGCGTAGCCATCCTGGCATCACGGCTCAAAGCGAATCTGCCCGGAGTTGCGGGCACGATGACGATGAGTTTCCTCTTTGTCCTGCTGGGCATCCTGCAACTCAGCTTTTCCGCAACGTTACTTCTGGGCAGCACCTCCCTTCTCGTCCGTTGCCTGTATCCGGACCGGCCCAACGGCATTCAGCTTGTTTTCAACCTTTGCTCGAGCATGGTTTCGACCGCCCTCGCCTACAAAGGCTATCACCTCATGCTCGCCCATGGCTTTGAAAGCCACGTCTTGGCGCTCGGAATCGCGGGAAGCATCTATTTCGTGGCCAATACCGGTTCGATTGCCACGGTGCTCTCGTTCACCGAAACCAAGTCGGTGAAGGAAATCCTGGTCGAATGTTATTTCTGGGCGTTTCCCTACTACTTGGTTGGGGCAGCCATCGCAGGCGTCATCGGGTGGCTCGACGACACCTTCAACTGGGAAACCTCGCTGCTGATAGCGCCCGTCATTTATGTGATTTACCGCTCCTACCACCTGTACCTGGGCAAACTGGAAGATGAAAAGCGCCACGTGGAGGAGATGGCCAACCTACATTTGCGAACCATCGAGGCGCTGGCCCTGGCGATCGAAGCCAAGGACCACACTACCCACGACCACCTCGAGCGGGTCCGAGTCTATGCGATCGAGTTGGCCAAGGAACTGGGCATCACTCCCGGGGAAACAGAAGCTCTCCATGCCGCGGCGCTTTTGCACGATATCGGAAAGCTCGCCGTCCCGGAGCACATTATCTCGAAGCCGGGCCGTCTTACTCCGGAAGAATTCGAGAAGATGAAGATCCACCCGATCGTCGGGGCTGAGATTCTCGAGCGCGTACGCTTCCCTTATCCGGTCGTGCCCATCGTGCGGGCGCATCACGAAAAATGGGACGGTTCGGGGTACCCGTTTGGCTTGAAGGGAAATGAAATCCCGGTCGGGGCGCGCATTCTCTCCGCCGTCGATTTCATCGATGCTCTCGCCTCCGATCGTCAGTATCGCCGGGCTCTCCCCATCGAGGAAGCCGTGCGCCGCCTGGCGGCGGAATCAGGAAAAGCCTTTGATCCCCGGGTTGTGACGGTGCTCATGAAGCATTATCGTCAACTCGAGAAGCAAGTCGAGGCCCAATGCCGCAAGGACAAGGACAAGGAGGCGGAGTCGAGGCTCTCGACGGCCGTGAAGATCGAGCGCGGCTCGGCGCCGGCAGCCGGCTTTGAGGCTAGCGCGGTCAAAGACGCCGCCGGACGGGAGGCTAGCTTCCTGGCTTCGATCGCGGCCGCGCGGCAGGAGGCACAGACCCTGTTTGAGCTGAGCCAAGATTTGGGTGCTACGCTCAGTTTGGGAGAAACCCTCTCGGTTTTCTCGGTGAAGCTGCGGCTCCTGGTGCGTTATGACGCGATCGCAATCTATCTAAGGCGCAACGAAGAGCTGGTCCCGGAATACGTCAACGGCGATAACTTCCGCTTGTTTTCGTCCCTGCGAATTCCGGTGGGACAGGGCCTGTCCGGTTGGGTGGCCCACAACAAGAAGCCCATTATTAACGGCAATCCGTCGGTCGAGCCGGGGTATTTGAATGATCCAACCAAGTTCAGCACTTTGCGCTCGGCGCTGGCTGTCCCGCTCGATGGCGTGAGTGGGACGATCGGAGTGCTGGCGCTTTATCGCGCAGAGCGCGACGCATTTACCTCCGACGACCTGCGCATTATCTTGGCCATCTGCTCCAAGATGGCCTTGGCGATCGAGAATGCCTTGAAATACCAGCAAGCGGAGAGTTCTGCCACCACCGACTATCTGACCGCCTTGCCGAACGCGCGCTCGCTGTTCCTGCAACTCGACCGCGAACTAGCCCGCTGCAAGCGGGAGCAGACATCCCTCACCGTCATGGTCTGCGACATGGACGGGTTCAAGCAGATCAACGACCGCTTTGGCCACCTGGAAGGAAACCGGGTGTTGCGGCTGTTCGCTCAGGCCCTGAAAGACACCTGCCGGGAGTACGACTACGTTGCCCGCATGGGAGGAGACGAATTTGTGGTGGTTGCCGCCGGCCTGCCGCCGGAGGCAGCCGATAAGAGAGCCCAGCAACTGCGGGACCTAGCCAAACAGGCCGGCATCGAGGTTTGCGCCGAGGATATTCTCACACTCAGTGTGGGTCAGGCGGTCTTTCCCGACGACGGCAAAGATGCGGAAGAATTGTTGGCCGAGGCCGACCGGCGCATGTATCTCGAAAAGCAGCAGCAGCCGGCGCGCAAAAACCGCCGTTCGCAGCCTCGCATGAAGTGCCGGCTGACCATCGAGTTGCGCTCGCAAGCCAGCGGTCCGGTCTTCGGGAACTTGACCGATATCAGCATGGGCGGCTGTTATGTCGAAACCAGCGCAGTTATCCCCCCCGGCTCGCAATTGCAAATCAGTTTCTCGGAAGGGGAAACCCAACTGAAGACCGAGGGCTCGGTGACGAGAATGGACCTCGGGTCCGGCGTGGCCGTGCAATTCAAAGAGCTGAACCGCGAAGATCGCGAGCGGATGCACCGCATCCTGCAGTCGGTTCAGAAGGCCAACCTATCCCTCGAAAATAACTACCTCAAGCTTCTGACCGGAAAAGCCGCCGTGCGCAGCTAAGGCGAGACGCCGCCGGCCCGCCAAGATCGGGGTTGCTTCACCGGCTGCCCAGCCGAGGGAACTGCCGAAGGCATGAATTTCGACGGCTCCCGCAGACACGTCTCGGGAGCGCGCAAAACTTCACGGTTGGTTCTTTCGGGCTCTCACGATACCAGCCGCCAGCCCCTCATGAATCGCCTCCTGGTATCCCGCCCGGTTCATCGACTCCACCACCGTCGCCGCGATCCCTCCCGGAGTTGCGGCCTCGTCGAGCAGCGCATCGAGTGAGAGGTCCTGTTCTCTCCAGGCAACGATTCCGTCGGCCAGGGCGTGAGCCGCGGCCGTGAGCGCGATATTCCTAGGCAAACCGAGCTTCTGGCCGGCTTTGGCCAGCGTGGCTACGGCGTGATAACCATGGCTGGCCGAGTAGGTAACAGTGAATGCGTCAAACTGACTCTCGGGAATCTCAAGAACCTGCCCCAGTTCGGAGAACAGCTTTCTGATCTTGCGTTTTGCCGGCGAAGGGACGGCGCGATCGAAGACCAGCCCGGTTAGACCGTGTCGCCTGCCGCACACCGGGCTCGGCATAGCCCGTGCCCATGCTACCGGAGAGCCCCAGCGGGCCCGCAGCTCGGCAAGGGGTACGCCCGCCGCCAGACTGACCGCGGTGAGCGGGCGGTGTAGGGTTCCAATCCCGTCGAGAAGGGCAGCGACCGAGCCCGGGCGGACGGCGACGATCACGAGCTCGGCCTGCTGAATCGCCCGGCCAAGATTCGCCTCAACCGAGACCCCGTAGCGCCTGCTCAGGCGGCGCAATTTTTCGGGATGGCGATCGTGGACGAGCAGTGGAGCTGTAGACTTCGCCAACCGCAGGCCTGCGAGCAGGGCGCCGGTGATGCGCCCTCCTCCGAGAAAAACCGTCTTCATGCCAGTTCTCGACACGCTTGATCTGCCGCCGCGAGCAACTGTTGAACATCGGATTCCGTATGGGCCGTCGAAATAATCCAGTGCAGCCCGTTGGCGGGAGTCATGTAGATGCCGCGCTCGAGCAGCAAGGCGACGAAACGGGCGTAGCGTGCGGTGTCTACATAGGCGCAATAGTCGCGATAATCGTCAATCGAACTGCGTTCGGTGAAATAGATCTGGAACATCGGGCCCCATCCCTGCACGATGGCCTTCAGCCGGTGTCGGCCGAACACATCGCGCAGACCCGCGATGGCTGCGTTGCCGAGCGCGTGCAGCCGGCGATAAACCTCGGGTACGGCTAGCAAATCGAGATTCGCGGCGATGATTTTCATCGTCAAGCGGTGGCCATTGAAGGTGCCGTAGTGCAGCACCATTTGCTCGCCCCAGCGCAGGCGTTCGAGAATCGCGCGCGGGCCGGCGACCGCCCCTACCGGGAACCCGGCGCCAAGTGCTTTGCCAAAGGTAGAGAGATCGGGTCGAATGCCGAAGTATTCCTGGCAGCCGCCCGGCGCATAACGAAATCCGGTGACCACTTCGTCGAGAATGAGGAGTGCGCCGGCTTCTCCGGTCGAATCACGCAGGCGGCGCAGATAACCTTCGCGCGGCGGGATGCAACCCATGTTTGCCATGATGGGCTCGGTGATGACCGCGGCCAATTCCTTCCCGTGTTGCCGCATCACCCGCTCGAGCGCCGTGACGTCATTCCAGGGAGCGAGCACAACATCATCAAACACCGCGGCCGGAATGCCACGCGAATCCGGAATCCGGGCTGGCTCTTCTTTCGTACCCAACTCCGCGGCAGGGTGAGCGTGGGCGTTAAGAAGATAGGGGTCGTACCAGCCGTGATAATGGCCCTCGAATTTCAAGAACTTCGTCCGCCCGGTGTGGGCGCGAGCCAGGCGCAGCGCAAGCATGGTCGCCTCGCTGCCCGTGTTCGTGAAGCGCACAACTTCCGCCGAGGGCACCATGCGCCGGAAACGTTCTGCGGCTTCCACCTCTGCCGATGTGGCGGCGGCAAAGTGCGCCCCCTCGCTCATGGCCCCGGCGGCAACCGAGACCAGGTGGGGATGAGCGTGACCCTGGATCAGGGCACCGAAGGACATCATGAAGTCGACATATTCGTTTTCGTCGGCATCCCACACATGCGACGCTTTGCCCCGCTCGAGGAGGATCGGTCCGCCGGCATACACCGCCGCGCCGCGCGAAGGCGAGTTGACACCTTCAACCAACGACTGCTCGGCGCGCTGAAACAGTCGCTGCGAGCCTCGACGGCTTCGGGTTATGAGAATGGATGACACGGATCTTGGTTTAGAACGAAACCCTCTCCCTTGCCGGTGCCGCCCTGTTTTCCAATCTTCAAACGGCCTTGGGCTCTGATTCCTAAACTCGGCTCAGCCCCGCACGCACCGATTCGCCCGTTTGGCGCCGGGCCGGGAGCGCCCTCCCGATCGAGGCTGCCAACCCACTAAGCCGACTGGGCCAGACCGCCGCCGTCGACGACAAGCGAGGTGCCGGTGACGAAGGATGACGCCTCGGTTGCCAAGTACAGCGCGGCCTGGGCAATCTCTTCCGCCTTCCCTATGCGCCCGAGAGGCCGTTGTGCAGCTTCCCGCAGAAAGCGCTCCTCTTCTTCTCCAAGCTGGTGCGCTTCGTCGCGCAACATGCTGGTATCGGTATCCCCAGGGCAGATGCAGTTCACGCGAATGTTTTGCCGCCCATGGTCGACCGCCATGGCCTTGGTCAAGAGGACCACGGCCCCTTTCGAGGCGCAATAGGCGGCGGCACGCGAACCTCCTACCAGCCCCCAACCGGAGGCCAGGTTAATAATGACGCCGCCGCCCAAGCGCGCCATGATAGGCACGACCAGCCTTGCGAGAAGGAAGATTGATTTTACATTCACGGCCATCACATGGTCCCAATCGTGTTCCGTGATCTCAACCACGGTGGCGCGGCGAATGATGCCGGCGCTGTTGACGAGCACATGAATGCCGCCGAATGCCTCGAGCGCCCGCTCGACCAGATGTGCGCATTCCCTGCCACAGGTTACATTGGTGGGCTCGAAGATGGCCCGGCCTCCCTCGGCAACAATCTCTTGCCGCAGTCCTTGCCCGGCGGTGTCGTTCACATCGGCCATCACCACCGAGGCACCCTCACGGGCGAACAGTTGCGCGATCGCCCGGCCAATCCCTGAGGCTGCGCCGGTGATCAGTGCGGTTTTTCCCCGCAGGGCGGCGCTCCGGTTCGGATTGGCAGCGATCATCGACGTTCGAATTATCGGCTGGCCAGGCCTCCCGCAATTTCTCCGCCGTCAACGGTGTACACCTGGCCGGTGGCGTAGGCCGCGTCATCGGAAGCCAGAAATGCGAATACGGCGGCGATCTCTTCCGGCTGGGCGTGCCGGCGCAGGGGAATTTTGCGGTTCAGTTCTTCCAACATGGCGTCGGTGTACTCTGCGCGCTGCATGGGCGTGAGTACATATCCAGGAGCGACCGCCGAGACCCGCACTTTGGGTGCGAGCTCCAGAGCCATCGAGCGGGTCAGTTCGATCACACCGGCCTTGGTCGCATTGTAATCGGCGTAATACGGATATCCCATGATGCCGTTGGTCGAAGCGGTTTGCAGGATGACTCCTCCGTCATGCTCCCACAAGTAACGGGCGGCGGTCTGGGCTACGTAGAAAACTCCCGTCAGATTCACCGCCACCACGCGGTTCCACTCCTCGGGAGTGATTTCAAGAAACTTGTGCCGTATGCTGATGCCGGCATTGTTGATGACGACCTCCACGCCGCTCATGATGGACACGGCATCGGCAAAGGCAGCCTGCACCTGGTTGAGATTCGACACGTCCGCCGCGAAGGCCCCGGCCAGGTCGGGCAAGGTTTTTCGAGCGAGCGCGAGGGCGTTGCGGTCGCGGTCCAGGATAGACACCACCGCGCCTTCTTCGAGAAAGCGCCCGGCGGTGGCTGCGCCAATGCCGCTGGCGCCGCCGGTGATCAGCACGCGCTTGCCTTTAAGACCACGCATGGCTTTGGGCAAAATAGAAACCACCCGGAACCCGCAGTTCCGCTCAGGACCGGGGAGTTCCCCATCCCTTCGCTAGAACGGCCGCCCGCGAAACAGCCATACCAGCTCGATGACCAGGATCACTACCACCGTCAGCTCGAGGAAGAAGGCACGACTCTGGTTGAACTGGTCGACCATAAAGCGATACAGCTCCTCGGCAGTACGAACCTTCTGGGTTACCAGGTCCTTGTAGTCGGGAACCCCGACTTTGGAGGCCGCGAGTTTGTACAGACGCGCCGAGAACATGTCGCTGAGAAACTTGATGGCATTATCGGCGTGCTCGGTGAGTTCGGCCACATCGAGCAGCACGGTGTGCAACTTGGTCGCCGCCCGCGCCAATCGCCAACGGGCGAGGAGTCCGGTTCCCTTGTCGAGCGCAGCGTAGACACTTTCTAGTTCGTGGGTGAGCAACTCGTCGTAGTGACGGAACTCGAGCAACTGGGAATTCGCGTACTCGAGCAGCTGAATCGCGGTCTCCGCCCCGGCAGCGCTGTCGTAAAGGAAGGCGGCGTTCCAGCCAATGACCGTTAGATCGTTGGTATAGTAGGAAATACGCGACTGCAGGATCTCGTTGCGTTCCCCTTCGGAAAGCTGTGCCGTCTCCCCGCGGACGATTTGGGCCAGCCGCGCACCGTCGGAAGCAACCAGCTCGGCAGCCGGGGGATTGCCGGCCAGCTGGCGGACGTGAAAAATGAAATAGTCTTCGCTCAGCCAGTCGGCGTAGGGTTTCACCAGGGCGGGAGCGGCCCGCTCGAGCTTTTGGCGTGCGATGCGGGAGGCATGCCCGGCGAAATCGACGTCCCAGACCCAGCGGCTTCCTAAGCGGATCAGGGTATCCCAGTCCCCGGAAAACGGCAGCTCCAATACCACGCTTACCACCCCGTAATCGTAGTACTTAATCTGACCCTCCAGACGCTCCCCGCTATCGAGCACCAGGGCCTCGATCGGCTCGACCACGGGAGGCCGTTCATAGCGGATGTAGCCCGGGGCAGCATGTTTGAGCGGGGGGTGTTCCAGCTTGCGCGCACCGAAGATCTGCTGCAGCCGATCGAGGCGAATCTCCTCGCAGACATCAAACTGGATGAGGACCAGCACCGATCCCTGCACCGAGGTATCCAAGGGCGGCGGCCGCTTGATCTGGCCGCCGGGTTCGGAATCGGAAATGGTGAGCGAAGGCTCGCTATCGCGGATCATACTTTCCCTTCATAGCTGAGTTGCTGGTGCCGCCCCTCATCGCTGGATGCCGATCTATTCATTTTCCCAGAATTCAGGTGTCCTGGCGAGACGTCGAGCGGTGTGGTGATTTGGCGGCAGATTCTATCTGCCGCGAAGCAGAGCCCACAGAAGCGCCCCGGCTGCCATCGTCCCGGCCAGGCCGAAAGCGGCTCGGGTCATCGAGTGGTTCAGCTCGATTGCGATGCGCTCGACCTTGGCTCGCTCCGGATAGGCGCAGCCCACGGCCTCGCCGTTGAGGGCCATCTGCATGACTTCCGCCAAGTGGACGGCGCGCCGGTCTGTACTTTGTGCAATCTGCTCACGGCAGCTGAAGCCATCGGCGATGATAAGGGAGGCAGGGTCGGCCTGGCGCACGGCGGGAAGCAGTTCGAGCTCGCCTACGGCAAGCGAGAGAGCATACTTCTCATCTTCGAAGCCAAAGGACCCAGCCATGCCACAACAGCCTGGGGCCGGGGCGTAGAAATCAACCCCCATCCTTCGCAGCACCGATTCTTCGTCGCTCATCTTCTGGATTGACTTGTGATGGCAATGCCCATGCACCAGGGCGCGCGGTTTCTCCCCCGAGGCGGCATTGTCGGTGGAAGCGGACTGGCCGGACCTCCGCTCTCGATCCAGAACAAGTTTCGGCCACGGGAAATGCTCCGCTCTGGTTTCCACGAACTCGCTCCATAGGAAGGTCCGCTCGGATAAGGATTGGGCGCGAACATCGTGGGGAAACAGGTTGCGCAATTCGTCGCGAAAAACCGCAGCACAGCTTGGCTCGAGCACGACCACGGGAATCTGCTGCTCGATTTCCTCCGCGCATCGATCGAGGATGGTCCGCAGCAGTCGTTTGGCGCGGTCGAGCATGCCCCAGTCGTAGAGCGGCCGTCCGCAGCAAAGACCGACCTCCGGCAGGCGCACCCGAAATCCAGCCGCTTCAAGGACTTCTACGGCCGCCTTTGCCGTCTCGGGCAAGAAATAATTGTTGAAGGTGTCCGGCCAGACGACCACGGGCATCCCGTTTGGGTTTCGCGTTGGCCGGCGACGGAACCAAGCTTGAAAACTCTGGGGCGCAAGGGGGGGAATTGAACGCTCCCTGGCGATGCCGGAGATCTGCTTGGTTACGTCCCGAAGGAAAGGCAGTTGAGTTGCCAGGTTCGCCAGGCCGGGCGCATTCGATGCCAGGCGTGCCCAACGATCAATGTTTCCGAAGGCGTAAGCGCTGCGCGGCCGCACCCGCCGGTGGTAGTAGTGGGAGAGGAACTCTGCTTTATAGGTCGCCACGTCGACGCCCACCGGACACTCGCTCTTGCATGCTTTACAGGCGAGACAAAGGTCGAGCGACGCCTTCACGTCGGGATCGCGCCAACCGTCCTCAATGACACTGCCCTGGGTCATCTCCCACAGCAAGTGGGCCCGGCCGCGGGTGGAATGCCGTTCCTCGCGGGTGACGCGA
>Ga0187783_10001652_pt1 | contig 16486 bp, 12 predicted proteins | sample 1015_SJ02_MP02_2_FD_132471 | JGI IMG/M metagenome (GOLD analysis project Ga0187783, IMG submission 132471) | Tropical peat soil microbial communities from peatlands in Department of Meta, Colombia - 1015_SJ02_MP02_20_MG | ecosystem: Environmental > Terrestrial > Soil > Wetlands > Peat | place... | reverse complement strand
TGACCACCCAGGCCTGAGCGATCTGGGATTGTAGCAAACGATCAGGCAGGAGAGGCCACCTCGAAATAGCGGCCCCGCTTGGACACCGGCCGATGCCGTGCCCCGCCGAGTGCCAGAAGCTACGCGGACCGCGCAACCGTTGCAAATGCCCGGTCGTCATCTCGGCCCGAAGGGTACTCGAACTATTTAACAAATAGTTGTGCCAGATCGAGTGTGCGACGGCATCGATGCTGCAAGCCGACAATCACGCCTGCAGATCAACAGGTTGTGTCCAGTATCACAGCGCTGGAGTCCAGTAGATGCATTTTGTCTTTACTTTTCAGTAGCTTAAACTTCAACAGAATTAAGAGATCGTTAATTCCCTCGATTTAAGCCTTTTGAGAACCGGTCAGGCTCCGGCGTGAGCAGCACGCGCCGGACCGGTTGTGGAATCGCATGATGTCGGAGAAGTCGCTGACGCTGCAATCCATCCCTGCGCGCGACGATGAGCACGCGCCCCGGCGGCGCGGGCACCTCATTTTCCTAACGCTCATGGCTGGGCTGCTGCTCGGACTGTTGCCGATACTTCCTGCTCGGTTGAACGCCGCCTCGATCAAGGGCGAAGTCCGGGTCAGCACGACGGGCGGTTTTGCGAGGCTGGTGTTTCGCTTTGCCGAGGAGCCAGAGGCCGAAGTCCGGGTGTCCGGCGGAATCATTGTAATCAGCTTCAAGAAGCCGGTAGATGTCTCGGTTGACCGCATCAGCGTATCGGCCAGCGATTACGTTAGCGCAGCGCGGCGGGACCCAGACGGAACTGCGGTAAGAATTGCGCTTAACCGCAAGGTCACGGTCAACTCGATGGCAGCCGCCGAGCGCCTGTTTGTCGACCTCCTGCCTGATACCTGGACAGGCCTTCCGCCCGGCCTTCCAACGGAGGTGATCGAGGATCTCGCCCGCCGTGCGCGGGAGGCCGACAAGAAGCTGCAACAACAGCGTCACCTCGTCGAGCAGCAACAACAGTTGCCACCGATTCGCGTCCGCGTCGGCACGCTTCCAACCTTCACGCGCTACGTCTTCGAATTGCCGAGCCTCATTCCGATCGAGAGCGAGCGTTCCGGAGACGATCTCAAGCTGGTTTTTGACGCACCCCTGCGGTTCGATCTAGCAGACGCGCAGAGCGCGCTGCCACCAATGGTGGCTTCAGTCGGGGCGGAGCGTCAGTCCACCACCGCTACCGTCACCTTTGGGCTCAACGGCAAGATCGACGTTCGAACCTTCCGCGAGGACAATAATTTCGTGCTCGATGTCGTGGCGCCGGAGAACCAGCAGCAGCCCGGAGATGGGCCGACGAGTGCTCCGAAGTCCGCGCCTCTGAACGTCGAGGGCTTATGGCCGACCGCCACACCGCCGCCGCTCAATCCACTGCCGTCCCCGGCCTCGGCCGCACCCGTGTCCGACCCGCGATCCGGCGGCAAGGCGCCGGCCCCCCCGTCACATCCGGCAGCAGAGCGCGACAACGACAAGCCCGAGACCAGTGCCGCATCACCCCCTGAGGCCGGAACCCAACCGACGCCTGCTCCGTCGGGCGAAACGGCAAACGCGCCGCAAGCGCCCGGCAGCCCGGCGGAAAGTCCGGCGGCCCAGCGCGCCCCGCAAGCCGCAAGCCCCGGTGAGACGCCCGCCACCGTGCCGCCGACCAGCGAGAAATCGAAGCCGGCCTCTGCCCCCCGCAAGGTCCCAACGGCCGCTGACCCCGCCACGGCCCCTACGCAGCAGCCGGCCGGCGATATCGCGATGCGGCCACCCGACGCCAACGCACCGGTAGTCGCCCAGGTCAGACGTCAGGGGGATGCGCTGCGGATCGCTTTTCCATTTGCAACCCCAACAGCGGCCGCAGTCTTCCGTCGTGTGGACACCCTTTGGCTGATCTTCGATGCGAGTGTGGCGATCGATGTCAACGCTATCGTGGCTGCCACGGGCGGGGTGGTACGCGACGCCACGGTGACCTCTTCGGGCGACGGGCAGGTGGTGAGGATCAAGCTTGATCGACCAAAACTAAGCAGCTTGGGGTCGGACGGCGCGACTTGGATCCTCACCATCGGTGATATGGTGCTTGAGCCCACCAGCCCGCTGGGCATCACCCGGACCATGATCGGGTCGAGCAGGGCAGGGGCGGTCGTGACCCTACCGGGCCTGCATCAGCTTCATCGGCTGTCTGATCCCGAGATTGGCGATACCCTCATTGTTATCACGGCGCAGGGTCCACCGCGTGGGTTTCTCAGGGCCCAGGATTTCGTGGAGTTTCGAGCGCTCACTTCCACACACGGGGTCGTCATTCAACCGTTGGCTGACGATCTTGATGTCGAGATGGGGTCAGACAAGGTTGTCATCGGTCGGCCGCTCGGTTTGACCTTGTCGCTGGTCGGATCATCCCCCTCAGGCCAAGGCGGAGAGCTGGGGTCTGGTCGCTTCGCGGGCCATCGGGCCTTCACCTTGGATACGCAATCCTGGGGTTTCGACCGCCAGTCCGACTACAACAATCGGCAGTCTGAATTGATCCGATCCGCGGCCGACGCCCCGGAGATGAACCGCACAGCCGCGAGGCTCGATCTTGCCCGTTTCTATCTGGCACGCGACATGTACTACGAAGCCAAGGGTGTCCTTGACGTTGTGTTGTCTGACGAACGTTCCGGCGCCCCGGACCCCGCCTCGCTCGTGCTCAGAGCCATCGCCGATATCATGATCCGGCGCGGCGAGGACGCTCTGAAGGATCTCGAGAGTCCATCGGTCGGCGATCAATTCGATGCGGGGTTGTGGCGGGCGCTTGCCTTTGCGCGGATGGGCAAATGGAGCGAGGCCCACGAGAAATTCCATGCCCTCGACACTGCGGTCGCCACGCTGCCGATCGAACTTCAGCGCACGACCTTCCTGGAATCGGTGCGGACTGAAGTGGGGCTCAAAGACTTCGGGGAGGCCGCCAACAAGCTACAGGAATTCGAGACACTCGGCATGTCGCGCGAGATCGAGCCTACCCTCGAAGTCCTCAAGGGCCGTGTCGCCGAGGGACTAGGGCGGCTTGCCAACGCGCTCGGTTTTTACCACACCGCGGCCAACTCGTGGGATCGTCCGGCGGCCGCACAGGGGCGGTTGCGCGAGATCGTGCTGCGACAGCGTCTGGGCGACATGTCGCGCACCGAGGCGATAACCGCACTTGAATCGTTGACGACGACGTGGCGCGGCGATGAGACTGAGATCGAGGCCATGAAATTGCTCAGTCGATTCTACACCGAAGACGGTCGCTACCGCGACGCCTTCCAAATCATGCGAACAGCGCTCGCCGCCTACCCTAATTCCGAGATGACACGCGGCATCCAGGACGAGGCGGCCTCGACATTTGAAACACTGTTTCTGACCGGCAAGGCCGACGTAATGCCGGCCATCGATGCCCTCAGTTTGTTCTACGACTTTCGCGAGCTGACACCGATCGGGCGTCGGGGAGATGAGATGATTCGCCGGCTCGCCGACCGGCTGGTGTCGGTCGATCTGCTTGATCAGGCGACCGAGCTCCTTCAGCACCAGGTCGATAATCGGTTGCAGGGTGCTGCGCGGGCTCAAGTCGCGATCCGGCTCGCCATCGTCTATCTGATGGCACACAAGCCCGATCGCGCCATTCAAACATTACGGGCGACACGAACCGGCGATCTTCCCAACGAGTTGCGCAATCAGCGGCTGCTACTGGAGGCGCGGGCCCTGTCTGATAGCGGGCGCCACGATATTGCGCTCGAAGTGATCTCCAACATCTCAACCCCAGAGGCTGACCGCCTGCGGGCCGACATCCTATGGGCGGCGCATCGCTGGCGTGAGGCCGGCGAGCAGATCGAGCGCATGTACGGCGAGAGGTGGAAGGAATTCGCACCGCTGAGCGAGATCGAGCGTGCCGATATACTCAGGGCCGCCATCGCATTCGCGCTCGGCGAAGAGACGCTCGCGCTCGATCGGTTCGGTAAGAAATACGCCGCCAAAATGGCGGAAGGACCCGACCGGCGCGCCTTCGAGGTCGTTACTGGCCCGCTTGGTACCAGCAGCGCTGAATTTGCTGACATAGCCAGGGCCGTCTCGGGGATCGATACGCTTGATAGCTTCCTGCGCGATCTGCGAGCGCGTTATCCGGAGGCGAATCCGACGACGCCGTCGAGCGCGGTCGATGGACGACCAGTGACACCACCGGCGCGCGATGTCGCACCACCGCCGGCCCAGTCTCAGACCGGTCCGGGTCCCCCGCCACGATCGTCCTGATTACCCGATATCTTGATTCCCTGAGCGTCGCGAGGCCGCATCATGATGCGCGTCAAGGGCCGTAGCTCTGCACGAGGCTACCTGCGACCAGGTTCCAGCCATCTACAAGGACAAAGAAAATCAACTTGAACGGCAGTGACACGACGACCGGCGGAAGCATCATCATGCCCATCGACATCAGCACTGAGGCCACTACCAGGTCGATGATGAGAAACGGCAAAAACAGCAGAAACCCGATTTCAAAGGCACGTTTGAGCTCGGAAATCATAAAGGCCGGAACCAGGATGCGGAGCGAAACCTCCTCGGGATGCGAGGGCCGGGCTTCATGGGAGAGATCGACAAAGAGTTGGAGGTCCTTGTCGCGAACGTTCTTGAGCATAAAGACGCGAAACGGTTCGGCCGAGCGTTGAAACGCCTGCGGGGCATCGATCTCGGACGCAACAAGTGGCCGAACACCCTCATCGTAGGCGCGCTGAAAAACCGGGGCCATGACATAGGCGGTCAGGAATAACGCGAGCGAAATGATCACCGCATTGGGCGGAGCCGTCGCAGTGCCCAACGCCGTGCGCAGCAGCGACAGAACCACCACAATGCGCGTGAAAGACGTCACCATGACCAGGATGGAAGGCGCCAGCGACAGGACAGTAATTAGGGCAACCAGCTGGATGACGCGTTCGGTCAGTCCGGCCCCGCGGCCAAAGCTGATGCTGATGTCCTGAGCAAAGGCGGGCGTTGCGATGATTGCCACAAGTCCAGCGATGGCTACCCCAACAGAAAGCGCGGTCCTTAACCGCAAGCTCTTGAGCGACCCCGCCGGAGCGACCCGTCGAATGGCCGGGCGTGCGGTTGAGGCCGGCTCGGCGACGCCGTGCGCCTCATCATCGCAATCAATCTCACGGGCGGCGTCGTGTGTCATTCTATGGTGCTCGTGCGTCAACCGGGATTCCCTGAGCGGCCGCCTGCTCACGCAGAAGCCGCGCTGCCCGCTCGGGGCATCGCACGCAACGCCATCACACCTTCAACGCTTACTGGTGATTACTGTTGAGATGTAGGTCCCGTTCGGGACTTGAAGCACCCTGTGCCAGGCGCTCAGATGAACCACTCAAAGGAGGACCGAGAGACGCTCGCTACTGACCGATCAGGCCCAGCCAATAATTCACTCACTCTTTGCCGCTCGCCGAGCGTCCGAGCAGGCTGGCCATCTCCTGCTCGAGACTGTCGAGGACCGTTTTTGAAGTCGGCTTCGGCTCAGCGGGGGCGGCCTTCGGCTCAGACTGAGGCTGACGGGCCTCGCTTGCCGCCTGGGCGCGCTGCGGCTCGGTCGAACTTGCGCCCTGCAGCGACACCGGTCGTAAAGCCGGTTCAGGCCGCAAAGTCGGTTCTGATCGCAGGGGCCCCTCCGACCGCAGAGGCGGTTCATGCCGCATGGACGACTCCGGGCGATGGGGTGGTTCGGGCCGCATGGACGGCTCTGGCCGCAGAGGGGGCTCTGATCGCAGGGAGGGTTCGGCCCGCAGAGGCGGCTCGGGGGTTGCAGGCCGGGCGGGTGGGGCCGATTCGGCGCCACGTAAATCTCCCGGCGCAACCGGGCGGCGCAGCGCCGCTTCAAGGCGCTGGGCCATATCGGCGAGATTAACGTCCTCGCCCCCGGCAGGTCGTGGGTCGGTAGCACTTGGCGCCTCCGCGGCGGGGCGCGTCGGCGACGGGGCGGCGGCCGGTCGGACGGGCGGACTATCCGACCCGGGCGGTTGGCGCGGCGGCTCGGCAACCGGACGCGGCCGCGTCTCAGCCGCACGTTGTGTTCGCATGACCGGCTCAGGCTGTACCGGCGGGAAGAAACCGTCGTCAGGTGGCGGTGACGCGCGTCCGGAAGCCGAATCAGCGGCGGGCCAAGGCGGAGGCGAATCGGCCGCCGCTCGTGTCGCCACTTCGGGCATGCGTGAGGATTCAGGAGCGCTGCGAGGGAGCGCGGCCTCCCGCTGCGCGGTCACCGGCAGGGCCCGCACGATATTATGTTCAACCACAATGTCGCTTGGACCGCCGATCATCAACAAATGCTCGACGTTGTCGCGGCGGATCAGAAGAAGACGGCGCCGGTTATCAATCACAGCCAAGTCGATCACTGCAAGACGCGGCTGACGCCCCCGGCTCGTTCCGGTGGCAAGCCGTGTCCCGCCGAACCGGCGAATCACCCAGGCGGTCACCACGATGAGAACGAGGACAACGACGAAGGCGATCAAGAACCGCACAGCGAGCGGCAGCTCGGCGCCGAACAGGTTCTCAAACATCGGGTGCTCCCTAGCTCCCGCGGCGGGACCATAACGTCGGAATAAAGCCGGTCGTTAACGCCCGCGGCAAATCCTGCCGGGTTTACCAACAATGCATGGTTAACGCAAAACCGGACTTTGGACCAGAATTGCGAGCAAGCGACCATTGGGCTGGTTAACGGCAATTGCAAGGCATGAAAGTGTCGGGGCCTCCGCTTAACGGCCTATTAACCATAAGCCCGGCAAAGTCTGCCTAGTAGGACACGACAGCGGCCGAGAACGGCATTTGCGCCGTAACCAGGCGGGGGCACGGGACCATGCCGGTGAGCGACATTCCAATCTTTTCCATGCTTCGCAACCGCATGCAGTGGCATCAGGAACGCCAACGGGTGCTAGCTGAAAATGTAGCCAATTCGGAAACTCCAGGCTTTCGGCCCCACGATCTCGATCCGCCTGACACACCTGGAGGCGCGCCCCCAGGCGGATCCCTGGCGCTTGTACGCACCGATGCCGGACATCTTGGATCCCCGGGTATCACCGACACCGGCGAGTTCGCCAGCAATCTGCGGGGCGGCTATCGGGTCAGACCATCTGGCAATGCGGTCAATCTGGAGGATGAGATGCTCAAGGTGGCTGCCAATCAGATGGACTACCAGACCGTGTCGGCGCTCTACAGCCAAGGTCTCGGACTTATCAAGACTGCGCTGGGCAAGAGCTGATTGAAGGGGTGTCACGGTGGATTTCATCAAATCAATGGCCGTCGCCGCCTCGGGTCTGCGGGCCCAGGCCGGACGCATGCGGGTGATTTCGGAAAATATCGCCAACGCCGATTCAACCGGACAGCAACCCGGCGCCGACCCCTACCGCCGCAAGATCGTGAGCTTTCGTTCCGAATTGGATCGCAGCATCGGCGCCAATGTGGTCAACCTGGGCCGCGTCGCGCCCGACATGTCTGACTTTCGCACCAAATTTGAGCCGAATCATCCGGCCGCCGACGCCAACGGCTACGTCAAATACCCGAACGTGAATTCGCTCGTGGAAATGACCGACATGCGTGAGGCCGAACGTTCCTACGAAGCCAATCTCAACGTCATTACCGCCACCCGGCGCATGATCCAGCGCACGATCGATATCCTGAAATCCTAGCACTCGAAAGGTCGTACGATGCCGACGCCGATTGCTGCTGCCAGCGCCTATGCCAAGCTCGCTAACCTCACAGAGCCCGGCACCAATCTCGCCAAGACGATCGGTGATCCCGCCTCGAGCGGTCCAAGCTTCGGCGCGATGGTGCAGGAGGCGCTCACCGGCGTCCTCGACGCGGGGCACAAGTCCGACGCGCAAGCACAGGCGATGGCGGCCGGCAAAGCGAACATGGTCGATCTGGTCACCGCGGTGGCCGAAAGCGAAACCGCCATCGCCACACTGGTGTCCGTGCGCGACCGGGTCATTCAGGCCTATCAGCAGATTCTGCAGATGCCGATTTGATGCAGGCAGATTGCCTTTTGTTTCGGCGCCGCCGAGTCGATGCCAAGGAGGGAATGCCATGACGGGGCCGGAAGTGCTCGATGTTGCTCGCGACGCCATCATGACGATTGTTATTGTGTCAAGCCCGCCGATGCTGGTCGGACTTGCGGTCGGCGTTATCATCTCCTTGCTGCAGGCGCTTACCCAGATTCAGGAAATGACCCTGGTGTTTGTCCCAAAGATCATCGCCATCTTTGTGACAATGCTCATCGCGCTGCCCTTCATGGGCGACGTCCTCCACGCCCACATGATGCGGCTGGTGGCACGGATCATGGGCGGATAAGCCACCGTCGGTCGCTCCGTTATGCGTCGTAGCCGGCTCAAACCTGGACAGGCAAGGGCTCAGCTCAGTCGTTCACACACGACGAGTAGTCTGACTGAATCGCTTCGGTGGCTCAATCATGCAAATCGATGTGTCTTTCCTGCCCACTTTGGCCGCTGCCTTTCTGCTGATGTTTGCTCGGATCGGCACCATGGTGATGCTGCTGCCGGGGGTTGGCGAACTCAGCGTGCCGAGCCGGGTGCGCCTCGTCACAGCCCTCGTCCTCACCGCGGTATTGCTGCCCCTCCATCGCAGCGACTTTTCAGTCGACATCGGATCCTTCGGTCCGGTGGCGATTGCATTCGGCCAGGAAATGCTGATTGGCGCCCTATTGGGTTTCACGGCACGTCTGACGATTTCGGCGCTGCAGATCGCCGGCAGCATCGTGGCCCAGCAGCTGGGGCTTGGTTTCGTCACGGCCGTCGATCCGACTCAGGGTCAACAAGGAGTGATTGTTGGCAATTTTCTGACTGTGCTTGGCATCACCCTGATCTTCGCCACCAATCTGCACTATCTGATTATCGCCGCGTTGCATGACAGCTACTCGCTGTTTCATCCCGGGGAACTGCCCGACATTGGCGATGCGACGGCACTTTTGACCCGCACGGTCGTCGGTTCGTTCCGTGTCGGCGTGCAGCTTTCGGCGCCGTTTCTGGTGTTTGGACTCCTGCTCAATGTGAGCCTCGGCGTGCTGTCCCGACTGATGCCGCAGATGCAGGTCTATTTCGTCGCCATGCCGCTGTCGATCGGAGCCGGCTTCGCCGTTCTCCTGTTTGTCATGGCGGCCATGATGGCCTCCTTCCTCGCCTATGTGGGAGGGGTGCTCCACGAATTGGCACCCTATTCTTGATCGCAGCCGAGGCGAGGTATGGCAGAAGACCGCGATGACGGCGAACGCTCGCAAGACCCCACCCAGAAGCGGCTCGACGAAGCGCTCCGCCGTGGTGACGTCGTCAAGAGTCAGGAGGTCAACGCCTGGTTCGTGATCGGCGGCGGGACCCTGATCCTGATGACCTTCGGCAATTCCATGAGCGTCGGTCTGCAAACCTCTCTGCGCGGCCTGATCGCCAATGCAGAGCGATTCCGTGTTGATCCGGGCTCGCTGCTGGCGCTGACCCAGCGACTCGGCAGCGAGGTGCTGACCATATGCGCCGTTCCCTTTCTGGTGCTGATGCTGGCCGCCCTTGCGGGAAATATGATCCAGCACCGCCTGGTCTGGTCGGCGGAGGCTTTGCGACCCGACTTTTCGAAGGTTTCGCCGACCGCGGGCCTGCGCCGGCAGTTTTCCAAGCAGGCGCTCATCAATTTCGCCAAGGGTCTCACCAAGCTGGTCGTGATCGGCGCCATCATGGCGGCGCTGCTATGGCCGCAGCGCGGCTGGCTTGACGCGGTGGTCACCAGCGACCCGACCGCTATTATGCCGTTGGTAAGATCGCTGACCCTCGACCTGCTCGCCACCGTTGTTGCCGTGCTGGCGATCGTCGCAGCCCTCGATTACCTGTGGCAGTACCGCCAATGGTTTGAGCGCCAGAAAATGTCGTTGCGTGAACTGAGGGATGAGTTCAAGCAGACCGACGGCGACCCGAAAATCAAGGCGAAGATCCGGCAGTTGCGGCATAACCGGGCCAAGAAACGCATGATGGCCGCGGTGCCGAAAGCCTCGGTCGTGATCACCAATCCGACCCATTACGCGGTCGCCTTGCAATACGAGCGTCAGATGAATGCACCGATCTGCGTGGCCAAGGGCGTCGATGCCATTGCGCTCAAAATACGTGAAATTGCTGATCGCTCTGGCGTGCCCGTGGTTGAAGATCCGCCGCTCGCACGGGCTCTGCACGCCAGTGTCGAAATCGATCAGGAGATTCCAAAAGAGCACTATCGGGCGGTCGCCGAGGTGATCAGCTACGTGATGCGCCTCAACCGCGCGATCGCCCGGTGAGGTGGCTTCTTCATAAGAAGTGGTTGGGGAGAAGCGGTACGGCCTTGCAGAATCCGCCTTGCCTAGGGCAATCAAGGGTGGGATGCCGAGTCGATGGGGTGCCGCGACAGGCATGGATGGCGTCATGGCGACGCAAGAAGTGAGCGAAGACGGACGTCTGGTGGCGGTCGATCGCAGCGAACGCAACGGCAGCATCGCTATGGTGCTCCTCGTCGCATTTGGCGTCGTTGGCGCCGCGCTTGGATTTCTGCTGATCGGACGCAACAACGCCCAGCCCTACATTCTCGGGCTGCTCTCCGGGCTGGCGGTGATCGGCGTGTTCTCATTGTTTGCCGGTGCCGCCGGAATCCTGCGCCTGTCGGGCCGTGACGGGGGCCACGCCCTCGTGAAGGCGGTTGCCGACGGAGCGCCGGACGGCATGGTGGTCACCGATCCGGCCGGCCACGTCCTCTACGCCAATACCGCCTATCTGACCCTGGTTGAGGCCGCCGATGCCGAGGAAGCCCGGCCGGTCGAACGGGTCTTCATCGGCGACCCCGATGTTTCGGAAGCGGTCTATCGGCTGGCCAAGGCGGCGCGCGAAGGCCGCCGCCTCCAGGAAGAGGTGAGGGTCCCGGGCGTCGCCAGCGAACCGGCGCGCTGGCTGCGGTTTCGGGTCCGTCCGCTCGGCGACAACGGGCGCGTGGCGCGCACGACCGTCTGGACCGTTGCCGATGTGACGAGAGACCGCGAGCGACAAGAGAATGTCTTCCAGGAACTGCAGCACGCCATCGACTATCTGGATCACGCCCCGGCGGGCTTCTTCTCGGTCGATGCCAACGGGGAAATCGTCTATCTGAACGCGACTCTGGCGAGTTGGCTCGACTACGATCTCGCCCAGGTCGGATCCGGCGGACTCCGATTGCCAGATATCATGCCGGGCGACGGAGCGGCGCTGCTGACAACGCTCATTGCCGTGCCCGGCGAGGTCAAAACAGAGGTCCTTGACCTCGACCTCAAGACCCGCACCGGCACGGTCCATAAAGTGGCCTTCGCGGCCGACGGCAGTGCGGGAGCGTCACGCACCTTGGTGCTCAATCGCGCCCGCAACGACAAGACCGATCCACAGCGCGCCGCCGAAGTCCGCTTCGTGCGGTTCTTTCACAATACCCCAATGGCCATCGCGACCGTCGACAAGACCGGCCGGATCGCGCGAACCAACGCGCCGTTCGCGCGGCTCCATCACAGCATCGTCAAAGGCGATGCAACACCGGCCGAAGGCCGCTCGGTGCTTGCGGTCGCCGCCGAGCGTGATCGCCCGGCCCTCGAAACGGCCATCGCCCGGGCGGCGGATGGTCAGGGCGACATCGTTCCGGTCGACGCCGCACTTGCAGGCGACGCTAATCGCTCGGCGCGATTCTATATCTCGGCGGTGGAAGAGGACGACCGCGATGGCGAAGCCGCGATCGTCTATGCGATAGAGACGACCGACCAGCGCGCCCTGGAAGCCCAATTTGCCCAGTCACAGAAAATGCAAGCCGTCGGCCAGCTAGCCGGCGGCATCGCCCACGACTTTAATAATGTGCTGTCTGCCATCATGATGGCCACGGATTTCCTGCTCAACGCCCACAAGCCGACCGATCCGTCGTTCCAGGACATTATGCAGATCAAGCAAAATGCCAACCGGGCAGCGAGCCTGGTGCGGCAATTGCTGGCTTTCTCCCGGCGACAGACGTTGCGATCGCAGGTGCTTGATCTCGGTGAAGTGCTGTCCGACCTGACCATGCTGCTGCGCCGGCTGATCGGCGAAAAGGTCGTGCTTGAAGTGGTGCACGGCCGTGACCTATGGCCGGTCAAGACCGACATCTCGCAGTTCGAGCAAGTGATCGTCAATCTCGCGGTCAATGCCCGCGACGCCATGCAGGAGGGCGGCAGGCTGCTGATCCGTACCCAGAACATCACGCCGGCCGAATGCGCGCGATTTTCCTACAAGGGAATTCCGCCCGCCGACTACGTTCTGGTCGAGGTCGCCGATACGGGTGGCGGCATCGCGCCGGATATCATCGACAAGATCTTCGAGCCCTTCTTCTCCACCAAGGAGGTCGGCAAGGGCACCGGGCTCGGACTTTCCACTGTCTACGGCATTATCAAGCAGAGCGGCGGGTTCATCTATCCGGAATCCGAACTCTCGCGTGGAACGACCTTTCGCATCTTTCTGCCCAGGCACCTGCCCGGCGCAGAAGATGAGCCGGAAAGCGAAGCGCTGCGGGCCGCCACACTGGTCCCGACCGGGGAAGCCAAGCCCGTCACCGATCTTACCGGCCACGGCACGATCTTGCTTGTGGAAGACGAAGAAGGGCTGAGGGCACTTAATGCCCGTGGACTTTCCTCCCGCGGCTACACGGTCCTCGAGGCCGGAAATGGCCGTGAGGCGATCAAAGTGCTCGAGGATCGGGGCGGAGAGATTGATCTGGTCGTTTCCGACGTGGTGATGCCGGAAATGGACGGACCGACACTGCTGAAGGAAATGCGCAAACGCAACCCGGATCTGAAGATCATCTTCGTATCAGGCTACGCGGAGGAGGCGTTCGAAAAGAATCTGCCCGACCGCGGTCAGTTTGCCTTCCTGGCAAAACCCTTCACCCTCAAGCAGCTGGTCGCCGCTGTGAAGGAAACCATCGCGTCCTGATGCCGCATCAAAGTCCGCCGTGGCCATTGCCGCGTGCGCGGACCTGATCGGTTTGAGGGGTGCATCAGCGGCAGACTTCGGGCGATCGCACAGCAGCAAGGGCGTTGGGTTCCGTTGATGCGAGTGTGAATGCGCCGCGCCATGGAACCCGGCACACTCTGCGTCATTGGGATCGGGAATTTTTGGCGGGAGCACCGGTTTCTTGCACCGGATCAGACCGCTATCCTGATCAATCGGCGAGTTTGGTTTGCGCCGTCAAAACGACAATGTGGAGTCCCAAACGGAACGCCCCCGCTGGGCTAAAGGTTTGCCTGCCGCCGCCAGAACGGAGCGCCGGGCAACGGAACACAAAATGAACGACCGATGGTTTGGACGCCGGCCGGGCCACGAAAGGCTTCCGGTGATCATGTTGGCTGCGCTCGCTGCAGTCGGCATTTTGGTGTCCGGCCTGGTCGCCCAGCGAGAAATGCAGCAGTTCACCACCGTGCGACGGCTGCGATGGGAACAATCGATCGCCGGGCACTTCGACGTCGTCGGTGATTATCTCCTGTACCGACAGAGCCTCGCCCGGGTGGTCGCGACCCTCTACGCTCCACCCCCGTTGCCGACACCCCATCCGCTCGCCGGCTTGGGCGATCGTGTGCTTGATCTCGTGACCGACGTGACGACAGTCAGTTGGCTCCCGCAAGTGACCCCCGAGCATGCCAATGAAGCCTTGCAGGCGCTGTCGGAGGCCGGCGTCACAGATCCACATTTCGTCGGTGCAGATAATCAACCGGTCGTTCCCGAGACCTTGGACCGGCCGCTGTTTCCACTCCTCGACGCTGTTCCGGATCGGCAGCGGCGGCTCCTGGCCCTTGATGTCGGATCCTTTCCAGATCGTCGGGCCGCCATTGAGCGCGCCCGTGACCTGCACGCAGTGATCAGGACAGGTCTCGTGACTCTTGTGAGGCCCCCGGACACAAAAGGCATGTTCCTTTATGCCCCGGTGTATGCCGCCGACGGCCGGTTCCTAGGGGTGTTGGCGTTCGGCTACGAACTCACACGCCTACTTCGCGATGCCATCACGGCTGCGAGCGCCATTCGCGAATTCGACATTCACGTTTACGACGACGGTTCGGACGCCGAACTCCTGGGGGTTGCTCCCGATGGAACCGTCATCACCGGATCCACACGGCGTCGCGATGCGGCAGGATCAATCGATCGCGCCACGGAATTTGCCGGACGAAAGCTGCACTTCGTTTACGCCAGCACCCATGATTTTGCGCGTGAGGCGCGTTTGCACGGGGTCTGGGTCGGACTGGGCGGACTTATGCTGACGGGTGGAGCGGTCTTCCTGCTGGCATTCACGGCCAACCGGGCCGCCAGACTCGCCCGTGAGGTTGATTCTCGCCGGTCGGCCGAACAGCGACTCAAAGGATTGATTCATGAGCTCAATCATCGTGTTAGGAACATCATGGCGGTCGCGCAATCCATTGTGCGGTTGAGTTTCTCCCCCGACCACGACCTCGCCGAGACCCAGTCGATCTGCGAGGGACGGCTGCGTGCGCTATCGAGTGCCCTCTCGCTGCTCACCAACAGCGATTGGTCCGGTGTGAAGTTGCAGCAGCTCGCAAGCGGCGAGCATTTGCCCTTCGCCGATCGGATTCATGCCAGGGGGCCCGATCTTGCCCTGCAACCGCGTTCCGCCCAGACCTTCGCCGTGTTGCTTTACGAGCTTGCGGCCAATGCGGCCAAGTACGGAGCTCTGTCCACGCCCGAAGGGCAGGTTGATTTGCACTGGGACGTTGACCACACCCAAAATCCCGCGGTGTTTCGATTGCGCTGGTGTGAAGCCGGCGGGCCAAAAGTTGCACCGCCCGTCCGACATGGCTTCGGGGAGTTACTGGTCCGTCGTATCGGACCCCGCGATGTCGGGGGGCGCGCGCAGGTTCATTATGATCCGGACGGCCTGCGTTATGAATTGGACGCACCAGCCACTGAAATGATCATCGAGGAGGGCGCCCAGCGTCATTGAGACGGTCCGAGACCTCCGAAAGCGGGCGCGACTGATCCCGCAACTGGCTGCGGGCGCATGGCAGGGAGCCGCTCATTGACGGATCGGTTGGCCAAAGTCCGGCTTAAGATCAAAAATCAGGCCTAAGATGCCCATGGTGGGCCAGCTAATCTGCTGGAGACCAGAAAGACGAGGACGGAGAGTTTCATGACCGATAATGATCATTCAGTGCCGCGCCGCGCGGTCATTCGTGGGGCTGGGTTCGGGCTCGGCGCCGGGCTGATGGCAGGGATCATGCCGGGTCGCCAGGCCGATGCGATCGAACCGCTGACCCAGGCCGCCTCACCTCAAAGCCCGGAGATCTGGAGCGGCGAGTATCGGGCCAAGAAGGGCGACGTCTCACTTTATCTCTATCGCAAGCGGGTGAGTGCGCCCAAATCGGACGAGTCACCCTTGCCAGTGTTGTTCCTGGTGCATGGGTCGTCGATTTCAGCACGGCCGACCTTTGACCTCACCGTGCCCGGCCATGGAAATTATTCGCTGATGAACAAGTTCGCCGAATTCGGCTTCGATGTTTGGACGATGGATCATGAAAATTATGGGCAATCCTCGCGTACATCAGGCAATGCCGACATCGCCAGCGGGGTCGAGGATCTCAAGGCGGCGAGCGAAGTGGTGATCCGTGAGACTGGACGCCAGAAATTCCACTTCTGCGGCGAATCGTCGGGGGCGTTGAGGGCCGGAGCGTTCGCGCAACAGAGCCCCGAGCGGATCGATCGACTGGTGCTGCTTGCTTTCACGTACAAGGGAGCGGGATCGCCGACGCTCGCCAAACGTGCAGAGCAACTTGCCTATTATCGCACCCACAATATGCGGCTGCGGGACCGCGCCATGATCGAAAGCATTTTCACCCGTGACAAACCCGGCACCTCAGACCCGGCAGTGGCGCAAGCGCTCGCCGACGCCGAACTCAAATTCGGGGACCAAGTCCCCACGGGCACCTATCTCGACATGACGGCCAACCTGCCCGTCGTGGATCCGACCAAGGTCACGGCGCCCACGCTGCTCATGCGGGGTGAATATGATGGCATCGCTACGATTGATGACCTGTTCGATTTTTATAAGCAACTCCCGAGTGGTGACCGACAACTCGTCATCGTGCCGGGTGCAGCTCATTCGCTGGTGTTGGCGATCAACCGCCCGCTCCTTTGGCACACCATGCATGCCTTTTTGACCATGCCGCCCGCCGTTGCCACCTGATTTCCACCGCCGTGGATCTTGATGAGATGACCGAGCCCCCGGCTGATGGTGAGGAGGACATCGAGGAGCGCCAACGGAGAAGGAATGTGCTCCTCCTGCTGGTCGCAGTTGCGCTCGTGGTGGGCGGAGTGTGGCTCGTCAATAGGCTGATTGAGATGCACAACATCCAGGATTGCGTCGCCTCCGGGCGGACCAACTGCGCCCCGATCAGCATCGACGGCCGCTAGCGCTCTGG
>Ga0187783_10001651_pt1 | contig 16497 bp, 17 predicted proteins | sample 1015_SJ02_MP02_2_FD_132471 | JGI IMG/M metagenome (GOLD analysis project Ga0187783, IMG submission 132471) | Tropical peat soil microbial communities from peatlands in Department of Meta, Colombia - 1015_SJ02_MP02_20_MG | ecosystem: Environmental > Terrestrial > Soil > Wetlands > Peat | place... | reverse complement strand
TGGCGGGCCAAGGCCGCCGCGTGCGCCCGGCAGGCGCGGAGCTAGTGGACCAGCCCCCCGGCCGTCCTTCCGCCCGGCGACAGCGATGAGCAAGCCGGCGCTGCTGTTCCTCAGCCCCATCATGCCCGCCCTCGGCGGGAACGGGCTCGCCATGCGGGCCGGCGCCACGCTGGAGGCGCTGGCGGCAGACTACACCGTTCACCTGCTGGTCATTCCGGTCGCGGGCCCGGCCGGGCCGCCCGGCGATGAGGTGCGCCGCTGGTGCGCCCGCATCCTGGTACACCCGGCCGGCCGGCACGTCGACCCGCTGTTCCGGCTGATCGCCGGCGTCCGCGATCCGGACGAGCGGCTGACCGCGCTGCTGGCCTACCCGCGTCCGGCGCTGTGCCGGTTCGCCACGTCCGCCTCGGTGCGGGAGGCGGCCGAGCTGGCCCGGGGGCCGGCGTACCAGGCGGTACACACCTTCCGGCTGTACCTGGCCCCGTTCGCCGAGCCCTACCTGGCCCAGCCTGGCCTCGAGGTCAGGCTTGACCTCGACGACGACGACGTGACGACCCACCGGCGCATCGCCGGCCTGCTCCGCGAGGACGGCGACGAGCGCGCCGCCCGGGCCGAAGGGTCGCAGGCCGACCGGTACGAGGCCATGGCCGCCGCGCTGCTGCCGCGCTTCGACCGGGTCTACGTGGCCGCCCCGGCCGACCGTGACCGGGTCGCGGCCCGCCACCCCGGCACCGGCGTGGCCGTGCTCGAGAACGTCGTGCGGCTGCCAGGGCCGGTGGCGCCGCCGCCGGACGGGGAGCCGTTCACGTTCGTGTTCATGGCCAACTTCGGCTACTACCCCAACGCCGACGCGGCCCGCTACTTCTGCGCCCAGGTCCTGCCGCCGCTGCGGGCCGGCGCGCGCCGGCCCTTCCTGGTGCGCTTCGTCGGGGCCGACCCGCCGGCGGCGGTGGCCCGGCTGGCCGACGAGCCTGAGGTCACTGTGACCGGCCGGGTGGCCGATGTCACCCCGTGGTATCAGTCCGCGCATGCCGTGGTGGTCCCGGTACGCGCGGGCGGGGGGACGCGGATCAAGGTGCTCGAGGCGTTCGCCCACGGCCGTCCCGTCGTCTCTACCTCCGTCGGGGCCGAGGGCCTGGACGTCACGCCCGGCCGGCACCTCCTCCTGGCCGACACCCCGGCCGACTTCGCCGCCGCCGCCGTCCGCCTCATGAACGAGCCCGCGCTCGGCCGGGCCCTGGCCGACCAGGCCGGCGCCTGGGTGCGGCAGCGGGTGCTGGCCCGGTTGCGTGAGCCCCTGGCGGCACGGCCCGCGCCATTACCGGTCCCTGGTCGTCAGACCGGGCGCCCGCGCCCGGCATGGGGTCAGCGGCTGATCGCTTCGGCCGACAGATCCAGGTACTGCTCGTCGGCCGACCCCGGCAGCGAAACGGCGCCCGAGGCCGGCGCGGGCTTCGGCCTGCGCGGCTCCCTCGCCCCTGCACCGCCGCCGCGGCCGCGGTAGATGAGCAGCCCGTTGACCGGATCCGGGACCGCATCCAGGGCCGCGCGCACGACGGGCAGGCCGCGGAACGCCTCCCACTGCTCCTCGGTGTCGAAGAGCACCTCGAACACCACGCCCCACTCGTCCGCGTGCCACGCGCCGTCGCGGACGCCGTTCGTCAGCGCCGCCTCGATGAGGGCCGAGTCATGCTGCTCCTGCCACCGGAAGGCAGAAACCCCGCCGTGCATGACCTCGATCGACCACCACTGGCCCACAACCGCGATATTACGTCTTGTCCCGCGAACCGCAACCCCAACCGCAACCCCCTGATCCGCCGCCGCTCACCCCGCCGCCGCTCACCCCGCCGCCGCTCACCGCCGCCGCTCAGCGAGGGTGCTTGGATGGGCGCATGACAACTGAGCAGGAGGCGCCGCGCGTGGTCAGCGCCAGCCGGGAGATCGCGGCCGAGCCGGGGGCGATCTTCGAGCTGATCGCGGATCCGGCCGTGCAGCCGAGCTGGGACGGCAACGACAACCTGGCCACTGCGCCGGCCGGGCAGCGCGTCCGCCGCGCCGGCGACGTGTTCACGATGACGCTGACCGGCGACGGCGCCATCAGGGAGAACCACGTGGTCGAGTTCGACGAGGGGCGCCGGATCGCCTGGAGGCCGGCCGAACCCGGGCAGGAGCCGCCCGGGCACCTGTGGCGGTGGGAGCTCGAGCCGGTCGCCCCGTCGCGCACGCGGGTGACCCATACCTACGACTGGACCAGGCTGACCGACGAGAACCGCTTCAGGCGGGCCCGGGCGACCACCGCCGTCAGCCTGCAGGCCTCCCTGGACCGGCTCGCGGCCCTGGCCGAGAGCTCCTGACCGCGGTAGACCCTGACTACGGCAGGCCAGGCAAACGGCGTCCTCGGCGGCCTCAGATCCGCTGCTCGGTCGCGGCGTCAGGGACCCCGTCGAAGTAATGGTCGAGGACCTGGCGGAACACCGGCTGGTCCGGGCCGGCGTGCAGGAACAGCGTGACCGACGAGCACAGCTTCTGCGCGTCGACCTCGCCGAAGATATGCTCCGCGGTGCGGCCCCTGAGCCCGGCCACGATCGCGGCGCATTCGACCAGCCGCGGGCCGAGGACGGGATGGGCCAGGTAGGCCCGGGCCTCCTCCAGCGAGCTGATGGCGTAGGTGCGGGACGCCAGGCTGAACCCAAGGCCCGCGACCTGCGGGAAGATGAACCACATCCAGTGGCTGTCCTTGCGCCCGGCGCGCAGCTCGGCGGCCGCCCGCTCGTAGGTGCCGCCGGCGTCCTGGGCCGCCACGAAGCGCCGCAGGTCGTACGGATCGTCTGCCGTCATACCGGTAATCCTGTCGGACATGCTCGCTGCTGGCACGGAAGTGATACCACGTACCGTTCGGAAAAATTTTTGAATTACTCGGAACGGACGGTGGTCTCACCATCCCGATACGGGTGGAAGCTCCCGCGCTCCCCGGCCTGGCCGGTACCCTGGTCCGCGCCTGGGCGCGTCACGGCGCGGCGAGCAGCCGGTCGATCTGCGCGATGGCCTGCGCGTTCGTGTCGTAGCGTAGCGCGTGCATGCCCGCCTGGATGGCACCGGCCACGCACGGTTCTGAGTCGTCGAGGAACACGATCTCCTCCGGGCGGACTCCCAGGCGGCCGCAGGCCAGGGCGTAGATCCGCGGATCGGGCTTGGTCATGCCCGCCTCGTGGGAGTAGACGATCTCGTCGACCAGGTCCTCGAACCCGTAGGCCGCCCGCTCTCTCTCCCTGGCCCCGACGAAGCTGTTGCTGATGATCCCGGTGCGGTACCGCGGCCGCAGCCGGCGCGCGTACTCGATCAGCTCGGTGTTCGGGGTGCCCAGGTACTCGCGCCACAGGTCGGCCATGAACTCGCCGAGCTGTGCCAGGTCAAGGCCGAGCCGGTCGCTGAGCGCCCGGTGCACGTCGTCCAGGGTGATCGTGCCGATGGTGCCGGCCTTGAAGGGCTCGTACATCCGCTCGTTCAGGCCCCCGGCGGGCAGCCCGAGCCGGTCCTCCCACTGCCTCCTGACGCCGAGGTCGGGGGTGATCTCGAGTACCCCGCCGATGTCGAACACCACTGCCCTGATTCCCATGACGGTCGCTGACCTCCCATCGCCCGGCACCGCGCCGGCCGTGCCCATGCTGCGGCTTTCCCCTGGGTCAAGGTCAAACGCCGGGATGCCGGGCCCGGAACACCCTAGGCCGACCAGGTGTTCTACTTATGCGCGTTCACGCGTGCGTGTGAGAAGGAAGGTCAATGGCCCAGTGCGTTACGTGCGGGAGCGAACTGCATCCCGACCGGGCAAAGAAGTACAACTACTGCATGGCGCCGGAGTGCCAGCGCAAGAACCTCAAGGGCGTGAGCATGGTGGCCGTCGGGGTGAACAAGTCGGCCGAGCAGTACATGCTCCTGGATGAGGAGACCCGTGACGACCTGGCCCGCGGCAAGTTCGCCGACCAGCGCCGTGGCAACTTCGGCACCTCGGTCCCGTCGTCCGACCCGGCCGGGCGCCCGGCCCGAGCCCAGCAGGTCCAGGCCGCCCGGCATCCCCGGCCCGCCCGGCGTGCCCCGGCCGTACCGTCTCACCCCTGGACGAAGTCCCAGGAGCGGCTAGCCCTGCTGTACAACCAGCAGGGACTGCGGCCCGAGGAGATAGCGCAGAAGCTCGGACTGAGCCGCTACATCGTGACCCAGATCATCCTCACGTCCCGGAACCGCGGGAAGCTCTGACCCGGACGGCGCTCCTCAGCTCCGGGCGTAGTTGCTCGCGCCGTACCAGTCGACGACGATGACCGGCTCGTCGCCCACCACCCAGGCGTCGTGACCCTGCGGCAGGGCGGTGACGTCGCCGGGGCGCGCGTCGAACTCCGAGCCGTCGGCCATGACCACGTGCAGCACTCCCTGCACGTGGTACTGGAAGTGGGGTGCCTCGCACAGGTCGGTGCCTGCCAGTGGCTTGACGTGCTCGGACCAGCGCCAGCCCGGCTGCAGGGTGAGCCGGCCGACTTCGCCGCCCCCGATCCGCAGCAGGTCAAGCCGGCCGCGCTCGAAGTCGCGGGTCTCGTCGGCGGCGGCGAAGGTCTTCTGTTCTGCCGTGGCGGTCATGAGATGCCTCCTTTGATCGGTCTCGAGCACCAGCTTGACCGGCGCCGGTTGCAGCTTCTTTGCAGCGCGGGCGATCTGGCGGCCCGCGCTCGCGCTGCGGTTTGATACGAGCATGAAGTCGCTGGCGGTGCGGGTGCTGAGCGACTTCGGCGTGGACGGCATCGAGCCGCATGCCCTGGGCAGCAGGAAGGGGCGGCTGGCGCTGTACCTGCTGGCCCTGGCCGAGGGCCAGGTGGTGCCGACCGACGCGCTGGTCGACGCGCTGTGGCCTGGCGCGCCGCCGGCCCGGCCCGAGGACCAGCTGGCCGTGCTGGTCAGCCGGCTGCGCACGGTGCTTGGCCGGGAACGGATCCAGCATCGCGACCACGGGTACCTGCTGACCTGCGATTGGCTCGACGCATCAGAGCTGGCCGCGCTGACCGGGGAGATGGACCGCAGGCGGGGCGCGGGAAACGCGCTCGGCGCGGCGGCGGCGGCCAGGATCGCGCTGTCGCTGCTGCGCGGCTACGGACCGGCGACGTTGCCCGGCGAGTGGGCCCAGCTAAGGCTGGCCGAGATGGACCGCCTGGCCCGCCAGGCCCGGCGAGTCGCGGCCACGATCCTGCTCGAAGCCGGGGACTGGATGGCGGCCGCCGACGCGGCGACCGCGGCGGTGGACGCCGACGCATACGACGAGTCCTCGCTGCGGGTCCTGCTGCGGGCCTACGTGGCGGGCGGCCGGGTGGCGGCGGCCCTGGCCGCCTACGCCCGGGCGCGGGAGCGACTGGCTGCTGACCTCGGCACCGATCCGTCACCGCAGACGGTTGCCCTCTACACCGCGATCCTGCGCGGCGAGCTGCCCTCGCCGCCGCCCGTCCCGGCCGGCGTCCCGGCCGGCTTGGTCGGCCGGGACGAAGAGCTGGCCTACCTCGACACGGTGGCCCGGCGGGCCCGCGCAGGCTCGACGGAGATCGTCGTGGTGGACGGTGAGGCCGGCATCGGGAAGACGGCCCTGCTCCGGGCCTGGTCCGGCCAGCGGGCCGCCGCGGGCGACATCGTGCTCATGGCTCTGTGCGGGCGGCTGGACCAGGCCATGCCGCTCGACGCCGTGCTCATCGCGTTGTCGGCGCTGCTGCGCCGGCTCGAGCCCGACGTGACCGCCGACGTCCTGGGCCGGGACGCGCCGATCCTCGCGCCGCTCGTCGGCGCGGACCGGACGACCCGCCGGGCTTCCCGGGGCCACGGCGGGCGGGCGGAGCTGATCCTGGCCGACAGCATGCTCGGTCCCGCCGTGCTTTACGCGGCGCTGGTGAGGGTGGCGGCTCGCCTCGCGCAGCGGGCTCCCCTGGTGGTGGTGATCGATGACGCCCACCTGGCCGGGCTGGCCCTGGCCAACTGGCTGAGCTTCGCGCAGCGGGAGAACATGCCCGCCACGGTCGTCGCCGCGGTCAGGTCCGGCGAGGGACCGTCCGTGCCGGCCACAGCGTTCGTGCACCTCGGCCTGCTCGGCCGGGAGGCCGCCGCCGCGCTGGTCGGGCCGGCCCGGGCCGATGAGCTGTACGAGCGGTCCAAGGGCCACCCGCTGTTCCTCACCGAGCTCGCGCAGCAACCCGACCGGGCCGAGCTGCCCGCGTCGCTGGTCGAGTCGGTTTCGGCGCGCTGTGACGAGCTGGGCCCGGCCGGAGCGATGCTCCGCGCCGCCGCCGTGATCGGCCCCGAGCTTGACATCGAGCTGCTCGCCGCCCTGCTGGGCCGGCCCGCCGTCGACCTGCTCGACGACGCCGAGTACGCCACGGCCAAGCAGCTGCTGGCCGCCGACGAAGGGACATTCCGGTTCCGTCACGAGCTGGTGCGGGAGGCGCTGGCCGCCACCGCGACCTTCGGCCGGGCCGCGCTGCTGCACCGGCAGGCGGGCCGCGTGCTGGCCAGGCAGCCGTACGCCGACCCGGCCCTGGTGGCGTACCACGCGCGGCTGGGCGGCGACCTGGCGCTCGCGGCCAGGTCGCTGCGGACCGCGGCCGAGCGGGCCGCCGAGCGATTCGACCACGCGGCGGCCGAGGCCCTGCTTGACGACGCCCTGCGGCTGTACCCTGAGCCCGAGGGATGGCTCGAACGGGCCAGGGTGCGCACTCACCGCCGCCGGTACGCCGAGGCGCTGGCCGACGTCGAACTCGCCGCCGCGGCCGGCGCCGCCGCGCTGGAGGTCGGGGCGTGGGCCTGCTACTTCGACCGGCGGTTCGAGCAGGCAGCCCAGTTCGCCGCGGACGGCGCGCTGGCCGCGTCCGATGCCGCCACCCGGTCACGCTGCCTGGCCGTCGGCGGCCGGACGTGGCACGCGGCCGGCCGCCTGGACCAGGCCGAGCTTCTGCTCGGCGAGGCATTCGCGCTGGCCGACGGGGCCGACCGGGTGACCGCGGCGGCGTGGCTCGGCGTGCTGCGGGCCCATCAGAGCCGGACGGCAGAGGCGCTGGCGCTGCTGCGGCCCGCGGCCCGGGCCCGAGAAGGCGTGGCGCACACCGCGGCGACCCTGCACTCGCTGCTGTTCAGCGGGCACGCGCACGCCATGGCCGGCCGGCCCGACCTGGCCCTGGACGCTTTCGCGCGGTATACGGCCGAGGTCGAGCGCCGGCAGGTGCCGCGGTTCGCCGGCCGTGCGGTGAACTTCGCCGGCTGGGTGCTGCGCAACCTGGGCGTGGCCGAACAGGCGCACGAGTGTCACCTCAGGGCACTTGAGCTGGGGCAGGCCGGCCCTGGCATCCCCGAGCTCACGATCGCCGCGCTGCAAGACCTGGCCGAGGAGGCCGTGGCCGCCAGCGATCCTGACGGCGCGCAGTCCCGGCTTACGCAAGCGCGGGCCCTGCTGCGCGGAGACCTGGTCTTCGGCTGGCGGCTTGATCTCAAGCACCAGCTGATCACGGCGCGGCTCGCGCTGCTGCGGGAGGCGGCCGAGCCGGCGCTGGCCGCGGCGGGCGAACTGGAAACCCGCGCGACGGCCCTGGGCGTGCCGCGGTACACCGGCGCGGCGCGGCTGCTGAAACACCGTGCGCGCCGGATGCTCGGCTTCGACGTCGACCTGGATGCGGTCGCCGCGGACCTGGACCTTGTCCGCGCAACGGCGGCGATCGAGGCCTGGTGGTGGACCGGCGAGACCGCCGCCGGCCTGTCCGTTCCCGCCTGGCTTGACGACGCCGGTGAGCAGGCCGACCGGCTGGCGTGCCAGGCCGGTGAGCACGGCGATGCGCTGCGGCGCGCGGCCGGCCGCCAGCTGGACCGCTGGCGGGCGCGAGCGGGCTAGCGACCTCGCCGCTCAGCGGGCCGTGAGCACGAGCATCGAAACCACCAGCGGGCCCGTCCCGGCGACGGCGGATTCCGCGGCCCGCTGCAGCTCGCCCTGCCGGGCGGTGGTGAGCGACCGCACGAACGGCGCGACGTGGGCCATTCCCAGCCGCCACGACGCAAGCTGGGCCGGGGTGGACAGACCGGTGGCCACCGTGACGGTCCGCAGCCGCACCCGGGTGAAGCCGGCCGCGGCCGCCGCCGCGCTGAGGGCGGCCGGGTCGCTGCCCCGCGGCTCGGTCTCCCGCTTGAACGTGAGGTACCACGACGGGGGCTGATAGCCGAACGAGTGCAGGACCTCATCGACCGCGGCCTTGGCCGGGTGGGTCCAGCCAGGCGCGAACGCGCTGGCGGCCAGCGCCGCCCCCACCCGACGTGTCTCGCGCAGGCCCGCGCCGAGGTGCGGCAGGTGGCCCAGGCAGAACGCCGCCAGGACGAGGTCGAAGCTGCCGTCGCGGAACGGCAGGGCAGCGACGTCGGCGGCGACAGGATGCAGCCGGCGGCCGCACCGGCGCAGCATCCCAAGCGCCAGGTCGGCCGACACCACCGATCGGGCGCCGGCCGCCAGCGCGGCCCGCCCGGCCACCCCGGTGCCCGCGCCAAGATCGAGCACCCGTCCGCCCGCCACCGGCCCGGCGCACGAGAGCAGCGCGTCCGCGAGCGTCCCGTAGAGCCGCGCGGGGCCATCGGACCACCGCTCGGCGGCCGCGTCGTAGGCCCCGCGCAGGCCTGCGCTCAGTTCAGCAGCGGCGCCGCCCTGACCGCCTGCTCCTCCCACCACGCGAGCTCCTCGTCGTAGCCGCCCAGGGCCTTCTCCCAGCCGAACTGGACCAGCGCGCCGAGCAGGCACAGCGCCAGCTGGCGCTCCCACCACGGTTCGGTGCTGATCCCGTGCTCTTCCAGCGCCTCCCGGTAGGCGGCGACCGTGTCGTGCTTGCTCTGTGGCAGACGGCGGCAGTTGATCGCCAGGTACCAGGCCAGGTCCGACAGCGGCGCCCCGCGCCCCGGCTGCTCCCAGTCGAGCAGGACCGTGCGGCCCGCGTCGTCGGTGCCCAGGTTGTCCAGTTTCCAGTTGCTGTGCACGAACGTGTGCGGGGTGGCCTCAAGCGCCTCCACCAGCGGGCCCGGATCCCGGGCCAGCGGACCGACGATCGCGGCCGCGTCCGGGGCGACCTCGGCCAGCCGCGGCCAGCCCTCGCCGACCAGCCGGGGCACCAGGTGCCCGGAGCCGATGGACTCCTCCGCCTGCGCCAGCCACGGGGACAGTTCCAGGTAGCGGTGCATGACCGGGACCACGTCGCACTCGCTGCCGCATTCCCAGAAAGCGGCGTGCAGCGCGGCCATGTGCCGCATGAAACGCAGGTGCTGATCCAGGCCGATCGGCTCGTCGGTCACCGGGACCAGCCACGGGGTCACGTCCCGCATCAGCAGCGCACAGCCGCCCGACCGAGGCCGGCCGTCGCCGTCCTCCGGCGCGACCCCGACGATCGGCTGGTTGAAACACGCGGGCAGGCGGGCCAGGATGCCGAGTTCGCAGGCCAGCAACGGCGCGCCGCGCAGGCAGCCCGACGCCCTCAACGTCCAGTCCTCGGCCAGGTCGAGGTGCTTGAGCACGTAGGGCTGGCCGGCGATCACCACCCGCTCCAGCCGGGCCCCTGATTTCCCCGCCGCCCCGGCCAGCCCGGTTCGCTCGGTCGCGCCCGCGATCAGATCGGCCACGCTGGCGTACACGGCCGGGGCGTCAGGCACTGGCGGCCTCCATCTCCGCGAGCAGTGAGGCCGGCCACCGTCCGCCGCAGAAGACGGTATCGGCCACGATCCTGTCATCGCGCACCGTGAGCATGTGGAGATGATGGGCGGCGTGCGGCACGCCGTTCTCGGTCCAGCTGAGCGTGTACTCCACGATCTCGCTCGGCCCTGCGTCTGCCTGCACCGGGTACCGGTGGAGCTCGCCGAACTGGCCGGGGTCGGCGAACCAGCGGGCGTACTCGGCGCGGATCGCGTCGGCACCGGACGCGTGCAGCCGCCAGTTGGGGACCGTGGCGTCGAGTTCCGCGTCGGCGCTCCACGCGTCGCAGGCCGGAATCGTGGCGTTCTGGATGGCGGTCAGGAACTTCTCGATCGCTGGTGACGATGACATGGGGCCTCCCGATGGTCTGTTAGCCAGCATGCTTGACCGAAGACCTTGCAGCCAGTTTGCACCCGCACGTCATGGCTCTGGCATGCGCCGGCCTGGCGGCGATCCCTCACCAGAGCCGGGCCGTGGCCCGGCGCGCCCCCTCCGCGAGTGCCTGGAACTTGGCCCACACGATCGTCGGGTGGATCTCCGGGGTGTAGGTGGCCTGGGAGGAGAAGCCGCAGTCGGCGCTGGCCACCACGTTCTCCCGGCCGACGAGCTCGGCGAACCGGACGATGCGGTCGGCGATCACCTCGGGGTGCTCCACGATGTTGGTGGCGTGGCTGATGACCCCGGGCAGCAGCACCGTATCCGGGGGCGGCTTGACCGTCTCGAACACGTGGTAGGCGTGCTCGTGCCGCGGGTTGGCGGCCTCGAACGAGAACGCCCCGGCCTCGATGGCGAACAGGGTGTCGATCAGGTCGGCCAGCGGCGCGTCGTGCACCCTCGGGCCCTCGTTGATGCCGTAGCACGTGTGCAGCCGCACCCGGTCCCGCGGAATGCCCCGCAGGCTCCGGTTGATGGCGTCGACGTACCCGCGCGCGACCTCCAGCTTCTCCCGGGCCGGCCCGGGGCCGTAGCTGAACACGTCGGTGAGGAACGGGTCGTCGATCTGCAAGGTGAAGCCGGCCTCGACGATGGCCGCATACTCCTCGTGCAGCGCGTCGGCGACCGCGCACAGGTAGTCGGCCTGGGACGGGTAGTACTCGTTGCCGCCGACCCCGCTGGGGGCCACGGCGCAGACGAACACCTGGTCGGGTCCCGCGTCGCCGACCGCCGCCCGGAGCAGATCCAGATCGCGCCGCAGCCGCTCGTGCCCGGTGTAGGTAACCGGGCCGGTGCAGCTGACCGGCACGGCCGGGACCGCCATCCCGCCGGTCATCGCGCCCTTGAGGTACTGCTCGTAGTACTCGGGGAAGCCGTCGATCTCGGCCCGGAACCCCGCCAGCGGGTCGCCGCCCGGCCGCGGCTCGAAGCCGCTCAGCCGCTGCCTGATGTAGGCGTAGAACCCGGTCTTTGTCTGCTCGCCGTCGCTGACCGCGTCAAGACCGGCCGCGCGCTGCCTGGCCACGACGTCCTCGACCGCCCGGCGCTCGGCCCCGGCGAGTTCGGCCGGATCGACCGGGGCGCCCTCGGCCGCCGCCCTCATCAGGTCAAGCAGCGCCGGCGGCCGGGCCAGGCTGCCGACATGGGTGGTACGGATGCGATCGGTGCTGCGCAGCATGACGGACCCCGCCTTCGGTTGAGTCCCAGCTTGCCATCCCCGGGCCAGGCGGCACGACCGGCGCGGGGGTCACGCCCGGGCCAGACCGTCCGCCGGCCCCACCGTCAAGGTCACCTTGACGCCCCGACCCGTCAAGGCTAACCTGACGGCATGACGATTCCGCGAACCAGCGTGCCGGGCGCCAGCCGGATCGAGACGCTGTGCTGCTCGTTCTGCAGCAAGGACAAGGACTCGGTGGCCAAGCTGGTCGCCGGGCCCGGCGTGTACATCTGCATTGAGTGCGTGGACCTGTGCAGCCAGATCATCGCCGGGCCGGTGCCGGAGTTCGGCCCGTGGAACGAACGGCCGGACGACGAGCTGCTGGCCAGCCTGGCCCGGATCCAGGCGGTGGCGGCTCAGGTCGACGCGGCCGTGCACGACTACGTGGGCATCCTGCGCGGCCGCGGCGTCACCTGGACCCGCATCGGAGAGGCGCTCAGCGTATCCAAGCAGGCCGCGTGGGAACGGTTCTCAGGCGAGGACTGACCCGCCTCAGGCACCCGCGTTGGCCGTCTCGGCCACCGGTGCGGCCGGCAGGTCCCGGTGAACCGGTGAGCCCGGAATCAGGGCTCCAGGGCCAGCAGCTTGGCCGCGACCTCGGTGAGGTCCTCGCCCACGACGTCGGGCGGGGCGAACGGCGCGCCGAAGCCGCCGGACTTGCGGCTCACCCAGCCGGTGGTCAGCCCGGCCCGCTTGGCCCCATGGCAGTCCCAGTCGTGCGTGGCGACCAGCGCCATCCGGTCGGCCGGCACGCCCATGACCGAGGCGGCGTACAGGTAGACCACGCTGGCCGGCTTCCACCGGTACACCTCGCCGACCGAGATCACCCGCGCCACCGCGGAGCCAAGCCCGGTCCGCTCGACGAACGCCGATACGAGCGGGCCTGACCCGTTGGTCAGGCAGGCCACCCGCAGGCCCGCCTCGGCCAGCCTGGCCACCGCTGGCAGCGCGTCGGGGAAGGCGGGAAGCTCGCCGAAGCCCGCCATGACCTGCGCCACCTGCTCGTCGCCGATCGTGTAGCCGGTGACGGCGCGCAGCGCCGACTCCGCGACATCACCGAACGCCACGTAGTCTCCGGTCGCGGACAGGGCCATGCCGTCCCGCAGCGTGCGGGTGTACCAGGGCTCGAGCAGCCCAGGCGGCTGCCCGGCCGCGGTGAGCCGCTCGCGCAGCGGCTCGAGCGACATCAGCGTGTCGATCACGTCGAAGGCCACCACGGCCGGGCGGCGCGTCACCTCGCCGCCGCCACCCAGGCCGATAGCGGCTACGTCCGAATGTTCTGGCTCGCCCATGCGGTGCTCCTGCCCTGTCCGTGGGCACGTGTGGGCACGTGTGGGCACCAAACCTACATCAACCGCCGGGCTGGTCGCCGCCGTCTTCCAAGTCCGAGATGTCCAGCTCCGGGCCACCGTGCACGAACGTGTCCGGGTTCTCCAGGTCGTCGGCGGCGGGCAGCAGGTCGGGATGGGCCCACAGGGCGTCCCGGCCGTCGATGCCCCGCGCCTCGGTCAGGCCCTGCCAGATGGCGGCCGCCTCGCGCAGCCTGCGCGGGCGCAGCTCAAGCCCGACGAGCGTCGCGAACGTGCGCTCGGCCGGGCCGCCGGTGGCCCGGCGGCGCCTGATCGCCTCGGCCAGGGCGTCGGCGTGCGTCAGCCGGTTACCGGCCGCAGCCGCCACCACGGTCGCCACCCACCCTTCGACCAGCGCCAGCGCGGTCTCAAGCCGCACCAGCGCGGCCTTCTGCGCCGGCGTGTCCTCCGGGCGGAACAGGCCCTCGCCCGCCAGCGCCTCACGCAGCGCCTCGGGGTTGGTGATGTCCACCTCGGGGATCGCCTCTTGCAGCCGCGTCATGTCGATGGTGATGCCGCTGGCGTACTGCTCGACCGCGCCGAGCAGGTGCGCGCGCAGCCACGGCACGTGCGCGAACAGCCGCTGGTGGGCCGCCTCCCGCAGGGCCAGGAACAGCCGTACCTCGCCGGCGTCGACGGACAGCCCCTGGCCGAACTGCGCCACGCCCGCCGGCAGCAGCGCGGCCACACCTTCCGGGCCGAGCGGCAGCCCGATGTCGGAGGAGCCGACCACCTCGCGGGCGAGTTCACCGACCGCGGTGCCGGTCTGGCTGCCGATCATCGCCCCGCCGATCCGGCTCATCATGGCCGCAAGCCCCTGCAGGCCGCCAAGCCCGCCCGCCCCGCCGCCGAAGGCGCCAAGCGCCTGGCGCATCTCCTCGGGGACGTCCTCGCCGAGCTGCGCCGGGTCGATGTTGAGCATGCCGCTCATTGCCTCGACGCCCTTGGCCGCGATGGGATCGCACAGCTTGGCCCAGACGCCGAACGTGGCCTCGAGCCACTCCGACCGGCTCCACGCCTCGATCTTGCGGATCCCAGAAGGGAACGCGGTCGCCTCGTCCAGCCACAGGTCGGCCAGCCGGACGGCGTCGGCGACCTCGCGGCGCTGCGCGTCAAGCACGCTCGGGTCGCCCACCGCCGCGATCGCGTGCCTGGCCACGTTCTTGGCCAGGTCCCAGTTGACCGGGCCGCCCTGGTACGACAGCAGGTCGGCGAACTGGCGAAGCGCGTCGGCGAACTGCTGCGGGTCGCCCATCGGCCCGAACCCGAACGGCCCGCCCCCACCCGGCCCGGACGGACCAGAAGACCCACCGGAACCCGAAGGGCCCGACGGCCCGCCGCCAGAAGACCCCTGGCCACCCTGGTCTTCTGGCTTATCGGGCAGGCCAAAGCCGAACGGGCGGTCAGCCATCGTTGGCTCTGCGGCAGGATGGAAGGGTCATGACCGTCACGTTATCTCGGGAGAAGCACGCTGTGACAAACGCCCGGCGGCCGGTTCGCTCCGAGCGCAGTGGGGTGTCGTCCCCGCGGGACAGCACCTCACATCCCCAGCCTATGCCCGTGGTGGCCGTCACCGGTGCGGCGAGCGGCATCGGATACGCCCTGACCGTCAGGCTGGCCGCGTCGCCCGTGGTCAAGAGGGTGATCGCGATCGACGCCCGGCGTGGCGACATCGCCGGGGTGACCTGGCGCGTGGCCGACGTGCGCGACCCGGCGCTGGCCGGCCGGCTGGCCGGGGTGGACGTGGTGGTGCATGCCGACCTCGACCTGGCGCCGGATTCCGACGCGCGGGCGCGGCGGGCGTACAACGTGCGCGGCGCCCAGACCGTGCTCACCGCGGCCGCGGCCGGCCGCGTCGGCCGGGTGGTGCTTGTCACCAGCGCCATGGTCTACGGGGCGCGCCCGGACAACCCGGTCCCGCTGCCCGAGGATGCGCCGCTCGCCGCGGACGCGGACAGCAGCGTGGCCGGGGACCTCCTGGAGGTCGAGCAGCTGGCCCGCCGCTCGCCGCGGGCCAACCCGGGCATGGCGGTGACCGTGGTGCGGCCCGCGGCCCTGGTCGGCGAGTCGGTGGACACGCTGGTCACCAGGCATTTCGAGGCCCCTCGCCTGCTGACGGTGAAGGGCTGCGCGCCGCGCTGGCAGTTCTGCCACGTCGATGACCTCACCGCCGCGCTTGAGTTCACCGTCGGCGGCGGCATCGACGGGCAGTTCGCGGTGGGCTGCGACGGCTGGCTCGAGCAGGAGGAGGTCGAGCGGATCAGCGGGCTGAAGAGCATCGAGCTGCCGGCCAGGCTGACGTTCGGTACCGCGCAGCGGCTGCACCGGCTGGGCGTGACCCCGGCCCCCGCGATGGACCTGCGCTACGTGGTGTACCCCTGGGTGGCCGACTGCGCCGCGCTGCGGGCGGCGGGCTGGCGCCCGCGGCTCGGCAACGCCGAGGCGCTGCGAGTCCTGCTCGACCAGCGCAAGGGCCACCACGCCGTGGCCGGCCGCCGCCTCGCGCGCAAGGAGGCCACGATCACCGCCGCCGGCGCCACCGTGGCCGTGATCGGCACCGCCGCCATCATCCGCCGCGCCCGCCGCCACCGCCACACGGACCCGTGACCGCCGCACGCCTTTTCCATCTTCAGCCGAACGATCCGTGGTACCAGTTCAAGGTACCTTTGCAGTGTGAGCGAGCGGGGAAACACAGTGAGCGAGCCAGAGCCATGAGCGTTGTCCGCTTGATCGCCGTGCGGGAAAGCGAGCTATCCGTGGACGAGGTCTCCAGGGCGGTCGCGGGGCCAGGGGCGGGCGGCATCGCGCTGTTCGTCGGCGCGGTCCGCGACAGCGACGATGGCCGCGGGGTGACCGCCCTGTCGTACACGGCCCACCCGTCCGCCGAAGCCGAGCTCCGGCGGGTGGCCGAGGACATCGCAGGAAAGTTCCCCGACGCGGCGGGGATCGCGGCCGTGCACCGCGTCGGCGACCTGGCCATTGGCGACCTGGCCGTGGTGGTGGCGGTGTCCTGCCCGCACCGGGCGGAGGCGTTCGACGCGTGCCGGGCGCTGATCGACGAGCTGAAGGCCTCGGTGCCGATCTGGAAGCACCAGCGGTTCACCGACGGAACGGCCGAGTGGGTCGGCACCCCATGAGCCGGTCGGGGGGCAGGCCATGCGCCGCCGTTCGCTGACGCTGCTGATCGCCACGGTCAGCGTGATCGCGGCGCTCGCGGTCGCCGTGCTGATCCCGGTGCCTTACGTCATCCTCGGACCGGGCCCGACCCTGAACACGCTGGGCCAAGACTCGTCCGGGCAGCAGATCATCACGATCTCCGGACACCCCACCTATCCGACCAGCGGGCACCTGAACATGGTGACGGTCGGCTACCAGGGCGGCCCGGGAGTCACCATCAACATCTTCACCGCGCTCGCCGCGTGGCTGAACCCGCACGAGGCGGTCGTGCCGGAGTCCGAGCTGTTTCCGCCCGGCCAGAGCGCGCAGCAGAGCCAGCAGCAGGACAACCAGGAGATGACCGACTCCCAGCAGACCGCGACCGCGGCCGCGCTGAACGAGCTGCACATCCCGTTCCAGACTCAGGTGGTCGTGGTGGCGGCCGAGCCGGGCTACCCGGCATACGGCGTGCTGCAGTCGGGCGACGTGATCACGGCGGTGGACGGCAAGCCGGTGACCGGCGAGTCCAGCCTGATCTCGCTGATCTACGCGCACCCGGCCGGCACCGTGCTCGACGTGACGATCATCCGCAACGGCCGGACCCAGAC
>Ga0187783_10001650_pt1 | contig 16502 bp, 10 predicted proteins | sample 1015_SJ02_MP02_2_FD_132471 | JGI IMG/M metagenome (GOLD analysis project Ga0187783, IMG submission 132471) | Tropical peat soil microbial communities from peatlands in Department of Meta, Colombia - 1015_SJ02_MP02_20_MG | ecosystem: Environmental > Terrestrial > Soil > Wetlands > Peat | place... | reverse complement strand
TGCCATCGACCGCCTGGTCCTCTGGAACATCGATCTCACCCTGATCGACGTCGGCAGGGTCGCCAGGGATGCGTTCGCCGACGCCTTCCGCCAGGTGACCGGCCGACCGCTCGCCGCGCTACCCCAGCTAGCCGGCCGCAGCGATACCGAGATCTTCTTCGAGTCGCTGTACCTGAACGACGTGCCGGCCAGTGCCGCGGATGACAGCGACCTGCTGGCCCGCTACTGCCACGCGCTGGAGGCGGCGTTCGCCCAGCGGCAGGACGACCTTGCCCGGCAGGGCAGGCTGCTGCCGGGCGCGCGCGACGCGGTACTGGCGGTGGCCGAGCTGCCCGGCGTGGTGCAGACGGTGCTCACCGGCACGATCGAGCCCAACGCCGTGCGCAAGCTGGCGGCCTTTGGCCTCGATCGTGCGCTCGACGTGACGATCGGCGGCTACGGCTCGGACGCCTACCCGCGTGGCTCGCTGCTGCTGCAGGTCCGTCGCCGGGCGAGCGAAAAGTATGGCACGCCGCTGGACAATGTCCCGGCGGTCTACCTCGCCGACACGGCGCGCGACATCGAGGCGGCCGCCGTCGGCGGCGCCCGCTGCATCGCGGTGGCGAGCGGCCGAGAGACGGCCGCCGAGCTCCAGGACGCCGGCGCTGATCTGGTGCTCGCGGACCTGTCCGACACCGGCCAGGTACTGACCGCGGTCGACCGGCTGACGAGCGTTCACGCCCGTCGCTAGTCCACGGCCGGAGGACTACGGCCCGGCCTCGAGGTAGGTAATGGTGAGCTCGCCGGCGTAGACGCCGGCGAGGCTTCCGGCCGGGACGTCTAGCGTCAGGTCGGCGCTGACCGTGTTGGTCCCGAACCCCGATCCGTTGGCTGCCCGGGCGAGCACGGCGGGCGCGTCGCCGAGGCCGTCCGGGCTCGTTCCCGGCGCCACCGTGGGGCCGAGCGTGGCGCCGCCGGTCAGCGGGTCGACCGCCACCGGGATCCAGCCGAGGCTGTCGGCCGAGACGCTGGTCCCCGCCGCCGCACCGGACCCTGCGAATGCCGACTCCTGCCCGGACACCGACCAGCCCGGATAGGTGTTGCGGGTGTCGGTCACGGTGACGTCGGTCAGCACGCCGGTGGCGGTCAGCGTGCTGCCCGTGGCAGACACGGCCAGGTTCACCGTGCCGGGGGCGACGGTGACCGTGAGGGTGCCCGATGGCGGTATTGTCACGGCGATCGGCTCCGTGCCGCCCGGCTGGCCGGCCGGAGCGTTCACCGGCAGCGACAGCGTGCCGGTTGAGGACGCGTACGCGCTGGTGGCCGGCTCAAACACCGCGGACAGCGCGACGGTCCCTGCGGTCCCGAACGTCGTCATCGTGGTCGCCACCCCGCTCGCGTTGACCGCAATCGGCACGCCGAGCAGGTGACTCCCGGCCACCTCGAACTGCACCGTGCCCATGGGAACGGTCTTATCGGCCTTATCGGCGGCTGTCACCGTCGCCGTCAGCGTCACGCCGCTGCCCGCGGTCGCCGGATTCGGCGCGGCAGTCAGCTTCGTGGTGGTCGCCTCGCTCGGGTGGCAGGGCTCGCGTAAGCGGCAAGCGGGCCTCGGCGGGCGCGGACGGTGCCGTCTGGGCGCCGGCCGCGGCGCGCGCCGTCGACCGCTGACCAGCCTGCTGACGGTGACGATGCGTGCCGCCGTGACGGAACCCGGCTGCGCAATTGCCGCGGGTCCGGATCCGACGGTCAGAATGGTCACGGCGACCGCTGCCGCAATCAACCCGGTCAGGGCGGCGAGCCGTCGCGCAGCCAGCACCGGCCCGGGCGCGGCGGATGCACGCGCAGCGCGGTCAGTAGCCTGACGCACAGCAGACCCCACCCCTCATGCAGCCACGAACCGGGCCGCGGTGACTGGGCCGGTCTCCCCACCAGCCCGTTCACCAGCAATCTGCTGACAGGTCACCAGAAGACGAATCAGCCGTTGCTGAGACAGTTATCACGCAACGGCCGACATTCACCAGTTCCTTCATATCTACAAAAAGAAAAACAATTCCTTACTAGCAGGGAACGGCCCGTTCTCGCCGGGTGCGGCGCGATGCGAAGCGCGTCCAGAGAATGGCGCCCGGCTGTCAGCTAGCCGAACGAATCGGTGGCCCAGGTAGCAGGGCTATTCTGGTTCCTCAGGAGCGAACTGGACGTGGCCCTCGGCTTCCGCATACTGGTATATAACACTCCGGTCAACGACGACGGATCTGCAGAAGTGGGGGCGCGGGCGTGGGCGACGAGCGGGCGCCGGCCACCGGGCCAGGCCGTGACTACGGCGAGGTGCTCTGGGCGCCGACCGCGGAGTCCGCCGAGCACGCCGAAGTCACCAGGTATGCCCGCTGGCTGGCGGGGCACGGCGGCCCGGCGGTGCCCGGCAGCTACGACGGCGGCCTGGTCGACTACCACGACCTGTGGCAGTGGTCGGTGACCGAGCCGACCGCGTTCTGGTCGTCGGTCTGGGATTTCTTCGGCGTGCTCGGGAGCCGCGGGAACGGTCCGGTGCTGGCCGGCGAGATGCCGCGGGCGACCTGGTTCGCCGGCAGCACGCTGAACTACGCGCGGAACGCGCTGTACCGGGCTGGCGTGGCACCCGAGCACCCGGCCGTGGTCTACCGCGCGGAGAACGGCCGAGCGGGGCGGCTGAGTTATGGCGAGCTGCGCGCCGAGGTGGCGCGCGTCCGCGCCGGGCTGCAGCAGGTCGGCGTCGGCCTCGGCGACCGGGTCGCTGCCTACCTGCCGAACTCGCCCGAGGCGCTGATCGCGATGCTGGCCACCACGAGCCTCGGCGCCATCTGGACGGCCTGCTCGCCTGACTTCGGCGCGCACAGCGTGGTCGACCGGTTCGCGCAGGTCACACCCAAGGTGCTGATCGGCGTCGACGGCTATGCCTACAACGGCAAGACCTTCGACCGCCGCGCCGAAGTCGCCGCCATCGCGGGCGGCCTGGCCGGGCTGCAGACCGTGATCACGGTGGACTACCAGCGGAATCGCGCTGAGATCGGCGGCCTGCCCGGCGGCGTCGCGACGGTGGACTGGGACGCGCTCGGGCCGTCGGCCGGTACCGACCCGGAGTTCACCGAGGTGCCGTTCGACCACCCGCTGTGGGTGCTGTACTCCTCCGGCACCACCGGCCTGCCGAAGCCGATCGTGCACGGCCACGGCGGGGTCGTGGTCGAGCACCTCAAGGCGCTGGCCCTGCACCAGGACCTGACCAGCGCGGACACCTTCTTCTGGTACACCACGACCGGCTGGATGATGTGGAACTACGTCGCTGGCGGGCTCCTGGTCGGTGCCACGGTCGTGCTCTACGACGGCAGCGCTACCTACCCCGCCCCGGATCAGCTGTGGGCGCTCGCGGCGGAGGCCGGCGTCACGTACTTCGGCGTCGGTGCCCCCTACCTGCTGGCCTGCCTGAAGGCGGGCATCCAGCCCGCCCGCCAGCATGACCTGTCCGCCCTGAAGGGGGTTGGCTCCACCGGATCGCCGCTGCCGCCCGAGGGTTTCCGCTGGGTGTACGAGGAGCTGGGAACGGGCTCGAGGGGGCTGATTCTGGGCTCGTATTCGGGCGGCACCGACCTGTGCACCGGGTTCGTCGGACCGTCTCCGCTGCTGCCGGTGCGTGTCGGGGTGATCTCAGGACCCTGCCTCGGCGCGAAGGTCGAGGCGTTCGACGGTAGCGGGCGGCCGCTGGTCGGGGAGGTCGGCGAGCTGGTGCTCACGGTGCCGATGCCGTCGATGCCGGTCGGGTTCTGGAATGACCCCGACGGCGAGCGGTACCGGGCCAGCTATTTCGCCGAGTACCCAGGGGTCTGGCGGCACGGGGACTGGATCATGATCCTGCCGGACGGCGGCTGCATCATCTACGGCCGGTCCGACGCCACCCTCAACCGTGGCGGCGTGCGGATGGGCACGAGCGAGTTCTACCGCGTGGTCGAGGCGCTGCCAGAGATCGCCGACAGCCTGGTCGTCGACACCGGCCGGCTGGGCCAGGATGGCCGGCTGATCCTCTACGTGGTACCGGCCGACGGCCAGGAGCTCGACGACGCGCTGCTCGCCAGGCTCCGCGGTCTGCTGCGGACGGAGCTGTCCCCCCGGCACGTGCCGGACGAGGTCCACCAGGTGCCGGGCATCCCGCGGACCCTGTCAGGCAAGAAGCTGGAGGTGCCGGTCCGCAGGATCCTCCAGGGCACGCCGGTAGCGGCCGCGGCCGACCCCGACGCGCTGGCCAACCCCGAGGTGCTCCGCTACTTCGTACCGGAGGCGTCCTGATGCAGGCGGGGCGCAGCTTCGGTGAGGATGGCGGCCTGCTCACCTACGGCCGGTACCTGCGAGTGCCCGAGCTGCTGAGCCAGCAGGTGCAGCTCGCGGAGCCGCCGGTGCACGACGAGATGCTGTTCATCATCGTGCACCAGACCTACGAGCTCTGGTTCAAGGAGCTGCTGCACGAGCTCACCGCGGTGCGGGACGCCATGCTGGCGGCCACCGGCCCGCCGGACCGCAGCGACCGGCCGACCTGGCTCGCGCGGCAGCTGCTGAACCGGGTGCACATCATCGAGCGGCTGCTGGTGAGCCAGATCGACGTGCTCGAGACGATGACGCCGCAGGACTTCGGCGAATTCCGGTCAGAGCTGGCCCCCGCCAGCGGCTTCCAGTCGGTCCAGTTCCGGGAGCTGGAGTTTCTCTCCGGCGCGAAGGACCCCGGCTTCGTCAGCCGATTCCGCGCGCTCACCGATGAGGAGCGGTCCCGGCTGACCGCCAGGCTGGCCGAGCCGACGCTCTGGGACGCCTATGTCGACCTGCTCGCATCCCGCGGACTGCCCGTCGGCAGCGGCAAGGAGATCCTCGCCGCGCTCGCGAGCGTGGCGAGGGACCGTGCGCATCACGACGATCTGTGGCAGCTCGCCGAGGACCTCCTAACGCACGACGAGCTGGCTGCGCTCTGGCGAGCCAGGCACGTGCAGATGGTAGAACGACAGATCGGGGCGAAGTCCGGCACCGGCGGGTCGACCGGCGCGCCGTACCTGCAGAGCCGGGTGCCGCTCCGCTACTACCCGCTGCTGTGGGAACTCCGCGACTCGCTCTAGCGGCGTGGCCGCGGTAGGGAGTAGACATGCCAGACCGAAGAGACGACCAGCTCGCCGCGGCGGCGGCGTGCGTTGGCCAGGTGCCGGGTGCCGGCGACCTCACCTCGTGCCTGCGGGCGTACTACCGCCACGTTGCCGACGATGACCTGACCGAGGCGGGTCCGCAGCGGCTGGCCGCGGTCCTCGAGCGGCACGCCCAGCTGGCGGCGCACCGGCCGCAGGGCCGGGCGCTGGTCGGCGTGCGGCCCGGCCGCGACGCCGTGCTGCGGCCGCCCGCCGACGTCATCGACATCGTCACGGACGACATGCCGTTCCTGGTCGATTCGATCACCATGGAGCTGGCCAACCATGGGCTGTCCGCACGCGTGATCGTGCACCCGCAGCTGCGGGTCCGGCGGGACGTGACCGGGACCCTGCGGGAGATCGTCGGCCCGATCGCCGCGGGCGAGCCCGAGCGGGAGCATGACGAGCTGGCGGAGTCATGGACCCACATCGAGATACCGCCGCTGGCCGACGGGGAGACGGAGACGCTCGCGGCCGACCTCGAGCGGGTCCTCGGCGACGTCCGGGTTGCGGTGGAGGACTACCCGCGGATGCGGGCCAGGGTGATGCGGCTGGCCGACGAGGTCCAGGGGTCGGCCGCCGCCTCGGCGTCGGCCGCCGCCGCATCACCGCAGCTCCCCGCAGAGCTGGCCGCCGAAGCCCCGGCCGAGATCGCCGCGCTGCTGCGCTGGCTGACCGATGGCCACTTCACCTTCCTCGGCTACCGCGAGTACGACCTGGTGCGGGGGGAAAGCGGCACCGCGGGCGAAGCCGGGCCGTCGGGGCCTGCAGTGTCTGCGGAGAGCACCGCGTCCCCCCAGGTCGATCTCGTGCTGCGCGCGGTGCCGGGCACCGGGCTTGGCATCCTGCGCCACGACCGGACCGGCCCCGGCTCGTTCGCGACGCTGCCCCCGCAGGTACGGGTGCGCGCGCTGGACGAGCACCGGCTGATCCTCACGACGGCCAACTCGCGGTCGACGGTGCACCGGCCTAGCTACCTGGACTACGTGGCGGTCAAGCGGCTGTCCCCGGCCGGACAGGTGGACGGGGAGTACCGCATCCTCGGCCTGTACACGCACACCGCGATGACCGAGCGGGTGAAGGATGTGCCCGTGCTCCGGCGGAAGCTAGCGGAGGTGCTCGAGCTGTCCGGCCTGAGCGCCGACAGCCACGACGGCAAGGACGTCGCCGAGGTGCTGGACTTCTATCCGCGCGAAGAGCTGTTCATGACGTCGCCGACCGACCTCGCCGCCATCGCGGCGGGTGTGCACCTTGCCCAGGAGCGCCGTCAGACCCGGGTATTCCTCCGCCGCGATGGCTACGGCCGGTACGTGTCCTGCCTGATCTACCTGCCGCGGGACCGGTACACGACGCAGGTCCGGCTGCGCGCACGGGACGTGCTGCAGCGCGCGTTCGGCGGGCTGCCGCTCGACTACAGCGTGCTGGTCGGCGAGTCTCCGGTGGCCCGGCTGCACCTGGTGGTCCGCGCCGGACGGGGCACGCAGCTGCCGGACGCCGACCCGGCGGAGCTGGAGCGCGCCGTCGTGGCGGCGGTGCGGTCCTGGGACGACGACCTGGCGGCCGAGGCAACGGCCGCCTTTGGCCCGCAGCGCAGCCGGGAGCTGCTCAACCGGCTCGGTGGCTCGATCCCGGCCACCTACAAGACCGACGTGCCCGCGTCGGCCGCCATCACCGACTTCGCTCGCGTCCTCCGGCTGCGCGACTCCGGCCGGGACATCGACTTCGACCTGTGGGAGTCGGAGGACTACGTCGGCGGCGTGCCCATCGAGGACGACGAGATGCCGGACGTACCGACGCGGGTGTGGCGGCTGACCATCTACCGGACCGGCGGGCCGATCACGCTGACCGACGTGCTGCCGAGACTGCAGCACATGGGCGTGGACGTGGTGGATGAGCACCCCTACGAGTTCCCCGGGGCCGACCCGTTCTGGATCTACGATTTCGGGCTCCGGCGCACCGATCCGCGCGAGGGCGATGGCGACGCGGACCTGATCGCGGATCAGCGCGTCAGGGAACAGGTCGAGAGCGCGCTCGCGGCCCTCTGGGACGACCGGATCTCTGACGATGGCTTCAACGCGCTGGTCCTGGACGCGCAGCTGACCTGGCAACAGGTGTTCATGCTGCGGGCTTACGCCAAGTACCTGCGGCAGGCCAAGTTCAGCTTCAGCCTGGAATACATGGCGAGGGCGCTCCGGTCCAACGCCGCGATCGGGCGACTGCTGGTCCGGCTGTTCGAGTCGCGGTTCGACCCCGCCAGGCAGGCCGGCCGGGCCGAGCGGGACGAGGCGATCACCGAGGAGATCCGCGGTGCGCTCGACGCCGTCGTCGGTCTCGACGAGGACCGGATCCTGCGCTCGTACCTAGGCCTGATTCTCGCCACGCTGCGCACCAACTACTTCAGTACCGCCTTCGGCCCCGTTCCCTTCCTGGTCGTGAAGCTGAACTCGCGGGAAGTGCCGGGTCTGCCCCCGCCGTGGCCTCAGTTCGAGATGTTCGTCTACTCGCCCCGGTTCGAGGCCGTGCACCTGCGGTTCGCCCCGGTGGCCCGCGGCGGGCTGCGCTGGTCGGACCGGCCGGAGGATTTCCGGACCGAGATCAGCGACCTGGCTAAGGCGCAGGAGGTGAAGAACTCCGTCATCGTGCCGTCAGGGGCCAAGGGCGGCTTCGTGTGCAAGCGGCTGCCGGACCCCGCCGACCGCGATGGCTACGCGGCCGAGGTGCTCGCCTGTTACCGGCTGTTCATCACCGCCATGCTGGACGTGACCGACAACCTCGAGGCCGGGCAGGTGGTGCCGCCGGCCCAGGTCGTGCGGCACGACGCCGACGACCCGTACCTGGTCGTGGCGGCCGACAAGGGCACGGCCACGTTCTCCGATTTTGCGAACGAGATCGCGCTGGCCCGCGGGTTCTGGCTCGGCGATGCGTTCGCCTCCGGCGGATCGGCGGGCTACGACCACAAGAAGATGGGCATCACCGCGCGCGGGGCGTGGGAGTCAGTTCGGTACCACTTCCGCACGCTGGGCGTGGATGTGGGCACCGACGACTTCACGGTGGTCGGTATCGGCGACATGTCGGGTGATGTGTTCGGGAACGGGATGCTGCTCTCGCCGCACATCCGGCTGATCGCGGCGTTCGACCACCGGCACGTGTTCCTTGATCCAGATCCTGACCCGACGGTGAGCTTTGCCGAGCGGCGGCGACTGTTCGACCTGCCGCGGTCGTCGTGGGCGGACTACGACGCCGGCCGGATCTCGGCCGGCGGCGGCGTGTGGCCGCGGTCGGCGAAGTCGATCCCGCTATCGCCGCAGGCCAGGTCGGCCCTCAGGATCGGCGCAGCGGGGAGCGCGCTGTCGCCGGACGAGGTGATCTCGGCGATCCTGGCCGCGCCGGTGGACCTGCTCTGGAACGGTGGCATCGGTACCTACGTCAAGGCCTCCTACCAGTCCAACGCGGATGTCGGGGACCGGGCCAACGACGCCGTTCGCATCGACGCTGTCGCGCTGCGGTGCCGGGTCGTCGCCGAAGGCGGAAACCTCGGCCTCACCCAGCAGGCCCGGATCGAGTACGCCCTGGCCGGCGGGCTGGTGTGCACCGACTTCATCGACAACTCGGCGGGGGTGGACACCTCCGACCACGAGGTCAATATCAAGATCCTGCTTGACCGCGAGGTGCGGGACGGCATCCTGACCGTCGACGGCCGGAACGACCTGCTCGAGGAGATGACCGACGACGTCGCGCGGCAGGTTCTGGTGCACAACTACCGGCAGGTCCGGGTGCTGGCCGCGGCGCAGGCGCAGGCCTCGCAGATGCTGCACGTGCACGCCCGCTACATCCACAAGCTCGAGCGCGACGGCCGGATCCGGCGCAAGCTCGACGTGCTCCCGGCCGAGCGGGAGATAGCCGAGCGGCGGACCGCTCACATCGGCCTGGTGGTGCCCGAGTTCGCGGTGCTGCTCGCCCAGACCAAGATTGAGGCCACAGAGGAGGTACTGGCCTCGGCCCTGCCGGACGACCCGTACCTCCATCGGGTGCTCGCGGCCTACTTCCCGCCGGCGCTCCGGGAGCGGTACGCGGCCCGACTCGGCGAGCATCCGCTGCGCCGCGAGATCATCACGACCGCCATCGTCAACGACATGGTGGACCGGTCCGGCATCACCTTCGCGTTCCGGCTGGCGGAGGAGACCGGCGCCTCGGTCCCGGACATCACCGCGGCCTGGCTCGTGGCCAGGCAGGTGTTCGACATGCCGGGCTTCTGGGCCGAGGTCGAGGCGCTCGACGGCCAGGTCAGTACCGCCGTCCAGGTGCGCGCGATGCTGGAGGGCCGCAAGCTGACCGAGCGCGCGGCCCGGTGGCTCCTGGCGTTCCGGAGGCCGCCGTTCGATGTGCAGGAAACGCATGACTTCTTCGCGTCGGGCGTGCTGACCGTGGCGGCCGGGTTGCCGAAGCTGCTGGCAGGCCGGGATCTGGCGGGCTTCGACGAGCGCCGGGAGGAGTACCTGGCCGGCGGCGTGACGGCGAGCCTGGCCGAGCGGATCGCGGCCATGGTGCCCGCCTACTCCGCGTTCGACATCGTGGATATCGCCTTCGGCACCGGCCGGTCGGTCGACGAGACCGCCGAGGTCTACTTCGACCTGGCGGACCGACTGCAGATCGCCAGGCTCCGGGACCTGGTCACGGCCCTGCCCAGGGAAGACCGCTGGAACACCATGGCCAGGGGCGCCATCAGGGACGACCTCTACGCTGCGCACGCGGCGCTCGCCAGGGACGTGCTGACGGTCACCGAGCCGGGCAGCCCGGAGCAGCGACTCGCTGCCTGGGTCGAGCGGAACGCCCCGGCCGTGCGGCGCGCGAACCAGACCCTCACCGAGATCTGGGAGAGCAACGACTTCAGCGTCGCGACGCTGTCGGTGGCCGTCCGGGCCGTCCGCTCGCTGGTGACGACGGCGACGCTGCCGGGCTGACGACCAGCGCGTTGCTGCCTGTCGGTTCAGTCAGCGGTCAGCGGCTGGCGGCGACGTCGCGTCGCGTAGGCTGCAGTCATGGCAACCGACCCCGCGAGCGAGATCGCCGAGCTGATCGCCACGCTCGCCAGCGTGGAGGCTGTCCTGGATCCGGACGCGATGCGGAAGGAGGCCGAGAGCCTCCGCGAGCGGTCGGCCGACCCGAGCCTGTGGAGCGACCAGGAGCAGGCTCAGGAGGTGACCAGGAGGCTGTCCTATCTGGACGCCGAGCTGGCCCGGCTCGACGGCCTGCATCGCAGGCTCGACGACACCGCGGTCATGTTCGAGCTCGCGGACAGCGAGCAGGACGAGCCGACCAGGCACGAGGCGGAGCGCGAGCTGACGGCGCTCTGTCAGGAGATCGAGCAGCTCGAGATCAGGACGCTGCTCAGCGGCGAGTACGACGCGAGAGAAGCGCTGATCAGCATCAACGCCGGCGCCGGCGGCGCGGACGCGGCCGACTGGACCGAGGGCCTGCGCCGCATCTACCTGCGCTGGGCCGAGCGGCACGGGTACGCGACCGAGGTCTACGACACCTCGTACGCCGAGGAGGCGGGGATCAAGTCGACCACCTTCGCGATCAAGGCGCCGTACGCCTACGGAACGCTGCGGGGCGAGCACGGCACCCACCGGATGGTGCGGATCTCGAAGTATGACAACCAGGGTCGCCGCCAGACCTCGTTCGCCATGGTGGACGTGCTGCCGGTGGTCCAGCAGGTCGACCACATCGACATCCCTGAGGACGAGATCCGCGTCGACGTGTTCCGGTCCAGCGGCCCGGGCGGTCAGGGGGTCAACACCACGGACTCGGCTGTCCGCATCACGCACCTGCCGACCGGCATCGTGGTGTCCTGCCAGAACGAGCGGAGCCAGATCCAGAACAAGGCCACCGCGATGGCGGTGCTGCAGTCCAAGCTGCTGGAGCGCAAGCGCGAGGAGCAGGCCGCCAAGCTCAACGAGCTGCGCGGCGACGGCGGCCGGAGCTGGGGCACCCAGATCAGGAACTACGTGCTGCACCCGTACCAGAACGTCAAGGACCTGCGCACTCAGTACGAGACGGGCAACACCGCCGCGGTCATGGACGGCGAGATCGACGAGTTCATCGAGGCCGAGATCCGCTGGCTGCGCAGCCAGGGCCTCTAATCTGCCGCATTGCCGCGGACACCGAGACCTCGGGGCCTAGTGCCCCAGGTGCATCGCCGCGACCATCAGCAGGGCCAGGATGAGCAGGACGGCCGCGACTAGCTGCACGCTCGCGCCGTGGCCGTGATGGTGGACGTGCGCGCGAGCCGCTCGGCAGGTCGGGCAGCGACCCTCCGCGACCGGCCCGCCACACTGGGCGCAAATCAGGTGCTCACAACTCATCGGGCTCCTACCCGGCGTAATCGGGCACCGGGTCACTTCGACGATGTTGGACGTTCCTGACCAGTTTCCCCCCTAGACTGGCCCGAGGCCAAACTGGGAGCGTCGGAAGACCCGGACAGCCACGTCAGCCTCTCGCCTACACCTGCGATGGACCAGTGATCCACTTCGACAACGTCACCAAGACGTACGCGAATCAGAGCCGCCCAGCGCTGGAAAACGTGAGCCTCGACGTCGAGAAGGGCGAGTTCGTATTCCTGGTCGGGCCGTCTGGCTCGGGCAAGTCGACGTTCCTGCGCCTGGTCCTCAAGGAAGAGCGGCCGACGTCCGGCCGCATCCACGTCGCGGGCAAGGACCTGGCCCGCCTGACCAACTGGAAGGTCCCGCACCTGCGCCGCCGTATCGGCTGCGTGTTCCAGGACTTCCGGTTGCTGCCCAATAAGAACGTCTATCAGAACATCGCGTTCGCTCTCGAGGTGATCGGCAAGCCCCGCCGGTTCATCCGCAAGGTCGTCCCCGAGGTCATCGACCTCGTCGGCCTCGAGGGCAAGCGGGAGCGGATGCCCGACGAGCTGTCCGGCGGCGAGCAGCAGCGTGTCGCCATGGCGAGGGCGTTCGTCAACCGGCCGATGATCCTGCTGGCCGACGAGCCGACCGGGAACATCGATCCGGCGACCTCGATCGGCATCATGAAGGTTCTCGACCGGATCAACCGCACCGGAACCACGGTCGTGATGGCGACGCACGACGCCGCGATCGTCGACTCCATGCGCAAGCGCGTCATCGAGCTGGAGTACGGCAAGGTCGTCCGCGACCAGTCGCGTGGGGTCTACGGCCAGGCCTACTGACGCCGCGACGGACTACCCGAAGGACACTGCCCAGCATGCGTTTCCAGTTCGTGTTCAGCGAGGTGTGGATCGGCCTGCGCCGGAACCTGACGATGACCGTTGCCCTCATCGTCGTCGTTGCGATCAGCCTGTCCCTGCTCGGCACCGGACTGCTGTTCGTCAAGCAGGTCGACAACACCCGGTCCTACTGGCAGAGCCGCGTGCAGCTGTCTGTCTACCTCTGCACGCCGTCGGACGTGGCCGCCAACTGCGAGCGGAACGGCGGCGTCACCCCGTCCGAGGTCGCCGCGATCAAGAGCGAGCTGCTGGCGACGCACGACACGCTGAGCATCCAGTACGTCACGGCGGACGCGGCCTACAAGCAGTTCCGGCAGGAGTTCGCGAACAACGAGCCGATTGTCCGGTACACGGCCAGGAATCAGATCCCGCCGTCCTTCGAGATCAGGCTCAAGAACACCCAGGCGGACGCGGCTCAGGTCACCGAGGTCATGGACGGAGCGCCGGGGGTATCCCAGGTCGTCAACGACGCGTCCATCTTGGATCAGTTCTACCGGCTCCTTGACGGCGCCAGGAACGCGGTCGTCGTGATCGCGATCTTCCTGCTGGTCGCGGCCATCCTGCTGGTGGCCAACACGATCCGGCTGTCGGCCTTCAACCGGCGCCGGGAGACGTCCATCATGCGCCTGGTCGGCGCCTCCAACTTCTACGTGCAGCTGCCGTTTCTGGTTGAGGGGATGATCGCCGGTCTGTTCGGCTGGCTGGTCGCCACGGGCTTGCTGATCGGGGTGAAATCGGTCCTGCTGAGCAGCCTGCAGAGCATCTTTCCCTACGGGGTCTCGCTGAGCACCGCCGACCTGGTGGAGGTGATCATCGTTGCCATGATCACTGGCCTGCTGATCTGCGGAAGCACCTCGTTCCTCACCCTCAGGCGTTACCTGCGCGTGTGACGCGTAGGATGACGTCGCGGTGGCAGCGGACCGAGGCAAGAAGATCATTGCCAGCAACCGGCGGGCCCGGCACGACTACACGATCGAGGACACGGTAGAGGCGGGTCTCGTGCTGACCGGCACCGAGGTGAAGTCGCTTCGGGCCGGGCGGGCCACGCTGGCTGAGGGATTCGGCCAGATCACCGACGGTGAGGTCTGGCTGCACGGTGTCCACATTCCCCAGTACACGCAGGGCACCTGGACCAATCACGATCCGCGGCGGACCCGCAAGCTGCTGCTGCACCGGAGGGAGATCGACAAGCTCGCCAGCTCGGTCTCGGAGCGGGGGCTCACCCTCATCCCGCTTTCGTTGTACTTCTCCGATGGAAAGGTCAAAATCGAGCTAGGGCTGGCCCGCGGCAAGCGGTCCTACGACAAGCGACAGGATCTCGCCAAGCGGGATGCTGCCAGGGAAGTGGAACGCGCGCTCCGGCGGCGGCGATAACCATGACCAGCGCCACTCGCTCCGGGAGCCGCAGCAAGCGGCCCGGCGCGCATCGTGCGCCCCGGACTGCGTCGTACTGGCCACGACTGCACCACCCTGGCACGGGGAACGGGAGCAGGAGGGGGACCAGCAACCAGGGCGGACGAGGCAGGGCGGGAGCTTTCGGGGTGGCAGTGCGCTCGCGTTCGTTCCTGCTGCGCGCGGCAGTGGTGATCATCGGCGCGGGGCTGGTGGCCGTCGGGCTGGCCCGCCCTGGTACGTCGTCGGCCGAGCCGACGGTGGCGCAGTTCCTGCTGGCCTGGGAGTCTCGGCACTACCTGGCGGCCGCGCAGCTGACGACCGGGAACCCGAGGGTCGTCGCGGCCGCCCTGGCCAGTGCCTATCAGCGGCTGGACGCGAGCAACGTCAGCCTGTCCATGAACAACATCAGCCAGCGCGGCCGGACGGCGCGGGCCGGGTTCGAAGCCGACATCGACCTGTCCGGGAGCGGCCTGCCGTGGAGCTACTCGGGCGGCTTCGCGCTGCGGGACGGCACCGGCGGCTGGCGGATCGTCTGGAGCCCGTCGGTGATCGTGCCCGGCATGACCGACCGGGAGCAGCTTGCCGTCGTCAGCCAGTTCTATCCGCGCGCCCAGATACTGGACTCGGCCAGCCAGTCCCTGATCGTGCCGTCGACGGTCATCGAGGTCGGCGTGTACCCCGGCAAGCTGGCGAACCCGGCCAAGACGGCGGCCGCCCTGTCGGCTGTCACCCAGATCCCGGCCGACCAGATCGAGGGCCAGATCGAGGAGAACCTGCAGGACGACTTCCTGGAGCTGATCTCCTATACGCCCAGCGAGTACGCGAGCCTGCAGCCGAGCCTGAGCGCCATCCCCGGCCTGCAGGTCAAGGAAGTCTCCGAGCCGCTGTTCGAGAGCATCGCGCCGGACGTCGTGGGGTCCGTGGGCACCGAGACGGCCGGCGTGCTGCGCACCGACGGGGTGCTCTACCGGCCCGGCGCTACCGTCGGACTGTCCGGGCTCGAGGAGGCGTTCCAGCGCGAGCTCATCGGCACGCCGCGCACGGAAGTGGTCCTTCAGCAGTCAGGTCAGGCGGCGGTAGACCTGAAGACCTGGCCGGGTGCGGCGGGGACGCCGGTGCACACGACCCTGGATTCCGCGGTCCAGCTCGCCGCCGACGACGCGCTCGCGGGCCTGCCCACATCGGCGGCGATCGTGGCCGTGCAGCCCTCGACTGGCAAGATCCTCGCGGTCGCCAGCCGCACGGTCGGCGGCATGCCATCGCTCAGCCCGCTCTCGGGTGAGTACGAGCCGGGTCAGGCCTTCACGATCATCTCCTCGGCGGCGCTGCTGGCCACCGGCCGCCTTGCCCCAAGCGACCCCGTTCCCTGCCCCGCGAGCAACTCGGTGGACGGGACGGTTTTCACCAATGACCCGCCGGAGCCCGACCTCGGCAGCACGCCGTCGTTCCAGTCCGACTTCTCGCACGCGTGCGCCACGGCCTTCGCGGGCGGGCTGGCGCTCTCGCTGAGCGCGAGCGACCTGACGCGCGCCAGCGAGGCCTTCGGGATCGGTGGCTGGGAGCTGCCGGTCGACGGCGCTTTCGCCGGGCAGATCGGACAGCCGACCGGCGAGGGCCTGCTGGCCGCAGACATGATCGGCACCGGTGACGTGCGGGTGAGCCCGCTCGACATGGCGCTGGCGGCGGGCGTCGTCCAGTCCGGACAGTGGCAAGCTCCGTCGCTGGTCGTCGGCCTCACCGACCCGAGCTCCGCCAGTCGAAGCATCGAAAACGACGAGGTGCTCGCCGCGCTGCGCGGGCTGATGCAGGCCGCGATGCAGACCCCGCAGAACCGGGTCGCGAACGTGGGCGGGGATGTGTTCGGCCAGGCCGGGAGTGCGCCGTTCGGATCGGGCATCCTGCGCAGCGACTGGTTCGTCGGCTATCAGGGCGACATCGCGTTCGCGGTGGTGCAGCTCAGCAACCCGGCAAGCACGCCGGATGCCTCCGCCGCGGCGCTGACCGCGAGCTTCCTGCAGGATCTGCGCGCCGGGTCCTGACACAGCGCGGGCGGCGGCTGGCCGGCGCGCACACCCATGACCGAGACGTTAAGGCGATTTTGGTTACTCCGGGCAACCTCGTGACCTCGCTGCGGCGTCATTCTCGGTGACTGGGGTGCCGCTTGGGGGGTTGCGGCCCAGTCGTCGTGATGAGAACCGGGCCTCATCTCGGGGGAGGCCCGGCCTTGAGACCGGCCCCGACCCTGCCGGTCATGGCCCCCGTGGAGGCATTCCGGCCACCGCCAGCATCCACGGGGGCATCTCATCACCATCCGGTGGATGCCCGGCGGGGGCCGCGCTCTGCGGCCAGCCCGTCGGGCGTTCTCCGTCTCTGGCCCGTCTCCGGCCCCCGCAGTCAGGGCATTTCGGCCGGGACCGAGCTCGTTGGACCGGGCGGGCATGATCAGGTAGCTTGGCTTGTTACAACCACGAGGGGGTGACAGGCTTCGACTTCGGCAGTTGATCCAGGGGAAGCGGGTCGGGGACGGCGGACATAACCCCGTTAAGACTGTGACCGCACAACAATAAGTGCCAACACAACGAGCACTCAGGCCAAGCTGGCCCTCGCGGCTTAATAACCCGCAGAGTCAGTAGCCTTGTCAGCCCGGGAGTTCCTCCGGCCCGGTG
>Ga0187783_10001649_pt1 | contig 16506 bp, 14 predicted proteins | sample 1015_SJ02_MP02_2_FD_132471 | JGI IMG/M metagenome (GOLD analysis project Ga0187783, IMG submission 132471) | Tropical peat soil microbial communities from peatlands in Department of Meta, Colombia - 1015_SJ02_MP02_20_MG | ecosystem: Environmental > Terrestrial > Soil > Wetlands > Peat | place... | reverse complement strand
GCCGGGAGGAGTTGCGGCGGTGGCGACGTCAGGTACGCAGTCCGTCAGCAGACGATCGCCGGACAGCATCCGTGAAGACGCCGCCGCAAGGGGTATCTGTTGCAACGCGGGTTCCGATCTCATCCCGGGCGCTGACGGGGGAAATCCACCCGCCTCCTGAGACGCGCTACCCTCCGGGAACAGTAAGTGATTGGCGGGCAGGGACCGCATGGCGAAGATGATGGGACGGAGACCTGAGATCCAACGAACCCGGCCGGCGGGATCCGCTCCGGTTGCCGGTCGGCGCAGTGATCACCCCCGAGGCGCTCACACCGGCCGGCAACTGGTGCTGCTGAGCGAGGGGGCAGCGCCGGGCGCCGTAGGGATGCTGCGCAGGGCGAGCGGTATACGCCTGGCCCTCGCTTCCGACTTTGGTACCAGCTACGGGAACCGTCCGTCGCGCGGGGAAGGCATCTTCTTCGAGGCGCTGGGAGCTGCGCTCGTGCACGCGGATCCGGAGCAGGCGCGCTGGCTCGCCCGCCAGGCTCCGGCGGGCGCGCTGCGGGTCGAGCCCGAGCGGTATGTGCGCGGCGCCGAGCTCCGGCAGCCGTTCACCGGCACGCCGCTCGGAGCCTGGAGTCTGGCGGCGACCGGCGTCATCTCCTCGCGCTACTCCGGTAGCGGTGTGCGGGTCGCCGTACTCGATACCGGCATCGACAGTGGCCACCCCGACTTCCGGGCGCGCTCGATCGTGTCGCAGTCGTTCGTAGCGGGACTTTCTGCCGACGACCGCGATGGGCACGGCACGTTCTGCGCGGGCATCGCCTGCGGCCCGAGGGAGCCCGAAGGCACGCCGCGTTACGGCGTCGCCTGCGGCGCCGAGTTGTACGTCGCGAAAGTACTGGACGACAGCGCGAGCGGTACCGACGGCGACGTCATCGCCGGCATCGACTGGGCGGTGCGCAACGAGTGCGCGGTCGTCTCACTTTCCCTCGGAGCGCCCGTGCTGCCGGGCGATGCCTACCCGCAGCTGTACGAGCAGGCGGCCGCCCGCGCCCTGCGGGCGGGCACCCTCTTGCTCGCACCCGCGGGCAACACCAGTCAGCGTCCGGACACCATCGAGCCCGTGCAGCATCCGGCCAACTGTCCCTCGATCGTGGCGATCGGTGCCGTGGAACCGGCGCTCGGCGTGGCACCCTTCTCGAACGGCGGCTTGAACGCCGGCGGCGGAGAGGTGGATCTCGTCGCGCCGGGGATCGCGGTGCTCTCGTCCGCACCTCGCCCGACGCTGCATCGGATAGCGAGCGGCACGAGCACGGCCGCTCCCTGCGCCGCGGGGATTGCCGCCCTGTTGGCCGAGGCCTGCCCGGGCGCACGGGGCGCCGCGCTCAGGGCGCTGCTGCTCGCTTGCTGTGCGGCGTTGCCGGCCCCGGGGCGCGATGTCGGCGCAGGACTGGCCCGCGCGCCGCAATAGGACTGGTCCGTGTCGCGTCTGATTCCACGCTGTTGGCCGCGACCCGGCGCCGGGCCGACCCGCGCCAACGTTGCGATCGCGGTCAGTGACGAGGCGCGCGCGCGCATCGATGAGATCGCCGCGCGTTGCCGGGCGCTCGGGCTCGAGCACACCTCGACGCTCTTTGGCATCGGCGTGCTGTTGGGATCGGTCGAGCTGCGTGATCTGCCGCGCGTGAAGGCCGTGCCCGGGGTCGCGGTCGTGGAGATCGAGCGCGGTTTTCGCTTCAGGGATCTGCGCGTTCGCGGAGATTGAAGGGAAAGCTTTCCGTCGCAGCGTCAGCGCGGCTCTCGTCCACGACGCTCAGGACGTAGCGGCCGGCCTTGAGGCGCAGCGCGTCCACGTAGCCGTGCACGTAGCCGTCGCTGCCCAGAGTTGCGCCGCGCAGCGCGCCCAGCGGGGTCGCAAACCCGGTATCGCCGCGCGCCAGCACCATCCGATAGGTCGTCGCCGGCACCGCGGGAGCGGCGCGGAACTCGATGACGCCCGCGCTCGGCAGCACGAGATCCGGCGTCGAGCTGCCGCGCATGGCGACGAAGGTGAAGTGCGCCGCCACCGGCGGGGCGCTGCCGCCGAGCGGCGCTTCGATCGAAGCCGTGAGCAGCGGCGGCGCCACGGGCATGAGCTGCGCGCGCAGGAACAGCGCCACGCCCACCAGCAGCGCCGCGGCGAGGATCGGCCGCCAGATGCGCAGCGCGCTGCGCACCGGCGCCGCGCGCAAGAACTCACCCTGCTCGCGCAGCTGCTGCAGTCCCTCGTGCAGGCGCAGCGACTGCTCGAACTCGCGCACCAGCCCGGGATCGCGCTGCAGGCGGTCCTCGAACGCCCGGTGCTCGTCGTCCGACAACCGTCCGACGATGTAGTCCTGCATGCGCTGGAAGTCGCGCCCGACGTCAATCACCTCGCACCTCCGTGGCGAAGGCAGCGGTGGGCAGCGCCGCCGGGCGCTGCATGAGCGCCGCGCGATGTGGCTGACTCAGGAGTCCGTTGCCCGCCGCCGACAGGCATGCCGTCACGGCGATGATCGTGAGCAGATCTGCTTTCCACAACCCGCGCTGCTCGAGCAACTCGCGGAAGCGGTTGCGCGCACGGAAGATCACCCGGTTGAAATGCTCGTGCGAAAGGCGCAGCTCGCGGCAGATCTGCTCTTTCTCCTCGTCGTTCAGATAGAAGCGGATCAGCAGCTCACGGTCGCGCGCTGCCGGCAGATCGGCCAGCATGCGGCGTGCCGCTGCGGCCCACTGCGGCCTGCCAACCCGCTCCCAGTCAGGGTCATCTTCGGCGTTCTTCAGATCTTCGAGCGCCTCGGGGCTGGAGAGCGCCGTGCGGTCCTTGCGCCGGTGATTGCGCAGATGGTTGATCGCCACGCGGTAGAGATAGCCGCCCATGTTCTCCGGGTGCGCGATCTCGCCGCTGCGCAGTTTTTCCAGCGTGGTCACCGCGGCATCCTGCAGGATGTCAGCGGCCACTTCCGGGTCGCGTACGCGTCGCAGGATGAGCGCGCGCAGGCCGGGGAAGTCGCGATAGACTGCGGACAGGTGTGAAACCGGGTCCGATAGCGGCGCAGCGATGTCGGGTGTTGCTGCCGTCGCGGCGGGTGCTGCTTGCTCGTCAACACCGATCATAGGCCGAGTATAAGCCCCGGGCGTTACCCACCGCAGCCGCGCTTCGACTGTCGATTTATCGGACGCCAACTCTTTACAGCACTGCTGCTCGCCGGCGGGGCGGCCGCGGCGGGGACGGCAGCCGCCTCCTGCGACGAGGCTCCGGGTACTCTGGTGCTCACCCGCACGCTGAAGACCGTCGGCACGGCACCAGTCACCGCGTCCCTCGTCGCGGTGCAGGGCGACACCTACCTGGTAGAAGTCGCCGAGCGGGGCAACGACGCGCTGGTCGAGGTGCTCGGCACGGGGGGCAGCGTGATCGCCAGGGCCGATCACCCGGAGCGACGCACCGGAACGCGTCGGTCGGTGGTGGCGGCGACGGGCGCTGAGCTGACCGTACGCGTCACGGGCGAAGAGCATGCAAACGTGACCGGTAGCGCGACCGTTCGCATCTTCGACCTGGCCGCGACCGATGCCGGCTCCGAGTGCGTCACGCTGATGAGGACACTCGCCGCCGCGGATGCCGATTACGCCGCGGGCGAGGAGATCTCGCGCGGCCACGCGGCCGCACCCTCCTCCCGTGCACGTGATGCGTTCGCGCGCGCGGCGGATGAATACGCCGCCGCCGAGCGCACCCTTACGGTGCACGATCGAGCCCTGCGCGGTCAGGCGGAGCTGGCGCTGGCGGGTCTCGAGTACCTCGACCTGCAGGACTGGACGAAGACGGCCGAGTGGGCGGGGAGGGCGGCCGCGACGCTGGCGGCGAGTGACCCTTACCGCCGCGCTCGCGCGCATGCGCTCGCGGCGTCGGCCTGGATGGAGATCGCGTTGTCCGCGCCCGCCGGGCAAGTCGTGCCCGGCTACGGCGTATCCACGCGCCGGCTGTTCGCCGCAGCGCGCGGCGAGTTTCGCAGACTGAGCGGCTTCCACCTCGCCCGCGGCGAGCGCTACGACGCCGGGCTGGCGCTCACCAACATCGGCATGTCCTATGTCTACGAGGGTCGCTACGACGAATGCATCGGTGCTTTCGACACCGCGGCGGCCGTCTTCGGGTCGATTCACGAGACGCCGCGCCAGGCACAGGCCTGGCAGGACCGCGCCGTGTGCCTGTGGGGCCTGGGTCGTCTCGCCGACGCGCGCAACTGGTTCAATCGCCTGCTGAGCGTCATCGCGCCCGAGCCCTACGCGGACAACTACCTGACGGCGATCAACAACGCCGCGCTGGTCGACTACGAGCTCGGCCGCTTCGATGAGTCGCTGCAGCTCTACGATCGCGCGCTCAGCTTCGCGCAGCAGGTTCAGTTGACGCGCGACGAGGCGTACTCGCTGTACGGCATCGGCCTCGACTACTACGCGCTCGGTGACCGCGAGCGCGCGCGCTTCTTTCTCGAGCGCTCCCTGCGCGAGCGGCCCGCGGCGCTCGATGCGCGCGGGCGCGTAGCGAGCCTGCGCGCACTGGCGACGCTCGATGCCGACCAGGGCAGGGTGCCGGAGGCCATCGCCGCCGACCGGGAGGCCCTGAGTCTGGCGCATACCCCCTACGGCATCACACGCATCAGGATCCGGTTGGCCGTGCACACCGCCGCGGCCGGGCAGCTCGATGAGGCGCTGGCACAGCTCGATGAGGTGATCGCCACGACCGGCCCGCGCGATCCCCTGCTGCAGGCGGAAGCGCTCGTGCAGCGCGCGATGCTGCTGCGGCGCGTGGGCCGCCCGCGCGACGCACTCGCCGATCTGCGCACGGCACGACCGCGCCTGCATCTGCTCGGCGGCGTCACCGAGGAGTTCGATGCCGACCTCGAGGTCGCGCGCACCGAGCGCGCGCTGGGCGAGCCGCAGGCCGCGCTCCAGGCCGTGGAGCAGGCACTCGCCCTGGCCGATGCGGTGCGACTGCAGACGGCCAATCCCGAGCTGCGCTCCCAGCTGCAGACGCCGCTGCGTGCCGGCTACGACCTGAAGATCGACCTGCTGCGCGCGCGCTACGAGGCGGCTGCCACTGCCGGTCACGGGCAGGAGGCGCAAACGCTCGCGGCTGCCGCGTTCGCCGCCGCCGACGCCGCGCGTGCCCATTCGTTCGCGGACGTCGCGGCCGAGCAGTATCCGCCCGCGGTACGCAAAGCGCTCGCTCCCGAGCTGCACCGCCGCGAGGAACTCTACCGGGCGCTCGCGGGGCGTCGCTTCATGCTCGATGCTTTCCTCGATCGCTCGGCAGCGGATGATCCGAAGATCAGGCGCCTGATGAGCGACATCGCGGATCTCGAGCGCCAAGCGGACACCGTCAACACCGCCATCGCGCTGCGCGCTGCGCCGGGTGGGACGCGCGGCGCGGGCGGCGCACGCCGGAGCCTGCCGCGGCTTCCGCCCGACACGGTGCTGGTGTGCTACTGGCTCGGCGCGGAGTCGGCCTACGCCTGGGTGATTGCGCCGAGCGGAATCTCCTGGACGCGCCTGGGATCTCCGGGGCAGATCGAAGCGCAGGCGGCGGCGTTTCATCGCGCCCTCACCCGCTTCTCCGACGTGTCGCGCGAGGCCCGGCTCGAGAGCGCGCGCCCCGTGTACCGATCGATCCTGCTGCCGATCGCCGCGCAGCTCTCGACGGCGAGGCAATGGATCATCATCCCGGACGGGGCGCTCGATTACGTGCCGTTCGCGGCACTGCTCGGGAGCGAGCAGGGCGCGGACGCCTTCGTTGCGTCGCGGCACGATGTCGCCCTGACTCCAGCCGCGTGGATGCTGAGCCCGGGCGATGAGGCGGGGGCGCCGCCGCGCGGGCGGCTGCTGCTGGTCGCGGACCCGGTCTACCAGGCTGACGATCCACGCCTGCGCAGCCTCGCCAAGCCTGCGCCCGCGCCGCCGCCGGCCGCCGCCTCGGCGTTGGCGGGCGGCGCGCACCCGTACCAGCGTCTGCGGTTCACGGCGGTGGAGGCGGAGCAGATCGCCGCGCTGTTTGCGCCGCAGGATGTCGATGAGCTGCTCGGGCTCGAGGCTACGCGCGAGCGGCTGCTCGCGCTCGACCTGTCGAAGTACCGCTTCATCCACGTGGCGACCCACGGCGTCGTGGATGCGCAGGTGCCCTCACTCTCGGCGCTGGTGCTGGGCTCTTACGATGCGAGCGGCAGGCCGGTGGATGGCGCGGTGCGCGTCGCGGACCTCGCACTCGAGACGCTGCACGCCGATGTGGCGGTCTTCAGTGCCTGTGAGACGGCTCTGGGCAAAGCCGTGCCGAGCGAGGGTCTGGTGGGTATCAGCTCGACGGTGCTGGCCCGTGGCGCGCACGCCGTGGTCGCCTCTCTGTGGCCAGTGCCCGACGATGAGAGTGGCGCGCATCTCATGACAGAGTTCTACCGACACCTGCTGCATGATTCCATGAGCGCGTCCGCGGCACTCGGTGCCGCCATGCGATCGGTGCTCGCGCATCAGCCCGGCGCCGATCCCGCTCTGTGGGCTGCCTTTCAGGTTTCCGTGGTGACGCTCGGGCCAGGCCCACCGGGCGGCACGCGCGCGCCGGCACCGCAACGAGCCCGGGGCCCCTGAGGAGCCGCCGTGAAACACTGGATCAACACGAGAGTCACGATCAACGACCGCTGGGGACCGGGCTCCGACGACAGTCTCAATACACCCATGGGAGAGCTGCCCGAGTTCCGCCTGCAGCCGCGCTACCTGCGCGACGCGCAGGGTACGCCGCGGCTCGGACACTTCAGCATAGAATTCCCGTCGGGCTATCTCGCCGACGGCTGGCAGGGCGTCAACTTCACGCCGCTCGGCGAGAAGCCCGTCACGGGAATCTCCGGCCTGCTCGCTTATGGCCCCGCACAGAAGACCAAGTACCGCGACGTGATCAGCGCGGCAGCCGGCAGCCTGCGCGATGCCCACACGGCACGGCTCGAGGCCGTCATCGGCTACGTGGGACTGAAGGGTCAGGTCGGCTACAACAAGGTGCGCCTGTTCTACGTGCCCGACGCGGTCGCAGGCCCGACCAAGGACCTGGTGGTCGTCACGGTCGTGACGCACGTTCCGATTCCCGGCACCGTGCACGCCAGCCAGGACGGCAACGCCCACGGGCCACCGGGCTGATCGACAGCGCTCCGCCGTGAGTTGAGCCGCGCGGCGCGGCACCGCGGCGGGCAGCCGCGCCGCTGTGCTGCGTTACTTCGCGGCCGGCTTGCCGCGCACTGCGTCGAGATGACTCACCAGCTCGTCCGCCCAGCTCTTCAGGACGGCATCGGCGGAAGCGAGGTTGGTGACACGGTTGGCGGGCCGCGCGTAGGTGTAGGGATCGGTCTGCGCATCCATGACGCGCGCGAGAATGGTGTTGGTCGCGGAGTCCCACAGCTCGAGGTAGAGCGTCATCGAGCCCGCAGACCTGACGAGCGTGGTGTCGATGCCGGGGGTCATGAGATCGGGGGCGGTGACGTCGACGTTGATCAACGCCGGCCGCAGCACCAGCACGTCGGGTGCCGCCGTGTCGACCACCTGGTAGCCCCCCTTGCCGAGCTGCTGCACGAATATCTTCTTGAACTCGGCGGCGATGGCGCTCTTCATGCGCTGGATGTCATCGTCGGTCACCTGGTGGTCGAGACTCACCTCGTTGTCGTTGTAGTCGCGCGCGTAGTTCTTGCGGAACTGGACGAAGCAGTCGAGCACCGCGACGCGATCGTACTGGCTGAACCTGGCGCCGGGCCGCAGGTACACCAGGCGCGTCGCGGTCTGCTTCTTGAGAACCAGGCCGTCCTTGGTGGTCTGCGGCGGCGGCGCGTCGGCGCGTGCCAGAGCGCCGGCGAGCAGGGCCGCCGCGCACAGCGCGAGTCGGAGCGCGAGCGGGTGCGATCGAGCGGGCTTGTGCATGGCTTCCTCCCTCCGCGATGGTACTCGGTAGCCGTCAAAAGAGAACTGCCGCGCGCGGCCGCCGCGCCGACAGCTGCTAGTTCCTCGCCGTGACCTCGAAATGGTCCGGCTCGCTCCAGGCGCTGCCGCCGTGCTCGGTCGCATCGAAGCGCACCATCGTGCCGCGCAGGTGTGCGCCGTCGAGTGTAAAGCGGATGTAGTGGAAGTTCACCGAGGTGTGCAGCTTCGACAGCTCGCCGAACAGGCGCAGGGCGAGCACCGGCTTGGCCCCGCCGCCGCCGCTCACCAGATAGGTGACGCCGTCACGGTAGTAGCGCTCGTAGTTGTGCACGTGGCTGCCGACCACCACGACCCGGGCGTGCAGCGTCGGCGCCTTCTTCGCGAAGTAGCGGGCGATCTCCTTCTCATCGCGTGCGGACGGGTAGAAGGGATCGCGCACGGGCGGGTAGTGCAGCACGACCATGATGAACCTGATGCCGGGGCCGGCGTCCGTGACCTGCCGCTCGAACCAGACTCGCTGCGGGCTGCCGGGCCTGAGCGCCGCGTCCGAGTCCAGAATGAGCGCGAGCAGGGTCGCGCCGATCGTCACCGAGTACCAGCGGTACGGTCGCAGCGCGAGCTCGGGGAAGGCGTTCCACCAGTTCTCGAGACACGGCTCGACGTCCTCGTCGCACCCCTTGAACTCGTGATTGCCGAGCGCGGGGAACAGCGGGATGTTCTCCTGCGCCCACTGCGCCGTCTCGTTCCTGAAAACGGCGTAGTCGTCGGGCGTGCTGCCCTGGTAGACGAGGTCGCCGCCGATCAGGATCGCCGCCGGGTTCTCGAGCGCCATCCTTTCGACCAGCGCGCGGCGTGCGGTGGCATTCGCGACCTCCTCGCGGTGCGTGAAGCGCGTGTCGCCGTAGGCCAGGAAGGTCAGCCGACTGCCCGCTTCGGGTGCCGACCTCGAAGTGCGGCGGCTCGGTCGCCGCGCCGGCGCAGGCCGTCCACGCCGCCAACACGCCGCAGGCGAGCGACAGCGAGAGAACCGTCGATGATGTGCCGGACATCCGTGACCCTTCAGAGCCGCCTGGGCTCGCTCCATAGACTAAGCCGGGCAGATGACAGCTGCGCACCCGTCGCGATCCTGACCGCGGCGTGCAGCTCAGCCGTCGGCGGCCGGGCTCGCTGCAACGGAGGCGCGCACGCGGGAGAAGACCGCGGCGTTCTTCTCCAGCGCCTCGCTCGCGTAACGGTAGCCGAGCTCGACCGCGCGGTCGAAGGCGCGCCAGTCGAGAAGATCGACCCGCTCGAGGGGCGGCTTGAGCACGAGGTCCGCGAGCGCCCGCTGGCTCACGGTGGCGGCGACGCTGTTGATCATGCTGGCGCGAAGCAGGATCTGCAGGATGTTGATCGAGGCCGGCCGGCGGCGCAGCCACGCGGTGAGTGCCCAGGCGGCCGGTACCTCGGTCATTTCCACGTCGGTCTCGAGCATCTGGTCGACGCCGGCATCGACGGCCACCACCGTGCCGTCGAGGGTCTCGCGCATCACGTCCACGGGCAGATTGTTGATCGCCGCGCCGTCCACGTAGACCTGCCTGCCGGTCACCACCGGCGGCAGCACGCCCGGGATCGCCCCCGACGCCCGCACCCACAGCCAGAGCTTGCCGCGGCGGTGCACCTCCGCCTGGCCGCTGGTCAGGTTGGCGGACACGCAGAAGTAGGGCACCTGAAGATCCTCGAGATGCGTCTCGCCGAACTCGGCACGCAGCCGCCGGCCGACCCGGCGCCCGGAGACCAGGGATATGAACGGCAGCGTGTAATCGCCGAGCGGATTGGAGTCGACGAACGAGCGGTGGAAGCGTTGCCGGATCTCGTCGTAGCTCCATCCCATGGCCCAAGAGGCGCCGACCAGCGCGCCGATGCTGGTCGCGCCGATCGCATCGACCGGCAAGCGCGCCGCCGCGAGCGCCCTGAGCACGCCGAGGTGCGCGAAGCCCCGGGCGCCGCCGCCGGAGAGAACCACGCCGAGCGCATGCCCGGTGAGCAGCCGCGCGACGCGCGCGATGTCGGCGCTCGCGCGCACATGGTGATGGCGGCGGTACGGCTGCTGGTCGAGCCAGCGCCGCACGTGCGGCGAGTCCTTGGGGCCGTCGTGCATCAGGAGGATTTCCGCGCTCCTGGCCGTGGCCGGGTCGTCGTGGATCGCCTGCAGGGCCGCCCAGGCGCGCGGCGTGCGATCGCCGCGCGCGAGCAGCAGCAGCGCATCCGCCTGCCGCAGGCACAGCTTGCTCCAGTTGCTCGGCTGCGGATCGGTGACGTACAGCACGTAGTCGTTGGCACGCTCGAGACGATGGAACCAGTGACTGGTGCGATCGCTCCCCTGGCTGCTCAGGACCAGCTCAGCACGACCGAAACGGCGAAACTCCTCCGCCAGGGCGAGTCCGAAGGCGGCGGCGTCGATGTCGAGCCCGTTTGGCACGACGGCGAAGGTCTTGGGTCGCGCTCGCGGTCGTGCCTCCGCCTGCTGCAGGGCCTCGACCCGGTGGATGAGATTGCTGGCGATATAGCGCAGGCTCTGCGGGTGGCTCGCCACCAGCTTCTCGAAGGTGCGGACCGGCAGGCGGGCGACCTCGGTGTTGCGCAGCGAGATGAGCGTGGCGGTCCTGCGCGTGCCGGAGATGACCTCCATCTCACCCGCCGTCTCGCCCGCCTCGATCTGACCGGCGAGCCGGGAACCGCCGGCGGAGGAAGGTACGTACACGCCGAGGGCGCCGTTCACGATGACGTAGAGTCCGTCGACCGCATCGCCGGCCGTGAAAAGCGTGCTGCCCCCCGGCAGCGAGAACCACTCTACGTCCCGGGACACCTCCTCGAGGAGCGATGCGCTCAGGTCCCGGAGCAGCGGCAGCGCTGCCATGAGCGCCAGGAGGTTGCGGCGCTCGAGCGCGCTTTGGATCAGAGTGTCAGGACCTGGGCTCATGACGGGGCCCGGATGTGCACTGCAGCATTCAAGCGGCGGGGGCTCTTTTGTTGTACAGGTGCGCCATCGGGCCGCAGGTTGACTGCCCCACTTACAATGCGTAGCCTCTCAACGAAATCATACATATAAATGTCCGGCCATGTTCCGGTCACCCTACGGCGCCGGTTCCCCCTCGTGCATGCGAGGCACTCTCGTGTTCAGGTGCATCATTGCCATCGCGCTCCTTGCCGGCGCGCCAGGCGTGCAGGCGGCAAGCGCTGCCCACCCGAGCGGTGTCGTGACCATCCTGCAGGGCAGGGCGTCCGTGATCCGGGCGCTGTCGATGTTTGACGCCGCCGAAGGCATGCGGCTGCAGGCCGACGACCTGGTGCGGACCGACAAGGACACATTCCTGCGCATCGAGTACGAGGACCAGACCTCGATCGAGGTAGGCCCGGGCACGCAGCTGCAGTTGAATCATCCCGCAGCGCGGAAGAAGTCGAACCGCCCCGCCCTCTACGTCCTGGAGGGGTGGCTGAAGCTCGCGGGCGGCAAGTCGGACGCGGCCGCCAAGCCGGCCTTTGCCTCGGTCGGCATGGATGTCGTCGACGCGACGGGCGTCGTCGTGATGCACGCCGACCATGCGACACGGCAGATCTTCACCGAGCAGGGCACGGCACGCTGGCTCGATCACGACGCGCACGGCGCGGAACCCGTCAACCTCAAGCAGGGTGAGTTTCTTGTCGCAGCGCAGGATCATCCGCCGAGCGTCGAGCCGCGTCCGAGCGCGGATTTCATGGAGGAGCTGCCACGCCCCTACCGCGACACGCTGCCGTTCCGTTACAACCTGTTCAGGGAGCACGCGGTGGCGCCCAAGAGCCCGGTGCCGTTCACCTACGCCGACGTCGAGGTCTGGCTGAACGCCGAGCCCTCGGTCCGCCGCCAGTTCGTCACGCTGTGGCGCCGCAAGGCCGACAACCCCGCCTTCCGTGCGGCACTGGACCACGACCTGCAGAAGCATCCCGAGTGGGATCCGATACTGCACCCGGAGAAGTACGAGCCACCCGCGCCGGGAGCTGCGCCGCCGAGTCCGGCCGCGGCATCGCAGCCGGCGCCGCCCGCCCCGGCGATCCCGCAAAACCACTGACGTGCGACGTCTTTCCAGCAAGGAGAAGAAAGCTTGAAACTCCTCCTCAAGTTCAATCTCGTGTTCGTGCTGCTGTTCCTGCTCGGCATCGGTGCGAGCGGCTACATCTCGTGGCAGCTGCTGCAGAAGAATGCCCAGGAAGAGATCGCCGAGAACGCGCGCCTGATGATGTCGGTGGCGCTCGCGGTGCGCTCCTACACCAACACGCAGATCAAGCCGCTGCTCAAGACGCAGATGGTCTACAGCTTCCTGCCGCAGTCGGTGCCGGCCTTCTCGGCGACCGAGGTGCTCAACGAGCTGCGCAAGAAGTATCCCAACTACGTCTACAAGGAGGCGCTGCTCAATCCCACCAACCCGCGCGACCGCGCGGTCGAGTGGGAAGCAGACATCGTCAACCAGTTCCGTAACGGCTCGGCCAAGGAGATCTACGGGGTGCGCGACACGCCCACCGGCTCCGCGCTCTACTTTGCCCGGCCGCTCACCATCACCGACCGCGCCTGCCTCGAGTGTCACAGTACCGTGGAGGTGGCGCCGAAGCCCATGGTGGATGTCTACGGGCCGGCCAACGGCTTCGGCTGGAACTTCATGGAGACGGTCGGGGCGCAGGTGGTGTCGGTGCCGACCGAGGTGCCGCTGGCGCGCGCCAAGAAGGCGTTCAGCACCTTCATGGGCTCGCTCATCGGCGTGCTGGTCGTGATCGGGCTGATCCTGAATATCCTGCTGTGGTGGATGTTCATCCGCCCGGTGACGCGCATCTCGGCGCTCGCCGATCGCATCAGCCTCGGTGAGCTCGAGGCGCCCGACTTCCGCGTGCGCAGTCGCGACGAGATCCGCACGCTGGCCGAATCGCTGGCGCGGCTGCGCAAGAGCCTGGTGCAGGCGATGAAGATGCTGGAAGCCTGACACGGTACATGGAGCCACCTCCGAAGGGCTTGCCCAAAGCCATCACCGAGCAGACGCCCGAGCGGCTGGGCAAGTACCCGCTGCTGGGTGTCATCGGCAAGGGCTCGATGGGCGTGCTCTACAAGACGGTCGATCCGCACATCAAGCGCCCGGTGGCCCTGAAGACCATCCGCCGCGACCTGCTCGAGGAGGATGGCACCGAGAACTTCCCGGCGCGCTTTCGTAACGAAGCGCAGGCGGCTGGGGGCCTGGCGCACCCCGGCATCGTCGCCGTGTACGAGTACGGCGAGGACGAGACCTACGCTTACATCGCCATGGAGTACGTCGAGGGACGCAGCCTGCGCGAGTGCTTCGAGCAGCGCGTGGCGTTCAGCGTCGCGCAGGTGGTCGACATCGTCTCGCAGCTGCTCGAGGCGCTGCAGTACGCGCACGAGCGCGGCGTCTGGCACCGCGACGTCAAGCCCGCCAACATCCTGCTGATGGCCGACGGCCGCGTGAAGGTCACCGACTTCGGCATCGCGCGCATCGAGTCCTCGATGCTGACGCAGGTGGGCGCGATCATGGGCACGCCGGGCTTCATTGCCCCGGAGATGTATCTCGGCGACAGCTTCGACAGCCGCATCGACGTGTTCGCCGCCGGCGTGGTGCTCTACCAGCTGCTCGCCGGGGCGCCGGCCTACACGGGCACGGCGGAAAAAGTGATGTTCAAGGTGTGCTACGAGACACCCGTGCCGCCCTCGGTGGCCGGCCGGCTGCCCTCGCTGCAGCCCTTCGACGCGGTAGTGCTGCGCGCCCTGGCCCGCGACCCGGCCGAGCGCTTCACGACCGCCGGCCAGTTCCTGCAGGCCCTCAGGGACGCCCACGCCCAGTTCAGCGGTCCGGCCAGCTCGGATGAGACCATCATCCGTCCGCGCGCCGGCGCTTCCTCCCCATCCCGCCCGGGCACCAAGGATCCAGCCAGCCAGCCGGCCGCGAGCTCGGGGCCTGCGGGCCAGAGCGCCGGCAGTCAGCCGCCCTCGAGCCAGCCTCCGTCCACCAACACGCTCGCCGCGGCCGGCTGGGACGTGGATGAGCTGGCACGCCTCGAGAGGCGACTGGCGCAATTTGTCGGACCGGTGGCGAAGGTGATGGTGCGGCGCGGCGCAAACAGCACCAGCGACATGGTGTCGCTGACCCTGTGGCTCGCCGGCAAGATCAGCGGGACCGAGGATCGCAACGAGTTCCTGCGCAGTACCGGGGTGGTTCCGGCGCAGGGCGCGAAGCCGCCGGCGCGTGCACCGTCAGGCCAGGAAACGATCTCGCCGGGCGCAGCCGGCCCACCGTCCCCGGGCGGCGGGCGGCCGCTCACGCCCGAGGATGTCGAGCGTGCGGCGCAGCTGCTCGCCGTGCGCGTCGGCCCGATCGCGCCGGTGTTGGCGAAGCGCGCGGCCAAGACCGGCTGCAGCCGCGAGCAGTTCATCGCGGCGCTCGCCTCCTATCTGAGCGACGACCGCGAGCGCGAGCGCTTTCTCGAGGCGCTCGAGTAAGCGCTCGAGCGCGCACGCGGCGCGCGCGTCGCCGTCCCCCTTCAGTCGAGCGCCGCGGCGAGCTCCGCAAGCTGCGCGCCGGCGCTCAGGCCATGCCTGGCCGCGGCTCCGGCGCGCAGCTCGAGCACACCCCGGGCACCGCGCGCGATGCGCATCCGGCCGGCGCGCACCTCGGGGCAGACCTTGAGCACGCGCCCGCGGCGATCGACGAACACGACGTCGATGGCGTAGCGCATGCCGAACGTATGAATGGCGGCGCACGGGGCAATCAGCAGCCCCTCGCCCGCCCGGAGCGGCGCGCCGATGAGGAGACCGAGTGCCCGGCTGAGGAAGTTGTCGGCGACGCGCACCTCGAGCACCCCGGCAGGGGTGGCGCACTCGTGCGACGTCGCCATCACAGCCCCGACTTCATCAGCTGCGTGACGATCGGAAAGCCGATCACGATGAAGGTGCAGGGGAAGATGCACAGGATCAGCGGGCCGAGCATCTTCACCGGTGCTTCGAGCGCGAGCTTCTCCGCGCGCTGGAAGCGCTCGGTGCGGCGCTGCTCGGCCTGCGCGCGCAGGATCGGTCCGACGCTGCTACCCATGAGCTCACCCTGCACCAGGGCGCTCACGAGACTGTTCATGGCCGGGAAGTCCAGGCGTGAGGCCATGTCGCGCAGCGCGTCCGCGCGCGGCTTACCGGCGCGGATTTCGCGCAGCAGCCGGTTGATCTCGGCGAGCAGCGGCCCGTGCGGCATCTTCTCGACCGATTTCGCGAACGCCGAGGAGAGGTTCATGCCGGCTTCGACCGCCATGGTCACGATGTCGAGAAAGAACGGCAGGCGCTTCAGGATCTTCAGATTGCGTGCCTTGGTCATGTCGCGCAGCCACATCTCCGGCAGGAAGAAGCCGAATACGCAGCCGGTCATGAGACCCACGAGACCACCCGGTCCTATCTTCGAGGTTATCCAGCCGAGTCCCGCGGCAAACAGCGCCGAGGCGACCACCTTGCCGGCAAAGAACTGCACGGGGGTGAGCGTGTAGTCCTGGCCCGCGCGCTTGAGCGCCACCTGGATGCGGGCCGCGGTGGCTTCCCCGACCACCCATTCGCAGTAGTGGGCGACCAGGCGCACCAACGGCCAGGTGAGCCGGTAGAAGCGCGGCGGCGGATCCATGTACTGGCGGTCGTCGCGCGGAATCGCACACACGATGTGGCGCATGGCGATGGTGCCGAGAACGACCGCCATGGCCACCGTGACTCCGATCATGAGCTCGAGCATTTTTCTGTCCTCCGTCCCGATGTCAGATTCTTGATCGTTCGGCTCAGACGTCGATCGTGACGATCTTGCGAATCATCACGAAGCCGATGATTTCCAGGATGCCGATGACGCCCAGAACTCCCCAGCCGAGCAGGCCGTGAAAGAGCGGTTGCATCGCATCGTGCTGCATGCGCGACAGCACCAGCATGAGGAATATCGGCAGCAGGCCCACGATCAGGCCCTGCAGCTTGCCCTGCGAGGTGAGCGCGCGGATCTTGCCCTCCATGGTGGCCTTGGAGCGCAATGTCGCCGCGAGCTGATCGAGGGTCTCGGCGAGGTTGCCGCCCACGTCACGGGCGATGGTCATGGCGGCGACCACCAGGTCGACCTCCTCGAGCTTCAAGCGCGTGGCCATGGACTCCAGCGCATCCTCCAGCGCAAGTCCCAGGCGCTGCTCGCGCACTACCACGCCGAGCTCCTGCGACAGCGGCGGCGGTGTCTCGCGGATGGCGATGTCCATGGCGATCTGCAGGCTGGTGCCGGCGCGCAGCGAGCTGCCGAGCATCAGCAGCACGTCCGGCAGCTGCAACACCAGCTTGAGGCGCCGCCGGCTGTTGAGGAAGGCGAGTGCCACGCGCGGCAGCACCACGGTCATGACGGCGGCGAGAACCGGGAGCGTCGGGCTGCCGGTGACGAACCACAGCAGCGGCGGCACGACCACCGTGCCGATGATGGTCGCCGCGAACAGCTTGTGCGGATCGATGAAGAGGAACGCCTCCTCGAGACGGCCGCGCGCATGGTGGGT
>Ga0187783_10001648_pt1 | contig 16509 bp, 8 predicted proteins | sample 1015_SJ02_MP02_2_FD_132471 | JGI IMG/M metagenome (GOLD analysis project Ga0187783, IMG submission 132471) | Tropical peat soil microbial communities from peatlands in Department of Meta, Colombia - 1015_SJ02_MP02_20_MG | ecosystem: Environmental > Terrestrial > Soil > Wetlands > Peat | place... | reverse complement strand
GTGTGGTGTTGTCCCTCAAGGACTTGTCCTCTTCCATCTGGGTCTGGTATCGCGAGAACGGTAAGGACGTTTCCGATGGGAAGTGGGCGGTCAAGAAGGTGATCGAGATTCCGGCTGAACCGGCGGATCCGGCGAATCTACCGCCCATTCTGCAAGGTTTCAAGGCGGTTGCGCCTCTGATCACCGATATCAATCTCTCGCTGGACGACCGCTACCTTTACGTCTCGTGCTGGGGTACCGGCGAATTCATCCAGTACGACGTCAGTGACCCGTTCCATCCCCGGAAAGTCAGCTCGATCCGGCTGGGAGGAATTGTCAATCGCACAGCGCATCCCAGCAAGCCGGGAAAGCCGTTGAATGGCGGGCCACAGATGGTTGAAATCAGCCGCGATGGTAAGCGAATTTATTTCACCAACGGCCTCTACACACCCTGGGACGAACAGTTCTACCCCGATGGCGTGCGAGGCTGGATCGCCAAGGTCAAAGTGAACGGCAAGATGGAACTCGATCCCAAGTTTTTCATCGAGACCGACGCTATGCGCACTCACCAGGTTCGACTGGAGGGTGGAGACGCTTCGTCGGATTCCTATTGCTACGCCTGAGGTCGGTACGTTCTCAGTGGGGAGGATGTGATGGAATGGAATGCCGTGTTATTTCTGGGAGCCTACCACGGCATTAACCCGGGAATGGGTTGGCTGTTTGCCGTGGCGCTCGGAATGCAACAAGGTAGCGCCCGCGGAGTCTGGCGTGCACTCCCCCCCATCGCCCTCGGCCACATGGCTGCGGTCGGCGCAGTGCTGCTGGTAGCTGGATTGGCACAGACAATGGTGCCCATTCCGACCATGAAGCTGGTGGTCGCATGCCTCTTGATTGCGTTCGGACTCTTTCGGCTGTGGCGCCATCGCCACCCCAGATTTGGTGGCATGCAAGTCGGTTTCCGCGACCTGACGATCTGGTCCTTCCTAATGGCATCGGCGCATGGAGCAGGTCTCATGGTTCTGCCGTTTGTCATGGCCATGTCCAGTCCTGTGCTGGCGGCGAGTGGGATCCATGCCCACCATGCCGCGATCGCTCCCAGCCTTCCCGGGACAGCCGCTTTGGCGCTCGCTCTGCACACTCTAGCCTATTTGTGTGTGTTGGCGTTCGCAGCCTGGATCGTGTACTGGAAACTTGGGTTGGCTGTGTTGCGAACCGCTTGGTTCAACCTCGATCTGATTTGGGCCGGGGCGCTGGTCGCGACCGGTCTGCTTATTTTTTGTTTTTGAATACATCAAAATCAGACTTACCGCAACCGGGGCGCCCGAGACCACAGCCCGACCGAGTGCAGAATACCGTGATGTTCGCCCAAACGTGATCGCTGCGATCGGTGCGTCGTTGACATTCGTGGGCGTCGCACGTCCAAGCCGAAGCGGAACTTTGCGCGGGCTGCCATCGTATTGGCAGCCAGGGAGGCGCGATGAATCCCTTCGGCCATGTGAGCTATGCCTTTCGGCAGTTTCGACACTCGCCGGTATTCACGTCAGCCGCCGTTCTCACGCTGGCAATGGGCATTGGCGGCACGACCGCAATCTTTTCGCTGATCCATTCCGTAATGCTCCGCTCACTGCCGGTAGCTGATCCCGGCAGCCTATATCGCATCGGTGACGGCAGTGATTGTTGCGTGGAAGGCGGCCCCCAAGACCGCTGGGGCATGGTCTCGTATGCGCTTTATCTGCGGTTCAAAGAGAACCTCCCGGAATTTGAGGAGCTTAGCGCATTTCAGGCGGGATCATGGGAAATGAGCGTGCGGCGCGAATCGGAGCGTGTAGCCAAACCACTGACCACCGAGTTCGTCACCGGAAACTACTTCTCTACCTTCGGCATTCGCCCGTTCGCTGGCCGGCTGCTTTCGGTGGGGGACGATCAGTCTTCCTCGCCTCCGGTGGCAGTGCTCAGCTATCAGGTGTGGCAGGCGACGTACGGCAGCGATCCCGCGGTTTTAGGCTCGACGTTCGTCATCCAGGGACATCCCTTCACCATCGCTGGGGTTGCGCCGCCGGGATTCTTCGGTGATACCCTGCGGGCGGACCCGCCAGCCATTTTTATTCCCTTGCAGCAAGAGCCGCTGCTCAATGGCAGCACGTCGTTGCTGAACAGACGGGGATCAGCGTGGCTGCGGGTCATTGGCAGGCTGCGCCCGGGCAAGAGTATTGCCGGAATGGAACCACGGCTGACCGGAGTGTTGCGGCAATGGCTGCTGCATGATAGCGACTACCCTGCAGCATGGATGGAGGACATCCAGCGTCTGCTCCCCAAGCAGACCATTACGGTGGTACCCGCTGGCGCTGGCGTCGCGGCTATGAAAGAAGATTACGGACGCAGTTTGGAAATCCTGCTGGCGGTTTGCGGAATGGTGTTGCTCATAGCGTGTGCCAACGTGGCCAACCTGCTGTTGGTCCGTGCCGCTGCGCGTCGCGGCCAAACGGCGGTTCGCTTGGCGATCGGCGCGTCCCAGGGGCGATTGATTACGCAGGCGCTGGCGGAAAGCGTGCTGCTGGCCTCGATGGGCGGCATTGCTGGCCTAGGGGTCGCGGTTGCGGCGTCGCGCCTGCTATTGTCGCTGGCCTTCCACAGCGCGCATTTTCTGCCAATCAGCAGCGCGCCCACGCTGGTGCTTCTGGGCTTCGCGTTTGTCCTTTCCCTGTTTACTGGAGTGCTTTTCGGCACGGCACCGGCCTGGTTTGCCACGCACACCAATCCGGCGGAAGCACTGCGGTCGGGCCAGCGCACAACGAGCGATAAGGCATCCCTCGCGCGCAAGGCGCTGCTCATCGTGCAGGCGACACTCTCGGTCATACTGGTGGCCGTTGCCACCATGTTGGGGCGTAGCCTCAGCCATCTTGAGCACCAGGACGTCGGGTTCGTGACCGCCGAACGAGTCATGGTGCAATTGAACATTCCGGCAGGCGACTATACTCCGACGCGGCTGAATGCCTTCAACCGCGAACTGGAGGATCGGCTGAAGCGCCTGCCTGGCGTGGAGCAAGTCGGACTCGCCATGTACAACCCGATGACCGACAACTGGGGCGAGTTGATTGAAGTAGAAGGTCATCCGCCGGCCAAGTTTAATGAGGACGCCGGCTCTTCATGGGACCGCGTCAGCGCCGGGAATTTCCGAACTCTCGGACAGCCCATCGTTCGTGGGCGAGGATTCAGCGATGCCGACAACGAGAACACCGAGCCTGTCGCCATCGTAAACCAGAGTTTCGTTCGCCGCTTTTTCCCCAAGGAAGAGCCGCTTGATAAACACTTCGGCATGGATGTACCGGAGAATGCCGGCACCTTCCGCATCGTCGGCATAGCCCGGGACGCCAAGTACGCACCTTGGTCCATAAGCGAAGAAACCCGGCCGATGTTCTTCGTCCCACTGGCTCAGTGGGTGCATTATCTACCGCCCCGTGGCGGCGATACGCCCTTTCCGCTGGATAAACTGGAGCTGCGCTCACACTACATCAGCGGCATTGCCTTGGTTACGCGCAGCAGTCCGGGAGAGGTCGAGCCGCTCGTAACCAACATCCTGTCTGACCTTGATCCGGACGCTACGGTCACAGGTGTGCGCACGCTACAAGCGATGATTGACGGTGCGGTTGAGCAGCAACGCGCCCTGGCCAGCCTGGCGGGATTGTTTGGAATCGTTGCGCTGCTGTTGGCTGCGGTTGGGCTCTACGGTGTTACGGCCTACACGGTGGCGCAGCGCACCAACGAAATCGGCGTCCGTATGGCGCTCGGCGCCGACCGCGTTAACGTTGTCAACCTGGTCCTGCGCGAGGCATTTCGGAGAGTGGTGGTCGGGCTGGCGGTTGGGATTCCTCTGGCAATCGCTGCCGGCAAGCTCATCGCCTCACAACTCTATGGAGTGAAGAGCTGGGACCCGGCAGCGCTTGCCGTGGCCGTCATTTCTCTGGGGCTATGTGCGCTGTCGGCTGCAATGATACCGGCGCTGCGCGCGGCTGCGATCTCGCCTACGGACGCGCTGCGCGTCCAATAAGCCGGATCAAGAATTTGAGTACTTCACTGAATCGCTCTGCTCGGTAGTTCGGAGTACGACCGGGAGTTCATCCCCGTTCCTCCCTCATCGCTCGGCGTTCCCGCACGTCCACAACTGTTACCGAATAACATTTCTCGAAGCCGCATCCAACCCCGACTTCGGTGAATCGAGATTGGAGGCAGATTGAGCTCTGAGCGGTCTTGCGCTCCATCTTTCACTAGGGATCGCGGCTGGTGAGGTAAACTCGTTGACGGCATTTTGCAGGAAATCCCCCTCGAGGTTAGCGGCCGCCATCCTTCCGGGACCCTGGCACAGATGTTAGACGCTCCTTATCTTAAAACCGAAGGGATGAGATAGCGGGCTGGGAGGTGTCAGATTGTCAGCTGCTTGGATTCGCGTTGGGTTGGGGCTGCGCTCCTTACCCTTGTCCATGTCATGCCGCTCAGCGGACAGGCACGTTTGGGACGGCCGTTGTATCAGGATCCGGCGGGACGTCGGCCCGGGTGGGCTGGGAAGAAGACCCGCAAGCCATCGGGATTATGCAAGATGAGCGCCCATCATTTATTCCTTCCTATCACACGTGGTTTCGCAATCTGGCTGTCTGGCAAATTGTCGACCTGTGCGTGAAAATGCCCCGACCAACCCTTGATCTCGAAGTGATTCGGAGGGAATAAACAAGGCCGTGGACACGAAATCTGGCGAAAGAAAAAACGTAGCATGAAGACGACTATTCGCTTCGGTCTGGGGCTCCTACCCCTTCAGCCGAAGCAGACCATAAAGGATGGACTGGCCGGGTTCCAGTTGGCAGCGATGAATATTCCCCAGTCGCTCGGCTACACCAAGATTGCCGGGACACCTGTCGTCACAGGCTTTTACACACTCCTACTACCTCTGCTGGCGTTCGCTGTGTTCGGCTCATCACGCTATCTGGTGGTGGCGGCCGACTCTGCGACCGCAGCCATACTCGCCGGCGGACTAGTCGGAATGGCGGCCCCTGCCAGTGCGCAATACGTGGCGCTCGCCAGCACCGTGGCTCTGTTCACGGCCGCATTCTTGCTGATGGCGCGGATATTCAAGCTCGGGTTTCTGGCTGATTTCCTCTCGCAAACCGTGTTGGTGGGCTTTCTCACCGGAGTAGGGTTTCAGGTCAGCATTGCGGTGCTAGGGGAGATGCTCGGAGTAGAAGTCCAATCGCGCAGACCGGTCGGGCAACTGCTCGAAGTGCTTCGCAACTTGCCGCACGCGCACCTTCCGACCGCCTCGATTTCCGCAGTTGTAGTGATAGGAGTTTTCGCCATTCACCGTTTTGCTCCTAAAGTCCCTGGTTCATTGCTCGCCGTGGTAGGCATCGTCGCAGCCAGCGCAGCCTGGAACTTCGCCGGCCATGGCATCGCCGTGCTTGGCCCGGTGGCGGGTGGACTGCCACACCTCGGCCTACCCAAGATTCAGGGGCAGGATATTCTGCACTTGGTCGGTACAGCTGCTTCTTGCTTTGTGATGATCGTTGCACAGAGTGCGGCCACAGCCCGTTTCTATGCATCGCGACACCAGCAGCAACTGGACGAAGATGCTGATCTGGTAGGCCTCTCGGCTGCCAACGCAGCCGCAGCTTTGAGCGGTACCTTTGTCGTGAATGGCAGCCCCACCCAGACCGCGATGGTCGAAACCTCCGGGGGCCAAAGCCAGGTCGCACAAGTGGCAACCGCCGTCATCGTAGGGCTGGTCCTCCTGTTTCTGACCAGACCCTTGCAATACCTTCCTCGCTGCGTGCTCGGGTCCATCGTATTTTTCATCGCTATCCGGCTCGTCGACCTACGGGGATTGCGTGATATCCGGCGAGAAAGCCCGGGTGAATTTGCGTTGGCAGTAACTACGGCGATCACCGTGGTACTGGTCGGAGTCGAACAGGGTATCTTGCTAGCCATGCTTTTGTCGCTGCTCCGGGTGGTTCGCCATAGCTATCGTCCACACACGGGCGTGCTAGTCGCGGGCGACGACGGCCAAGTGTGGCGAATGGCTCCCCCCGTTTTAGGCACGGTCACCGAGCCGGGGCTGGCAATCTATCGCTTTGGAGCCGCGCTCTTTTACGCCAACGCCTATCAATTCGCGAAAGAAATTCGGGATCTTGCAGGTCCTGCACCCTCCTCGCTGCGGTGGTTGGTGGTGGATGCCGAAGCCATTACCAATATCGATTACACAGCTGCCCATGTAGTTCGGCAGCTCCAGTCGGAAATGGTAAGCAAGGGCATTGCACTGGCATTCGCCAGAATGGCTTCTTCTCTACAAGCGGACTTCGTTAGGCACGGTCTGGTCGACGCGATCGGTACCCGGTATATTTTTAACCATTTACATGACGCTCTGACAGCCTTCTCGCGCCTAGAGAATTGACTCCGACGAAGCGCGAGAAAGACAGGGGAAATTGGTTTGGGGTGGCCTTAACGGCATCCCGGGTAGCAACGCCGCCGCGTAACTAGCTGTTCGCTGAATGGACCCCTTCCGGCGGCGAACAATATTCCGGACCGACCAAATTGCGCGACGCAGAAAAATCTTCGGTGAGCTCGCGGCAGATTATTCGTCGCCGCGGACCTTCCACCAATCCATCTGCTCGAACTCGGCCATCTTCTCTGCGCCGTGCTGCATGTACCAGTCCCGCCAGGCTGACGCGTCTCCGGGCAGGCTTTCGTCGGTGATCTCGCGCAGCGCCAGAAAACTCCAGTTACGCATCATCGGGGTGGTTTGAGGATCCTTTGCCAGTTCGATGAACTTCGGTACCATTCGCATGCGTTGCTTACGCATGAAATTCCCGCAGTCGGAAATGTTGCAACCCGCGCGGTCACGCACCGCGTCCGATGGATCGTGGGTGAACGATTCGAAGAGTGCGTCGAGAGCTTGGTCGGTTCCTAAATAGCGCATTCCTTCGACGGCCCACTGGCGCACATTGGCGTCAGGGTTGTTGCGGGCATAGTCGACCAGAACCGGGTAGATGCGAGCATAGGCGACGCCGCGGCCCGCCATCATTCCCATGAAGTAAACCGCGGCCTGGCGATAGCCGGCGTCCGATGCCGCCCTGGCGATGAGCAGGTCGGCCGAGGGGTCGCTCTTCGACCAGCCGTCCATGGCAAGGTTGAGATCGGCGTTGGCGTAGCGCACACGGAGATCTCTCGAAAACCGGGAACGCCATTCGAGCTGCTTCATCTGCTCGGTGAGTTTGATGTCGCCGAGCCAAATACCAATGTTCTGCTCGAACAGGTCTAATGCGCGAGAATCATGCCGGATGGCGCGCTCCAACAGTTCTTCCGCCTGCGCCTGTTTTGGCATTCTTTGCAGACGCTCGACATCGGAGTCCGTTAACGCTGGATAGTGGACCGGCTGTACTGGAGGCTTCGTCGTTGTTAACCGCGGGGTGTTACGTCGGCGGAGGGCACGGTTCTTCACGAAGGAAAACCGAATCGCGAGACCGAACGCAAACAAGCCGCAAAGAACGGCCATTCCGAGCGCGAAAGCCAAACGGGCCTGGGGTGCCGCTTGAGGCGAGACCGACCCGCGCTGCGGCGGAGGCCCATAGCTTCCCAAGCCCAGGTCCACTTGAACGCGGGTGTCGAGTTTTAGCCCTACCAGCTTTTCGAGTTGTGCGGCGATCCAGCGCGCTTCCTGGCGGTCGTCAATGGAATCGGCCAAGGTGATTTTCTGACCGCTCTTGGTTTGCAGGCGAAGCGAATAAGAAGGTGGCGTGCTTTGTCCTACCGTCGCCGCCATAATCTGGGCGATGTCGGAGTAGGGGATTTCAAGTGTCGTCCCGAGACCGGCCCAAGCGCGGCGGAAAGCCAGCTTACTGTTGCCTGCCTCGATCGAGAATGATTCCACCAGCGACTTGATCAGTATGGAGATCGGCAAAAGGTCAAACAAACCGAACACAATGGCGAAAAATACCGGTGCCTGCGAGTGGGCGAGGAAGTAAACCAGCAAGGTCCATCCTGCGGTCACCAGAGTTGCGATCCCGGTGCGGGTCGGACTGCGAAGGGGCGGGAAGTAATACTCGGTGCCGCCATGTGCGCCTGCACGCACGACAACTTTCGGATTGTTCGGCGGCGGCACATCCTCGGAATCGCTCTGGAAGCCGGGTGACACTGTCGCCGTATCGGGATCAGCGAAACTGCCAGCGGTGTGCGGTTGAGGGGTCTTGCGAAAGACGGGGACCTCGAAGTCATCGGAAAAACTGATGCCGGGCGTGTCGGCTTCGGCGTGCAAGATCCAAAGCAGTTGGTCGGTGGGCTGGTCGTGATTGGTCTCGTAGGCGTCGCTGGGGATGGTGAAGTCGACGGGGATGGCAGCGTCGCCCATCGGGCCGGGCGTCACCGACTGCTCAGGGACATTCCTGTCGCTTTGCCACAGAATAGCCTTACTCGTCGAGCGATTGCCGCCGCTGCCAGTTGCGATCTTCCGCACGCAAGACAGACGCAGGTTGATGCCGTGTCTGGTCGTGGTATTGAAGCGCAGGTGGATCGTGCCCCGCAGTGGGGTTCCCGGAGAAAAGGGAAGTGAGGCAAACTGAAAATAGGTTTGGCCGAAGCGTTCGCGGCGAACGGCAGCGCGTACCACCGGGATAGTTAGGACCACCCCCACGGCAACAAATAGAAGAGGACCCAGATACCTGGGATCGGAGGTGCGAAAGAACTGCGGAAGCGCACCTGCTGCGACAGTGATTGAGATCAAATTCCACAAGCCGGCGAACACGGCGAGGCCGATCGCCTTCTTGGTGTTACTACCGTAAGCGCGGCCAGCGGCCCAATCCTTGCGCCACAGCCAGGGTGAGTCGGGACTGGACTGTTCGAGCGCGACCTGCTCTTCGAGCTTGCGTGTGCCGTAGATAGCGCTGGCAGCCAAACCCCCACCGAGAACGACAAAAATTGCGCAGGCAACGACTCCCACCGCCCGGCTCCCGTGGACGGATCCCGGCGGGGCAAACAGAAGCGCCCATCCGAAGAATAGACCGACCGCGAGAAACACCATTCCAACGAGAACAAGGAATACCGCCACGGCCTTGGAAGGCTTGCTCACAGCCGAATTATAGGATTGGCTTGGGCGCCATCTGAGGATGGAACTGAGGGGATGAGGTTACGCTGGTAAGCCGTTCCCTGAACCAGCACCAAAAGCTGATTGGAAGGCTATCCTCGAGAACCCCACTGCCGCGAAAATCATGGGCTCCTTTCGACGGCGCGGGACGAAGCCTGTACCGTGGACAGCCCATCCGTACGGCCAATCTCGCCTTCTTCAAAAAACGTCAAGCTAACAGAAAGGCTCACATTTCAATTTCAGGCGCAGGCTTTCACCGTGATGAACGTGCGATGGCGTCCTGACCGCAGATATCAATCTTCCCGGTTTTGGGAGCACGGATTTCAACAGCAACGGCGGAGGAACTTTTGCCGGCAACACAACTTATGACGGAATCGACCAGCACCACTTGCTGTTTGACGGGAAACTGATCTTCTCGTTTTTGAAGAGATCAATTACGTCGACGACTGACGGGGGAAGCTGCCATACAGAAGCTGGACTCGCCGCAAAGCGGGCATGAGTCGGCACAATACTTAGGTACCGGCGGATTTTTCTGCCCACCGCCGACCGCCAGATTCCACGATTTTGGGCCCATCTGACCGCCAGCTACCCTCAAAAACGGTAGGGGACGATAGGGCAGAACCGCCCGGTTCGGCCGCCTGCTTGCGGCGAGCAAAAACCGATGTCGGGCTTGCCCCGGAGCTTGGCGCGATGGTCGTAACTAGTTGAAAGGAATAGCCCTAAGGACGCAAGCCACGCTTCGATGGAGGGGATTGTGAAGGAAATTTGTCTTCTGAATCTCCTGAGGTCACGTGGCCAGGGTGTCTGTCCGGTGATAGACTGCCGCCAGGTAGCGCCGGATCCGATGGAGGCCCTCCATGCAACCCGCGCCCGCTTCGGGGTCTTTGAGCTCGACCTCAAAGCTGGAGAATTACGCGAGGGTGAGCGCACGGTCCGGCTAGAGGAGCAACCCTTTCAGGTTCTGGGGTTACCGGTGGAGCATCGCGGCGAGGTAGTGCTCCGCGAAAAGATCCAGAAGAGGCTCTGGCCGAACGACACGGTGGTGGAGTTCGACCACGCCAGCAATGCTGCCATCAAAAAGCTACGCCAGGCGCTCGATGACTTGGCAAATAACCCGAAACATATCCAAACTGTCGAGGGTCGAGGTACCGGTTGCTGATGTCGTTCAAGTGGACCAACCCACAGCGAGGTGAAGCATCTGCTGCGAAAGGTGAAGCCGCTGTCCGCTCCCTAACTGCTGAGGACGGAGCCCTGCTGGGGAAAAAGATCGGCGACTACAGAGTCCTCCAGCTAATAGGCGGCGGGAGCATGGGTGTCGTCTACAGGGCAGAAGATTTGAGGCTGGGTCGCCCTGTGGCGCTGAAATTCCTGCCCGACGTGCTTGGCCAAAATGCGAAAGCGCGGCTGCGCTTTGAGCACGATGCACGAGCCGCTTCTGCTCTGGATCACCCCAACATCTGCCCCGTTTACGAATTTGGCGAACACGACAGCCAACCTTATATGGTGATGCCGATGTTAGAGGGGCAGACCCTGCGGGAGCAGATCGCAGCCCGAGCGGCCCCCTTCACTACCGACGAACTGCTATATTTTGCGATTCAAATTGCCAGTGGGCTGGATGCGGCCCACGAAAAAGGCATCATCCATCGCGACATTAAGCCGGCAAACGTCTTCATCACCAATCGCGGCGAAGCTAAGATTCTGGACTTCGGATTGGCCAGGCTCGTGAGGGCCGGAGGTGTTCTAAGCGTATTGATTATTCTGCAAGAACAGAGTTCTGGGCAAAGCTCGGCCTTGGATGCAGATGCTTCCAAGACAAACCTGACTCTAACGGAAGCGACAATGGGTACGGCGTCGTACCTGTCCCCGGAACAGGTGCGGCGGCAACCCTTGGATGCACGCACCGATTTGTTCAGCTTCGGTGCGGTTCTCTATGAAATGGCAACCGGTCGCCAGCCGTTTTTCGCCGACAGCACCGAGGCAATTCACGATTCGATTCTCAAGCAGACACCACCTTCGCCACTTCTTCTAAATCCTGATTTGCCCCGGGGGCTGGAAGCCATCATCGCAAGAGCTCTAGAGAAAGACCGTGACAAAAGATACCAGTCTGCCACCGAGGTCATTACGGACTTGTGGCGACTGCCGCGAGACAGCCGTTCGAAGGCCGGCGAACTGCCGATTGATGCGCAATCGAAGATTTCCCCAGCGCTCAAGCCTAGTGCCCCGACCTGGACAGCGGGTTTTTCGAGCATCGCCCAGAAGTGGTTGCAAGTTCGGACCGCTGCCAGAAGATGGAATCGCGCCACTGTTGTTCTGACCGCAATCCTGATTGCCGCAGGGGCGGTCGGCTCCGTTCTGTACCGGTGGACGTCGCACGGCGCGCCGCCAAGTATCGGGAACATTCAAATCACCAAGCTCACCGATGGCGGGACAGCCGAAGACGTGGCGATTTCGCCAGATGGTCGTTACGTCGCCTATCTATCCCGAGATGGAGATGACACCAGCTTGCGCCTCCGGCAGGTCAGGGAGCAGGGAGAGGCGCAAGTACTAGTGCATCAGGCGCTGCTGTTTCCCGGCTTAGCCTTTTCTCCCGACGGAAATCATCTTTATTTCCTGCGCGCGACACCCGGGGATCCGCTTCACAAAGATCTCTACGAGATTCCAACCCTCGGCGATCAGGAGAGGACGGTCACGCCCAACGTCGACTCCGCCATTAGCTTCTCACCGGACGGCCAGCAATTTGTGTATGAGAGGGGGATGGCGCAGAGCTATTCCGTGGAGATTCGAATCGCCAACGCAGATGGGAGTGGCGATCGATTGTTGGTCAGCCTACCGGGCGTATTTGCAGAGGATGCACCCGGTGCCGCCTGGTCCCCAGACGGAAGATCAATCGTGGTTCCCGCGTGGATGCATAGCCAGAAACCACGAAGCACCCTCTACGTTATCTCGGTGGCGAAGGGCGCAGTACGAGAGCTCTATTCCGGTGATCAAGAATTAGGCAGGCCACGATGGCTGTCGGATGGGAACATGCTCGTCGTACCCATTAGCGACCAAACTGGGCACTCCCAGTTGTGGACCGTGTCCTATCCCGCGGGAGAAGCTCGGCGCCTGACCAACGATCTTGCCGACTACGACGCCGATCTCGATACTACGCGGGATGGACAAATACTGGCTACCGTTCAGCACAATGCCATTTCGAACCTTTGGGTGAGCTCTTCCCCGGACGGCTCCGACGCTAAGCAACTCACATCCGGGGAACAATTGATCACAAGTGCTTTTCCGGTGGACGGAAAGCTGGCCATTATTAATCGCGCCAATAACGGAGTGTGGATCATAGACTCAGACGGGAGTCACCCGAAGCTCATCGCCGATGCCACCCGAGCTTCTTGGTTCACCGCCTGCGGTCGCTTAATTCTGTTTGTGAGGGATCACAAGCTGATGCGTATGGATTCGGATGGGGCCAATGTCCATTCCGTGGCCATCGGCTCGATGTTGGGTGAGACGTGTTCGCCGGATGGAAAGTTCGTTTACTACCCAGAGATGCTAACACACTGGAAGATCAGGCGCGTCTCCATTGATGGGGGCGTCCCGTTAGATATCTTGGAGAATCCAGGCGCCACGATTCCCGGGAAGGCAGCGATTTCACCGGACGGACGGATGTTGGCTTTTCCATACGATGTCGTCCTTCACAAGATCGGGGTGATTTTGAGCGATGGCGGCCCGCTAGTCGGCTCCTTCGACGTCGCGGGTGAGATCAATGGCCTCCGCTGGTCACCGGATGGCAAAGGGTTGCAATATTTGCTGGACAAGAATGGGGCCACCAATCTTTGGGAGCAGCCCATTTCGGGCGGAGAACCGCACCAGATGACGAAATTCACCGCGGGTCGAATCCTCGACTTCAACTGGACCGCCGATGGAAAACGGTTGCTGCTGTCCCTTAGCGAGGTCAGCAGCGATGTTGTTCTGGTGAGCAATTTCCACTGAATTGGAAAGGGCCACAAGGTTCGAGCTGACCAACCCAACTGTCAGGTTTGCCATTGATGAGATGTAATATTGCGTTCGGATCGAAGCGAGATTTGGCGGCGATTTGCCTTTCAGTTCCCACTATCTCGTAAAGCCTGGGAATGCTTGCGACACGGTTTGGAGGGCTGCTTTTTATGCCGAGACGGCACCATTTCTGGTTGCTACCGATGTTTGCAACCCTCGCCTTAATGACCGTCGCCATTGCTGGCGATCAAACCGGCGAGATTCACGGCGGCAATGGCGTGAGCCTGCCGCCCCCTCCCCCGACGGAGGTTAAGCCTGTGAGCTACGATGTGGCCGGACGAACGTTGACCGACCCTTACCGCTGGCTTGAGGACGGACACAGTCCGCAGACCCGCAGCTGGCTGGCTTCTCAGATGCGCTACACGGAAGATTATCTCGAGCAAATCAAGGCACGTCCCGACATCGTCAAGCGCCTTACTGAGCTGGAGCGAGTAGAGACCTTCGGGTTTCCCGAGGAGCGCCAGGGAATCTACTTCTTCACTAAACGCGAGCCTGAGGAGAACCAGGCATCGATCTATGTGCGCCGGGGTCTCGAGGCCGCGGATGAGCGCCTGATCGACGCCGAAAAATTGAGTCCTGACCAAAACACCTCGGTTCTCATCGACGACATTTCCGACGATGGCGGTCTGCTGGTTTATGGAGTTCGCGAAGGCGGAGCAGACGAACAGACCGTGCACCTGCTCGATGTCAACACGCGGCAAGAGCTTCGCGATACGCTTCCCAAGGCTCGGTACTTCGACGTTAATGTTAGCCCCGACCATCAGGGGCTTTATTACGCGAAATTAGAACCGCAAACCGGGACGCTCGTCTACTATCATCGGCTAAATACACCTGTTACATCCGACGTTTTAGTGTTCGGCAAGAAGTTCAAGGACGATACCTTCAGCCCCATGGATCTGATTTCGGCCGTGGTGACCGATAACAAGCGGTACTTATTGATTAGGGTAGGCCATGGCGTTCCATCCACTCGAGTTGACATCTACGCCAAGGACCTTCGTCAGCCCGACTCACCCGTCCGCACCATCGTCCATGGCATTGATAGCCGTTTCTTTCCCACCAATCATGAGGACAGCCTCTACATCCTCACCGACTACCAGGCGCCGAACTACCGCGTCATCCGGGTGGATTTGAACGACCCCACTCCTGAACACTGGAGAACCGTGATTCCGGAAGGCAAGGATGTAATCCTCGACGCCACGATCGTGGGCGGAAAACTATTTGTCACCAGCCTTCACGATGTAATCACCCAGACAGGGATTTTTAGCCTCGAGGGCAAGCAGATCGGCACCGTCAGCTATCCTGCTATGGGGTCCGCATCTGCAATGCTCGGACGGGATGAATCGCAGGAGGGCTTTTACAGTTTGGAATCGTGCATCCTCCCTCCAGCTATCTATCACTACAACCTGGCCACGGGGAAAACCGATATCTTCGCCAAGCCAAAGGTTCCATTCTCCTCCCAGGAGTACGAACTGCAGCAGGTGTTCTATAAGTCAAAGGATGGAACACGCATCCCCATGTTTATCGCATCGAAAAAGGGGTTGCAGCGAGACGCCAAGGCGCCCGCACTGCTGTGGGCCTATGGAGGGTTCAACGTTTCCCTGACGCCAGAGTGGAATCCGGAATACGCCTGGTGGATCGAACAAGGAGGTTTCTATGCCCAAGCCAATCTGAGAGGTGGAGGGGAATATGGGGAAAGCTGGCACAAAGCCGGGATGTTTGAGAAAAAACAAAACGTCTTCGATGATTTCTATGCCGCTGCTGAATATCTCATCGCCAATCACTACACAAGTCCGGCGCGCTTGGCCATTCGAGGCCGCTCCAACGGTGGACTGCTGATGGGAGCAGCCATGACTCAAAGACCCGAGCTATTTGGAGCCATCTGGTGCGGCTATCCATTGTTAGACATGATCCGCTTCCAGAACTTCTTGGTGGGCAAATGGTGGACCACCGAATACGGTTCATCCGACAACCCCGGACAATTCGACTACCTCATCCAATATTCGCCTTATCAGAACGTGAAGCCGGGAACACGGTATCCAGCCATAATGTTCAACAGCGGAGACGCTGATACGCGGGTCGATCCGTTGCACGCCCGAAAGATGACCGCCAGAATGCAGGCCGCTAACGGAGGGGATCGTCCCATTCTCTTGCGTTATGAAACCCAAGCTGGCCACAGCTCCGGAGTATCCATCCGACAACAAGTACAGGACACCGCCGACGAGCTTTCATTCCTGTGGAATGAAACTGGTGGGAAATAGAATCTGCGGACCTTACCTATCTGCCGAACTACTGTCAACTCTCTCGCATTGAGCGCGACCAAGTCGCACATTTCGGCGGGTGTTAGCGAAATCGGGCCGTGCGCGGCGATTCCTCTATGGCTCGACGGGACAAGTCTGGTACGAGACCGCGGACCGAGTCCCGCCACTCCCGCCAGACCAACAAACCGAGATCCCGCCGCCGAAGCACGAGCGATTCTGGGGCAGTTGATCGCGTAACAGCAAGAAGAAACTCTGGCTACTCAGTTGCTGCGAATGCGCGGGGATCGAAGACGGTCTGGATCGAACTTATCTTTCCGTTCTTGACCTGGTACCATGAGCAGAAGAAAGTAGTTACCTTTGGCGTGACAAAGTCGTAGAGCAAGCAAACATCGCTGCCGTCCACAAAAACCTTCTTGATGTCGTATTTTCCACGTTGCTGCTCCATCATTTTCAGAAACTCATCCGCGCTGCGAAAGGCTTCGCCCGCCGGCCCTTTCACGCACACGTTGTCGCCCAGGTAATTTCGAGCTGCGGCATAGTTTCTATCGTCCATGGCTTGGATGTAGGACATCACGGCTTCCCTTGCGCCCTGAATCATGCAAATCACCTCGCTCTAGTCTATCGGACAGATACGCCGATGAAAATGTGTATCGCTCTCATTCTGTTGAATATTGCAGGATAGCCCGGAAAGGATGGGTCGCCTCGAGCCGCGGCCCGCCTATTGATTTGGAGCCAACGGCTGCCGCCTTGCGAGCAAAGGGGTTTGTACCGTTGCGATTCGCAAATCAGAGATCGCAGGACGACTGGTTAGTGCTCGAAGATCCGGACAGAAATCACGTCATATTTCTAGTCCATCCCTCTGTCCCGGTGCTATGAGGGACGAACGCAGGGGCGGTGGCGCATTCAAGCCCGTTTTGAGTTGAGTGGGGCGGCGGGCCTCCCCGTCAACCGTCGACGGCAGACCCTGTCGTCAGCCGTTAGCGTGCCACGTTCCGGCGGACGTACAGGACCAGCACGACACCTGGCCGAAGATTATAAGAACCAAGCCGGTCGTAACGGTCGCCTAGTTTTGGCTCCAACTCGGCTTGCTGAGATTCTTCCGCAATT
>Ga0187783_10001647_pt1 | contig 16512 bp, 11 predicted proteins | sample 1015_SJ02_MP02_2_FD_132471 | JGI IMG/M metagenome (GOLD analysis project Ga0187783, IMG submission 132471) | Tropical peat soil microbial communities from peatlands in Department of Meta, Colombia - 1015_SJ02_MP02_20_MG | ecosystem: Environmental > Terrestrial > Soil > Wetlands > Peat | place... | reverse complement strand
ATCTCCGCGTATCTCCATCCAAGGGAGACATCGCATGTTCAGCGTTCTTAGAATTGCCCTTCGCCAACTGAGCAAGTCGCCCGGCTTCGCCCTCACGGCCATCGTCACTCTTGCCTTGGGAATTGGGGCGAACGCCATTGTGTTCAGCGTTCTCAACGCTCTATTGCTGCGGCCACTCAACGTGCCCCATCCGCAGAATCTCTATATGCTTCAGCGCGACCTCAGTGGGGCGCCCGGCGGCCATTCGCCGTCGCAATCGTATCTCGATTACGTCGACCTGCGCGACCGCAACCGGACCTTCGACAGCCTGATCGCGTACTGGATTGTGGGCTCGGTCGGCGTCGACACTGGCGGCAATCCATCGACAGCGTGGCCCTTTCTGGCCAGCGGAAATTATTTCGACGCGCTGGGCATTCAGCCCTATCTTGGGCGCTTTTTTCACGCGGCGGATGAGAAGGGCGTCAACAGCGCTCCCTACGTCGTGCTGAGCTACGCCTACTGGAAGAGTCACTTTGACGAAGACCGGGGAGTGCTGGGGCGCGCGGTGAGTATCAACAAGCACCCATTCACCATCATTGGCGTAGCGCCGCCGGAGTTTCGCGGCACGGAGCTTTTCTTTGTTCCGCAGCTTTGGATTCCAATCGTCGAAGAGCCTACCGTGCAGGGTTCCAACGACCTGCAATGGCGCGGCGACCACTCTCCGTGGGTGATCGGGCGGCTCAAGCCGGGGGTCACTCCCGCTCAGGCGACGGCAGACCTGAACGCGATCGGCGCCTGGCTGGCCAAGACCTATCCCGGCGACGATGAGGGCATCCAATTCAGCCTGGCCCGTCCCGGCCTTGTTGGCGACATGCTCGGCGGTCCCGCGCGGGCGTTTATGGCTGGATTGATGCTTCTCGCCGGGCTCATTCTGCTGGCCGCATGCGCCAACCTAGGCAGCCTCTTTGCGGCTCGTGCAGCCGATAAAGCCAAAGAGGTCGCAATGCGCCTGGCGCTGGGCTCGCGGCGCGCAGCCATTCTCCGTCAGTTGCTCACCGAGGCTCTGCTGGTTTCGCTCGCAGGCGGAGTGTTGGGGTTGGCTGGCGGTGTCGTTGCTCTGCGCGCCCTGAGCGCGTGGAATCCCATATCCGATGTGCCGATCAACGTCCCGGTGAATCCTGACATTCGCACTTATGCAGTGGCGCTTCTGTTAGCCCTTGCCTGCGGATTTCTTTTTGGTATCGTGCCGATCGGCCAGGTACTGCGCTCCGATCCCTGGCAGGTCATTCGCACTGGATCGGCCGCCGGGGCGATGAAAAAGTTTGCCGTCCGCGATGTACTGCTCGTCGTCCAGATTGCCATCTGTGCCGTGCTGGTCACGTCATCGCTCGTTGCTGTCCGCGGGCTGGTGCGCTCGCTGCGCGGCAATTATGGATTCGTGCCGCAAAACGTGACCCTGGTCGCCACCGACCTGCAGATGGCCGGCTACTCGGGTGACGGCGTGCCGCAGATGCAACTCCGCATGCTCGACGAGGTGGGGGCCATACCGGGCGTGACTGCTGTGGGGTATATCGAACAGATCCCGCTCGGCCTCGGAGGCGGAGACTCGGATGTCTTTACTGACACCACGACCGATTTCCGGCCGACCAACCAGGCTGCAGACGCCATGAATTACATGGTTTCGCCCGGCTACATCGACGCCGCCGGCACCAAATTACTGGCAGGCAGGAATCTGCGAATGGATGACAACAAGAAAGCGCCGACCGTGGCGCTGGTCAATCACCAGTTCGCCCTCAAGGTTTTCGGATCGGTCGAGAAAGCCATCGGCGGGCATTTCAAATTCTGGGGCGGAAACCGTGCGGAAGTGGTCGGTGTCGTCGAAGACGGCAAATACCGCACCATGACCGAGGATCAACAGCCCGCGATGTTCTTCTCGTTCCAACAGCATACCGAAAGCGACACGTGGCTGGTGGTGCGGTCGATGCGCGATCCACAGGAAATGACTCAAGCGCTCGATCATACCCTTCACGGGCTTGATTCCAGCATGCCGCTGGTCATCCGGCCGTGGACTCAGGAGATGGATTCTGCGCTGTTCGCAGCCCGCGTCGCTACGGTGGCGTTGGGCGTGCTCGGACTTCTGGGTGCGATGCTGGCAGTGACGGGAGTTTTCGGCATGGCTTCCTACGTCGTCAGCAAGCGCCTGCGCGAGCTGGGCATTCGCGTGGCGTTGGGCGCCGGGCAGCGCGAAATCCTGCGCACAGCGCTGGGGCGGGTCACTTTCTGGCTCGCCATTGGCTCAGTTTCCGGCATCGGAGCCGGATTGCTGTTCACGAGAGTGCTCTCGTACATCGTCTATCAGGCCACGCCCAAAGATCCCTGGGTGCTTTGCGGTGTGACGGGGTCCATGCTGCTGATCGGCTTGATGGCAGCCTGGATTCCCGCTCGTCGCGCGCTGGCCGTCGATCCGCTGATTCTGTTACGCGAAGAATGAACTGACTCTGATCGGAGAGCGCGGATGAATCTTCACCAGTAGCTGGGTGTTGGATGTCGCGCAAGACGAACGGCGAAATATTTTATGAGCGCAATTGAACTGGCGCGCAGGTTCCTCATCATGGTCAGGGAAGCCAGAGCGCAGAGAGACCACGAGTGAGGCACGGCTCGAACCTGCAAGCTACCGAGGGGGCGATTTCGCTGACGAGACGCGAAAAATGTGCGACGCGTGAGGAGCGAGCGTCAGACTGATTCCCTCCTGAGTTGGCGCAATCTTCTCTCCAGTGATGAGGTCGGTGAGCGTGGGCGGATGATCGGCGTAGTGTGTGTTGCGGAGAGCGTCAACCTCGCGCCAGTCGAATTTGATGGGGGCGCGTTCCGGGCCGAGATTAAAGAGCGAGAGATCCGCTTCGCCATCGGGATAGAGATTGATCCATGCCTGGCGAACGCGGCTGCGGAGGCTGAATATGTCGAGCGGGGAAGCAGGAACGCCGCGCTGATCAATGGCAATGATGTCACGGTTGGAGATGAGTTTGAGGTCGTCGGGGTCCATTCGAGTCAAGTCTGTGCCAAGGTAGAGCGGGGCGCATGAAATGGCCCAGAAAATGAACATGGTTTGACGCTCATCCGGAGTGACGCCGTCTTTGGCCCCATTGCCCAGTTCGAGCGAATCGAGGTCGTTCCACGCGCCCGCGCCGGCATAAGGAAACCATTGGCGAACGTCGGCGAACCGGAGGGCGACATGGGACCATTCCGTGAGGTTGCCTTTGATGGCTGGATCGGCGTTCTTGTCGCAGCCGTAACACTCGATGTCGTCTTCGATGCGCCAGCCGTTCGCGTTGGCGCGCCACCAACGGGCTTGATCGATCGACAGCCAGTTGGAGAGCTCGAGCCAGATCGGGTAGCCCGAGTGAAGAATCGCCTGGTGCCACAGGCGAAGTTCCTCGCGATTGTCGGCGGGACGATTGCCGCCTCCGGGGCCGACGAAATCGAGCTTGATGAAATCGACCTTCCAGCGGGCGAACTGCCTGATGACAGATTCAATGTAGGCGCGCGCGGCGGGCTTGGTCACTTCGATTTTGTAAATATCGTTGAGCGTAGCGCCGGGCAAATTGGCATCGGTGATGTCGCGGATGTGCGAGGTGGTGCCTTCGATGACGGGATTGGCCTCGTAGAGCTCCTTGCTGACTCCAGGCACCAGATAGAGGCCAAAACGCAGACCGCGGCTGTGAAGATACTGCGCCATGGCAGCCATGCCGCTGGGAAATCGAGTGAGATTCGGGGAAGGAATTCCGTGCTCGTCGTAGCCATTGGTCCAGCGGGCGTCAATATTGATGTATCTGTAACCGAGTTCCGGAAGGTGATTCGCGATGAGGGCGTCGACCTGGGCTTTGACCTTCGCCTCAGTGGGGTCGGAGCGGAAGAAGGACCAGCTGCTCCACCCCATGTAGGGCCGTTGGCCGAGACTTATTGCGCTTGATTCGCGGGCTGGGGATTGCGCATGCGCTGCAGCTGCGGCACAAAGCAAAAAAAACAATGTCAGTCTTCGCATGCGCAGAATGCTAGCACATGAATGCGGCGCCCGCCGGTGATTGACGGAGCAATCGGACTTCAACAAACCGGTTGGTGATGATTCGTAGCAGAGAGTAAGACCGGATGGCGTTGATTTGACGGATGCATGGGGCGCGTTCATGCTTCTACGCCCTGCCGAATTGAGTTGAGAGCGAGAGCGGAACACACTGTTGCGCAGGTAGAGTCTTGGCTTAATGTTTCATTGAAGGGCCTCAAGTGGCACCAGAGGACTTAGCGCTTGAACGGGATGGGAGGAAAGCATGACTGGAATCGAGAAGGTTGTTGCGGCGGTTGTTTTGTTTGCCCCATGTGCCATGACCATGGCTCAGATCAAGGTCCAGCATTTGCAGGAGGCCGACCGGCCCATTGCGACGGCGGTATGGGCCGGCGACACGCTTTACGTGAGCGGACAGCTGGCATCGCCGGTAACGGCCGCGGATACGGCGAAGGGAACGCCGGCTGTTTACGGCGACACGGAAGCGCAGACACTCAGCGCGCTCACCAAAATCCAGGGCATTTTGAAGGAGCAGGGGCTCACCATGGGTGATGTGGTCATGATGCATGTGTTTATGGCCGGCGACACGAACGGCGGCGGGAAGCTCGACTTTGCGGGCATGATGAAGTCCTACAACAAATTCTTTGGAACGGCCGATCAGCCGAACAAGCCCGCGCGGAGCGCCATGCAGGTGGCCGCGTTGGCCGCGCCTTGGGCACTGGTCGAGATCGAAGTGATTGCCGTGAGGTCGAGCAAGTAGAAAACGAAGATGGTCACCGGGGTTTACGGCCCATGGCGCGGATTTGCCGGGCGACGAAATCATGGACGAACATCAGGGTGGTGGGGGCAGCGACGGTGGCTGGAACCTGCTGGCCCGGCGAGTGAATCAGGAGGGCGGGGCGATCGTCCCAGGGATCGCTGCGCCAGATACGCTCGTCTTCCGCGGTCCATCCCGGCAAAGGGCGCCACATCATTGTGCGCCACGAGTGATCGCCCTCGACGACCACGGTTGTCGCCGCCCAGCGTGGCTGTGACTCGAGAATGTTGAGAATTTGCCCGAGCAGCTGGTCACAATAATCCAGCGAATCCAGATACGAACCGGCGGCGGCGAAGCTGTGCGTACGGCGATTCCAAAAAGCTGGAGGATGCGGTGCGGGGAAATGCAGATAGATGAGATCAGCCTGGCTGGTCGAGAGCGTGTCGAGAGCGTGCCGTGCCAGATCTTTTGCGGAATCCCCGTGACTGATCGATTTCCATTGCGCGATATCGGTCCAGGCCCTTCGAGGCGCGAAGAGTTGTTCGGCGACCGTGCGAAGCGGGAACCAGAGGTTGGCAAGAAACGTGTCGTGGAAAGAAGGCGCGTCGCCGGCCTCGGTATCCTCGTTGCCCCAATAGCACTCAGTGGCAGTGCCCGCGAAGACTGGGCAATATGGGATGTACCAACCGACGATAGACGTCGTGACTTCCTGCTGCTTCGCCAAGCCAAAAAGCGAGGCGCTGACGTCGAAAGGCTGCCAATGCGGAGAATCGATTGTGCGGACGAGGTATTGCCTGCTCAGCGTATAGTTTGCGCCGGTCACGACGCGGCCTAGGAGCAAACCTGGGATCACGTTGTCGGTATAGATGCCAACGGGAGTCACGTGAGTGTACAGCGCGCTTTGGCGGCGCAGGCGGTCGAAGTTGCGCAGATCGAGCGATGCGTCGCGCGCTTCGAACACAGGTTCGTACGCCAACTCGTCAAAGACGATCCAAACCAGTCGCGGCCTGCTCGCCGCTTGAAGAGGTATGGCTGTCGCAAAAGCTTGCGGGCCCGGGCGCCAAGCGGCTGCGCGGACAAGTTGAACAGTGATAACGACCGAAAAAATCGCAATGGCGGTCAGGGCGGCGCTCGAGAATCGGTAGAGCCGGGAAGCGAAGGATGGCGCGAGAACGACAAGCAGAACCACCAGGGTGCACCACAATGCGCAAGCGGTAATCGGCACCGCGAAAGGAATGTTGTAAGGAAGCCCGGCCAGATTGCATACCAGCGCAAAAGTCGGAAGGAAGGCGAGGAGGAACCATCGAAGGGTGGTCCAGGCCTTCAGCCTGCGCAGAATGGCCGTCAAAGTCGCAAAAACAAGAGCCACGACGGCCAGATCGCAAAGCTCCGCCAGAGCGAACCGAGTGAGGGGGAATGGGATGTGAACCTGCTCGTCACCGAACGAGGAGGTCAAGTCGACATAACTTGGCAGAAGCAAGAGGGCGGCGATGCCCCAGGCCTGGGCCAGCCGTTTGATCATGCCGCGCTTTCCCCGGAGGTTCCAGCGGCGGGGGCAACATCAGCCGGCAAAGATGTGCGTTCGAAGAGGAAAAGGACTCGGCCGTTGTTCAGGGGCGTGCGGTCCACGATGGCGAAGCAAGGTTCAAATGCTCGCTTGAGATCGTCCTCGGTGAAATGGCCGTAGAGATCGCCGCGGCCGCGAAGCCACTCCTGATACATCGGATCGGAAGGCGGAACCCACTCCAGCACAAGCCAGCGGCGAGTGAGGGAGGCGCAGAGGTCGGCAATATGTGCCAGCGGCAACTGCTCGCGCAAGATGAGATGGTGAACGACGGCGAGCATGAGGACGAGATCGAAATTGCCGTTGAGTCGATCGAGCAGAGAGAAGTGTTCGCGATTGCACCAGCCGGCTGCGGGCGTGGGGCGCGCGACATTGGCAACCAAAACTGTGATCGGCTGGTCGTTCTGCGCCGCGCTTTGCCACAGTGACTCGAGGGCCGCAGCGTCGCTGTCGACGGCGACCACGTGAGCGCCGGCTTCGGCGGCCAGCAGCGCATACATACCCGTGTTGGCGCCAATGTCGAGGACGTGTTCGGGATGAAGGCGCAGCAGCGCGTCTTTCACAAATTGCTGTTTGCGATCGACGTCGGCCGGGTGATAGTGAACTGCATGCTGCGTGTATTCGCTCCATTGGCTGCCATTGCGCAGATTGGCGGCGCGGCGAATTTGCCTGCCTAAACGCGCAATGCGCTTTTGGAGGATGTGGGCGTTCAATTCCGGATCGCGCGGCTTCGATGGCGCCGCTGGCGCGTTGCGCGCCTTGCCCGGCCGATCGAGCAGCGTGGCCAGAGTGACGACATCGAGCAGATCGGGATGGAACCTTTGCCATGGCTTGAGCGCCCTGTAAATTTCGCCAGGCTCATAACCATCGCGCACGAGGAGCGTTGCCTGGAGGGGCCAGCTGAGATATTTCGCCGCGACCAGCGGCAGCAGGAATGTACGCACGAATTGACCATATGCGAACCAAAGGCTGGAGTTTGGATCACGGCGCTCGAACGACAGAACGTCAACCAGAATCGGCCGGGGGCCGTCAAAGACGACGTTGAGCGGGGTTGCATCTTTCAGCGTCCAGCCGGCGCGAATGGCCTGGCTCGCGATGCCCAGCGTGAGTTCTGCGGCGGCGCGCCACTGACCAGCGGTCCACTCCCACGGGTAGGTGATGGGGTCGATGCGCGGATGTTCGAGCCAAAATTCGCCGGCAGAGATCAAGGAGTGACTGGCCGGGCTTGCGGCCTGGCTGGGAATCAGGTCGCCGCTTTTCTCCAGTGCCGCGCGGAGCGGAGACGCAAGGAATGCTCGCACTTCGTCAACCGCTGCCGGTCGAATGCGGCGCAGGGCATGCCGCGGGGTCAGGTGAAGTTGGCCGGCAGGATCCCGGAATGTCCAACCCAATTCGATGTCTCGGGAAGCGAGGCCTCGATCGCGGTCAAAGGTCTCGGCTGGAGGGTTCACGGAGTTGGTGAATCTTTGCTGTCTTCTGGTCGAGACCGGTTTTCGGAATCGCGAGCGGCCGCTGAGCCGGAACGAAAAAGCGCGTAAATCTTGCGGCGCAAATACCACCCGGTGGCGACGAGGGCCGAGCCGGCGGCTTGAACGGCCAGGAGGCCCGCCCCCGGATCGGCGTAAGCGTAAGCCGGGCGCTGAAACAGCAGCGCGGCGCCCAAAAGGACGAGAGCGAGCGGAAAGACGCACAGGAATTTCGTTGGACGGGCAAAAGGCACCGCGGCGGCGGAAGTTCTTCGGCCCGAAGCCCATCGCGGAGGGCTCGGGAAATCGACTTGAGAGCGCTTCATACGCAACCTGGACGGGAAGCACACAGCAACTGTTTACCGGATGACAATATTATGCCTCGAATGAGCACCGATGTCGCGGGGAAAGATGAGAGCAGGATGACAGAGAATCAACTCTAGGCTTGCGCTGCGGAAGCAGGGGCAGGCCTCGCCTTGGGAACATCTTTGCGGCCCGGGGCAAGGATGGCGTGCAAGATGGTGCCTTCCATGCGCGGCATAAATTCGACGATGCCCGCGTCTCCAATGTCCTGGATGAGCCGATTGATGATGTCGTAGCCCAGCTCACGGTGAGCCATCTGGCGCCCGCGGAAGCGGAGGCTTGCCTTTACCTTGTCGCCATCGCCAAGGAAGCGGATGGCTTGGTTTTTCTTGGTCTGGTAGTCGTGCTCGTCGACCGTGACAGAGAATTTAACTTCTTTAATTGTGATGACTTTCTGCTTTTTGCGGGCGGCGCGCTCACTTTTTTCCTTTTCATAGAGGTAGCGGCCGTAGTCCTGAATGCGGCAAACCGGAGGGACCGCGTTGGGCGAGACTTCGACCAGATCGAAGCCGCGCTCGCGAGCGATTTTCAGGGCTTCAAAAGGCGCGAGTATTCCAAGTTGAACGCCATTTTCGTCGATTACGCGGACTTCGCGGGCGCGAATCCGGTCGTTGATGCGGATGAAGGACTTGGCCGAACGTTTATCGAATGCGATGGTGCTCCTCCACGAGCGTGCCAGCCGGGCCAGGGGACGATGGCTCGACGAACGCACCCTGAGTATAGCATTGGCTCTTCAGGGCGAACAGGAGTTGCGTTGCAGCCGCTTGAACGAGCGACTCGCGGTTGGGCTTATCGGCCGAACACATCCCCGATGAGTGGGCTTGATCGCGGAACTGCGGCATGGTAGTCCTGCCCGAGCAGAGCGGCGAGTGTTGCGGCAATCTGACTTTCCGTGACCACGGTCCCGCTTTTGCGCTCGCCAAGGGCCGGAGTGTCGGGACCGAGAAATGCCATCCACGTCTCTCGCGATTCGGGGATCTTGGTGCCATGCGTTGTCCAGTTTTGACCCTCGCCACGTCCGTGGTCCGGCAGGACGATCAACGTGGTTTTGCCTTCGTACTGCGGAATCGACTGCGCCAGTTCCCAGATTTGCCGCAGGTAGTCGTCGGCGAGGTGGGCGGCATCGAGATATGCGGGGTACGACCCGTCATGGGCCCAATCATCGGTTTCGCCGAGGCCGATAAAGAGAACGCGCGGATGCTGCGCCTTCATAAACTCGATCGCGGTGTGGAAGGGAATCGGATCGAAAGGTTCGTCGTCCCAGACGCGCACTGTCTCGGCCTTGAGCGTGTTCAGAAGTGCCAGTTCGGGCGTCGGCGGGATCGCGGTGAGCGGATCGTAACCTGCGTTGACGACAAATCCGCAGTGCTCCTTGTCGAAGATGCCGTTGAATGTCTCCCAGGCCCCGAAGGCTGCCACCCTCCCTGCGAACTCCGGCTTGGCGTTGAGCCATGTGAAGACGGTTGCGTTTGGATTGGGCCGGTTGTCGTTGGAGTCGACACGCGGATCGGCGAATCCGGTAAGCGTTTCGCTGTAACCGGGGTAGCTGAAATTGAGACCGTTGATCACATGGGAGTCCGAGCCGAGGTCGCGGTTTCCAAAGATCTGGCCCTGCACTGCGATCACGCTCCACAGAAAGGGCATCAACTTTTGGCGTCGCTGCAGCGAATCTGGGCCGCTGTATCGAGCCTCTGCCGCCGCGGCCATCTGCTTGGGATCTCCCAGCCACTCCGGACCGACGATTGCAATCAGCGAAGGATCCGCGCCTCGAAATACTTCCTGCCATCGCAGGCCGTCGATCATGACCAGAATGACATTCTGAGTCTTGTGCGAAGGGGACGTCTGAGCTCGGGCCGGCAAGCACGGCAAAATTGAGGCCGCAGCCAACCAAGCCAGTGCTCTTCGCCATGCAGAATTCTTATTGCGATGCATGTTGTGTCTCACCTGCTTCATCCGTCGAACCCAAGGCACGATGATTCTACTGGAGCGAGGAGGCGAGAAGGGAGCCTGACTGGGAAAGCCCTGTGACTCTTGCCTGAACGAGCTGGTTGGCAGGAAACGAGCGGTCGAGCTCAACCGGCAGGAAGTTTTCAGAAAGCGCGGTCGTGCGCCCGCGCGCGGCGAGCGCCGGCGGGGTTTGCAAGGTGATGAGGGGAAGTGTGCGGTTCACGAAGCTGCTGCGATGGGCGCGGGTTTTTTCGGAGGCGAGAGCGCGAAGAGCGGCCATGCGTTCTTGCACGACGACGGCGCCGACGGGGTCCGCTCGATGCAATCGCCAGCCGGGCGTTGCGGGGCGCGGGGAAAACGGAAAGAGATGGAGGTAGCCGAATGGCAGCGCGCGAAGAAAGTCGAGCGTCTCTTCGAATTCGCGATCGGTTTCGCCGGGAAAGCCGGCCATCACATCTGCGCCGAGGGTGAGGTCGGGACCGGCGGCACGAAGCAGCGCGGCGGCTTTCTCGGCGTAGTGCCAAGGCCGATAACGGCGATGCATGCGGCGCAGCACTGAGTCGGAGCCTGATTGCAGGGGCAGATGGGCATGGCGGGCAAGACGAGTGCCTGCGAACTCTGCCATCAGAGAGATGAGTTCGCTGTCCCAGTCCATTGGCTCGATGGAGCTGAGGCGCAGGCGAGGCAGCGCGGTCTGCTCGAGGATGGCGCGCACCAACCCAGCCAGCGGCTCTCGTCCGAAGCCAGGAGAAAGATCGCGGCCCCAGCGGCCGAGGTTGATGCCCGAGAGCACCAGTTCTTTGCCGCCCGCGTCGGTGAAGTCCCGAACCTGGCGCAGAACCACGGCGTGGGGCAGGCTTCTGGATGGTCCGCGAGTCTGGGGGATCACGCAAAACGTGCAGCGGTTCGAGCAGCCTTCCTGAATTTTGAGGTTGGGGCGAGTCTGGGTTCCTGGAGCGACAGGAGTTTCTTCGAGAAAGGAGTGGGCGAAACGATCGTCGACCCATACCGCCTGCGGTGGGGCAGGCACGGCTTGCGCCGCAGGCGTCCGTTCGATTTGGACGAAGGCACCCGTCTGCGCATTGGATTCGCGCTGCTTTGACGATTGAAGCAGGTTGAAGATGATCTCGGGGGCCAATGCTTTGTGACTATTGCCTACGACCGCGGCGACACCAGACATGGCGGCCAGCTCGCCCGGGGAACGCTGTGCGTAGCAGCCGGTGACAACGATCTTGGCGGAGGGATTCTGGCGGTGCGCTCGGCGGATGAAGGCGCGAGCCGCTCGATCGGCTTCGGCGGTCACGCTGCACGTATTCACGACCACGACGTCGGCAGTGAAAGTCCGATCTGCAATCATGGCGCGCAAACGACTGCCGATCGCCTCGCCATCAGCACGAGCCGCTCGGCAGCCGAAGTTTTCGACGTGAAAGCCGGGCATGAATTCCAGTTTAGAGGGTGGGGGATTTGTAGGGACGAGGGAGCAAGGGAGCGAGGGAGCAAGCGAGCAAGGTAGCGAGGGGCCAAAGGGGCTAGCGAGGATGCACTCGCGGCTCTTCAGAGGGGATGAAAGCCGTTCGATATACTCAAAAGAGGACGGAGTTTCGCCGTCGAAGCCCATTCTGACATGCCCTCGTCGACTGCAGCCAGCATTCCCATGCCGGCGCGTAGCAAGCGCCGCGGCCGGACGCGGGAAATTGCCGGGTACGTCTACTTTTCGTTCATCTGCTATGTTTCCATCGGGTTGCCGCTGGCAGTTCTGCCGCCCTACGTGCACCTGAAGATGGGCTATAGCGCGGTGTTGGCCGGGCTGGCCATCAGCATTCAATACATTGCCACGTTGGCGAGCCGGCCGTGGGCAGGCCGGATCTCGGACCGCAAGGGCGCCAAAGTTTCGGTGCTTTGGGGCATGGCGTGTTGCGCGGCCAGCGGCGCATTTCTCCTTTGCGCCGCCTTGCTTCACCACATTCACTGGCTGAGTTTTGCTGTCTTGATGGCCAGCCGGCTGATTCTGGGAGCAGGCGAGAGCCTGGGTTCGACGGGAGCCACATTGTGGGGAATCAAGAGTGCCGGACAGCAGCACACAGCCAAGGTGATCGGGATGAATGGCATCAGCACCTACGGCGGCATGGCTCTGGCCGCGCCGCTGGGCGTGGTGCTCGACGCGCAGTGGGGTCTGGCGTCAATTGGCGTGGTCACGATGCTGATTGGCGCCGCAAGCTTCGCCATGGCGTGGCGCAAAGATCCAGTGGCGGTCACGGCCGGCGCGCACATGCCTTTCGCCCATGTGCTCAGCCGAGTGGCGCCAGACGGCATGGGGTTGGCGCTGGGCGGTGTGAGCTACAGCGTGCTGGCCACATTTGTCACGCTGTTCTACGCCCACCGGCATTGGAGCGGGGCGGCGCTGTGCCTCACGGCATTTGGGTTCGCGTTCATTGCGGCGCGCATATCATTTCTCAGCACCATCAGGCGCTTCGGCGGCTACCCGGTGGCGATCGCGTCGCTGGCGGTGGAGAGCGTGGCAATGATTCTGCTTTGGCAGGCGCGCTCTCCCGGGATGGCGTTCGCCGGCGCAGCGGTGGGCGGAATCGGTCTGTCGCTGGTGTTCCCGGCCATAGGGATTGAGGCGGTAAAGCGCGTTCCGGAGTTCAATCGCGGCACGGCGCTCGCAGTCTACACGGCGTTTGCTGACGTGTCGTTCTTCCTGGTGGGGCCGATTGCCGGCGCCATCATCGGATGGTTCGGATACGCGAGCGTGTTCCTGTTTGCGCTGATTTGCGAGTTGACCGCGCTGGGGATTGTGGTGGTGCTGGCGGGACGGCCTGGGGCAGAGACGTAGCGAGTCAGCAAGTCAGCAAGCCAGCGAGATGGCCTGAAGCGTCCTTTCTTCGGGAGAGCGCAAACCGGCAGTCAACGACGGCGACGCTGATCTTTGGCTCTGGGCGCGCGGTGATGACACTGCCTATTCGATCCCGGTTCCTTAAGGCAAGCTCTTGAGTTCGGGGTAGCGGACGTAGATGAGGCGCTGATCGTCTGGAGGCAGTTGTGCGAGACGAACGGGCTTGTCCTGAGGGCGCGTGCCTTTCTGGTTGAGGACGTTCATCAAGCTCCATTCGCGCTGGAGAACCTGAGGCTCGATTGCAGGCAGATCGTAGCGGGTGAAGTCGATAGCCATCCATGGAGTGTCGGCGACCCAGTTGCGCAGGAGCGCGAGGCGGAATTCCTGGTTCATGTACCAGCGAATCCCCAATTCCTTTTCGGAGCCAGGCGCGCCGGTGCCTTTGGCATCGAAACGGTAGTTGAGCGCACTGTTGTCGTGCACATGGCTGCGCCACTCCGTGCCGAACTCACCCTCGGTGAGCGCTCGTGTGTCGGGCCACCGGTCTTTGACCGTTTGGAGCCACCAGGCAAGGTCTTCGTCGTGGCCGATCGAGACTTCCCAGATCGCGGTCACCCAGCCGAATCCATTGAGAGCGTGGCCGGTGTCGAAATGCATGGCGGTCGTGGCAAGCATTTCCTGGCGGCCGGGTACTTGGCCAAGATCTTCCACAGTCTCGATGGGGCCGACTCCCGTGCGGCTGTTGAAGCCTCCCGCAAAACCATTGCGGCGTGCAGTGAGAAAATCGCAGGTCCAGCCGTCGAGGCAGACGCAGTCGATGAAATCGGCGGGGCCTTGAGCCGGTTTCAGATAATGCTCGCGGCTTGGATAGTAGGGGTAGCAGATGCCGCCGTCGCCATCGCCGTTGTCGATGTCGTGCTGGCTCCAGATCTGGCCCTGGCACACGTGAATGCCTTCGTCGGTGGAGAGAAAATGCTGATTCTCAGCGTCCATGAAACCCGCGATGAGCGATTGCGGACGATAGCCATTGCCAACCATCTGCAAGACGAGCTGAAGCGCCTTGTGAATCGTGACGCGATTTTCTTCGCGCGTGGCGTACATGGGAGCGAAATAGCCGCCGGGGAAAAAGGTAATCTCGTCGCCGTAGCGGTCGTGATAGGAGGCGAGAAGGCGGCGCGCTTCCTTGTACTCCTGGCGCTCGTCATGGAGGGCGAGCCAGCTGATGGCCCAGGTCATGCGGCCATTGGGACAGCCGCGGGCAAAGGCGTCGCGGCGCGAGCGAATGTGGTCAGGGCTGTTGAGGGCGGCTTCATCATCACCGATGTTGCGCGTAGGAGTGACTTCGACCTGGTTCACGCGGACGACGGAGATGTGGGTAAGGAAGCGGCCGCGAAAGGGGGATGGGGGCGCGGCGGCGAAGATGTTTGCGCGCGGGGACGCGAGGGCGAGTGCGGCGGTGGATTCGGCGGCGCGATGAAGGAATTTTCGGCGGGTCCAGGGAGGGTTCATGAGTGCTTTCGATTCTAAGGATGGATTCGCAGGTCCAAGGGATAATAGCAGGCTTGAGAAAGTCTGTCCGTGAACTGAGTTCCGCCCCACCCTAGGCACAAAGACAAAGACATGCCGAGGGTGGGGCACCGACATTAGGTCATATTGAAAGCACGCAACTTATTGATTTTACAATGGGCTAAATGTGCCAAATGTGCCAGATGGCTGGGGCTCTAGCACAAATTGGCACAAAATCCTTCCTGCCATTTTCACCCGGCGTAATTCTTCGTACACGCAAAGAGAGTCATTGACCAAGTGATTTCTGAAGCATAGCCAGTAAGCAGCACATTACTGCTTTTCAAGGCGCACAACTTCGTATGAAAGACCCCTGATTCCGACCCGCTCGAATGATTGGTAGGCTTTCTGCGAAATCAGCAGGAGTGGAGTTGGACGCAACAGGTTTCTTCCTTGCCCGAAGAGGTCGCTGGTGATCGAAACGTCGGACCCGTCCCAATCGGATGCAGTGATGCAGACTTCGGACAGGAATTGCGTCACGGTGGAGTGTCCGTGTGGACAGCACCATGAAACCTGACCCCTGTCGAAGGGATCACGTCCGAGAATTGTTGACGAAGCCAGCCTCCCCGCTCGTCCGGTTACCTGAATCTGAGACCAAATCTTCGAACACGCCAATGGTGACCTCAAGTCAAAAACCGGCCTGAACTGAGCGCCTGACAAATTATTGTCCTCAATAGCTTGTTTGAACTTTAATGTGACGATCCACTCGATCCACGAGATCGTTTTGCAGATGTCCTTGTGCTGTGGCGCTGGGCGGAGATCGAGTAGAAGGTCTGAGACCTGTCGTCCCAAGTTGCAATGGCTGCAGAGGGTTTCATATCTGGTTCCGCACTCCTCGCCGCAGGGCTCGAAATGAGGAATTATCGTTGCCCGAAGAAGCGGTGCGTCTGCAAGTTCGCGCTTCGTATATTTGCGATTGATCCATCCCAATGTGTGATTCACAAACTCCTCAGCACCGTCAGAGCGCCTCGAACGGATGAAGTCATTAACCAAGTCGAACTCTTTAGACGGGACCTTGATACGAACCTCGACAGTTTCCATCCCAGGAAGCGACTTGCCAACGACTCGCACGGATTTTCCGAACTGCTCGTTCAGAAAGCGAATGAGCCCGCCTTGATTCAATATTTGCGATGCCCTCAGAGTCATGAACTCCGTCATAGGCGGCCCGATCTGATCAGGAATGGATGTGAAGTTGCGTGGGACCATTCTAACGAGGAAGGGACCACTTCCTATCGTGAAACGGGCATTCTTTGTTTATGGTCGCCTGCTTGGACGCTATCTCGCGGTAAAACCGGATCACCGCAGACTGTGAAGCACAGAATTAGCACGAAAATTTGAGCTGGCTTCTCAGGTCGTTCATCTTATTGAACTTGGCCCGCATTCGGGAAGTGGGGCACCCATGTTGTCGTGGAGAGATCGGCTCATTGATCCAAAAAATGTAGGGCGCCCGCGAGGGGCGCCCGATTTGCTGAAAGCTAGGAGCTGAGAGCTAACCGCTGTTTTTTACCTCTCGACCTTGGGCCAGTTCACGAGATCGCCAAGCGTGGTGGTGGAGCTGGAAGCGGGATGCTTGTGGGCATCGGCCTTGTAGTTCTCTATCGAGGCACGAGTCGCTTCTTCACCGGTGACCGCACGCAGGCTCAGTCCCACCTTCTTCTCTTCGACGTTGATCTTGATGATCTTGAAGTCGTGCTCCGCGCCCTGCTCGAGCTTGTTGTGGCCCTCGGGTCCTTCGCCGGCCTCGGAGATATGGCAGAGGCCCTCGACCCCTTCGGCAATTTCGACGAAGGCGCCGAATTGGGCGGTGCGGAGAATCTTGCCGTGCACCACGTCGCCCACGCGATGCGTAGCGAAGAAGGTCTCCCAGACATCGGGCTGCAACTGCTTGATGCCGAGCGAGAGGCGGCGATTGGCGGGCTCGACGCCGAGCACAACGGCCTTGACCTTGTCGCCCTTCTTGACAACTTCAGAAGGATGCTT
>Ga0187783_10001646_pt1 | contig 16519 bp, 13 predicted proteins | sample 1015_SJ02_MP02_2_FD_132471 | JGI IMG/M metagenome (GOLD analysis project Ga0187783, IMG submission 132471) | Tropical peat soil microbial communities from peatlands in Department of Meta, Colombia - 1015_SJ02_MP02_20_MG | ecosystem: Environmental > Terrestrial > Soil > Wetlands > Peat | place... | reverse complement strand
TTGCTATGACGCTCGCGTCCGGGTTGAAGGCGGACTATGCGGCGCTGATCGAAAGGCACAATTTGATTTCCTTGCATTTCACCCGCGAGGCGACAAGGTGGGCGAAGCAGCTGCTGATCATCGATCCCAAATGTTACGATGCCCACCTGGCTACCGGCGTGAGTCAGTACGTCATTGGCAGCATCGCATCGCCCATCCGCTGGCTGGCCCGGCTGGGCGGCCTTTCGGGAACGAAAGCGGATGGCATTCAAGAGCTGTCCCTGACCGCCCAGCACGGGCGCTACCTTGCGCCGTTCGCGCGCATCCTGCTGGCGATTGCCTACGTCCGCGACAATGACAAGTCACGGGCCCGCGAAATGCTGGTGTCGCTCGAGCGGGAGTTCCCGCAAAACCCGCTCTTCGCCCGAGAGATCGGCCGGCTGGACGCCGCGCGCTGAGGGCGAAGGAGGCCACTTCGGTTCTAAGTTCACCAGTGTTTCGCTTCCACCAGGCACCACGGTTTCGTCTCCTGCCGGTCTCATACCCACCGAGCATCAAGCGTGTAAGTCCATTCCGTTGTTGGGGATTCACCAGAAATTTACCAGTCTGTAACGAGCCTGTAACATTGGGGACGTAAAACCGACCGTACTTCGAAAACGAGGGAGAATGATCGCGTGATACGACGCATCGCATTTTTGTGCCTGGTCCTCACCCTGCCGGTTTTTTCCCAGACCACGCTGAATGGAGCTGGCGCCACCTTCCCATATCCCATGTACTCGAAGTGGTTCAGCCAGTACCACAAAGACCATCCGGACGTGCAGATCAACTATCAGTCGATCGGCAGCGGCGGAGGTATTCGCCAAGTGCTCGCAGGGACCGTGGATTTCGGCGCTAGCGATGGCCCCATGACGGATGAGCAACTAGCCCAGTCAAAGACAAAAATCCTGCATGTCCCTACCGTACTTGGGGCCGACGTCCCGGCATACAACCTGAATGTCGCGGGAGATTTGAAGTTTACCCCCGAGGCGCTGGCAGGGATTTTCTTGGGCAAGATCACTACCTGGAACGATCCGGCTCTCGCCAAGGTCAATCCCACGGTCAAGCTTCCGAGCGACCCGATTATCGTGGTGCATCGTTCTGACGGAAGCGGTACGACATTCATCTGGACCGATTATCTGTCCAAGGTCAGCCCGGAATGGAAAAGCCAAGTGGGGACCGGCACCTCGGTAAAGTGGCCGGTAGGTTTGGGCGGCAAAGGGAACGAAGGGGTGGCGGGCATGCTACGTCAGATGCCGGGTTCAATTGGCTATGTCGAGCTCGTATATGCCGTGCAGAACAACATTCACTATGGCGAAGTCGAAAATTCGGCGGGAAATTTCGTGAAAGCCAGCGTGGAGACCGTTACGGCGGCGGCGGCTTCGATGAAGAACATGCCCGCCGATTTCCGGGTATCGATCGTCAATGCGCCCGGGAAAAACGCCTATCCGATTTCCAGCTTTACGTGGCTGCTGATTCCAGCCCAATCCAAAGATGCCACCAAGGGGCGGATTCTCGCCGATTTTCTGAACTGGATGGTGAGCGACGGGCAGAAGATGACTGCAGATTTAACCTATGCCCCGCTGCCCGAGGACGTGGCCGCTAAAGTCAAAGCCGAGATTCAGCAAGTCCGGTAGCCCGCTCGATCGCGTGCGGTAAGGACATCCGGCGGGGGCTTTCTTAGGCGTCCTGTCGTGGAAGCGAATCGCTGGTTGCGCCACAATGAGGGTGAATGATTTCGATGGGATCCCACCTCGCCGGTCGATGACGCACCCGACCACAGTTCGGTTCTGCCCGCGTTTCCGACCGCGCCCCCCTAAGTGTAGTCGATTACGTCGATGGACTTTATAGTATACTGCCGAGTTTCGGCACTGCATGTGGTCCAGCAGACAACGGGTTCCTGTTTGACGGTCGCAAGTCGAGACCAGGCAGTGCGTCGGAGCCTTCGGTGTCGCAGTTTGGGCATCGATGAAATCCAAACTGGCTGCGCATTCCGTGAGTACCCTCGATCGGCGTAGCCAGTCACTCGACTAAGAATTACTGGAGGTGGTAGCCTTGCTCGCGCAAGTCGTGTCTTCCATTTTTTTTTGTTCAGTATGTAGGGATCGAGATTGTTTTCGAGGATGTAGAGGGAAACGCAGCACATTTTTGACCACATTTTGACGACAGACCTCTCTATGAGGGGCAAAGGAGATTCGATGAAGTCCATTCTCAGGTGGTGGGTCGCTTTAGGATTGGTAGCTAGTTGTTTCGCGCAAACGGCAACGACCTCGAAGAGTAAGAAGATCACAGCCAAGGATGTGGACGAGCTCAGACAGGCCGTGGAGGCACAGCAGAAGCAGATCGAGCAATTGCGACAGCAGTTATCGCAACGCGATCAGGCTGTGCAACAGCAGCTGCAACAAGTGCAGCAGGCGCAAGCGGCAGCGAATGCCGCCTCGGCCAAAGCTGATCAGGCGGCGCAACAAGCCAGCCAGCAGCAGGCGGCCGTGTCCGCCCTCACAACGGATGTGAACGATGTCAAGCAAAACGCCGCGAATGCGGCACTTGCCTTGCAGGAAACCCAGAAGAGTGTGGCCAATTTGGAGAGCCCTTTGGCCATCCATTTTAAGGGCATCACGCTCACTCCGGGTGGCTACGCGGAAGGTGCCACCGTTTGGCGGCAACATGCCTTAGGGGCAGACATCAACACACCTTTTAATTCCATTCCTTTGTCGGGCGCGACCACGGCCCACATGGCGGAGTTCTATGGCTCCGCGCGGCAGTCCCGCATTGCAATGCTGGCAGAAGGCAAGCTCGCCAGTGCGACGCTCTCCGGCTATATCGAAACCGACTTTTTGTCGGCTCCTGTAACGGCCAACAATAATGAAACCGACAGCTACTCGCTGCGGGTGCGGCAAGCCTTCGCTCAGGCCGCATTGAATAGCGGTTGGACCTTCACCGTAGGACAAATGTGGTCTTTGGTGACGGAATACAGGCAGGGATTGGACAATCGCAGCGAAGCAGTGGGGTTGTGGATCGATCCACAAAATCACGTTGGCTTCAGTTACGCGCGGCAATTCGCATTCCGCGTTACCAAGAATCTCTCCAACAAAGCCTGGCTCGGATTTGCGGTGGAAAACTCCCAAGTCACGACCACTGGCACGCTCGTCTCCGGGCAGAACAACTTTATTATCGGTTCGCAGGGCATCGCAGGCGGAACCTACAACACGACCGCAAATTACTCGTTTAATCCGATGCCCGATCTGGTTGGAAAACTCGCATTCCAGCCCGGCTGGGGACACTACGAAGTCTTCGGTATTGCGAGTGACCTTCGTGATCGTATCTTCCCCTGCGGAGGCGCGATCACAGCCAAGGACGGGGTGCTGCCGCCCGCAACCACCTGCGACGGTGCGACCTTTCCCAATGCGAAGGGCGCCTATAACAACAGTGGGTTCGCTAGCGGCATAGGCGCCAATATACGAGGAACCGTGGCCCAGCATGTGGAGTTGGGAATTCACTTCTTAGGTGGTAATGGTATTGGACGCTACGGTGCGGCGCAGCTGGGCGATGTGGTCGTGCGGCCCGATGGCGTGCTGGTGCCGGTACGCAACTACCAGGCACTGGCCACCTTGGAGTACCACGCCAAACGACTCGACATCTATTCCTACGTGGGCGGCGAATATGAAAGTAAAGTTGCATACGTGGTGGACGGCAAGGGCGCAGGTTACGGCTCCCCCCTCTTTAATAACACCGGCTGTTACAAAGAGGCGCCGCCCGCTCCGACCACCACCAATGTGGATGTGCCGACCGACACGGGTGCCCCAGGAAGCGGCACGGTACCGGTTCCCGGCGCCGCGGGCACACCGCTAACCACGGGCTACAATCCTGCCGGATCATCCGATTGCTCTGGCCAGACGCGCAACATTATTGAGGGTACGCTCGGGTTCTGGTATCGCTTTTACAGTGGCCCGAAAGGCCGACTCCAGTTCGGACCGCAGTACTCCTACATTGATCGCAACACCTGGGCTGGCAAGGGCGCCAATCCGAACGCGATCGAAAACATGTTCCTAACCTCAGTCCGCTACTATTTGCCGTAGCTGGGCAGGAGCCGGAATGCGGGCGCCAGTCGAGTACTGGCGCCCCTGCTTTTCTTTCCTCGCCCCAGTGTTTACGCTGCTATCGTGAGGCCTTCGTGTGTGTTCTATACTAGGTGAGGCTAATTCTGGATTGCGATTTTCGGGTTTCTCTCCTGCGGTTCGTCAATACACGGATGACCAGGGAATGAACCCTAATCACGAAATCTCTTTGCTGCCGACGACAACGCTCTATTGCCATCCCACTTTTGAGGGGACAATGCCCTGCCGGGGGTTTTAAAATGGAGGCCAGAGTCCAGCGACACGATCGGTCAGCCAGTGTCCGGATTCCGGGGAGGTGACTCCTCATCGCAAAACGCAAGACTGTAAAGTCGGAACCGCAAACTTCGTAGCCCGTGCCGGTTGTGCGATCGCGGGCGAACTCTTCGACACCCAAGCCGTTCCCGCAGAACTGAAGCATGCCACGCGACTCGTTCGATAATTCGGCCTACTACCTCAACCGAGAGTTATCCTGGCTGGCTTTCAATCGTCGTGTACTCGAGGAAGCGCAGAACCCAAGCAACCCTGTTTTGGAAAGGGTCAAGTTCCTCGCCATCAGCGCCAGCAACCTGGACGAATTCTTTGAGATCAGGGTTTCCGGCTTGGTGCAACAAATTGAAGATGGATATACCGAGGCCGGGCCGGACGGACTCACGCTATTCGAGGAACGGGACGCGGTAGCCCGTGAGACCCACGCCTTCGTAGAAGATCAATACCGTTGCTGGAATGAGCAGCTGCGTCCGTTCCTGGCTGAAAACGGCATTCGCGTGTTGGGCCTGGAGGAACTCGACCTGCGGTCGCGAGAGTTTGTCGAAGGATACTGTGAACGCGAACTCGATCTTTTGCTGACCCCGGTCACCGTCGATCCAGCCCATCCTTTTCCCCGTGTGATTAACAAGGCCCTGAGCGTGGCGTTATTGTTGCGTCGGCGTCGGCGTTCCTCCATGACCTACATCGGGGTGGTAACCGTACCGCGAGCCTTGCCGCGTCTGGTTCGCCTGCCATCAGAAGCGACCGCCGATTATATTTTCTTGGCGGATCTGGTTGCCCATCATGCATCGCGCATGTACCACGGGTACGACATTGTGTCCGCCGCCGCCTTCCGCGTGACTCGCAACAGCAACCTTTACTTGGCGGAGGAGGAGTCGCGCAACCTGCTTGAGTCGGTCCGCGCGGAATTGCACAATCGACGGAAGGGAGATGCGGTGCGGCTGGAGATCGAATCCGATGCCGATCCGGAGATCGTCGAGCGGTTGCGCACCAACTTTCAGCTGGAAATGTGGCAAGTATTTCCCGTGAACGGCCCGGTGAATCTGTCCCGGTTGTTCACGATTTATGATCAGACCGAGCGCCCCGAACTCAAGTTCAAACCGTTCATTCCGCGGGAGCTCCGCTTGACCGCCAAGTCGCAGGACTTATTTGAGGAGCTTCGTCGGCACGACGTTCTCCTGCACCATCCCTATGATTCCTACGACGCCGTTGTCTCATTCATCGAATCGGCGGCAGAAGACCCACGCGTGTTGTCGATCAAGCAGACTCTGTACCGCACGAGCGAGCAGTCGTTGATCGTGCCGGCGTTGATTTCTGCCGCGACCAAGAAGGAAGTCACGGCCGTCGTGGAACTCAAAGCGCGCTTCGACGAAGCGTCCAACATTCGCTGGGCGCGCGATCTGGAAGATGCCGGGGTGCAGGTCTTTCACGGACTGGTGGGCCTCAAGACCCACTGCAAGCTGTCCCTGCTGGTTCGCCGCGATCCCGACGGGGTGATCCGGCGCTATGCGCACTTGGGGACGGGAAACTATAACGCGACCACGGCCCGCATTTACACCGATTTGAGCTTGCTTACGGCAGACCCGGAAATCACGCGTGCGGTGCAGGATGTATTCAGTTTCTTGACGGCTTATGCCGAATATCCCAACTATGATCCGCTGCAGGTTGCTCCTTTGAATCTCGCCGAGCACTGTCTGGCACTGATTGCCCGCGAAGCCGAACACGCGCGGCATGGCCGCCCAGCCCACATCATCGCCAAGATGAACGCGCTGCTCGACAAAAATATCATTATGGCTCTCTACCGTGGCTCGCAGGCAGGCGTGAGAATTGATCTTCTGGTGCGGGGAATCTGTGCTCTGCGCCCCGCTGTCCGTGGGGTGAGCGCGAACATTCACGTGGCCAGCATCGTAGGCCGGTTCCTCGAACACAGTCGCATTTATTACTTCGCGAACGGAGGCGAAGAAGAGGTCTATCTGGGCAGCGCCGATTGGATGCCGCGCAACCTTTATGAAAGGGTGGAAGTGCTCTTTCCCGTGAAGGATCCACTGCTTCGGCAGCGGGTGCGGCGGGAGATCCTGGATGCCTATCTGGCCGATCGGGCGAAGTCGCGGGTCCTTGAAAAAGACGGGTCTTACCTTCGCGCCCGACGAGCGCAGGTCGGGCAGAAGCCTCCCACCACCACGCCGTTCAACGCGCAGGAGTTTCTGGTGAATCTGGCGGAAGGCAAGACCACACCCGACGCGATTCCTGCCCCTCCGGAGACGCGAACCCGACGAATGGCAATGGGAAAGGAACGATAGACGATCCTCATGACGATTTATTTTCTTCGCCACGCGAATGCCGGCAAAGGGCTAGCCAATCCAAAGATGGATGAGAAACGGGCCCTTGACACAGATGGGATTGAGCAGTGCGGAATCGTGGGCCGGGCGCTCACGGCCATGGACGTGCAAGTGGACACGATCATCTCGAGTCCCCTCAAGCGGGCGGCGCAAACCGCGTCGCTGGTCGGCAACGAGCTCAGCTACGAAGGCAAGCTGCAATTCGAGGACGCGCTCCGCCCGGGCGCAGTTTTTGCCGATTTCCGCCGCATGCTCGAGAAATACGCGAAACAGGAGGCCATTATGGTCGTGGGCCATAATCCGAACTTGAGCGAGTTCCTGGGACGGATCCTGAGCGAGACGGGATGTGAAGCGGGAGCCGATTTGAAAAAGGGAGCCGTGGCGAAGGTGGAAGTGGAGCGTAACTCGGCCATGCTGCAGTGGTGCCTGACTCCCAAGGTGATCCGTGCCCTCTATGCAGCCGCCGCTGCCGAAAGCTCGCGCCCAAAGACTTCCCGAAAATAGTCCCTTTCTTTTTCTACCGCCCACAATTCCAGATCGGCTGGGCTTCTCCCTTGGATGTCCACGAGGAGTTGAACCTGGCCGTTGCGTCGCCGGATGTGCACATCCTGAATGGCGTGACTCCGGCTCAGGTTGAGGGCGCGCGCCAGGCGCAGAAGCAGCGATGCCTTGGGTATGCATTTCTGGTCGGCGCTCGACAATATTTTCATGGCTCCGTCACTCGGACTCGGTCGCGATTTGCCAAGATAGCGGGCAATGGCGGCAATGACGCTTCGCTGCGCGGGTGTGTAGCCCAGGATGTCGGAATGCGAAATGATGTAGTGGGCGTGGCGATGCCGCCCATTGCGGCTCACGTAATCGCCGACCTCGTACAGCATGGCCGCTGCCGAAAGCCACTCGGCGTATTCCGGAGGCAGACCATGAACCGGCCGCAGCGCCGAAAAAAGGTTCATGGCGGATCGGCGCACTTCGAGAGCGTGCTCCATGTCGACGCGATAGTGTTCGACGGCGTTGAGAAGCGAATCCCAACGTTCGGATACGAGTTGCTTGCCGGATCGGGTGCTGCGGTCGTATTCCGCGGCCATTTGCGCCAACAGACCGTCGCGCAGGCCCAGGGATGAAGCACGAAATCCCGGCAACTGACAGCGCTCGAGCAGAGCAGCGTACACCGCCCCGCCGGCCACGATGATCTCCGCCCGCCTGGGCCCGACGCCTGAAAGTCTTCTGCGTCCTTCGAGGGGCAGGCGGGCCAGCAGCTTGGCGATGTGCAGCATCTGGGCACGGGAGACGGTGCGCGCGCGCGAGCCTTTGGTTTGGTAGAGACCATGGCACACGGCAGCCAAAGATTCTGCGGTTCCCGAGGTCGCGATCACCACCTTGGGCCGGAAACGCTTGATCCGGTCCGCGGTTCGTTCGATTTCCCGTGCGATGAAGCCTCGCATCTGTCGCAGTTCGGACTTGCGCGCCGGATCATGGTGGAGGAATTCGTTGGTGAGACGCACCGCTCCCAGAGGCAAACTGATGGTGCTGCGGATGTGGCCGCGCGCGGAAATCGTAAGCTCGCAGCTGCCTCCCCCCAGGTCGATTAACAGCAACGGCGAAGCATTCACCCGCAAGGTCGAGGTGACCCCGAGGTGAATCAGCCGGGCTTCCTCGAGGCCGGAAATGATTTCGAGGTTCCAGCCGGTGGCGGAACGGAGCCACTCCAGAAACGCGTGGGAGTTGCGGGCATCGCGCAAGGCGCTGGTGGCGACAACCCGGACGGAATCGACTCCCATATTCTGGGCCGCGCGATGAAAACGCCGCAGAACCTTTACCGTGTACGCGATGGCTTTGGGCGAAAGAAAGCCGCTACGAAAGACCGATTCGCCCAAGCGCGTGACTTCACGGTCTTCGTGAATCGCCAGCAAGCGGTGACGACTGAGGCGGGCAATCTTCAAACGAACTGAGTTCGATCCGATGTCCACTGCGGCGAGGGTCGGCATGGAAGGGTTAGTTTACCGCCGAATTCCGCAGCCGTACGACGATTCATCGCGGCAGATCGAGTTCATGGTTTCCGGCAAGGTGTTCTTAGAAAGGTGAACTGAGCGGCACGCTGCCAGGTGTATGTGAAGGTGGCATTTCGCGCTAAGCCGCGCCCCGAGCTTGGGCTCTTTCCGGGGGACCTTGTGCCGACCGCACCGGGTGAGCATCGGTGGGGAAAGCCGTTCGGATCTCTCGGACGGCCTCGAGGCTTTGGCGGAACTTCGCCTGGGTGACATTGCGCAGCATGGCAACGAGCGCCGAATCGCGGACATCGCCCAAAATCCTCTCGGCTTTTTCGGTGAGCTTGAGCCAATCATGCCAATCGCCAATGACATCCTGCATATGTTTCAACTGATCGACGAGGTGCCTGGCATCGGGGTCATCGGCGGCGAACTCGGCGATGTAACGGGCGCGCTTGCCGATGATCCTGTACTCGTGCAGCATTTTCTCGGTCAGCGGTGCGCTGTTCTGACTCAATTCCTTGAGCTTGCGACGGGTGAGGGCCAGCAGCTCACGGTTGGCGGGAATATCGAGGTCCTTGGCGCAGCGCCGTAGTCGTTTGCGGACGGCATCGATCGTAGCCGGATCCGCCGCTTTGACCAACTTCTTCTCGCGTTTTGCGCGTTCTTTGACCAGCACCCCCATGACCTGGGATTTGTGCCCATTCGCTTGGGGCACCCGCAGAGCGCGCAAGGCGGCGATCTCAACGTCGAGATCACGCAGGCGGCCGGCCTTCTTGCGCAGGCGCGCCAGGCGTTTCAGCAGTTTGGTCTCGTTCCCATGATGACGCTGCACGACTTCGCTCAATAAGGCTTCCACCCGGCGGCTGTTGGTGCGGAATTTATGAACCTTCTCGGGAGCTGGTTTTCGTCCGAGCTTTCCCAACTCGCGGTCCAGTTTTTCTAAGATCAAGCGGCTGAGTTTCTTGTCGATCGGCATAAGGAGCTATGAACAGGAATGAATTCGGAGGCTAGGAACCTTCCGCTTACCATGACCTGGCGGCTGAGCCTCTGCCTGGTCTCAGCCGAAAGGTAAGGCGGGTATTTTAACATTCCTGTAACACAATTCTGCTAGCGTCCGAATAATGTCGAATCAAGCCTTGGGGGCGCCTCGGTCGCCTGGACCACATCCTGTTGCAAACTCGGGGGTTACGTCCGACGGCTCAACCGAGACCCAGGTTTTGCTCAAAGCCAAAGATCCGCGTTTTTGGGACGGGTTGTTCCATCTCGCCATGCTGGCCTGCGCTCTGTGCGTGCTGGCTTTGGTCGGCATCATCGTTTTCGAACTGACGAAGCGGTCACAACTGTCCTGGAAGGCCTTCGGCTGGAAGTTCTTCTTTGGCAATGATTGGGATCCGGTCAACGAGCAATTCGGAGCCTGGCCCTTTGTCTATGGCACCATCGTCTCTTCGCTGCTAGCGCTGTTTTTGGCGGTTCCCCTGGGGCTCGGTGTCGCCATGTTTATCACCGAGATGTGTCCCCGCCGCCTGAAGGAAATACTCGCCTTCGCCACCGAACTCCTGGCGGCCATTCCCAGTGTGATTTATGGCCTGTGGGCGATTTTTGTGCTGGTCCCCTTGGTGCGGGTATACCTCGAACCCTGGCTGGCGCGTTATTTCGGCTGGACGAGATTGTTCGAAGGCCCACCGTACGGGATCGGAATGCTGGCTGCCGGGATGATTCTGGCCATTATGGTGGTGCCCATCATTTCTTCGATCACCCGCGAGGTGATGACGGCCGTTCCCCAGCAGCAAAGGGAAGCGGTGCTGGCCTTGGGAGCTACCCGTTGGGAGATGATCCGCATCGGCGTCTTGCGCAATGCCCGGGCAGGCATTTTCGGTGCGGTAATCTTGGGATTGGGTCGCGCGCTCGGCGAAACCATGGCGGTCACGATGGTGATCGGCAATCGCCCGGAGATTTCCCGGTCTTTGTTCTCTCCCGGATATACCATGGCGAGTGTGATCGCTAATGAGTTTAGTGAAGCAGCCACAGATACTTATCTCAGCGCCTTGGTCGAAATCGGATTGGCCTTGTTTCTCGTGACCATCATCGTAAATATTCTGGCGCAGATTCTGGTTTGGTCGGTGACGCGTGGAATGCCAGCGAGGGGTCATGCCTAATTCCTCCGAGTCCGCAGCCATACGAGTCAGTCTCTGGCGTCGCGGCATGAACCACTTGGTCACCATGGCCGCGGCGGCCGCTGTTCTTCTCGTCTTGCTTCCTTTAGGAGCTATCTTCGCCTATCTGGTGTACAAGGGCGTGGGTGCGCTGAATTGGAGCTTTCTGACGCAAACCCCGAAACCTGTCGGTGAGCCAGGGGGCGGAATGGCAAATGCGATCGCCGGTTCTGCCTTGATTCTGCTGATCGCCAGCGCCATGGGAGTTCCGATTGGAATCGGGGCGGGGGTGTATCTGGCGGAATACGGCCGGAACCGCATGGGAGATCTGATCCGCTTCACCGCAGACGTATTGAACGGCGTGCCGTCGATTGTGGTCGGCATTGTGGCCTATGGAGTCGTGGTGCTGGCGCAAGGGCATTTTTCGGCGCTTGCAGGAGGCTTCGCCCTGGGCATGATGATGATTCCTACGATCACCCGTGCAACCGAAGAGATGCTCTTGTTGGTACCACAAGCGATCCGGGAGGCAGCCTACGGTTTGGGGATTGCGCGTTGGCGGACGACCCTCTCAATCACCCTGCGAACCGCCACCTCCGGCGTCATTACCGGTGTTATGCTGGCATTTGCACGGGTGGCAGGAGAGACTGCGCCGTTGTTGTTTACCGCCTTCGGCAATCAGTACTGGAATTGGAAGATCAATCAGCCCACGGCGGCCCTCTCGCTGCAGATATTTACCTACGCGATCTCCCCGTTTGATGAGTGGCATCGCCAGGCTTGGGCAGGGGCGCTCATTTTGATTTTGCTGATTGTAATCGCGGTCAGCGCACTGCGAATCGCGGCCAGCCGGGGAATGCTGAAGGGAACCAGCTGACTATGGGCGTGGGCATCAAAGTCGATCATCTTAACGCCTGGTTTGGGAAGGTTCAGGCTCTGCATGACATCAGCATGGAGATTGCCGCCAATCATGCCACGGCCATTATCGGTCCTTCCGGCTGCGGTAAGTCTACCTTCGTGCGCTGCCTCAACCGCATGCATGAAACCGTTCCTGATGCCCGGGCCTCGGGTAAAGTCCGCATCGGAGATCTGGACATCTACAATGGGACGGCCGCGGTTACGGTTCGGCGGCGGATTGGCATGGTCTTTCAAAAGCCGAATCCATTTCCCACCATGTCCATCTATGACAATGTGGCCGCAGGATTGAAATTGAACGGCTTCCACGACCGCAAACGACTGAACGAGATTGTCGAGCGTTCCCTGAAGTTGTCGGCGCTGTGGGACGAAGTGAAGGATACACTGAGAAAAAAATCCGGCGCGAGTCTTTCCGGCGGACAGCAACAGCGACTTTGCATCGCTCGCGCTTTGGCGGTGGAACCGGAAGTTCTTCTCATGGATGAACCCTGCTCGGCGCTCGATCCGATCTCGACGGGAAAGATTGAAGAGCTCATCTTTGAGCTGAAAGAGAATTTCACCATTGTGATCGTGACCCATAACATGCAGCAGGCCTCTCGTGTTGCCGAGTTCACGGGATTCTTTCTCTTGGGCAAGCTGATCGAGTTCGACCGCACGGAAAAGATCTTTACCACCCCGTCCGATAAACGAACGGAGGATTACATTACAGGCAGGTTTGGATAATGCGTACCCGTTTTCAGCAGGAACTCGATCAGCTCAGAACCCGACTGCTTCGCATGGGTGGAATGGCCGAGCAGGCGGTCGATCGTGCTTGCCAGGCCTACGTCGATCGAGATCTCAATCGCTGCCATATGGTGCTCGAGGGAGAGTCGAAGATTAACGAAGCCGAACGCGAGATCGATGAGCTGGCATTTGATCTGCTCGCCATGCAGCAGCCCATGGCCGTGGACTTGCGCTTTATTCTGGCGGTCACGAAAATCAACTCCGATTTGGAACGAGTCGGCGACCAAGCGGTGAACATCGCCGAACGAGTGATGGATCTGGTGGAGCTGCCGAAGGCGGATCTACCCGTCGACATTGCTCGTATGGCAGCCGCGGCTTCCGCCATGGTGCGCCGCGCGCTCGAGTCATTTATCGAAGGCAAAGCCGAACTCGCCCAGGCCGTGCTCGAAATGGATAACGTCGTCGATCGAATGCGCGACGACGCCTTTATCAACTTGGTCAAAACCATGAACGAGCGGCCGGATGTAACCCGCCAGGCCCTCGACGCCTTGCTCGTGGCCCGCAATCTGGAACGCGTCGCGGATCATGCCACGAACATCGCAGAAGATGTCATTTTCTGGGTGCGTGGAGCCGACGTGCGCCACAACGCTCAGCAAGAGAACCCCCCGCAGGAAATTACCCCGCGCGTCACCGGCAACTGACTCGACCCTGTCTTCCACGCTAGTCCGCGCTTGGGCGAGATCCTTGACCCTACCGTAAAGTTCCGCCGGTAGCTTGCTGTGATTCCTAGTTGTCTGACGGCGGCAGGCTGCTTGGTCGTGGTTCCCAATTTTCATATTGCGCGAATATGTTGAAATTCGGGGACGACTTGAAAAGGCACCTCGGGTCGGCGAAGCACTTCGCCGACTTGGTCGATAAGATCGGGTGAGGAGTTTCCTAAAAAATGTGAGGCCTCATGAAGATGCGGAATGCGATCCGGCTCGAAGCCCATCAGCCTGGCGCAGGTTGCATCGGCAGCCACGGGGTCATCGGCAAGCACAACGGTCCGGAGTGGCCTGGGACGGCCGTTGAGTGGACCATTGCCTTCCATCGCGATGACAGCATCGGCGATTACGAAGTGAATTGGGACCGTCGCACAAACATCCAGAATGCTCTCGTGAATTCCTCTCCAGTGAAGGATGTTCTTGGGCCAACCATACCGGTTCCCCGGAACCACGCCGAACATATTCTTCATACTCAGGCTGACACCAGACCAGTGATGTGCCTTTACCTTCGGCATGGAAACGATGAAACTCGATCCCAGAACTGCTCTTGGCAGCCACAGAGATTCGAGATCGGTGTAGGAGGCACCCATCGGCACGCGAAGGAGTTCGTCGCGGTTGAGATCAATGAACGGGATGCTGTGCAGCCTCAGTTCCTGTTCGTAGCGACTCTCGGACAGCACGAGCTGAGTATCGCGTTGGTGCCCCGGGCCCTCGGCAGCCACAACGCTCCGGGCGCCCAAGCGGCGGAATGCCTCGGCGGCCGCAACGACCAGTCGAGGGTCGGTATTGATGGCGTTGCCGGGAATGTAGTCAACCAGATTTGGCTTGAGTAACACCGTCTTCGCTTGAACCTTGATCGGGAATAGGGCGAGCCCATGGAACAACAATTCATCGATCGGTCGGGAGTAATCTTCCAGGCGGAGAAGCGCAACCCGTGATCGTCTGAGGCGCCGGTGGATGCGATATCGGGGCCTGAAGAAGGGGGTTGTGACGGACACCCCCGCGGCAACCGCCGCACCCGCTATGAGCAACTCTCGCCGCGTCATCGTCATAGCTTCACCCTGAGAAGACGCAAAGAGCGTTCTGAATCAAGAGCCAGAGCAACCACCGCGAGGGTGGCGGTGTCGGGGATGTCGATCGCACGAACTTGCTCCGCCAAAGAGCTAAGGAGCCGATTGAGGCAACGACCGTAAGCAGCTAGCGCCAGTGCCGACCATGCAAGACTCCAGGGAGCCGAAATCCTTAAGGCGCTGTCCATGAGCCATTCCAGGCTCCTCCCTACGGCAACCGATTCATCCGCGCGATTCTTCAAGGCGAGCAGAGCGACGGCGGTATCGTCGGGGTGCGGGGCAAGTGCTGTCCCGTAGACGACACCGTTCCCCGCATTCCATCCACCGCCGGGGCAGACGCGATCCAGTAACATTTCTGTGCCTCGCTGAAGGCGGAATCCTGAATGTTCTTTTGCCCAAGAGGGTGGCAGATGATCGAGAGCAAGAATGGCAAAGGCCGTCGGAACCACCCAGCTGTTGGTGTCCGGCTGCCAAGGCCAACCGAACTTGCGGGAATCAAATCGCACCTGGCGATCCGTAGTACGAAACTTCCATCTCCAAAGCCAGCTCGATTCTTTACCGGCGGACTGTAAAAGCCACTGAAATCCTTTGTGGCGGCGCCGAACGTCCTTGAAATTCTCGGCCAGCGCGATTAACACGAGTGCAGTAGTCCACGCCCCTTCCGGGTCGTCCCCGATGAAACTGGGCCAGCTGCCGTTTGGGTTTTGGCAGTCGAGCACACAGCGGAGAGCCCGCCCGTACTCATCTTCATGCTCGGGGCCGAGCGCCAACATCGAATAAGCGGTCGCCTCAAGGGCAGTTTGCGGGGACGGGGCTAGGGCAGGCCATCCGCCCGAGGGTAGCTGTCGCTCGATGAGAATCTGACAAATCTCGGCCCGGGTGTTTTCGACACTCATACCAGAGGGGCATGTTCTACGTCTTCTCATCCTAGGTGTCAAACAGCCATACACAGGAAACGAAAAATCGAGGGCAGAGCTCGGAATCCGTATTGCGCTCGGGCAAACCCGACCGGTTTCGATCACGGTGAGAAGGGGGCCAACTAGAGGGAAGAGTTTGCGGATGTTTGCAACCACCCAAATTGCTCTCCGCGGAGAAAAGGTTGAGGAAGTCGGCCGTCGTCTCCAGCGAAATTTAGAAGGCGAAGGTTAGAAGAGGTTCTTGCAGTTTGCTGTCGCCCGGTCCTGGTTGAGCAACCAGCCAAACCGCGGGAATCGAGCAGACGGTGGCCAACCGGCGCTTGCAACTACCCGAGCGACTATCGGCAACTCGACTCTTGTGAAAAAACTGCCATGCGAATCACTTCGATGTTCTTAGAGGATTCATCGAACGAACCAGGGATGGAGCCTCCTGACCAAGTCGTGCCTTCGAATCTGCTTGCTAGCGGCGACTGACTCCGATATCGACCCTGGCTCGAAGTGCGGAGAAAAGTGCTCGGGTGTACTCTTCACGGGCGCAGGAAGCTTGGCCGGTATGCGGTCAGTGGAACTCGCAGAAATGGAGGTCCTAGAGTGCGAGCAGAGAAGAGATTATGGGCCCCCCTGCTGGTCCTGGTGGGCTCTGCACAAGCTCAGCCGATGGCGACAGCTGACGTGGTCCATGAGCAGTCGTGCGCCTGGGTCCGGTACTACACCCGAATCTACCGGCTACCGCCCGAGTTCGTGGAAGCGATCATCGATCAGGAATCGGCGTGGGACCCGTACGCCGTCTCCAAGAAAGGTGCAGTGGGCCTGATGCAACTGATGCCCGAAACTGCCGCACGGTTTGGCGTGCGAAATCGCTTTCGCATTGAGCAGAACATCGAGGGTGGCGTTGCCTATCTCGCGTGGTTGAAACGACGGTTCCACGCGGACTGGAGACTGGTTACAGCCGCGTATTATGCGGGGGAGGTGCCGATTCAGTTGCGTGGGCTGGCGTATGCGAATGCCGACGTGCACGCCTACGTCAGCCAGGTCGCGGAGAGATATCGGGCGCGGCGAGCCAACGACCGACGAAGCACCACGCAGGACGCAGGAAACCAAACGAGGTGAGTCATGAAGAAGGTTGAGGCGCTCGCGCTCTGGCTTTCGATCCTGCTCTCGACCCGGGGCCAGAAGGCTCAGGCTGCGGGAGTGGAACCACAAATTCGAACGCGAATCGCAGCCGATGGCAAGGTTACGGTGGTAGAGGTGTTGCC
>Ga0187783_10001645_pt1 | contig 16520 bp, 13 predicted proteins | sample 1015_SJ02_MP02_2_FD_132471 | JGI IMG/M metagenome (GOLD analysis project Ga0187783, IMG submission 132471) | Tropical peat soil microbial communities from peatlands in Department of Meta, Colombia - 1015_SJ02_MP02_20_MG | ecosystem: Environmental > Terrestrial > Soil > Wetlands > Peat | place... | reverse complement strand
TCAGGATACTGCGGCTGCTAACTCGACCATTCTTAGCTGCGGTTCTAGTTCCAATTATCGGTTACGGGTGGCTCAGTGTGCATGGTCTTTATGAATCCGGATTTGAATATTTTTTGTTGCCTAAGGGGCTCTTTCGTACGAATGACGTTGTTCTGTATATAGGATACATAGGCGAAAGTGTAGGTAAGTTGGTCTCTTTGGTCGTGGTATGCTTGCTCTTCTTGTGTCTATCGGCGGTGTTTCTCATTGTTTTTACACAGGCGGCTACCTCAAGGCTTTTTGGATGGATACGGTTGTCCACCGGCTTCTTGGTCGAGCTAGCCATTGAGCCACTTCCGTTTGGTGAACATTCATTGATAAACATTGGTTGGACTGCCGGTTCGACTGGATTGGGTGGGATGGTACACAGTTGGACATATGTTCATCCAGCCGCAATAAAGCATTTGCGGAGCTGGGTTAAGGCGTCGCTAGTGGCACATCGCCCTTCGTCCGTGGAGAATTCTCAACCGCAAGAGTTGCAGGTGAGCTGAGCCTTAGCCTTTTCCGCCACGCTACCGCGCCTCAGGAGCGATAAATGGCCTATCTCGACAACTGGGAAACAAAGTTTGCCATTGCAAAACCTCGTAAACTCTTGGCACTCGATGGTGGGGGCATTCGTGGCGTCATGTCGCTCGAAATCCTGCGCAAGATCGAAAAGGACCTAGCCGCCGCGACCGACAGGGGCAATTTATTTCGTCTCGGAGATTTTTTTGACTACATCGGCGGCACCAGCACCGGTGCGATCATCGCAGCTGGTCTTGCGATCGGCAAATCGGTTCAGGAACTGATAGATTTTTATACAGACGCGGGACCTTTGATGTTTAAGAAGAGTGAACTGCTGATTCGGCTCCGCAGTTTCTATCAAGCGGACCCGCTGCGATCCAAGCTCAAAAATGTTTTCGGCGACCGCACGCTTGGTGCTCCGGATCTACGATCATTGCTGCTCATCGTGACGCGAAACGCCACCACCGACTCACCCTGGCCGGTTTCTAACAATCCGCTAGCGCGCTATAACGATCGTGCGCGCAAGGACTGCAATTTAAATATACCGTTGTGGCAGCTGGTGAGAGCCAGTACGGCTGCGCCTGTCTATTTTCCACCCGAGATGCTTCAATGGGACGACGAAGACCCATCGAAGACCTTCTTTTTTGTCGATGGTGGAGTGACACCCTACAACAATCCCGCATTCTTGTTGTTTCGAATGGCGACGCTTCCACAATATCGATTGAACTGGTCGAGAGGCGAAACCAAAATGATGTTGATGTCAGTGGGCACGGGCTCGGCGGCCGGGATCGATCTCCAAATCAATCCCCTTGGGCAACTATTGCCTGGAAACGTGGCGCACTTGCCTGGCGTACTCATGGGTGGCACCTCGATCGATCAGGATATCAATTGCCGTACTATTGGTCGGTGCGTGTCTGGCGGGCGCATCGATCTCGAGCTTGGTGATATGATTCCAAGAAGAGGAGATCCTTTGAATGGGACAGCCGTTCCGTTCGACGAGGGCTGCGATCGCGAGTTCTTCTATGCACGATACAATCCCGATGTCAGCCGGAACGGCCTCGACGCTCTTGGGCTCGCAAAAATAAATCCAGAGCAGGTCCAAGCATTGGATCAAATCGAGCACATCAGTGAAATGCGAGCGGTCGGGCAGGCGTACGCTGAGAAATCTGTGGACATAGCGCCCTTCAAACGGTTTGTGACAGCGCAATCGTGAATGCGACTTTTGGTCGGAATTTGCCACAACGCCAGCGGCTCAATGAAACAAAGCCTCGTTTCTATTTGAAAGGCTACGTCACTAAGCCATGGGAAGCAGTAAGCGGGTCAAAGAGCCCTCGCGCTCAAAGAGGGCCGTTTAATTCCATAGCTTCCGGGTATCGATCCAACGTGTTCTCCCGCCTTTGCTTTGGACCTCGCGCATGAGATGCTGCGTTCCGCCGGGGCCGTCACCTCCTTGTCCATTCCAAAGGCAGATGAAGTCAAGCTTATCAGAGCCAAAACGCATCGCAGCGTCGAGCATGTGCAAATTGTTGCGTTCGTAGGGATCTTCGTCCATTGCAAGGGGGCCGACTTCGTCGGGCGTGATGTGCAGCAACGCGTGCGATTTCGCTGCAAAAAAACGCGCGCGCCAATGAGCGTCGGCAAAGTCAACGGATTTAGCAAGAAATTCGTCTTCTCTAAACGGAATGTAGAGTTCGAGTGTCAATTGCCGTGCCAAACTGGCCTCGGCAAAGAGCAAGTCGCCGCCACAAGCTCCTCCGCAGACGGCAAGGTCGTTGCTTCCGACGTTTATTTGGGCGAGTGTTCTTGCAATCTCAACCGCAGCAATGGACTCTTTATCCGCAGGAAAACGAGGCTTTGGCCGCGCTGGTGCGTCAATCATGTGACCGCTGAAGAGCACTACCCTACGAGGAAATGCAGCCGCCGGGTATTGAGAAACCATTGGTGGAATCCTTGAGCGTGCTGGAGTCGCGGGGGGCCTAGAAACCTAATATGAACCTCGTCGGTGTTTGCCACCATGGTTTAGGTGCCGATCACTACTCGACGGGAATGGATAGGGCTGCACAGCTACGTTCATTACGATTAGCCATCGGTATTCGCTTTGGCACCGTGATCGTCCCGATCTCCGGATGCGTCCCTCACCTTTGCCGCAATCTAAGCGGCAATCATTTCGCAGGCGTCCGGATGATTGTAAATTCCACGACGTAAACTTTCACCCTCCAGCGGAGTGAGTGTGAATGCCGTAAGCCCCTCGCGGCAATCTGGGGCAGAGTGGGATTTCATCCACAAAGAACGTCCCGAAGCTCGGTTCGCGGCCGTAAACACTTCTAAACAGTCCTGACAGTATGAAGCAAAGAAGCGCCACGGACGGTATGATCAAAAACGTTGCAAAACACTGGTTCATGTTCTCGTCCAAGCCGGGAATCCGCGGAACTAGACCATTGGGACCGTGCCACAGACATAGCGCCATAAGCAGCGTCGAAAAGGCTGCGACGCTCTGATAGAGCCTTCCGATGATGCGATTGCCGATGGCCCCGGCGGCGAGCGTTAACGTGGCCTCATCATCCACACCGCGAATAACCAGAACGTTCAGGTCCCGCACGTTTGAAAGTCCGCCCCAAGTCTCGTCCATAAGCTTCTTCATACGTTTCAGCGGATCGCGAGAGAACTGCGCGCCGGCCGCGAGATACCCTAGCAATACCACGAATCTAACAAAAGTGGTCGCGAGCAACGCCCCGAATGCCAAGGTCAGCACCTCGTGAAATGAATATCCGAAAAGTGGCGCCGCTAGCGCCACGATCGGGTAACACGTCGCTAGCACGAGAAAGAACGATATGAGGCAGATCGCGCCGAATGTGGTCAGCGGCCGAACTCAAGGCTGAGGCGTTGAAAGCAATTCTTAGAACAAAGATTTTGTGCTTTGATGGCGATTTCCAGCTGCTTGCTGCTCGTCACCCATCGAGAAAGACACGGGCCGCCCTTCACCTGATTGCTTGCGCGCCCTGTGCCGAACGTCACAGTGAAGAGAACGCCAGATTGTTAAATTGGTCGTTGGACGGCCATGAGATCGTTAGATGAGCAGAGCTACTATGAAGAAGCAGGTCGTCCAGAGTCCCAAGCGCGGAGCGATACCCACTCCGCGATACCTTTTGGCTGGTGCTACGCCCTATACACCTGAGGGCGTTCAGAGCACCGACAACCGCGTGCCAGAAGAACCGCAGGCGGCAAGTCAAGAGCGAAGAAGCGCAAAGGCTATAACTAAAACTCCTGCAAGGAGATTACCAATGGCAAGAAAACCGAAAAAGCCGAGCAAGCCTAGAAGAAAGGCACTCCCTCGATCGCCCATGCGTGGCGCGATACCGACGCCCCGGCATCTGTTGGCTGCCGCCACGCCTTATAGCGTGGCCATCGGAGCACCTCCAACTCATCTCATCATCCCAGCGAAGATTTCGATGTGGGCTAATGATGTTCATGGCGACTGCGTAACGGCAGAGGAAGCCTTTGCGAAGGCGTGTCATTCTCCAGAAATATTCATTGCCGACAAGGTAGTAGTACAGTGGGCTACGCAACATGGCGTACTGGAGGGAGCGACCCTGCATGAAGTGTTGCAGTGGATGCAGACTGGTGGCTTCGTGCAAGGGGGACACACGTATGACGACGGGCCGTTCTACTCGCTCAACTGGACGAATCCCGGAATATTAACGAGCGCGATCTCACAGGGGCCGGTGAAGCTTGGTATTGCGGCTGATCAGGTCGAAACGGCTTGGCATTCGACCAACGGACGCTCCGGATGGTTTGCTACAGGCTTCCATGCCGATTCAAACGAGGATCACTGTGTCAGCCTGTGCGGCTACGGAACCATGATGTGGTTGGCACAACAACTTAGGGTGAAGGTACCGGCAGGGGTTGATGGCACCCAACAGGGATATGCGATGTTCACCTGGGACTCGATTGGCATAATTGATCAGCCATCGATGCTCGCGATTACGCATGAGGCGTGGCTGAGAAATCCGACAACCATCGTCAAATAAAAATTGCAAGGAGCGGAGTGTAATATGAACATTATCGGTGTTTGCCGCCACGGCTTAGGTGGCGACTTCTACTCGACGGGGATGGACAGGCTTGCAGAGAAACTCAACGCTGTGACGCCGAGTGGGTGCCACTTCACAGTGTCTGGCGGTAACGATCCGCGGATAGATGAAACAAGCTTTGACCAAGGATTACTCGCCGCAATGAGCAAGGGTGCGGTGGTCATTTATATTGGCCATTCACTCGGTGCTGATGCAGCATTACGATTTTGTCAGCTTGCAGCGGCCAACAAATTCAATTTACCCCTAGTATGTCCCGTCGATCCGGTGTCTTGGGACAGTAACGCCGCACAGTTTGTTGCCGGTCGTTGGGAAGTTGGTTCAAACATAGCGCGCGTCATTGGCTTTCTTTCTACAGCCTTTCCCGGTGAAGGCCGTGTCTATCCCGCCGCCGGCAATACCACGACCCAGATTAGCGACACTCAATTACAATTGCCGCACGCGACATTACCCGGAGGACTAGATATAGCCTCGTCGCCAATTGTTCATGACGCAATCATCGCTGGCGTGACGGATGTGATAGGCAACATTCAAATCGTCTAGTCGAATCCGAGCAGATCTCGACGGACGATCGTACCAAGAGCTCAGCGGTGGCAGATATCTTTATCAGCTACAAGCACGAAGACTGGGCCGCGATCGCGCCCTTGATTAAGGCTCTTGAATTTCAAAAGTTCGATGTTTGGTGGGATGACAAGATCCTACCTGGTGAGAGAATAGCGGCCGCCATAAACAAAATATTGGACGAAGTTGCATGTGTGATCGTGGTTTGGTCAAAGCGCTCGCTAGGGTCTAATTGGGTTCCCGACGAAGCGACTTACGGCCGAGATCACGAGATACTCATTCCGGTAACATTTGATGGCAGTGAGGCGCCGTTGGGTTTCCAGCAACTCTTAGTTCAAGACCTGAGCGCCTGGGTGGGTGATTTAACTGATCTTCGTTTTCGAAACGTAGTTACACGCGTCCGTAGACTGCTCGATCAGCCAACTAGGCAACCAAAGAGTCTGAAACTGACAACGGAACTGCGAGCGCCCAATCACACCGTAGACATTAATCTTTTGCGCGATCGGTATGGAGGAATCAGTAACAAACGAATCTTTTTGATCGTCGGCTCATTCAATGAGGAGTGGCAGGTCTCATTAAATCGAGACTTGTTGCAGGCCGCTCAACGAGCTGATCTCTTGTGTTCAGTTCTAGTTCCTTTCGAGGCCACTCAGTTGAGCAACAACGGGCCTTACTTCAATCCATCCTAGTTCATGAAACCGATTATTTTGGTGGCATCGTAGTATGTTCGGGATGGCCCGACCATTTAATGGAAGACTTGGCGACAATTGTGAGACGATTTTCGATACCCATTGTGTTTGTTGATCGGAATCCACCTCTTCCGGACTCAGAGATCCCTCTGAAACTTAACTATGTCAGCGTCAGCGATCGGGCCGGCGGCGAGCTAGCTGCGGATGCTGTTTTAGACCTGGTGGATACAATCGCTGTTAAGAGGATCCTCGTCATAGCGGGATTTGCAAAGAGTGGAAGGCATGAAGCATTTCGAGACAAGCTAACCGCAGGACGAGAGCTTAAGGGTTGTGAACTTGTTGTAACGCAAGACGGTAAATTCGATCTCTGGATCTCGGAAAATGTCGCACACAATTTACTATCAGAGGCTAGTGAGCAGAATAAGCCGTTCGACATGGTCTTCTGCACTGCTGATTCGATGACGTTGGGTTGTTTAGACGCCATTGAGCGACTCGCAAGGCGAAGGAAAATTCAAAAACCACGAGTCATCGGATATGACGGAACCACAACAACAAAAAGCTTGATAGATAACAGGCAGTCACCTCTTGCCCGCGTCGTAATCCAGGATAGCAAAGAGTTGGCCGGAACGGCTATTGCGCAACTTATTAAGTCGAACCAAAGTGAGGAGGCTGCCAAAAAGGTGATCTGGATTGATCCATACTTGTATCCCCGCCTACAAAGGACATCTATCTAAGAACAAAAGACCCAACCCTCGCCACGCAATACTCTAGACCACCCTTCAAATCTGATTGGCTGCGAGACCTGTGCCGTAGGTCACAGTAAAGAGACCGCCGGCCACCCTATCGTCGGGGTATGGGCCACTGGCACGGTCGGCTTCTAGGGGCCCACAGCCAGCCTGCCGATCTGTACGGCCATTCGACGCGATGAATTTGCCTCTGGTCAGGGACAGTACCAAGACAGCACTGGCGGAGGAGTATGCGCGCAGCCCCAATCCGAAGGCATCGGCGCTCTCGCCGGCGGGTTCGTACGGCTTCCTCCGCGAAAGTTCGAATCCGGACGAAGCCACGCGCAGAGCACTCGAATGGTGCGGCCGCCACGGACTTCCGTGTATGATCGTCGCCGTCGATGACCGCTTCGTTGTTGCAATTCCGACTACGGTGAAGGTTACCGGATTTTTCCAAGCAACCACAAACGGCCTGATCCTTCCTGAACTAAGGAGCGACGTGGCGCGACGTCTCAGCAATGTCACAACAGGCTGGAGTGCGGTCGCCGTCGGTAACAGTGGCAATGCCGGCCTTGCCTTGGAGGCTCTCAGCGAGCAGGCGGCAACCGACAGTGCTCTAGCCAATTGCAGCAGTCGAGATCGCAATTGTCGCGTAATCGCGATCGGTCCGTTCCTGGTCGAGCCGCAGAATTGATAAAAGCCGTCATGGCGGCGATCGCCCGCCAAGTTGCTTTGCGAGGATAAGGCAAGGCGGATTATGGCCAACATCGCCAAGCTGCTGGCGCCGTGCGGACGGCTTAATCTCAACCATCAACCCACAATCGGGCCACATAAAGAATGCCGATAGCAGCCGCTGCCGATGCCAAACCAACGAGTAGTCCTTTCCATTTCTCGGCAAGCGTGACTTTGGTCAGCTCAGCCCTGTGCATTCTTCCGCAGGCACTGCCGCGCAGCTGCACGATCGACTGGGCGAGGATGCGCTCGATTCCCAACTGCGCACTACCCTCCCCGCCCATACGCCAGACCAGCCACAAATCTGATTGCTTGCGAGACCTGTGCCGTAGGTCACTGTCTTCCCCGAGGACCGGGGCCGATCTCTTGGCAATCGTTGACGCGACCATATCGGATGCAATGGTCAGATAAGCCATATACTCCTTACTGTGGTAGGGTTCCGATCCGGACAAGGTGATGAGCCGCAAGATTTTCATAAATTACCGCCGAGAGGATTCGATCGGCACCGCGGCCGGCTGCACGACCGGCTCGTTCAGGCTTTCGGACGGAATAGTATTTTCATGGACGTGGACCACATTCCGGCAGGCGTCGACTTCGTGGCGCATTTAAACAGTCAAGTTGCCGCCTGCAATGTGCTTCTGGTCGTCATAGGTCCCCACTGGCTGGACGCGAAAGACGAAGCCGGGCAGCGCCGCATAAATCAGCTGGACGACTTCGTCGCGATTGAAATCGCGGCGGCCCTTGCTCGCAACATTCGTGTTATTCCTGTTATGGTTGACGGAGCAAATATCCCCAAGGCAAGCGATCTTCCAGATTCCCTGAAACCGCTTGCGCGGCGCCAAGCCATCGAGGTGCGGCAAACGCATTTTGGGCGTGATGCAGATCCGCTGGTCGAAAGAGTCGGGGAGGCGCTCGGTACACCTGGTCGATCGCGCACGTGGACGTTCGGCGCGATAGCGGCGGCTGTGCTGATCCTATTTGGCATCGGCGTAGGCAGCTACACTTTATTGACGATGGTAACGCAATCCAACCAACAGCAAGCGGCCCAAGCGGAAGCGAAGCGTCAAGCGGAGCAAGCTCAGCAAGCTGGACAGACAGAAGAAGCGAAGCGTCAAGCGGAGCAAGCTCAGCAGCAGGCTCAGGCAGAAGAAGCGAAGCGTCAGGCGGAGCAAGCTGAGCAAGCGGCTCGGGCAGAAGAAGCGAAACGTCAGGCTGAGCAAGCTCAGCAGCAGGCTCAGGCAGAACAAGCGAAACGTCAAGCGGAGCAACAGCAAAAGCCGCCACCCAAGACGCCGACATGGCAGCAGACTCCATCAACCTCCACCGTGCCGCAGGGTGCCTGGATCGGTTTGCGTATCCACGCAGTCACCGAAGAGATTGCCGAGGGATTGAATATCATACCGCCACGCGGCGCCCTCGTTATCGGCGTCGACGAGAATGGGCCGGCGAAGGCGGGCGGGATCCTGGTGGGCGACGTCCTCCTCAAATTTGACGGTCACGACATTCAGGAAATGCGCGATTTTCCGCGCATGGTGGCTGGCGCCGCAGTGGGGCAGCAGGCCGAAATCGTCCTGAGCCGCAGGGGCAACAAAGAAACTCATAGCGTTACAATCGGTCCGCTCAAGAGTCTCCACTTCGAATAGAGCTTTCAAGGCGAACGCCGACACTAGCCGAATTTTGTCTAGCGTATCCGACTTCCCGGTTCCTTTTTTTGTCTTATGCGACCCTAAACAAAAACTCACTTGACAAATATTTGCAAAAAAATCCTAAGGAAACTCGGTAAGATCAACGGACTAGGATGCTAGGGCCGATACTCTTCATTTTTTGCCCCTCCTCCGGCGGCTTCGATGTCGTTGCTCCTCGAATGGCTCAGAATGCGCGTCGTTAATTCCAACATCAAGATTGCTTGCGATTCTGACGCACCCAAAAGATTCCAATAAGCGTCATCGGGATCAAAGTTGCGAACGCACTTTCTAGTTGAAAACCATGAGGTCATATAATTGCGGATTTCACGCGCGAAGTAATCAATTATTTGGCGGTCGCGCATTCCCTGCCGGATCACACCGGCAAATTATTTTCCACTCATTGATTTTCAACAACCGCAATATTGAGAAACCGCCAGTCGCTTGCCTGTTGGTCCCCGGACTGCGCGTAGATACCCGTCGCGCCTCCAGTTTGCGGTGGCTGGCCACGAAACTCGCCGACTTGCATACCATTGATATAAAGCCATCCCTTGTCGTCGTTCACCACGACTTGCAATTCATTCACGGCACCAGTGCCTTTTTTGATTGTGTCCGAAATCGTCCGCGGGATAACAGTGGCCCAGTTGCCCTCCACCCTTCGATAGACGGCGAAAGTTCCGTTCGGGTAAATCTCCGCGACGTAATAAGTTTCGTAGTCGGCTGCTCCCCAAAAAGCCAAGCCGCCAGCCGTTGTAGTATCAAAATTGGAAATTGCGGGAGGAAACTTTACCGTCACGCACACGGTGGCATTTTTGAAGATCAAGGGGCGGTACAATAGCGTTCGAAAGTGGCCTTCTCCATCGAGTTTGATTGCGAGCTGGCCGTCGACATAAGAGTTCGTCGGATCTGCAATCCCCCAGCCGGGATCCGCTTTCTGAAATCGGTCTTGAAAATCGGTGGTCTTGATCGGCTGACACTCGCCAATCGCGGGTCCCGATGGCGCAGGCAGCAGCGTCGGGGGTTTTGACTTACCGTTGTCCATCACCGCGAAATCCAAAAAGCGCCATTCGTTGGGGGCGGTTTTCTCCGATTGAGCGTACAGCCCGAAGGCTCCTCCACCCTTCGGAGATTGGCCACGGAATTCCTGAAGCTTTGCGTTATTGACGAACAGTGCGGCGAAATCGCCAACAATTATGACCGTGACTTCGTTAATGGCGCTCGGCTCGCTCTTGATTTGGTCGCTCTTTGTGCGCGGAATGAGAGTGACCCAGGTGCCGGCAATCCTTCGGTAGATCGAGTAGCTGCCGTCCGGCCGGATCTGCGCAAGATAATAGTTGTCGTTATCGCCAGCCCAGAAAATGACTCCTGCAGCTGCGCCGCTGTCCAGAGCTTTAATTTGCGACGGTGACTTTATATGGGCGCAGATTGTCACATTTTCGTATCGCAACGACAGATAATTGGCGATTTTAGGTTTATCGGCTGCCGGTATCAGAACAAGTTGTCCGTCGGCGTAATGTATTTGATCGCTGATGGTGATATTCCAACCCAAATCCGTCTTATGAAAGTCATCATAGAAACTCGCTTTTTCTGGTTTGCAGGCAGCAGAACTGAACTTCGGTGGTGCAATTGCGGGCGACGGGCTCACCGCCGTGGCCAAAGGTTTGGGGGCTGCCGTTTGGGCAACGGGTTGCCCCGAATTCGTCGATTTCATGTACGGCGAAATCCACCGATAGGTCCAAAGTCCGACCGCCGTCACAAACAGGCAGGCGGCGGTCCCCAGCGCGATCGGAATCCATTTGCGGCTTGAAACCTCTTCGCTATGTGCAGCCGCTTCTGTCCTCGATGTCTGTTTTGACTGAGGAGATTCGCTTGTCTCTAGAATCTGGTCGACACCGTGGATGAGCCTATCCATGTGCTGATGAAAATCGCGACCACCGTCGACTATGCCAGCATTGATATCGCAAAGTCGTTGCAAGCTTTGGGGTAGATCAGCTGTCTCCGGCATTGTGGCGCTGCTGACTAGCACTGGAATGATCGGTACTCCCTGTTGGAACGCGGTCTCAAGCTCGATCCGAACCGGATCGTTGTCCTTGTTGATCCGTGCGCTTTTACCCCTGCCACCAAGCCATTTCGGACCGATCACTGCAATCATGACTTTGTTTTCGACCAATGCGTCTTTAATTTTCTCGCGATAATCAAAACCAACGGGGATACTGTCGATGTCCATGAACACCGCGTCTTCACCGTAGTGATTTGCAAGAGCATCTCGTATACGTCCTGTAATGACGTCCGAGTCGGAGCGGCGATACGAAAGTACGATTTTACTGGGCATCGCTTAGTAACCGGAGCACGCCCGAACTCGGCGGCTTGGCTGAGGAAGTTTGCATTCTGGCAACGGGTCTTGCAAGAGCGGCAGCGTACGGACAGGCCATGCCAGGCGGCGTCCATAAGACCGATTTGGTTTATCTCAATGCCGCGAGATGCCTGCGAGACCTGTGCCGTACGTCACAGTGAAGACACCGGCAAATTATTAGTTTAAACTTAGCCGATCGCCGCTCGGATCAAGTCAAGAGACGCAAGAGGCGAGGCGACGGTCGCTATCAGCAGCTAGCCACTGATTCTGCACGGAGCTATGGCCATGACTAACATATTCCTCAGCCACAAGCAGGAATTTGCCGCGCAGGCACAAGTGCTCGCCCTGGCATTGCACAAGATCACGCCCGGTGCCGCTATCTTTCGATCGGAGGACATTGAAAAGGGACACGACTGGAGGCACGCCGTCAATCGCGCGCTGGAAGGGGCGAAATGCTTCATCCTGCTGTACACGGACCCAAAGCTGGATTGGTCGTGGTGCTTTTATGAGGCTGGCGCGTTTGTGAAAAACAGCCGCAAACCCCGACCCGTATTTTGCCTGCATCCCAAAACCGTGGAACCTCCCAGCCCGCTTTCAAATCTACAAGCGATTCAAGCGGAGCAGGCGGACATTGAAAAGTGGATTCGAAACGACCTGTGCGACGTTCTAAAGTGCCGCCCCAGACAAACAGACGATAAACTCAAAGCGACCGCCAAAGATATCGCGAAGCTGGTAAATGCGACAGCACCGCTGCAGGAAGTGAGCCTTAAGCCCCACATTTTGATAGAGCCAAAATGGTTGGGCGATTGGGCTCCGACGAACGAGATTCGCGCAATTGATTTCGCGGAGGCTTCGGTCTCGATTGACAGGGATTCTGCGCGTGAGCTCGGATTCTCTGGTCTACCAAACTTGACGCTGTTGCCTTTCCTGCAGCGGATTGCATGCGACAGCAGCGGGCAGCCCGGAAAGGTCGAATTCTGGATCAAGAAATTCTTTGAGTCCCTGCAGAGGGCGACCGAGGGAAGCCTGAATTTCCAAGAGGCGGCTTATTTCCGACATGAGAATGGAAAGATCTATCGGCCCGTAGTAGTGAGCTACGCCAAGAATGCGAGCGGGACAAAATGCCGATTGCGCGTGGTCTTCGCCACAGCATTTGGAACTCCGCTAACCGATTCGCCAGGCTTGACGCAGCGCCTTTCTATTGGCGCGCGCCTCGCGGTTCGAACGCGGCTAGAAGTGCTGGATCCCTTCCTGGGCCATACGTCGCAAATCTATCGGGATAAGGTGCTGAATAGACGCCCCGAGAATGAGGTCTCCCGAAAGAATCCAGTGGGCGGGCGGTTAGTAGAAGCGCTCGACGCCATTTGGCAGGAGGCGCTTTCGCATAGCATGAGGCCGGGCGAACCGTCACCGAAATTGTTCGAAGGGCCAGCCCAGCAAATCTACGAGGACCTCCGAAACCGAGGGGTTCGGATCTGGGATCAGATCAAACAAGCCGCCCCGCGCGAGGATCGGAAAGCTACCGGCAACTACCCCGAAACGGAGCGACTGCTCGCGGAACTTAACCAAATCAACGAAGATTACCTTGCGCTCGTGCTGCCGCGCATTGAAGAGTTGCTGGTACCCGTGGAGAAGAGACGCGTCAAAGCAATCGCGGTCGCAACTGGCGACCATGCTGCAATGGGCCATGAGGCGGGATTTGGAGACCATCCTCATCATGGCATTCATTAAATTTTGCCGATCGTAGGATTGGGTCGATCGGGTGAGGCAGAGCTAATAACAGCAAATCAAAAGCAACCAGAGGTCGGGAGGCATCGCATAATCGGAAACGAAGTAGGGATGTCTTGGTGGCTTTGACGGGTCAGTGATTGAACCTCGCGAATCTACGCTCTGCACTTCGAGACGAATATGGAAGTCGCTATCCGGTCGATGGCGCACAAATGCTTAGTCTCAGAATAGATCCTGCTATTTACGTGCGGAAGATGGCTTGCCGAATTTTGCTGAATAGTCGCGTGCAAGATAGACACCGCAAAACGCCTCGAACGATCGATACATTGTGCCCGCCTTGTTCCAGTATTTTTGTGAGCAGCGCTTCTGCTTCCGATCATAGATTCGCGTTCTGACTTTGCTCAGCTTGCTCAGAAAGTCGTCTTCGCACTTTTTGGTGACCGCTGCGCCTAGGCTTACGTCTCCGCTGGAACCGAATTCGCAGATCTCCAATAATGCAACGGCGCCCTGGCAGGACGGTTCCTTGTTGAGTAGCTCCCTGATATCTGCGAGATCGCGCGATGGGCACGCTTTTTGTGATCCCGCAGCGATTGCCGCGGGTGCAACCGAAACTAGCGTCGCGATCACCAAAGCTATGCCCTGCAACACTAGGAGTGCTTCATTTCGATATGGAAATCGCTCCATGAGACGCTTGACATCCGGCCTTCAAAGAAAGAACGGCACATTAGTTTAGACAAAGGTTACTCTGTTGATTGCGCGTTGACGCTGCCACCGCAAAGTTAAAGGCTAAACTGGGACGCTCCTCGTTCTCTAATAGCTCAGGCCTCGTAGTTTTATCAATGCCGCTTGCGTCGGTAAGACGGTTGGAATGTCAACCTGCGCGTTTGCAGTCCAAGGCGCCGCGTCAGCTCAACTTTGCGGCTTGGCCGTTCATCCTTTTGTTTAAGTGAACACCCTGATAAAGTTCGGTCTGAGGCGCGTTTGCCAACAATGTCACGGTCCTGCGCGGCGTGGACTGTGACGCGTGTCACAGCCGAGTTGTGATTTACAGATAAAAACTTATGCGCGCCAGAGGCTGATACCCAACTCGGACGTTAACCATGTCGCACGTTTAAGAAACAGCTTCACTGGGAGGACTGGCTTAGTTCGAACAAAGACATTCAAATGGCTTTCCGAACGTCCAGCAGACGCCGCAAAGGGGCATGGCCATGGACACGACACAAGCGCAAGAGATTCTTTCCAACATCGGATTACTCGATCCGCCGGCCGACGGCAAATTTGGGCCTGGGACTAAATGGGCATTAAGCGAGTTCTGCGCGGACGCAGGCATACCTTTCGACGGGAGCACAATAACAAACGCAGTGGCTAAAGCCCTGGCCGCGGCGGAGCCACTTCCGTTAGTGCCGAGCAATGATTTGGCCGGCCGTATCGTCTCTGCGATGCTGGCCAAAGGCTATTTTATCGCCAGACATAATGCCTGTTTGAATATCGTCTACATTGAAGGGATGAACCCGGATGGGACTTTGAATGGAAACAGACCAAATTATTTCGACTCCGTGCGGTGCTTGATTCGCATAGGCGATGGCGGCGTTCCAAAAATGGTAGGTATTTGGGAAGCAACGACTGAGCCGTCGAGGTATTGGACTGAGCACCCCATGAACCCAACTGGCGCCGCCCGCATCGCTTTTGGACAATACAAATCGTGGGTCATGGGAGATTACCACGGCGATAACGCACTTATCGAAGCCGACGATATCACCGTCTATCGCGATCCCCAAAAGCTTTACAAGCGCTATGGGCAGCCAACCTTTGGCGAGTTCGGCATCCATCACCATCATGGGTATAATTTTCCAAAGAACGACGAGAAGACTTCTTCCGCCGGATGCCTAGTTGGAAGATTGAACGATGGCCATGAAGAGTTCATGACCCTCGTCAGGACTGACGCGCGGTACAAGGCTAATCCAAATTACAAATTCATGGCCACAGTCCTACCGGTCGAGGACCTGCCGGGCGCGGCAACGGAGCTGGTCATCAACAAACCAGCACCTGCACCCACTCCCACCCCGCCGCCATCGGGTGACAGGACTTTTGATGCTTATCGTTCAGAGTACGCCGCAGACTGGCAGAGCATGGTGATTTTGCCCAACAAACGGGCAAGTGTTCAATCGGCCGCAGCCAAGCTTTTGGCGCATAAAGCACGCTACCAAACGGTGGAATCTAAAACAGGGGTGCCTTGGTATGTAATTGCAGTTTTGCATGAGCGCGAATCTGGCGCAGACTTCACGACGCATCTACACAATGGCGATCCGTTAACCGCTCGCACTGTTCACGTTCCGGCGGGACGACCCAAGACTGGAAGCCCGCCCTTCACCTGGGAAGAAAGCGCAATTGATGCCCTCACAATAAGAGGTCTCGACGCAGTCAGCGACTGGCCTATCGAACGCATTGCCTATGAGTGCGAGAAATACAACGGTTGGGGGTACCGCACTCACGGCGTACCATCAGCGTACCTCTGGTCGTTTTCTAACATCTATCGTGGTGGAAAATATGTCGCTGATGGTGTTTGGTCGGCGACAGCTCAGGATCAGCAGTGCGGCGTCATGCCACTGACCGCGCAGTTATCAGCGCTCGACTCATCAGTCGAAGTCGGTAGCTCGCAGCCAAGCCCGACACCCAAGCCTTTGGCACCACCGGCACCGTCGCCACAGCCGCCACCGCCTACCCCAGGGGTGACAGCGCAGCCGCTGGGTCCAGTCGCCGCACCGCCGGCTGCCCCAGTTGCGACGGCGCAGGGTCCAGTCGCCATCCCGCCGGTTGCCCCAGCGGGGACAACGCAGCAGCCGAGTCCAGTCACTGTGCCGCCGGCTGCCCCAGGGGGGATGATGCCAATGACGCCCGATCACATTGTCCAGGCGATCCTTAACATTCTTAATAGTGTATTGGCGCAGCGAAATGTAGGAGGACAAGCCAGTTTCGGGGCGCTGGTGCCACCCGCAGGGTCGCCCGTGCCAGTCGGAGATGTCCTACAAATTCTGTCGGCTGTTCTGAAGCAGACGCCGCAAGGTTCGAGTGATGGCATCCTGCTCGGAGTTCAGCAGCTCCTTGATCAGCTCTCGAAGAATGCAGGGATAGTCACGCCCGCTTCGACAGCGACCTCGGCAAATGATCCCACCGCAATTCTGCAACAACTAGCAAGTGTCACCAAAAACCTTAATCTTGTTGCGCCTGTGCCTGGCACAGCGCCCGCTCAGCAGCAACAGGCCGATCAGCTCCAAAAAATCTTGGATACTATCAAAAGCAATCTGATCGGTGGCGGCCAAGCTCAACCACTGGGGCAAGTCAACGGCGCATTGGGCCAGACAATCGGAAACTTGCTCGACGGTAAGAAGACCGCCATCGGCATTATTGGTGCTCTAGTGACC
>Ga0187783_10001644_pt1 | contig 16543 bp, 7 predicted proteins | sample 1015_SJ02_MP02_2_FD_132471 | JGI IMG/M metagenome (GOLD analysis project Ga0187783, IMG submission 132471) | Tropical peat soil microbial communities from peatlands in Department of Meta, Colombia - 1015_SJ02_MP02_20_MG | ecosystem: Environmental > Terrestrial > Soil > Wetlands > Peat | place... | reverse complement strand
CGATACGGGATCCCCGAGTTCAAGATGGAGAAGCGGCACCTGGACCGGCGGCTGATCCAGATGCTGGCCGAGGGGACCGAGTTCCGGTGCGGGCTGACGGCGGGGATCGACATCTCGGCGGCGCAGCTGCGGGCCGAGTTCGCGGCCATCGTCCTCGCCTGCGGCGCGACCGTGTCGCGCGGCCTGCCGGTGCCGGGCGCCGAGCTCGCCGGGATCCACCAGGCGATGGAGTACCTGCCGCTGGCCAACCGCGCCGTGGCCGCGGGCGACACCGAGCCGGCGATCTCCGCCAGGGGGCGTCACGTCGTCATCATCGGCGGCGGTGACACCGGCGCCGACTGCCTCGGCACCGCCATCCGGCAGGGCGCGGCGTCGGTCACCCAGCTGGAGATCCTGCCAAGGCCGCCGGACCACCGCCCGGCCGGCCAGCCGTGGCCCACCTACCCGGCGATCTTCCGGATCTCCAGCGCGCACGAAGAGGGGGGCGACCGCGTCTACGCGGCGTCGACGCAGCGCTTCCTCGCCGACGACACCGGCCGGGTCCGCAGCCTGGTCGTGGCCGCGGTGACGCCGTCGGCCGACGGTTTTGCGCCGGTGCCGGGGAGCGAGCGAGAACTGGCCGGCGACCTGGTACTGCTGGCGATGGGATTCACCGGCGCCGAGCGCCCTGGCCTGCTGACCGACCTCGGCGTGGAGTTCGACAGCCGGGGCACCGTCGCGAGGAATGCGCGCTTCGCCACATCGGTGCCGGGCGTGTTCGTCGCGGGGGACGCCGGGCGCGGTCAGTCGCTGATCGTGTGGGCCATCGCGGAAGGCCGGTCGGCCGCGGCCGCCGTCGACGAGTACCTCTGCGGCGACACCTCGCTGCCCGCCCCGATCGGACCGGCCGCGGCCCCGCTGCGCTAGCCCGACCCGCACGCACTCGCCCACGCGAGCGCTATTAGCTGGTCAAACGTGGTCCGGTGCCGCAGTCCTGCGGGTAACGTCCAAGCATGGCGGTGGCTTACCTGCCGAGCCCGGCCAGCGGGGTCTGGCACCTGGGCCTGATCCCGGTGCGGGCCTACGCGCTCTGCGTCCTGGCCGCGGTGGTGGTGGGCCTCTGGCTCACCGACCGGCGGTACCGGCGGGCCGGCGGCCGGGCGGGCGTCATCCTGGACCTCGCCACCGTCGCCGTCCCGGTCGGTCTGATCGGCGCCCGCACCTACAGCGTGCTGACCGATTTCCATCGCTACTTCGGCCCCGGCCGGGACTGGACGGACGTGCTGCGGGTCTGGGACGGCGGCATGGGGGTCGCAGCCGCCGTAGCGGCCGGAGCGCTCGCGGCGTGGGCCTACTGCCGCCGCACCGGGGTCGAGATCGGGCCGGTGGCGCTGGCCGCCGCCCCGGCCCTCGCGGTCGCCCAGGCGATCTCGGTCTGGGGCAACTGGTTCAGCCAGGAGCTGTACGGCGCTCCGTCCGGGCTGCCGTGGGCCGTGGTCATCGCGCCGCAGCACCGCGCTGCTGGCTTTCAGGCGGCGGCGACGTTCCAGCCGCTGTTCCTGTACGAGTCGGTGCTCGACCTGCTCGTGGCCGTCTGCGTCGCGGTCGCGATCCGGCGATACGCGCTCGCGGGCGACCGGGCGTTCGCGGTCTACGCGGCGCTGTGGACGGCGGTCGGCGCCACGATCCAGGCGCTGCGGATCGACTACTCGCCGCACATGCTCGGCATGCGCACCAACCTGCTCGCCATGCTCGTCGTGTTCGCGGCGGCGTGCGGCTACCTGGTCGTCACCCGCCGTCGGCGGCGCTTCTGGCGGGCCGCGCCGCGGGCGGCGCAGCCTGGTCCGCCGGCCGCGTCACCGGTATTGCGCCCCCGGTCCAGCCGCGCGACCGCAGCCGAGCTCGCGCCCGAGGGGATCTGGGGAGCCGCTCCGCCCCCGGCCCGCCACCACGTGCTCGTGGAGCCAGCGGAACCGCCGCCGGGCGCCGACCCGGAGGATCAGCGCTGACCAGGGGTCACAGTTCAGGCAAGTCAACGGTCTGGTAACCATTTAGGGCGAATTCTTCCGGTCCGCAGGCGTCGCTGCGTACTGTTCAGGTGGACCACCCGAGGTCAGGTGGCCCACGCGGCGACGTTGGGAAAGAGGGCCGGGGGCAGGCGTGCTCGGATCGTTCACCGTGCGCCGGACGCGGTCATCATGGCTCCTCGTCGGTTGTCTCACCGCGACGGTGCTCGTCGCGTCCGCGCTGGTCTCGGCGCTGGTGACGTTCTACCTCACCGCGCTGCCCGGCGCGGTGAGCAGCGAGCTCGCGCAGTCAGGCGCGGCGATGTCGATAGCGATCTCGGGTGAGCTGACCGGCACGCCCGCCGCGCAGGAGGCGGGCATCGGGGCGCGGATGACCCAGGCGCTCGGCCACGTCCCGTACCGAATGTACGCGGGGACCTGGTCGGATGCGCTGGCCGTGCCCGGCCCGGCGCGGGCCGGGCAGGTGCCGGTCATGCAGGCTGCCGCGGTTGCCGGCCTCACGGCCAACGCGGCGCTGACGAGCGGACGCTGGCCGGCCGCGCCGCGGCCCGGCCAGCCCGTACCGGTGGCGCTGCCCGCGACGGCTGCCGCCGACCTCGGCCTGCACGCCGGCGCCGTGTTCTCACTGCGCAACCTCAACACGGGCGGCCTGGTCACCCTCCAGGTCAGCGGCCTGTACCGGGCGGAGCGACCGACCGCGGCCTACTGGCAGGTCGATCTCATCAGCCCGGCCGGCGTCACCGTCGGCGGCGGCTTCGTCAGCTACGGTCCGGCCGTCGTGAACCCGGCGGCGTTCGACCGGTCGGGTGCGCGCGGCCCGCTCATCGAACCGAGCCAGGCGTCCTTCGTGGTGCTGCCGCGGCTCACCAGCATCACGCCGGCCGAGCTGACGCCGCTCGCCGCGCGCGTCACCGCGGCCACCGCCGCGATCAACGGCGCCGGCCAGCTGACCGCCACGAGCGGCATGCCGCAGACGCTGGCCAGCACCGCGGCCGCGCAGGCCGCAGCCCGCACGCTCGTGGTGATCAGCGGGCTGCTGCTCATGCTGCTGACCACCGCCGCGCTCGCGCTGGCCAGCCGGCTGCTCGCCAGCAACCGAGAGTGGGAGACCGCTCTGCTCGCGGCGCGCGGCGCCGCCCGCCGGCAGCTGATCGCGCCCAGCCTGGCCGAGGCCGTGGTGGCGGTCGCGGTGAGCGCGGCCGCGGGCGTGGTCGCGGGCGGCTGGCTGTCGGCCGCGCTGCTCGACCGCCTCACCGGGGAGCGGTCGCGGGTGGCAGGGCCTGGCTTCCCGGTCTGGGCGGCGGGCGCCGCGCTCGTCGTGCTGTGCGTCGGCATCGTGATCTGGCCGGCCGCGCGGCCGTCCCGGCCGTCGGACGTACGGATCCGGCGTGGGCGGTCGGCTCCGCTGGCGACGGCTATCTCGGCCGGCGCTGACATCGCGGTGGTCGTGCTCGCCGTCCTGGCCGTCAGGGAGCTGCGCAGCTACTCGGTCGCAGCGGAGGTCGCGACCGGATCCGGCATCGATCCGGTGATCGCCGTCGCGCCGATGCTCGCGCTGGCCGGCCTCGCGATCGTGCCCCTGCGGCTGCTGCCGTTCGCGGCCAGGGGCCTGGAACGGCTCACGGCGCGCGGCAGACGGCTCGGCTCGGCGATGGCGAACTGGGAGATCAGCCGCCGCCCGCTGCGGCAGAGCGGGCCGGCGCTGCTGGTGATCCTCACGGTCGGCGCGAGCACCATGGCGCTCGCGCAGTACCAGAGCTGGCGAGGATCGGTGCGCGACCAGGCTGCCTTCGCGGCCGGCGCGCAGGTGCGCGTCGAGCCGGTACAGCCGGAGCCGCTTGCCGACGTCAGCCGGATTGCCGGGCTACCCGGCGTGACGGCCGCGATGCCCGTCAGCGAAGTGCCCATAGTCGGTGCGGGACAGCTGCTCGTGCTGGACGCGGCGCTCGCGGCCAGGACCGTCACGCTCCGGCCGGATCTGTCCAGCAGGCCGGCCGCGCAGCTGTTCCGCAGCATCACGCCGCGAGAGCATCCCGGCATCGGGCTGCCGGGCCGGCCGCTCCGGCTGGAGATCACCGCGAGCATGACCGGGCCTGGCGGCCCGGCTGCGCTCGGGCCGGTGACGGCGACGCTGACGCTGCAGGACGCCGACGGCGTCGGCTACTCGGTCGTGACCAGCGCCATGCCCGCCGACGGGCGGCCGCACGAGCTCGTCGCCCTGCTGGGCGCGGCCGCCGGCGCCGCCTATCCGATTCGCCTGCTCAGCGTCTCGGTCAGCTACCAGATGCCGCCGTATCCGCAGACTCCGAAGGCGCGGCTCGCGGACCAGTCCGCGCTGCTGCGGCTCGACGGCTTCGCCGTCAGCCCGGCCTCATCCGGGCCATTCGGGTCGCAGTTCGCGCCGGGCTCGGCCGTCGCGGCCTGGCCGCCGGAGATCGACGATGCCGGGCTGGCCGGGGAGATCGCGATCCTCGGCGGCGTCACCGACGGAGCGGTTGCGCCGGGCATCTCCACGTCGGCTCGGTCGGGCGGCGCCGAGGTAGTCAGCTTCAACCCGGGCCACGGCCCGCTCATCCCGTCGTCGGCGCTCGGTCTCGGAGCGGCGGCGGGTACCTCCTCGACGCCGTCGCCTGGCCAGGCCGACGTGGACATCGACATCCCACCGCAGCCGCCGGTGCCCGCCATCGCCACTGCCGGGTACGCCGCCGCCAACGGGATACGGACCGGAGCCCTCTTCTCCGTCACTGTGGCCGGCCAGCAGGTCTTGTGCCGGCTGGTCGCGATCGTGAAAGCGTTCCCTGACGACGGCGCGATCGTGGCTGACCAGACGGCGGTGCAGGACGCGCTGGCCAGCAAGGGCCTCGGTGCGACCCTCCCGGTGACCGGGTGGTGGCTGGCGACGGTGAACGGCGCCGTGCCGCCGGGCCTGCCGGCCGGGGCGACGGTGATCGACGCGGCCGCGCTGGATCGGCGGCTCGCCCACGACCCCCTGTCGGCCGCGCCGGTGCAGGCCGCTGCGGCGGTGGCGGCCGCCGCGGCGCTGCTCGCCGCGCTGGGATTCTGCGTGAGCGTGGCCGCGAGCGCCAGGGAACGCCGGCCGCAGCGCGCCCTGCTGGGCGCGCTCGGCGTGCCAGCCGCGACCCAGGCGCGGCTGTTCTGCCTGGAGGAGGCGCTGGTCAGCATCCCCGCCGCGGCGGTCGGGCTGGGGATTGGCGCCGCGCTCGCGCGCCTTATCGTGCCCGCCCTCACCGTCACCGGCACTGGCGGCCTGCCGCCCCTGCCGGTGATCGTGGCGCTGCCGCTCGGCTGGGTCATCGCGATCGCAGCAGGGCTGCCGGCCGTTCCCGTGCTGGCCGCCGCCGTCGCCGCGGTCCGCCGGCCAGACCCGGCCGCCGAGCTGCGTGCCGCGGAGGCGGCGACGTGATGCGAAGGCTCGGCGCGCTCCTGGCCCCGCGCTGGCGCGCGCTCACCGGGTCGGCGTCTGCGGCCGCCGCGGCGCTCGGGCTGCTCGCCTGTCTGTGCACGCTGCTGGCGGTCGTGGGCCCGCGGGCGGGTGCCCAGCTTCGCACCGAGGCCTGGCGGCACTTTGTCGCGGGCTCGCTGCTGGCGGACAAGACGGTCGTCGGCACCGTCGACTACAGCGACCTCAGCGGTCCGGCTGGACTCAGCGCCGGCCACGTCCAGGCCACGATGGACCTGCTCAGCCTGCACCTGCAAACCCTGCCGCTCGCCCGGCCCGCGGCAGACTGGAGCAGCGTGACCACGCCGCCGCTGGCCGCCACCGTCACCGGTCCGGCGCGGCTCGGCCCGTTGCCGCCGAAGCTCGAGCTCAGCTTCCGCAATACGCTGGCCGAGAACGTTCGCGTCGTCGCCGGGAAGCTGCCCGCTGGCGGTCCGGGCACGGCGTCCACGGCGATCCTGCAGGGCGCGGTGACACCGCCGGTCGCGCGTGCGTTCGGGCTCGCCATCGGCTCGGTGGTGTCGCTGCCGGGCACCGAGATCGAGGTGCGGGTGACCGCGATCGTCAGCCAGAAGGACCCCGCCTCGACGTTCTGGACCACCGATCCGGCCGTCGCCGCGCCCGCCTTCGTCCAGATCGGAGCGGACGAGGGCTACTGGCTCGGCGGCATCTTCATCGCCGGGGGCGACCTCCCCGCGCTGCTCGGCCGCGTTAATCCCGCCGTCACGGAGGTAACCTTCACCTTCCCGCTCGCTCTCGGCCAGCTCACCGCGGCGCAGGCGCTGGCGCTCCGACCGGTCCTGCTGGGAGCGCTCACGACCGCGGGATCGCTCACCGGCGTGCAGCAGCAGCCGATCCTGGTCGAGCTGAGCTCCGGGGCGGTGCAGCTCATCACCGACTTCGCTGCCGAGGCAGCGGCCATCGGCAACGTGCTCGACCTGCTCTCGGTCAGCCTGGCCGTGCTGGCGGCCTCGGTGGTGCTGCTGGTTGGCTGGCTGCTGGCCGAGCAGCGCCGGCCGGAGTTCGCCGTGTTGCGCGCGCGCGGCGCGTCGCGGCGCCAGCTTGCGCTGCTCGTACTGGCCGTCGGCGCGGTCACGGCGCTGCCGGGCGCCGCCGCCGGGGCGGCTATCGCGGTCGCGCTGACTCCGTCGTCACCCGACCCGCTGGCCTGGTGGCTGGCCGGCCTCGAGGCAGTCGCGGCGCTGGCCGGCCCGGTGGCGGTGACGGTACGGACGCACCGGGGTTATGCAGCGGTGGTGCGGCCGGACGTGCCGCCTGCCCGGCTGTCAGCGGTCCGGCGGCTGGTCGTGGAGGCGGGGCTGGTGCTCGCCGCGGCGGGCGGGCTGGTGGTGCTGCGCGACCAGGGCGGCGGCGCGAGCGGAGACGTGTACGCCAGTGCGGCGCCGATCTTGCTCGCGGTCGGCGTGGCTGTCATCGTGCTGCGGGTGTACCCGCTGCTGGTCCGCGGTGTGCTCCGGCTGACCGGCCAGCGGGCAGGTCCGAGCGCGTTCCTCGGCCTGGTCAGGGCGGCGCGGGTGCCTGCCGGCGCGGCGCTGCCCGCGTTCGCCATGGTGCTGGCCCTGGCCGTGGTCTCGTTTGCGGGCATGGTGCGTGGTTCGGTGCTCACGGGTGAGGAGACCGCGTCGTGGCAGCAACTCGGTGCCGACGCCGTGATCACCGGGACCGGCCCGGTCACGGCGGCGCTGCAGCGCGCCGTCGCGGCGGTGCCGGGCGTCCGGCACATCGCCCCGGTCGGTATCGGCAACGGCTATCTCAGTTCCGTCAGCGGTTTCAACGTGCTGCTGGTCACGCCGAAACAGTACGCAGCGCTGATCGCGGCTAGCCCGCTGCCGCGGCCGCCGGCAGAGTTCACGGCGAGCGGCGCGGGCGCCGCGGTCGGCGGCCACGGGTCGGCCGGACCGGTGCCCGCACTCGCCTCGCCGGGCCTCGCGGCGCAGCTCGGCCGTGGTCCGGTGGGCGTGCTGGTGGACGGCGAGCCGGTCACGGTGCGTGTCGTCGGCTTGGCCGCCAGCGACTCCGCGGTGGACGCGATCGGCGGCGGGCTCGGGTACCTCGTGCTGGACCGGGAGGTGGCCGGCGCCGCGGCCGCGGTGCCGGACGCGCTGCTGGTGGTCGGACCGTCGATGAACCAGCAGGCGCTGCGCACCGCCGTGCGGCGGCCAGGTACCACCCCGACCGTCGTATTCCGGTCTCGGTTGCTGGCCGGGCTTGAGGACGCGCCGTTGCAGGATGGGGCGTATGTGGCGCTGGGCCTGGGAGCCGGGGCGGCGGGGTGTTGCGGGTTGCTGGTGTTGCTGCTGAGTTTGCTGCTGTCGGCGTCGACACGAGAGGTGGCGCTGGCGCGGATGAGCACGATGGGGTTGTCGACGGGGCAGGGCCGCGTGCTCGGGCTGGTGGAGCTGGCGCCACAGCTGGTGGGGGTGCTGGCGGGGGGGCTGGCGTGTGCGGTTGCGCTGGTGCCGCTGACGGGTCCGGGGCTGAGTCTGTCGGTGTTCACCGGGTCGGGAGCGGGGGTGCCGGTACGGGTGGAGCCCGCCTGGCTGGTGGTGGCGGGGTTGGGGCTGGTGGTGCTGGCGGTGGTGACGCTGACCGCGCAGACGGCGCTGGCCGGGCGGAACGCGGCTCGTTCGCTGCGGATGGGTGAGTGAGGTAGTCGTGACGGTGAGGAGGTGCGCGTGATGGTACCTGCGGAGGCCGCGATTCCGGCTGCTGCCAGCGGGATCGCGGAGCTGGGTGCGGAGGCGCGACGGGCGCGGGCGAGCTATGGCGAGGGTGCGCTGGTGGTCTGTGATCAGGTGGTGCGCATCTATTCAGGGGCGGGCATTGAGGTGCAGGCACTGCAGGGCCTGGACCTGCTGATCGAGGAGGGTGAGCTGGTCGCCATGGTGGGCGCGTCCGGCAGCGGTAAGTCCACGCTGATGAACATCCTGGCGGGGCTGGACACGCCGACGGCGGGCCGGGTCAAGGTGGCAGGCCAGGATCTGGGCGGCCTGAGCGCGCGGGAACGGCTGGCATACCGGCGGCGGCAGGTGGGTTTTGTGTGGCAACAGGCATCCCGCAACCTGCTGCCGTACCTGACCGCGCGGCAGAACGTGGCGACGCCGATGCGGCTGAGCGGGGTGGGCCCGCGGCGCCGCGGGAGCCTGGCGATGGAGCTGCTCGAGGTCTTCGGGGTCGCACACTGCGCGAACCGGACGCCGTCGGGGATGTCAGGCGGGGAACAGCAGCGGACTGCGATCGCGACGGCGCTGGCGAACCTGCCGCGGCTGCTGCTGGCCGACGAGCCGACCGGGGAGCTGGACAGCCAGACGGCACAGGAGGTGTTCGCCGCGCTGCAGACCGCGAACACCGAGCTGGGCGCGACGGTGCTGGTAGTCACGCACGATCCGGCGGTGTCGGCGCAGGTGCGCCGCACGGTGGCGATCAGGGACGGCCGGACCAGCACCGAGACGCTGCGCCACGACACCGCCGACGACCTCGGCAACGCGGTCCGGCACGCGGTCGAGTATGCGGTGCTGGACCGGGCGGGCCGGGTGCAGCTGCCGCGCGAGATGATCGAGGAACATCAGATGCGGGACCTGGTGCGGCTGGAATCGGAGCCCGACCACATCGGCGTGTGGGCCGACCAGCCGGCCGGGCCCGCCCCGGCTGGCGGGCAGACCCGGCCCGATGATCCATCGCCCGACGGTCCGGCCGGAGCCGGCCAGACCGAACAGGGCAGCCGGTGACCGGGCCATCCGGCGGCGCGCGCGAGCCCCAGCCCGGCGCGGCGACCGCGGCAGCGCTCGGCACCGCGCCGCTCATGGTCGAGGCACGCGAGCTGACCCGCACGTTCGGGCACGGCAGCACGGCCGTGCACGCAGTCCGCGGCGCGTCCTTCACGATCCGCCGGGGTCAGCTGGTCGCCCTGATCGGCCGGTCCGGCTCGGGGAAGACCACCCTGCTGAACATGGTCGGCGGGCTGGACACCCCCACCACCGGGGTGGTCCTGGTCGGCGGCCGGAACGTGTCGGCCATGCCCGCCAGGGACCGCACCCTGCTGCGCCGCAGCACGATCTCGTTCATCTTCCAGTCCTTCGGCCTGATCCCCATGCTCACCGCGGCCGAGAACGTCGGCATTCCGCTGCGTATCGCCAGTACCCCGCGGGCCGAGCGGGACGAGCGAGTCCGGCTGCTGCTCAGCGTCGTCGGCCTGGACCAGCACGCCAACCAGCGGCCCGGCGAGCTATCCGGCGGCCAGCAGCAGCGCGTCGCGATCGCCAGGGCCCTGGCCGTCCAGCCCGAACTGCTCATCGCCGACGAGCCCACCGGCCAGCTCGACTCAGAAACCGGCCGGCAGATCATGCGGCTGCTGCGCACCGTCGTCGCCGCCGACCGCATCACCGTCCTCGTCGCCACCCACGACCCCGCTCTCCTCGACATGGCCGACACCGTCCTTGCCCTCAACGACGGCCAGCTGGCCCCGAGCTAACCCGGGACCGGGCAGTCTCGCCGGATCGGGCGCGCGGCAACAGCCAGCCAACGGTCTCGTAACCAATTGGGCCGGGATGTTCCGCCCGGGCGTTTGTCCTGAGTAGCGTGCAGACGGGGCCAGCCAGACGGCGGCGAGAGGGGCCCGGAGGCGTGCTCGGATCGTTCACCATCCGGCGTATGCGTTCCGCGTGGCTGCTGGTCGGCTGCCTGACCGCTACCGTGCTCGTCACGGCCGCGCTCGCGTCGGCCCTCGCCAGCTTCTACACGGCCGCGCTACCCGCCGCGGTGGCCACTGAGCTGCCTAAATCCGGGCCGATGGCGGTCGCCGTCTATGGCGTCATCGGCGGGGGCGAATCGGCGGCCGGCGTCGCGACGAGGCTGTCGGCATCGATCAGGGTGGTACCAACCCGGGTCTACGCCGCGACCTGGTCGGCCGATCTGGCTGTGCCCGGGCCGGCGCAGGACGGTCAGGCGCCGCTCATCCAGGCGGCTACCGTCGGCGGCATCACGGCCAACGCCCGGCTGACAGCTGGCAGCTGGCCGGCCGGGGCGCGCGCCGGCCAGCCAATCCCGGCAGCGCTGCCGACGCTGGCGGCGAAAAACCTCGGGCTGCGGATCGGCTCGGTGCTCAGCGTGACCGACCCGAGCACCGGCGGCCGGACCACCCTGCGAGTCAGCGGCCTGTACCGGCCGATCCGGCCTACCGCCCCCTACTGGCAGGTCGACGGCATCGGCCCGACCGGCGTGACGGAGGACGGCGGGTTCATCTACGGTCCTGCGGTCGTCAGCCCGGCCGCGTTCGGCGGCGAGTCCCGCGGCATGCTGAGTCCGAGCCAGCTCTCGGTCGTAGCGCTGCCGCGGGTCGCCGGCATCCGGATGGCGGACCTCTCGCCGCTGGCCCACGAGATCGCCAGGGCGGCGAGCGCGATCGACAACTCTGGTTACCTGACCGCCAGCACCCAGATGCCGCTGCTGCTTGCCGATGCCCTGGCCGGGCTCGCCACGGCGAGGTCGCTCGTGCTCATCAGCGGTCTGCAGTTGCTCCTGCTCGCCTGCGTGGCGCTGGCCCTGGCGAGCCGGCTGCTGGCCAGCTATCGCGAGGAGGAGACCGCGCTGCTGTCGGCTCGTGGCGCGGCCCGCCGCCAGCTGATCAGGCAGAGCCTGGTCGAGGCGGCAATCGCGGTCGTGGCGAGCGCGGCCGTGGGTGCGGTTGCGGGCAGCTTCCTCGCGGCCGCGCTGCTGTCGCACCTGACCGGGCTGCCGGCCCAGCCATCGGCGCCCGGCACGACCGCATGGCTCGCGACCGCCGTCCTTGCCGTGGTGTGCCAGGGCATCGTGATCTGGCCCACGCTGCGGCCGCCGCGTCCCGGTGACGTGCGCACGCGACGCGGGCGGTCCGCGCAGCTTGCCGTCGCGATCTCAGCCGGAGCAGACGTCGCGCTGATCGTGCTCGCTGTCCTCGCCGTGCGCGAGCTGCGCAGCTACTCCGCCGCTGCGCGGGTGGCGAGCGGAGCTGGCATCGACCCGGTCATCGTGGTCGCGCCGGCGCTCGCGCTCGCCGGACTCGCCATCGTGCCGCTGCGGCTGCTGCCCATCGGGGCCAGAGGCCTCGAGCGGCTGACGGCGCGCACCAGCCGATTCGGCACCGCCATGGCGAACTGGGAGATCAGCCGCCGCCCGCTGCGGCAGAGCGGGCCCGCGCTGCTGGTGATTCTGGCGGTCGGTGCCAGCACGCTGGGCCTGGCCCAGTATCAGAGCTGGCGGCGATCACTTCATGACCAGGCGGCATTCGCCATCGGCGCGCAGGTCAGCGTGCAGTCCCCCCTGTTTGCGCCGGAGGCGGATGCGACTCGGCTTGGCAGGCTGCCCGGTGTGACCGCCGCGATGCCCGTCAGCGCGGTGCCGCAGGTGGGTTCCGGGCCGCTGCTGGTCCTCGACGCGGCGCTGGCGGCTCGCACGGTGACGCTGCGCCCCGACCTGTCGAGCCGTCCGGCGGGGCAGCTGTTCGAAGCGATCGCGACGCGGCGTCGCAGCGGCCTGCTGCTGCCCGGCCGACCCGCGCAGGTCGAGCTCACCGCGAGCCTGACCGACCCGTCGGGCGGCGCGGCTGCTGCTGCCCTCGGCCCGGTGTCGGCGACACTGGCCGTGCAGAACGCCCTCGGTGTCAGCTACGCCATCCAGACGAATGCGATGCCGGCGGACGGCCGATACCACGAACTCGTGGCTGGGCTGAGCGCCGCGGGCACCGGCTACCCGCTACGGCTCATCGGCATCTCGATCAACTACACGATGCCGGCTTATCCGCTGACCGCCCTGGCAGCGCGGGCCGACCAGCCGGCAGTGCTGCAACTGGGTGGCTTCTCGGTCAGCCAGAGCCACGCCGGGCCGTTCTCCCGGCCGTTCGCCGCCGGACCGACGATCGCGGCGTGGCCAGCGCAGCTGGCCGACCCCGGACTTCTCTTCGAGCTCTCGGGGCTCGGCGGTCTGACCGACGGCTCGGCGACGCCGGACCTCGGGCTCGAGGCCACGGCGGATGGCGCCGAGCAGATCACGTTCTCGCCTGGCCACGGACCGCTGCTGCCGAACCCGCCCCCTGGCATGAGTGCGACGCCGCCGGGCGGCCAGGCCGACGTGGAGATTGACATTCCTCCGGCCAGCCAGCCCGTCCCGGTCATCGCCACGGCCCGGTACGCCGCGAGCAATGGCCTGCACATCGGAGCGGTGTTCAACGTCACGGTCGAGGGCCAGCAGGTTTCCAGCCAGCTGGTCGCGACGGTGGCAGCCTTCCCCGGCGGGGGCGTACTCGTGGCGGACCAGGCCGCGGTACAGGACGCGCTCGCGACTCTTGGCTTTGGTGGCTCCCTGCCAGTGACCGAGTGGTGGCTGGCCACGGTGACCGGTGGGGCTCCGCCGGGCGTGCCGGCCGGGTGGCCGGTCAGCGACACGGACGCGCTGGCGAGCCGGCTCGAGAGCGATCCGCTGTCGGCCGCGCCGGTGCACGCTGCGGCGGCCGTGGCGGTGGCCGTTGCGCTGCTCGCCGCGCTCGGATTCTGCGTGAGTGTCGCCGCGAGCGCGCGGGAACGGCGCTCGCAACACGCGCTGCTCGCCGCGCTCGGCGTGCCCGCGGCAGCCCAGGCCAGGCTGTTCTGCATGGAAGAAGCGCTGATCAGCATCCCCGCGACGGCGGTCGGGCTGGTGATCGGCGTCGTCCTCGCCCAGGTCATGGTTCAGCGTCTCACCGTCACGGCCACCGGCGCCGTGCCAGTGCCGCCCGTCCTGCTCGCGCTGCCGCTCGGCTGGGTGCTGCCGATGGCGGCAGGGCTCGCGGTTGTTCCCGTCGTGGCCGCCGCTGCGACCGCGCTCCGGCAGCCGGACCCGGCGGCAGAGCTTCGGGCCGCCGAGGCGATGGCGTGATGCGGTGGGTCGGCCGCCGAGCTGCAGCGTGGTGGCGCGCGCTGACCGGATCGGCGTCGGCCGCGGCCGCGGCGCTCGGGCTGCTGATCTGCCTGTGCACCCTGCTGGCGGTGGTCGGCCCGCGAGCCGCTGCCGCGCTGCGCACCAGCGCCCTGCGGCAGCTCATCGCGACCGCGCCGGCCACCGACAAGGCCGTGATCGGCACCGTCACCGACTCCGCACTGGGCGTCGGCCAGCCGCTCGGCCTGGACGCCGGCCTGATCGAGCGGACCAAGGACCAGCTTCGCAGGAACCTGCTGACGCTGCCGCTCAGCCCGGCGGCAGCGGACTGGAGCAGCCTCACGACGCCGTTCCTGCACGTGAGTGGGTATGGTCCGGCGGCCATCGCGCAGGCGAGGCTGCCACCGCAGCTGGAGCTCTGCTACCGGGATGCGCTGGCGCGCACGGTGCGCATCATCGCCGGGAAGCTGCCCGCTGGCCGGCCGGGCTCGGGGTCCACGCTGACCCTGCAGGCCGCGGTCACCGAGGCGACTGCGCGCCGGTTCGGGCTGACGGTGGGCTCCCGGCTGACACTGCCGGGCACGACCATCGTGCTGGTCGTGACGGGAATCGTCCAGCCGCGTGACCCAGCCGCGCCGTTCTGGACCGTCGACCCCGTCGTGGCGGCACCACAGGTGGAGAACGCGGCGACAAACCCTTACTGGCTTGGCGGCTTCTTCATCGCGGCAGACGCCGTCCGCGCCGTGCAGAGCCAGGTCAACGCCGGCCAGGCGCAGGTGACCTGGCTGTTCCCGCTGGCCATCGGCCAGCTCACCGCCGGGCAGGCAGCGCAGCTGCAGTCGACGCTGACCGGGGCGCTCGCGACCGCAGGCCACATCACCGTGAGCAGCAGCCAGGGAACAGCGCCGATCCCGGTGCCGATCACGCTCAGCTCCGGCACCAGTCAGCTGATCGCTGGCTTCGAGGCCGAGGCCGGTTCTGTGGCCAGCGTGCTGGACTTGCTCTCGGTGAGTCTGGCCGTGCTGGCGGCGGTAGCGGTGCTCCTGGCCGGGTGGCTGCTGGCCGAGCAGCGACGGCAGGACTTCGCCATGCTGCGAGCCCGCGGCGCGTCCCGGCGGCAGCTCGCGCTTGCTGTCTTCGGTGGTACCGCGGTGACGACGGTGCCAGGAGCGGCAGCGGGGGCGGCGGTGGCGACGGCCGTGACGCCGGCTAGTCCCGCGCCCCTGAGCTGGTGGCTGGCGGCGCTGGTGCTGGTAGCAGCGCTCGCGGGCCCGGTTCTCTTGACGGTGCGGACGCATCGGGGGTACGCGGCGCTGGCCCGGCCGGATGCGCCACCTGCCCGGCTGTCGGCCGTCAGGCGGCTGGTCATCGAGGCTGGGCTGGTGCTCGGCGCGGCGGGCGGACTGCTGGTGCTGCGAGACCTGGGCGGGGCGAGCGGAGACGTCTACGCCAGTGCCGCGCCGGCGCTGCTGGCCATCGGCGTGGCCGTCATCGTGCTGCGGGTCTACCCGCTGCTGGTGCGCGGGGTGCTGCGGCTGCGCGGCCAGGACGCCGGTGCCGCGATGTTCCTCGGGCTGGCACGGGCCTCTCGGGTGACGGCCGCGGCGGCGCTGCCTGCCTTCGCCCTGGTGCTGGCCCTGGCCGTGGTCGCGTTTGCGGGCATGGTGCGAGGGGCTGTGGTGAGCGGCCAGGTCGCTGCGTCCTGGCAGCAGGCCGGTGCCGACGCGGTGATCAGCGAGCCGGGGACCGTCAGCGAGGCGCTGCAGCGCGCCGTCGCCGCGGTGCCGGGCGTCCAGCACCTCGCCACGGCAGGCGTGACGACGGTGGGCGTCTCCGCCGGCGGTCAGCTCGACGTGCTCGTGGTCGATCCGGCGCAATACGCACGGCTGGTCGCGGGCACTCCGCTGCCGCAACCGCCGCCGGCATTCATGGCCGCAGCGCGGGCTGGCGGGATTTCGGCCCTGGCTGCACCGGTACCAGCCCTGGCCGCACCGGGGCTCGCGGCCGCGATCGGCAGTGGCCCTTTCGGCATGCTCATCGCCGGCTACTACCTTCAGGCGCGGGTGGTCGGCCAGGCCGCGAGCATGTCCGTGCTCCCGTACGTGTCCAACGGCTACCTCGTGCTGCCGCGTCAGGCGCTCGGCGCCGCGGCCCCGCCGCCGAGCTCGCTGCTGGTCGAGGGCGCGGACCTGAACCAGGCGGCGCTGCGGGCCGCCGTGGCGCGCCACGCGCCGGGCGGCACGGTGGTTTTCCGGTCTCAGCTGGTGGCCGGGCTCGCGGACGCGCCGCTGCAGCACAGCGCCGTTCTCGCGCTGACCCTCGGCGGCGCCGCGGCCGGCGTCTGCGGCTTGCTGGTGCTGCTGCTGAGCCTGCTGCTGTCGGCGCCGGCGCGCGAGCTGGCGCTGGCGCGGATGAGCACCATGGGACTGTCGGCGGCGCAGGGGCGGGTGCTGGGGCTGGTGGAGCTGGCGCCGCAGCTGCTGGCGGTGCTGGCAGGCGGTCTGGCGTGTGCGGCGGCGCTGGTGCCGCTGACGGGTCCGGCCCTGGGTTTGTCGGTGTTTACCGGATCGGCGGGCGAGGTGCCCGTGCGGGTCGAGCCGGCCTGGCTGCTGGCGACCGGGGCGGGGCTGGTGGTGCTGGCGGCGGTGACGGTGGCGGGGCAGGCGATGCTGACGGACCGGAACGCGGCTCGTTCGCTGCGGATCGGTGAGTAAGGGCGTGCGGAAATAGCGGGTGCCGGTACCGGCGGCCGGGATTTCGGCCCGGCCGTCAGCGCGCGGGCTGCGCCGCCAGCAGCTCGCGGGCGATGATGAGCTTCTGGATCTCGCTCGTGCCCTCATATAGCCGGTACAGCCGGCAGTCCCGGTACATGCGCTCCACGACGGTTGAGCTCAGGTAGCCGAGCCCGCCGTGGATCTGCACGCCGCGGTCGGCGACCCGCGCCACCATCTCACTGCAGTACAGCTTCGCTGCCGCCGGGCCGGCGGCGACGTCGGTGCCGTCGTCATAGCGCTCGGCCGCGGCCAGCGCCAGGCTGCGGCCGGCCGCGAGCTCGGCGTAGGACTCGGCGAGCATGGCCTGCACGAGCTGGTAGTCGCCGATCGGCCGGCCGCCCTGCCTGCTGACCGTCGCGTGCCGGACCGACTCGTCGAGCACGCGCTGCGCCGTG
>Ga0187783_10001643_pt1 | contig 16546 bp, 16 predicted proteins | sample 1015_SJ02_MP02_2_FD_132471 | JGI IMG/M metagenome (GOLD analysis project Ga0187783, IMG submission 132471) | Tropical peat soil microbial communities from peatlands in Department of Meta, Colombia - 1015_SJ02_MP02_20_MG | ecosystem: Environmental > Terrestrial > Soil > Wetlands > Peat | place... | reverse complement strand
TCCCATATTACCATATTTATGGGTTCGGGCGTCGAAGACGGCGCGCAAGCGGTGCCGCAGCCGGCGTTTGCGCAATTGCGGCGGCAGAATCGGGGCGCGGAAAGGCCGCCGTCATCTCGCGCAGCCACGCGAGCAGCCGCTGCACCTTCGGCATCGTGACGTAGCTCTCCGGGCAGACGAAGTAGTAGGAGCGCGGACACGGTGCGATGCGCTGACTCGCCTGCACGATCCGCCCCGACGCCAGTTCCTGCGCGACCAGCGACCAGCGGCTGAGCGCGAGTCCCTGCCCCTGCTCGGCGCCCGCCAGCACGGTGAGGGAGTCATCGAAGGCCGTGCCGCGCTCGCGCCACTCGCTCTCGCCCGGATGCAGCCACAACGACCATTCCTCGTCGTCGGAGGAATGGAGCAGCGGAAAGCGCTTGAGATCCGCGCCGTCGCGCAGCGGACCGTACTTGCTGAGCAGCTCGCGCGTGCACACCGGTATGAACCACTCGTCCATGAGCTTCTCGTTGTAGAGCCCGGCGGTCGGGGCGGTGGTCATGCGCACGGCGGCGTGAAAGTCGCTGCTGGTGAAGTCGACCGGAGTCCGCGAGGTATGGATGCTCAGCTCGATCTCGGGATGACGGTCGTGAAACTGCGGTAAGCGCGGCAGCAGCCACTTCTGCAGGAACGAAGCCAACGTGCTGATGTTGAGTGCGCCGCTCAGGCGGTCCTGACGCAGCTGCCGCATCGACTGCTGCAGCGCCCCGAGTCCGCGCCGTACTCCCGGCAGCAGCAACTCGCCCTCCGCAGTGAGGGTGATGCTGCGGCCGCTGCGGCGAAAGAGCGGCACACCGAGGTATTGCTCCAGCGCCCTCACCTGCATGGAGACCGCCGCCGGTGTCACGTGCAGCGCGTGCGCCGCGTCCGCGAAGCTTAAGTGCGAGGCGACGCTTTCGAACACGCGCAGCCCGTTCAGGGGCAGCCTTTCGAAGCCCGGTAATCGTTTAGTTTTTCTTAACTGTCTCGCAGACATCGAGTTTGCTGATCGTTGCCCCAGCAACGACACTGTGCGCCATGGAAGCAGCGAGGTGATGCCATGAAAACCAGCAATTTCGTAGCACTTGTGATGGCAGTTGTGGTCTCGACGGCGGGGTTTGCCGGGATCGACTATCTGTTCACGCGACCGGCCGGATGGCATCAGAACCATTCAGTCGATCTGATGTTACATGCCCGGCGGCAGGGCGGCAACACGGGCCGCCCGCACCCGCGGGCGTCGGTCTGAGGCGCGCGGGACCGCTCGCCGCAGCATGAGGGAGAGGCACGTGAGTAGCGTATTGAGCGTGGCGAATCCGGCCGTAGCACGCGCCGGGATGGTACAGGCGCGGCCCGGGATCGTACGGGCCGAGATCGATTTTCTCGCCCCCGGGGTGCGGCGCCCCTTCACTTACGGGCACGAGACGCCGCCTGGTGCGCCAGAGCCGACGGCGCGTTTCGTGAGCCATGCAGTCGGCATCGAGGACGTGCGCGACCGCGCGCCGCTGCGCTTCGAGGAGCACGGCGCAGTGCTCCTGAACTCGCCGACGCAGGTGCGCCGCTTCAGCGACGAAACGCACGTGCGCGAGCGCTACTACGGCGAATGTGCCGGGATCATCCAGGATGCCCTCGGCGCAGACCGCGTGCTCGTGTTCGATCACAACGTCCGCCGCGGGTCCGCGCTGCCCGTGCAGGCGGAACGACGCGATCTCGGCCGGCCGGTGCATCACGCGCACACCGACTACACGCCGCGCTCGGCGTTAGAGCGTCTGCACCGCGAGCTGGGGCCGCATGCCGAGGAGCGGCTGAGTCGCTACCTGCAGGTCAACCTGTGGCGGCCGATCCGCGGCCCCGTGCGCGATGCACCGCTCGCGCTCTGCGACGGCGGGAGCGTGGCGCGCGAGGCCCTGCGTAGGGTTGAGCTTCGCTATCCGGAGCGCACGGGCGAGATCTACTACCTCGTGCACGAGTCCGGGCAACGCTGGTACTTCGCCTCCGAAATGGCGGTCGATGAAGCCTGGCTCTTCAAGAACTTCGATTCGGCGCCGACGGGAGCGGGGCGCGTGGCTCCGCACAGTGCCTTCACCGACCCGCGCCACCTGCACGCTGCCCCGCGCGAGAGCATCGAGGTGCGGGCATTGGCGATCTTCCGCTGAGGGCCGTCGCCTGGCGCTTGACTCTCTGTATTACATACGTTATAACACGCCTGCGAATTTAGATTACAGGAGCGCACCCAATGGCGGCGGTGGTCAAGGTACGCAAGGTTGGCAACTCCCTCGGCGTCATTCTGACCAGAGACGTGGTTGCATCGCTAGGCGTCGCGGAGGGTGACGAGCTGTTCGCGATTCGGACGCCGGATGGAATTCGCCTCACGCCATACGATCCCGATTTTGCGGCGGCGATCGAATCGACGCGTGAGTACATGCGACGTCACCGCGATGCCTTGCACGAGCTGGCGAAGAGGTGAAGCCGCCGAAATGGGTCAGCGCCGCACTCGCTACTGCCATACATGACGAGGCTATCTATGAGTTCGGGGGGCTCGCGGGACTTCGCGACTCCGGCTTGCTCGAGAGCGCTCTCGATCGGCCACGCAACCTGCGCGCGTACGAGCCGCGAAGCTCGATCTTCGAGCTGGCCGCTGCTCTGTGTGTTGGAGTTGCCAGGAACCACCCTTTCAACGACGGCAACAAGCGAACTGCTCTGCTGGCAACTCGCGCATTCCTGTATCTGAACGGCCAGGAGCTCGAGCCGTCGCAGCAGGATGAGGTGGCAACTTTGGTTGCGGTGGCGCAAGGCTCGCTTGCCGAGCCGGCGCTCGCTGCCTGGCTCAAGGCGAATTGTCGCCGCAGGCGTTAGCAATGGCGCAAGGGGAGCGGCCTGCGCGGCCCTCTACGCCGCCGACGACTCGACTTCTCCGGCATCGTCAGTTTCAGCGGCTTCGGCGCCCGCGGTGAGGGCAGCCGTCGCGGCAATGATCTCATCCGCACTGGCGAAGCGCTCGGCGCGTGACTTGGCGAGCAGGCGCGCGAGCAGCGGAGCATAGCGGCTCAGGTCCTCAGGCAGCACCGGCGCGGGCGCGCTGACATGCTGCTGCAGAACCTCCATGGCGGTCGTGCCGATGTAGGGCTTCTGCCCGGTGAGCAGCTCGTAGCAGATGACCCCGAGGCTGTAGAAGTCCGAGCGCGCATCGAGCGCCTCGCCGAGCGCCTGCTCAGGGCTCATGTAGTACGGCGAGCCGAGCAGCACGCCGGTCTGCGTGTTGAGGGTGCTGCCGTCGAGCGAGCGTGCCAGCCCGAAGTCGATGAGCGCGACGCCGTCGTTCTCGCGCAGCATCACATTCGGAGGCTTGAGATCCCGGTGCACGAGTCCGGCGGCGTGCACCACTTTGAGCGCCGCGGCGATCTCCGCCACGTAATGCAGCGCCTCCCGCTCGCGCACGCCACGCTGGATACGCGCCTTGAGATCACCGCGCGGCAGGTACTCCATCGCCAGGTACTCGAAGCCGCCGTGCACGCCGTAGTCGTAGATCTCCACCACCCGATGACTGCGCACCGCCATGATCGCGGTGTACTCGCGCTCGAGGAATTGGCGGCCGGCCGTCTCATCGCGCAAGGTCTTGCTCACCTTGAGTGCGACGTTGTGGCCGCGCAGCGCGCTGCTCGCCAGATACACCACCGCCTTCTCGGACTCGCCGATCTTGAGGCGCAGCGTGTAGCCCGGAATCACCTCGGCGTCGGCGCCGGCGAGGAGCGTGGCGATGCCGATGGGCGGCAGCGGCGCGGCTTCGTCCGCGGCGCCGGCGGGTGCGCCGGCTGCGGCGCTTTCCGGCCGCGCGCGTGCGGCATCGCGCGAGATATTCGCCAGGGTGGCGAGGCGTCGCGCCACGCGCCGCTCGACCCGTCGCAGCGCCACGCGCACGGCGGTGCTGAGGCGCTCGGCCGTCAGCAGCCGCCTCGGCAGGTAATCGACCGCACCGAGCTGCAGCGCGCGCACCGCGGTGAGCTCGTTGCCGTCGTCGGCGATCGCGATGGCCGCGGGGCTCGCCGGCTGCTCGCGCAGCTTGCGCAGCAGCCTGAGGCCCTGTGAGTGCGGGTCTTCCGGCGCGCTGCCGAAGCCGGCGCAGAGGAGCAGCAGGTCGCAGTCGCGCCCCGAGCGGGTGCTGCACCAGCGCTCGAACTCGGTGAGGGTGAGCATGGCGACGCTCGCCTGCGGACAGAGTACATCGAGGTGGTGGCGCAGCCACTCGCTGTACTGGAGGTCATCGGCCGCCAGCATCAAGCGCGCCGCCGACGCCTCGCGTGATGCGCTCATCGGCGCACCGTGAAGCGCAGCCGCAGCTGCGCACGCTGGCTGACCGGCTGCCCGTCGTGCTGCACCGGCTGGTAACGCCACTGCGCCACCGCATCCAGCGCCGCCTGCTCGAATACGCCGACCTGCTGCGCGCCGACCACGGTCAGCTCGCTCACCGTGCCGTCGGTGCCGACCAGGAAGTGCAGCTCCACCCAGCCCTCGATGCCGCGCAGCTGCGCCTCCTCCGGAAACTTCGGCGCGACGTAGCGCGTGCGCGTCAAGGCGCTCTCGTTGACGTAAGCGGCGGCCTGCTGCGCCTCGGCGGCGGCGCTGTGCAGGTCGGTCTCGAGCGCGGCGACGGCCGCAGCGTCTGCGCCGGCGGCGCGCGCCTCGCCGAGCCAGTGCTCGCCGCCTGAGAAGTCGCGCCGGCCGAGCGCGGCCTGCGCCTCCTCGAGGGAGCGCTTGCCGTAGGAAGCCCGCGCCAGCTGCGCCGATGGATTTGCCGCATCCGCCTTCAGCAGCTGCGCGAGGTAGAACTTGGCGCTGTCGCTCGGCGGCTCGTCGACCTTGCCCTGAGTGAGACGCTGATTGAAGGCGAGAGCCAGGCCGGTGAGCGCGTCGGCGCTCGCCGCAGTGCGCAGCTCCCCGACCTGGGTCCGCAGCGCCGCCACTTCCGTGGCATCGGCGCCGGTGGCGGCAGCCGCCGCGATCCAGCCTTCCGCGGCCTCGGGATTCTTCGCGGCAAGCGCCTGGCGCGCCTCGCTCTCGAGCCGCACGATGAGATCGCTCAGCGCCTCTGCGACGCGTGCGTCGTTCGGCGCGAGCGTGCGCGCCGACTCGATGTAGAAGCGTGCGTTGTCCTCGAGCGGCGCGATCAGCTGGGCGCGGCTCAGCGCGTCGCGGGCGCGGCTGAGATAGTCGGCGACCCGCGCGTCGAGTTGCTGCTGCGCCAGGGCCTCGCGGGCCGCCTCGACCAGTGTCGAGCGATGTGTGCTCCGCGCGGCACCGTCGAGTACTGTGAGCGCGCCGGCAAGGTCACCGCCGGCGGCGGCGCGCTGCGCGCGATCGAGCACGGCGCGCTCGCGTGCCGTAGCGATCTGCCCGAGCAGGAAGGCGATGTGCGAACGCTGCGGGTCGAGGGCGCGCGCTTGGCTTGCGAGCGCCTGCGCCGCCTCGAGGTGGCCCTGCTGCAGCTGCACTTCGGAGGAGCCGAGCAGCCGGCCGATCACCTGCTCGAGCCCGTTGAGCGCGCGCGGGTCGCGCGCATTGCGTCGCAGCGCCTCGCGGTAGAGATCCGCAGCGCTCGCGCCCGCGGGAGTAGTGAGGCTGCCGGCGCTCAGCGCCTGATCGGCGCGGGCCAGCAGTCCTTCGAGCTCGGCATCCTGGCGCGCGGCGGCCGGCGGGAGGGCAGGACTCGGGGTGGTCGCCGGGGTGTTGGTTGCCCTGCGCTCCGGGGGGTGCGTGACGATCCATGCGACGGGCACGGCGAGGGCGGCGAGCGCGAGCAGTAACCCCCACCACAGGCCGCCGCCCCGGCGTGCCTTGGGCGCGGGCGCGTGGCGCGGGCCGGCCACGATTGCCTGCATTTCGGCGTGGCGCCGCCATCCGGCCTCGACGAACAGCCGTATGCGCTGCTCGGAGAGCGGCTTGTGCAAAAAGCGGTGCACCGAGCCGTCGGCGATCTGCGCAGCGAGCAGGCTCTGCTCCTCGAGGCCGCCCGCGACGATGAGCACCAGCTCGGGGAACTGCGCGCTGAGGCGTTGCGTCAGCTGCGCCACGGGCGCGGCGATCGCGGCGCAGTCGAGCACCGCGACACCCGCATGATGCTTCAGCAGCGTCGCCGAGAAGTCGATCTCCGAGGCGGCTGCGCATATCTCGTGCGCGGGATCGCCGACCTTGCGCAATGCCTCGAGAAGCTGCGTGTCCTGGGTGAGAGCCAGCAGCGGCTCGCCGGTGAGCGCAAAGCCGCCTGCAGTGTGGACCGCAGGCAGTGTCAGCGCTGACTCGTGCACCGAGGGTTTGGAGGCCGCCATGTAAAATGTAAAGAAGAGAGCCTATCGGGCGAAGAAGCCCGGCCGCGGGATTTAAGATGACTTAAGCGCGCTAGCCTGTCGCTAGCCGCACGGGATTTCTGTGAAGCTGGTCATCCCGGGGGGTGCCCGCCGCTGCCAGTGGCGCCCCGGCCGCCCGGGTTAAGCCCTGGCCGTCATCCGCCACCCTCAATCGCGCGGCAGCAGGAAACGCGAGCCGTTATAGGAAAGCACCGCGCCATCGGGGGTGATGTTGTCGACGTGCACACCCTCGGGAAGCGTGTCGCCTTCGTGCAGCTTGTGCATGTTGATCATCACGAAGCGATCCTGCGCGCGCGCTGCGAACACGTGCAGATCGAGCCGCAGCTGCGGAATCTGCGTGCCCGGCGTCGCCACCGCGTCCTGATAGAGCGGTACGCCCGCGGCGGTGCCACGGCGAACGCGTCCGCCGAAGGGTCCGTTCGCCGTAGCAGCGGCCGGTGCATCTTCGGCCGGTGCGTAGTCGTCGGGATTTGCGCCCTCAGGCGGCAGCGCCGCACCCGGCGCCGAACCGCCGGAGGCGGCGGGCACTGCGGCGGGTGCGTTCGTCGCGGGCGCGGTCGAAAGCGCGGGTGTGGCCCCTTGAGCGCTCGCCAGCGCGGTGAGCGGTGCTGCCCCGCCGCCAGGGGCCGCAGCAGGGGCCACGGGAGCTGAGGCCGCGGGAGCCGGGGTGACCGCAGTTGGGACGCTCGCCTGCGCTGCGCTTGTGGCGGTGCTGGTTGCGCCGTCCGCGCCTGCGCCCGGCCGAGCCGGATGCCGCATCACCATCCACATGACGATGCCGATGTTCACCACCAGGAGTGCAGCGATCGCAATCGCCCACGCCGGCAGATGCGTTCGCGGCGGCGCGACCTTCACTTCAAAGAGCGCCGGCCCGCTCTGGCGCTGGCGGTCGCTCTCGGATTTCTTCAGTGCATCGAGGATGAAGGACATCGGTCACCCGCCGTGATGAGCATCCACCGCCGAAAGGAGCGGCGCACCGGGGCCTGAGACGGCGCTCGCGAGTGCGATCTGCGTCTGCACCCCCGCGATTCCGTCGACGACCAGCTGGTGCTGGCGCTGAAACTCCCGCACCAGCGAGGTGAGCTCGGCATCGAAGATGTCGCTCACCGGCGTATCGTCGGCCGTGCCGCCGTGCAGCCGCTGCAAGCTCTCGCGCAGCCACCGCACCTGCGCGCCGCGCATCCCGGCCGAGAGCGGCTTGACCGGCGAGCTCGCGGGACGCCAGAGCATGACGAAGTCGCCGAGCCAGTAGTGCGAGAGCTCGCCCAGCCCCACGCGCTGTGCGCCGCCGAGGTCGAGCCGCGCCTGCTCGTCATCGAGGGCGGTCAGCACCACCTGGTGGCTCGCGCCGGAGTTGTCGTTCAGGAGCAGAATCGCCGGGCGGTTGTAGAGGCGTAGCTGCCCGAAGGAGCCGCGCTCGGCGACGCAGGCGAGCCCCTGGCCAGCAGCCTGGGTGCAGGGGTCGGTGCCGTTCGCCTGATATTTAGCGCCCCAGAGGCCGAAGAGCTTGCCGAAGGCGCTGTCGGTGTCGGTCTCGCCGGCGTGCTGCGAAAGAAGCTGCGCGAGCTGTGGCGCCGAAGGCGCCGGGGCGGTCGCGGCGGCGGCGTGGGGCGCGGCCTGGCTCGCGGGCGCACTCGCGGTGCTCACGTCGGTGGACCTGGAGGCCACGGGAGCGCCAGCGGCCACGGGCGGCGCAGTCGCGGCTGCCACGTACGTGCGTGCGTGGGCGCTCCAAGGCTGCAAGTTCCATACGGCGACCGTCGCTGCGCTGAGCGCTGCGGCGATCGCCGCGGTAGCGGCCCAGGGCAGCCAGTGCGGGGCGAAGCGCCGGCCGAATACCTCCGCGGCGGCGCTGCGCACCAGCGGAGTCGTCACCCGGTGGCGGTCGAGGGAATAGGCGCCGAGGAGCGCGCGGTCGCAGATCACGTTGATGACACGCGGCACGCCCGCCGACAGACGGAAAATGGCTTGCAGCGCTGCAGGCGCGAAGATGTCGGTGGTCGCGCCCGCCACGCGCAGGCGATGGCGCACGTAGGCGGCGCTCTCCTCGCGCGAAAGAGGATTCAGGTGATAGCGGCCGGTGATGCGCTGCGCCAGCTGGCGCAGCTCGTTGCGCGAGAGGAGCTCGCGCAGCTCCGGCTGGCCGATGAGGATGATCTGCAGCAGCTTTTGCGTGTTGGTCTCGAGATTGGTGAGGAGCCGCACCTGCTCGAGCACCGCCGGCGAGAGGTTCTGCGCCTCGTCGACCACCAGCACCACGCGGTGACCCGCCGCATGGGCGCGCAGCAGGTGGTGACTCAGGATGTCGACCAGCTCCTTGAGGCTGCCGAGAGCCGAATCCGGCACCCCGATGCCGAGCTCCTCGCAGATGGTGAGGATGAACTCGGGCGCCGTTACCTTGGGATTCAGGATCAGGGCGATCTCGGCGTTCTTCGGCGTCTGCGCCAGGAGCGAGCGCACGATGGTGGTCTTGCCGGTGCCGACCTCGCCGGTCAGCTGCACGAAGCCGCCGGCCTCGTTGATGCCGTACAAGAGGTGGGCGAGGGCCTCCGCATGGCGCTCGCTGAGGAAGAGGTAGCGCGGGTCGGGGGTGATCGCGAACGGCTTCTCGTTCAGGCCGAAAAACGTGAGATACATGAGGCAGTGCTACTCGATCGTGTTACCGCGCCGCAGCGCCCGGTCACCGAAGCGCTCGCGCGCCTCATCCAGCGCTGCCTCGAGGCGGCCGTTGCGGCGCGTCTCCTCGAACAGACCCAGCTGGGCGGCGGGCGTCAGCTCAGTGAGGACCACCCCCAGCAGGCGAAGTTTCGCACCGGGGTTGGCGGCGAGCCACCGGGTGAGCAGCTCGTCCGCGACGCCCGTCACAGCCCGTGCCTCGCAGGTGGGCGGTGCCACCGCTCGCTGGCGGGTAAAGGTCGAAAAATCGTCCCGTCGGATCTTTACCCCGATGCAGCCGGCCACGAGCTGCCGGGAGCGCAGGCGCCCGGCCGCCACGTCCGCCAGGCGGGCCAGCTGGCGGCGCAGGGTGCGCGAATCGGCGATGTCGGACTCGAAGGTGTCCTCGGCGCTTAGGGACTTCTCCTCCACCTCCGGCAGCACCGGCCGCTCGTCCACCCCTGAGGCGCGCTCGCGCATCCAGCCGCTGTAGCGGCCGAAGAGCGGCCAGAGCACCGCATCCGGAGCGCTGCGCAGCTGCCCGAGGGTGCGGATGCCGGCCGCCTCGACCTTGGCACCGGTCTTGCGCCCGAGTCCCGGCAGGCGGCGCACGGAGAGTGGATCGAGCACCTCGCGCACGCGCTCGGCCGGCACGACGGTAAGGCCGTCGGGTTTCGACAGGTCGGAGGCGATCTTTGCCACCAACTTGTTGGCGGCGACGCCAACCGAGGCGGTGAGCCGCGTGCGCTCGCGAATGCGCAGCTTGATGAGACGCGCGATGTCGGGGGCGGCGCCCAGTTGCTCCTGGCTGGCGGTGACGTCGAGGAAGGCTTCATCGAGCGACAGCCCCTGAACGAGCGGGGTGATCTCGTGAAAAATGCCGAACACTATCTGCGAGACCTCGCTGTAGCGCTGCATGCGCGGGCGCACGCAGATCGCCGCCGGGCATAGACGCAGCGCCGTGCGCATCGGCATCGCCGAGTGCACACCGAAGCGGCGCACCTCGTAGCTCGCGGCGGCGACCACGCCGCGCCCGCCTGCCCAGCCGACGATGAGCGGCTTGCCGGCGAGCGCGGGGTCGTCACGCTGCTCGACGGATGCGTAGAACGCATCCATGTCGACGTGCAGGACGGCCCGGGACACGAGCGCGCTCGGCGCGGCTCAGTCGCTCGCGCGGCTCACGGCGCGCGTCCCGCGTGTCATCGACTCATCGCTGCCGTTGGCGCAGCCCGTCACGGTGCCACCGTGATGGTGATCTTCTTCGAGATCACCGGCGGGTTGTGCGGGATGTGCACGTAGTCCGCGAACTCGAGTTGCAGCGTGTGCTTGCCGGGCGGGAGCGTCAGCGTCGTCTCGGTCTGCCCCTTGCCGAAGTGGACGATCTTATCGGTGGCCGGAAGCGGGGCTGCCATGTCCGCGGGCGGATCGGTGTCGATCAGCAGGTGATGATGGCCGCTGTTCTCGGCCTTGGTGCCCGCCGGCGCGATCGCCATGCCCTTGAGGCCGAATTTAACGACGAATGGGTTATGCACGGTCTCGCCGTTCTTCGGACTGATGATGAACACCTTGGCGCCGTGCGGCGAAGGCGTGCGCTCCTGCGCGGCGGCGCAGGGCGCTGCGAGAGTGGCGACGAGGGCCGTGGCGAGAACTGAGGTGGCAACAACCAGGGTACGCATCGACATCTCCCTTCACAGTGTGAGTGCGCTGTAGACGAAGGTGAGCGTGAACATCACAGCTCCGCTCACCAGGTAAAAGAAGGACAGCAGCACGAGCTTGCCCAGTGTGAGCCCGCGAGCCTGGCCGTACACCACGCGCATCGAGCGATAGACGTACCAGGGTATGTAGAGCGTCACCGCGAAATCCACCCAACCGGCCGCGCGGGGCATGAGCGCCGACAACCCCCACGCCAGCATCAGCACCAGGAATACCGCGGCGTGGTTGTGCACGAACAAGAGCAGGTGCTCGACGTAATAATGCCGTGGCCGCCAGTACATGAGCATCATCGCCCCGGCGAGCAGCGGGAGGAAGAGGAACATCGCCCGCGGCATGTTGTGATAGAGCGCCTCCTGCAGCGAGCGCCCCTTATCGGCCCTGATCTTGAGACAGGCATCGCGGATCGCCGGCGTCAGGCGCGCCTGCCCGGGGCCCTGATAGTCGATCAGGGCGCACTCACGCTGGCTGCGCTGCTCCAGGGTCTCTGCGGGCTTTGCGGCGCCCGCTGCGGTGTCGCCGGCGCCCGCGGCCTCCTCGAGCGGCCTCACGTGCACGGCCTTCGGCGCCCCATGGTCCGTCGTGATCTCCACCACGCGCGGCTGCCGATGCCCGAGAGTCGCGCACAGAAAGAACGCGACCGACAGCACCAGGTAGAGCCGCACCGGCGGCAGGTAGCGCGCCCGGCGGCCGGCGAGAAACTCCCGTGTCAGGTAGCCGGGCTTGAACAGCAGCGCCGCGAGCGTGCGCCACAACCGTGAGTCGGCGTGCGTCAGATCCTCCGCGGCCACAGTCAGGAAGTGCCACAGCGAATGCACCGGCGGCTCGACCCGCTGGCCGCACGCGGCGCAGTAGCGCCCCGGCACCGGCGCACCGCAGTTGTCGCAGCGGAGGACGCTCGTCGCGGCGGTGCTGTTGACGGCCGTGGTGGCGGTGGGCGTCGACGCTGCAGCAGCGGCCGGCGGCGATGATCCGGCCGGCACCGTTAGGTTGCGCTCAGCCGGCGGTGCCGCGGTCGTGGTCATGCCACGTGCGCGCTCGACCTCGCGGTGCCCTCGGGCTCCTGCGCGCTCAGCGTGCCGAGCGAGTGCGGGTCGAAGTCATCGACGTTGATGAGCTCCATGACCTTGCGGTCGTACTCGCGCAGCGCCGCCGCTTCGGTCTCCGAGACGATGCCGGCGGCGAGCGCCTGCTGGATGCGCCCCGGGGGATCGAGAGCCGTGATGCGGCCGCTCTTGACGCCCTCGACGCGAATGCGCTTCTCGAGCGGCTCGAGCTCCACAGCGAGCAGCAGCGCCTCCTGCAGCAGTCCCAGCGGATTGCCGGGCTCGAGCCGCCAGTAGATCCCCTCGCACAGCCGCTCGCGCGCCTCGGTGGGGCTCGTGACGAGCGCCGCGACGTGGCGGGCGAGGCGGTCGCCGGGAGCGGAGTAGATGCGGCCGCGCGGGAAGATGAGCACGCGCATCAGGCCGGCGAGCACGGGGTTCGGGAAATTGCGCAGGAAGCCATGCAGCTCCTCCTGGGCGCGATAGAGCAGATTGCGGCAGGCCCACTCGACGATGGGGAGGTCCTCTTGCGGGCGGCCCTGGTTCTCGTGGTGCTTGAGTACCATCGAGGCGAGGTACATGCACGAGAGCACGTCGCCGAGCCGGGCCGACAGTCCCTCCTTCTTCTTCAGGTAGCCGCCGAGGGCGAGCATGGCCACATCGACCGCGAAGGCGCAGGAGGCGGAGAAGCGCACTACGTGCTGGTAGTAGCGCGCCGTCGGCCCCGGGACCGGCGCGCGCGTGAAACGTGCGTGAGTGAGCGCCATGATGAAGGAGCGCACGGCGTTGGAGATGCTGAAGCCGACGTGGGCGAAGAGCGCGCCGTCGAAGCGGTCGACGCCGGCTGCGCGGTCGGGATCGTGCGCGGCGCTCATCTCGCGCAGCACGAACGGATGGCAGCGCACCGCGCCCTGGCCGAAGATGATGAGGTTGCGCGTCAGCAAGTTCGCACCCTCTACCGTGATCGCCACCGGCACGATCTGGTAGCCGCGGCCGAGGTAGTTGTGCGGCCCGAGCATGATTCCCTTGCCGCCGTGCACGTCCATGGCGTCATTCGCCACCTGCCGCCCCATCTCGGTGACGTGGTACTTGAGCATCGCCGAGGGCACCGAGGGCTTCTCGCCGCCGTCGATGGCGCCGGCCGTGACCGAGCGCGCCGCATCCATGGTATAGGTGAGGCCCACCATGCGGGCGATCACCGTCTCGACGCCCTCGAACTTGCCGACGGGGAGGTTGAACTGCGTGCGGATGCGCGCGTAGGCGCCGGTGGCCCAGACCCCCGCCTTGGCAGCGCCGGTGGTGTTGGAGGGCAGCGAGATGCAGCGCCCGACCGAGAGCTGCTCGACCAGCATGCGCCAGCCGCTGCCGGCCATCCTGGCGCCGCCGATGATGAAGTCGAGCGGCACGAACACGTCCTCGCCGTGGATCGGGCCGTTCTGGAAGGGAACGTTGAGCGGGAAATGCCGCCGGCCGATGCTGATGCCGGGCAGGTGGCGCGGGACGAGCGCGCAGGTGATGCCGATGTCGGTCTTCCCGCCGAGCAGCTTCTCGGGATCGAACATACGGAAGGCGAGCCCGATCACCGTGGCCACCGGGGCGAGGGTGATGTAGCGCTTTTCGAAGTTGAGGCGCAGTCCCAGCACCTCGCGGCCCTCGAAGCTGCCGCGGCAGACGACGCCGGTGTCGGGAATGGAGCTCGCGTCCGAGCCCGCCCGCGGGCCGGTGAGCGCAAAGCACGGCACCTCTTCGCCACGCGCGAGGCGCGGCAGGTAGTGATTCTTCTGCTCCTCGGTGCCGTAGTGATTGAGGAGCTCGGCGGGGCCGAGCGAGTTCGGCACGGCGACAGTGGAGGAGGCGGTAGGGCTGTGGCTGGCGATCTTGGCCAGCACGCACGAGTGCGCGTAGGCGGAGAACTCGAGCCCGCCGTACTTCTTCGGGATGATCATGGCGAAGAAGCCGCGTGACTTGAGAAAGTCCCAAACTTGCGGGGGCAGGTCGCCGAGCTCGTGGGTGATGTGCCACTCATCGAGCATGCGGCAAAGCTCCTCGCACGGGCCCTCGAGGAAGGCGGTCTCTGCGGCCGACAGCTGCGGCGGCTTCGCCGCCAGCAGCTTCTGCCAGCGCGGAGCGCCGGTGAAGAGCTCGCCGTCCCACCACACGGTACCCGCTTCCAGCGCCTCCTTCTCGGTCTGCGACATCGGCGGCAGGAGCTTCAGGTACGCGCGCATGAACGGCCGGGTGATGAGCGCCTTGCGCAGCGGCCGCAGGTTGAGGAGCCACACACCGGCCAGCAGGAGTCCGAGGAAGCCCTTCCACACACCCGCTGGCGCGCCGAGAACCGTGTAGGCGACGAACAGCACGGTGAACGTCACGCTGAAGGCGAGCAGCGAGAGGCGGCGGTAGGCGAGAAACAGCACCGCGGCGACGAAGAGCAGCGTGATGACCCCGCCAACCTGCGTGACCGCGTAGACGGCCGCGGCGATGAGGATCAGCGTGACGATGGCACCGAGCATCGAACGCTCCGTTCAGCCGAGGAGGTTGCGCACCCCGTCGCGCTCCTCACGCAGCTCCGTGTAGGTCGTGTCCATGCGCTTGCGGCTGAACTCATCCACCGCGAGGCCCGGCACGATGCGGTAGGCGCCGTCGGTGATGGTGACCGGATAGGAATAGATGACGCCCGCGGCGATGCCGTAGCTGCCGTCCGCCGCCACCGCCATGCTGACCCAGTCGCCCGCGCGCGTGCCGTGCACCCAGGTATGGACGTGGTCGATCGCGGCCGAGGCGGCCGAGGCGGCCGAGGAGGCGCCGCGCGCCTTGATGACGGCGGCACCGCGCTGCTGCACGGTCGGGATGAAGCTCTCCTCGATCCACTTCTGCTCCACCAGGGAGCGCGCCGGCTTCCCGGCAACCAGTGCGTGCGAGATGTCGGGGTATTGCGTCGCGGAGTGATTGCCCCAGATCGTCATGCGGTGGATGTCGCTGACATGCGTGCCGGTCTTGGCGGCGAGCTGCGAGAGCGCGCGGTTATGATCGAGGCGCGTCATGGCGGTGAAGTTGCCCGGTGGGAGATCGCGCGCGTTGGCCTGCGCGATCAATGCGTTGGTGTTGGCGGGATTGCCCACTACCAGCACCTTCACCTTGCGATCGGCGACGGCACTCAGCGCCTTGCCCTGCGCGGAGAAGATCTGCGCGTTGGCGAGCAGCAGGTCCTTGCGCTCCATGCCGGCGCTGCGCGGGCGCGCACCGACGAGCAGCGCCACGTGACAGTCGCGGAAGGCGAGCTGCGCATCGTCGGTCGCCACCACCTTGCCGAGCAGCGGGAAGGCGCAGTCCTCGAGCTCCATCACCACTCCCTGCAACGCCCCGAGTGCAGGCGTGATCTCGAGCAGGTTGAGATTCACGCGTGTATCCGGGCCGAGCAGGTTTCCGGCGGCAACCCGGAAGGCAAGCGCGTAGCCGATCTGCCCGGCGGCGCCGGTTATCGCAACGTTCACGGCTTTCATGTGACGAGGTTCGTCCGGGGGAGTGGCCGAGGATTCTAACGTGCGAACGCCGTGCCGATGCGCTGCGCGCTCAAACCCTTTCCGCCACGGCGCTCTCCAACGCGGTGCCAGGCCGATTTCAGGGCCCTCAGGCGCTTCCTAAGGGCCCCGGCGAAGGGTCCGCGGGAAGGCCTCACCGGCCCCCAAACCGACCTGGAAAAATCTTGGTGAGATGGCTTGACACTAGAGTAGTGTTCTAGTAGAGTATAACACCATGGAAGGCGGCCATAACCGGCAGCCCGATCGAAGAGACCCGAAGACCTAAGACCCAAGACCGCAACCGTAAGGAGAAACCCCATGAACGCTTTCATTTCAGCTCTTTCCCGCGACCTCACGTGCGCTGCTGCCGCCGCCGCCATTTCCCTGGTCGTCGCCGCCAGCTTCCTGCAGTCGACCTCGCAGCCCCCGGGCATGCAGCGGACTGCGATCGTCACGATCGTGGCACTGCCGCCGGGTGAGCAGGCCTGAAGAGGCCTGGCCGGAAGAATCAGTCCTTCCAGGAGAACAATCATGAGCTCGTACGCTTCAATCGCCCTTCGCGACCTCGCCTGCGGCGCAGCCGCGGCACTCATCACCATGCTCCTCAGCGTCACCTTCGTGCAGACAACGTCGGTGCCGCCCGGCACGCAGCACGCGACGAGCCGGTTCTTCGTCGCGCTGCAGCCCGAGCACGCCTGGTTCGGGCAGCCTGAGCCGGCCGTTTTGGTAGATTAGTTAGCTAATCTTCCGTTACGGCCGTGCACACGCTCATGGATCCGCAGTGGGATGACAGCGCGCCGATCTATCGGCAACTGCGGGACCGAGTGGTCGCGATGATCCTCGAAGGTGTTTTGAAGGAAGGGGATCCGCTGCCCTCGGTCCGCAGCGTCGCCGCGGACTTTCGCCTGAATCCCCTCACCGTGCTCAAGGGCTACCAGCAGCTCGTCGATGAGCAGCTGGTCGAGAAACGCCGCGGGCGCGGGATGTTCGTGAGCGCGGGCGCCCGCAAGGCGCTGCTGAAGGATGAGCGTCAGCGCTTCCTCGAGGACGAGTGGCCGAAGGTGTACGCCACCATCCAGCGCCTGGGGCTGTCGCAGGACGAGCTGCAGCGTGCGGCCGCGACCGCGGCACCCGCCGCGCCCTGGCCTGCCGCCAACTTAGCTCCGGCAGGTGATAAAGATGACAGCAGTAATTGAAGCCCGCGGCCTGACCAAGTCCTACGGCGCCACACGGGCAC